>Ga0335072_10016178_pt1 | contig 10580 bp, 8 predicted proteins | sample Lox_Sample_21_FD_206725 | JGI IMG/M metagenome (GOLD analysis project Ga0335072, IMG submission 206725) | Soil microbial communities from Loxahatchee National Wildlife Refuge, Florida, United States - Lox_Sample_2.1 | ecosystem: Environmental > Terrestrial > Soil > Wetlands | place: USA: Florida... | reverse complement strand
GGGGTCTGCTCCCAGGTCCTTTGCGAGCTGGCGCCATTGCTGGTCGGAGAGCAGGGCCGAGTGGTTGCCGGGGTGCCCCTCGGTGGGCAAGCGCCAAGCCTTTATCGTGTAGGCGAGCACGACCGTCGGCCGGTCGGCCACAGTGCCGGCGACGCGGAAGGCGTCGAGCAGGTCGCCGAGGTCGTGGCCGGCAAGGTTTCGCAGGGCACGCCCGATCGCGGCGTCGTCGAGGTCGGCCAGGAGGCGAGCGAGCGCGTGGCGGTCCCGGCCCTCGCCGGGGAGCGTGGCGCGCAGTTCGCCGGCGGGCAGGCGCAGGAGGTACTGGTACTCCTCGTTGGACATGGCGTCGATGCGCTCTTCGAGCAGCTCGCCGCCGGGCCGGGCGAAAAGCTCCCGCAGCAGCGACCCGTACTTGAGCGAGACCGTGTTCCACCCGGCGGCGGCGAACATGTCCTTGATGCGGTTGGCCGCAATGCCTGGCACGACCCTGTCGAGCGATTGGCGGTTGAGGTCGACTATCCACAGGACTTCGCCGAGGTGGTGGACCATCGGGTCCATCAGCGCCTCCCAGACAGACCCTTCGTCGAGTTCTGCGTCTCCGACGAGGGCGATGTGGCGATTGCCCCCGGGGGTGCCGAAATGGGTGGCGACGTAGCGCTGGGCCACTGCGCTCCAGATCGAAGCCGTCGCGCCGATGCCGACCGAGCCGGTCGAAAAGTCGACCGGGTCGGGGTCCTTCGTCCTGCTCGGGTAGCTCTGGAGGCCCCCGTAGGCACGAAGTTCTGTGAGGTAGCGCTCGTCGAGGCGCCCGAGCAGGTAATTGACCGCGTGGAGCACAGGCGAGGCGTGAGGCTTGACCGAAACGCGGTCCCCCGCCCGCAGGTGCCCGAAGTAAAGAGCAGTCATTATGCCGACCATCGATGCCGACGACGCCTGGTGACCACCCACCTTCAGACCTGAACGGCTGCCCCGGACCCGGTTGGCGTGGTGGATCATGCTTATCGCCAGCCAGAGCACCCGGCGCTGGACTGCCTCGAGCGCCGCCACGTCGGGGCCGGCGCTTTCACCATCTCCGGCGTCCCCATCGCCTCCGCTGCCGCCGGGGTCTCGGGCCGCGCCAACTCCCCGAGCCGTCCCTGCTCTGGCGGCTTCGGCGCTGGCACGCATTGCGGCGACGATAGCCAAGGCGATCCTGCTGCACGCTAAGTTCGCTTCACGAGTGCCAATGACGCAACAAATCTCTGTAACGGATCGTTTTGAGCGGTAATTTATTGCAGTGGCTCGCTCTGTCGACCGGCTGGACGACGTGGACCGCCGTATAGTTGGCCTCCTCGCCGACAATGCCCGCCGCAGCTTCGGCGACATCGGGCGCCAGGTCGGCCTCTCAGCGCCCGCCGTGAAGCGCCGGGTGGACCGGCTCGAGGCATCAGGTGTGATCCGGGGCTACACCGCGATCGTGGACCAGGGGTACCTCGGCCAATCGGTCGAGGCGTTCACCGAACTGCGTTTCGCAGGCAGCACGCGAGTCGACGACATCGAGGAGATCGCTCATGACGTACCCGAGGTGCACGCGATATTCACCGTGGCGGGCGACCCCGACGCATTGGCGTGGATCCGCGTCAGCGACGTCGCGAACCTGAAGACGGTGATCGACCGCCTTCGCAGCAGCGGGAAGGTCACCGGCACGAAAACGCTGATGGTGCTTGGATCTTCGGTGCGCACCCACAATTGGGCATCGCCTTAGGCAAATTGTGGGCTCGTGCCCCGAGGACGGCCGGCCTGTGGGTAACATTTCGCGCATGTTGACCACCGAAGTAAGCCCGGGCGAGCTCACGGCGCTCGACCGGTTCATTTTCGAGTCCTGGGGCTATTTCGTCATCCCCGCCGTCCTGAGCGAGGAGGAGGCGGCCGAGTGCTACGCCGCGTGCGAGCGCATGCATGCTGGGCGCGATCGTTCCTTCGGGCAACTCGGCAGGGGCTACGAGCTCGAGCCCGCCCTCGAGCGCCTGATAGACCACCCTGCCGTCCTGCCCAAGGTGCGGGGGCTCTATGGCGACCGCTTCGTCCTCCAGGCCTGCTGGAACACGATGCAGCCTGCCCGTTCGGGCGTCGGCGGCTGGCACCAGGACGGGTCGAGCGCGTACGACTACAAACAGCTTGGCTACCCGGTGCCTCTCATCCAGCTGCGAGCCTCCTTCTTGCTGACGGACCAGAGCGAGCCAGGCACGGGCAACATGGAGCTCATCCCGGGCAGCCATCGCGCCCAGGTGCCCCTCCCCGAGGAGGTGCGCCAGGAGCGTGGTGAGGTCCCCATCGGCCACGTGATCTGCGCGCCCGCGGGCTCGGTCCTCGTCTTCCATAACGCCGTTTGGCACCGTACCTATACGCACAATGGCGACAGGGACCGCTATACGGCCCACTACATCTACAGCCCGCCCTGGGTCCGCAGCGCCGACCGCTTCGGGAACTCACCGGATTTCCTCGAGAGGACGACGCCGCTGCGCCGGGCGCTCATGGGCGAGTTCGCGCGGCCGGACGCTCCTTATGGCGCCAGTTACGAAGCTCCGCCCTTCGCTGAGAGCGGCGCCGGCGCCTCGCGGGGCTCCTAGGCGGCTCGGCTAGGAGGCCAGGTAGTCCCGCACCCCGAGCGCGAGGCGCTCGTAATCGGCGGGGCAGTTGTAGGCGTGAGCGGAAAGACGTATCGCGCCCTGGCCGCCCCAGCAGCCGATCGCCATCTCGACCCCCCGGGTGACCATGTGCTCCTGGACCGCCTGAGCTTCCTCCCGGGTGGTCACCTTCCCGGCCGGGAGATGGACGACAGCCATGCTGACCCCGGGGTCGTGGCGCAATTTTTCAGGCGGGGTGCCGAGGATCTCGGCCACCGTCTTTTGTGCCCACACGACGAGCTCCTCGTTGTGGCGCCGGACCCGGTCCCAGCCGACCGACCCGAGCAGGTCGAGCGAAAGTGGGGCGGCGACCCAGGCGGATTGGTCGTCGGTCCCGATGCGGTCAAAGGACTCCGGGTACCCTTCCGGTTCGGCCCAGTAGACGACGAGCGACTTCATCTGCGGCCGCCAGGGCTCGGCGACCCAAAGTGCCCCCGTACCGGCAGGCGTGCAGGCCCACTTGTGCAGGTTGCCGCTCCAAAAATCGGCCCCGATCTTGGGGACGTCGAGCGGCAGCATGCCCGGCGCGTGGGCACCGTCGATGAAAACAGCCGCCCCGAAATCGTGCGCGCGGCGGGCGATGGCTGAGATCGGGAAGCGCCGGGCTGTCGGCGAGGTGATCTGGTCCACGACCACGAGGCGCGTGCGCTCGCTGAACCGGCTGGCGAAGAGCTCGGTCACCTCGTCGTCGGTGGCGTCAAAAGGCACCTCGGCGACCACGCGCGTGGCGCCCGTGCGGGCGCACAACCGGTCGAGGGCATACGACACGGCGCCGTAGATGTGGTCGCTCGTGACCACCTGGTCCCCGGCTTCGAGCGAAAGTGACGCCGCCACAGCCGAAATTCCCGAGCTGATATTTTTCACCAGGGCAACCTCGTTCGGCTCGGCACCTATGAACCTGGCGACGTCGGCGCGGGCTTGGACAACCAGGCCCGGCTGTTCCCGGCTAAACCAGCGCATCGGGTTTTCGGCCATCCGCCGGCGAAAATCGTTTTGGGCATCGAGGACCGGCCCGGGGACGGCACCGAAAGAACCATGGTTGCAATGGGCGACTTCGGGGTCGAGCACCCACAACTTGCGGACCTCGTGCCAATCCTCGCCCCAGATCCGGTTTTCGCTCTCCGGCACCGACTTTCTCCCTCCTGTGCTTTGCTTCGCCCCGCGCATCCCGGCGCCCTTGGGCGCCCAGGGCACTGTAACGCCCCGGGCGGCGCACGCAGCGGAGGACCTACCTGGCGCCTGCGCGACCAGCCGTCGTCGCCGGGCTTCGCGCCGCTCGTGATAGCCGGCAGAGCCGGGCGACGAGGACTTCGAGGACGAGTTCGGGCTTCCATTCGAGCTTCCCCTTGAGCGCAAGCTCGGCCTCCGCCAGCGCGACGACGGCGTCCCCGCTCCCGCCCGGCCCGAGCCTCCGGGCGGCGTCGAGAGCTTTGCGTGCCGGGAAGGTGCTGCGCCCTTTGGGGATGCCGAGCGCCTCTGCCGCTTGAGCTTCTGAGGTCATCGTGGGGGACTGCGCCCGCAAGATGTTGCCGAAATGGCGCTGGAGGATGGCGAGCACGACGAGCGGATGGCGCCCGCCGGCGTCGAGGAGGCGGTGAAGCACCCCGAGGGCCTTGTCTGTCTCCCCCCGGTCTATGGCGTCGGTCAGGTCCCATGGCGGGACGGCGCCGGGCTGGCCCAGGTACGGCTCCAGTTCCTCTGTCCCGACACGCGCCCCGGGCCCGTAGGCAGTCTCGAGCACGGCGAGGAGGGACCCCAGCCGGTTGAGGTCTTCGCCGAGGTGGCCTTCGACGAGCGCCGCGGCCGGCGGTGACAACTTGACACGGGCATGAGCAAGGCGCTCGGTCACCCACCCGTGCGCCTCGCGGCTGCTGACGTCGGTGGGGACGAGCTTGGCCACGGGGGAGCCCTTGAAGGCGGCCACCAGGCGGGCAGGCAACTGTCCCCCTCCCGCTGCCAGGACCAACCTCGTCGTCTCCATCGGGCTTTCGAGGTAAGAGATAAGGGGCTGGAGCTGTTCGGCCGAAAAACGGCCGGCATCCCTCACCACGACGACCCGCCTGTCGGCCAGGAACGGCGGCGTCCGGCAGGCATCTGCCACGCCTGCGAGCTCGAGCTCTTCTCCGGAGAAGTCCTCTAGGACCAACGAGCGTTCCCGCGGTCCCACGAGCTCGCCGACGAGGCCGCCGACTGCCTCGGTGACGAGAGAAGGGTCGTCGCCGGTCACGAGCCACGCGAATACCTCGCCTGCGCCTGTCTTTTCCGAGCTGCTGCCGCTGCTGCTCAATCGGCCTCCAGGACTGCTGCGATCATGTCCCGGACCCGGCAAGTGCCCTTGACGTCGTGCGCTCGCAGGACCCGGCAGCCGAGGCTGGTCCCGAGCGCATGTGCCGCGGCCGTCGCCTCCCGGCGCTCGTTGACCTCGAGCCCGAGCACCTCGCCGAAGAAGCCCTTGTTCGACACCGAAAGGAACACCGGGTAGCCGAGCGCCGCGATGGTGCCCGAAGCGCGTAACAGTTCGAGCGACATGGCGGGCAACTTGCCGAGGTCGAGCCCGGCGTCGACCATGACGCTCTCGGCCGGGATGCCCGCCGCAACCGCTCGAGACGCCCGGTCGGCCAGGAAGTCGCAGACCTCGCCGACCAGGTTGCCGTAGACGGGCTGCGGGTCCGGCACCCGTGGTGCGAGCCGGATGTGGGTGGCCACGACGGCAGCCCCGGCGGCAGCCGCCACCTCGAGGTAACGGGGGTCGGCGAAACCGCTGATGTCGTTGCCGATCACCGCACCCAACCGGTAAGCCTCCCCGGCGACCGACGCCCGCCAGGTGTCCACCGAAACCGGCACGCCGAAACGTGCCACGAGGCCTTCGACGGCCGGGAGGAGCCGCTCCATCTCTTCCTGCTCGCCGACCTCGGGGCCCGGACCTGCCTTCACCGCTCCTACGTCCAAGATGTCGGCGCCCTCGGCGACAACCTGTTCGGCTCTCGGCCAGAAGGCGTCCCACGACCACGTAGCCCCCTTGTCGAAAAAAGAATCGGGGGTCCGGTTGAGGACCGCCATCACGAGCGCCCTCGTGCTTATGTCGTACCGCCTGCCGCCGATGAGCAAGCTCGTGGCTAGGCGGGCGGTGAGGGCCATGCGGCTCAGAGGCTAGTGGCGGGGCCGGGAACTGGCGGTCGCCGGCGCCGGGCCACCGGCTCGCGGTCCATGGCCCCCTTGCCTGGCTTGGCTTATGCCTGCCCCGCCGGCCCGTCGCTGCTCGTGTTGTCGGCTCCCAGGTACTCCAAAGCGACGTCCTCGTTCTCGTAGAGCGCCTGGGTGGCCTCGTAGGCGGCACGGGCGTAGCGGCCCTGGAGGAGCTCGGAAAGCCCGCTCATGGCGCGCGCCCGGCGAAAAGCCTGGTTGTAGGCCGACTGTGTAGCGGCCCCTTTTTCGAGATCCTCCTGGGCTTTCCAGACCGCGTCGTCGAAAGCCCACAAGAGCTTTTCGACAGCCGCCGGGGACCGGTCGGGGACCGCCACGCCGTTGCGTTGGAGGGCACCGTCGACGAGGCGGGTCACACCGTCGGCGACTTCGTCCTCCGGCATATGCGCCAGGCGCGCGGCCAGGCGAGGGAACTCAGCTCCGAGGCTTGCGTACGACACGCGCTAAGTATTTCACCGCTTGGACAGTTGGACAACGCCTCCTGGAGCGCAGCGCGACCGTCCGGGGCGGTAGGGCGGTAGGAGCGGTAGGAGCGGTAGGGGCGGTAGGGGCGGTAGGGGCGGTAGGGGCGGGTAGGGGCGGCGTCAGAAGAGGCGGCTGGTGAGCGCCTTGCGGTATTCAGGGACCCGCGGGTCGTCTGGCCCCATCACCTCGAGGAGGTCGAGGTATTCCTGGCGCGCCGCCGGGTCGGCCTTGACCCGGTCGAGGAGCTCGTCCAGCTTCTCTGTGACGAATTCGTCACCGCCCGATGCCTCCTCGCCCACCCGCGCGAGGGCAAGGAGGTAGCGCACGTCGGGCGTCTCGGGTACCCGGGCGAGCAGTTGGAGCGCCTCTTTCTTGCTCGCGCCGTCCCCCCGCTCGACGAGGAGGCCTGCGAGGGACGCGATGACCTTTTCGTTGCCGGGCTCGAGCTCCAGTGCCTTGCGGAGCGATGCCTCGTCGCCGGCGGTCACGAGCATGTCCACTTCGCTCGGCGCCGGTGCGACTTCGTCCAGCCACGAACGGATGGCGCTTTCGGGCTGGGCACCGATGAACCCGCTCACCACACGCTTGTTGCGGAGCGCGTACACAGCCGGGATCGACTGCACCTGGAAGCTGGCTGCCGCCCGCGGGTTGGAGTCGACGTCGACCTTGGCGAGCACGACCTCGCCGTTGCGCTCGGCGACGACCTTGTCGAGCACCGGGCCTAACGTCCTACAGGGCCCGCACCAGGCGGCCCAAAGGTCCACGACTACCGGTACCTCCATGGAGCGCTCGAGCACGTCGGCCTCGAAAGTCGCATCCGTTACATCTATCGCTACAGTCATCTGCCCTCCGCGGCATCACCAATGGCCCACTCCAAGTTGCCCGTAGGTATAGCGTCCGGGACGAGCGTGACATTCCCGGGCAACGAACCACTGCTCCTTACCTACCCTGGCCTTGGCTGTTGCGCCAAGACCCTGGCACGCGCTCGGAGGGGCGATGACCTTCGCATCGATCAAGAACTGGCCTGAGCTCGAACACCCTGCGCTCGTCCTCGGGCTCGAGGGCTGGGTCGATGCCGGCTTCGCTGCTGCGACAGCCGTCAACGCCCTACTCGAGTCGGTTCCGCACGAGGTTGTTGCCACCTTCGACGCCGACACGCTCCTGGACCAGCGCTCCCGGCGGCCGCTACTGCGTGTCTCCAACGGTGTCCACGGGCCGCTCACCTGGCCGGAGCTGCGCCTTTTCTCAGCGACGGACACCGGTGGGCGGAGCCTGCTCGTACTCGCGGGGCCCGAGCCGGACTTCCACTGGCGCGACTGGAGCGCGGAAGTCGTTGCCCTGGCGCTGCGCCTCGGCACCGAAATGGTGATCGGGCTCGGCGCCTTCCCCGCCCCCGTGCCCCATACTCGCCCTGTCAGGCTTGCCGCTACTGCGGACACCGTCGAGCTTGCCGGCCGCGTCGGCTACCTCCCGGCGACGATGGACGTGCCGGCCGGTGCCCAGGCCGTCCTCGAGGTGGCCTTCGGCGACGCCGGGATCCCCTCGATCGGCGTTTGGGCCCGGGTCCCCCATTACGCATCGGGCACCCCTTACCCCGAGGCGTCAGCAGCCCTGCTGGACGAGCTCGGCAAGCTCACCTCGATCCAGATCGGCACCGAGGCGCTTCACCAGGCAGGGGACAAGGCCCGCGAGCAGATCCAGGGCCTCATCGAGGCGAGCGAGGACCACCTCACCATGGTCCGCCAGCTCGAGACGCAGTACGACGCCGAGATGGGGCTTTCGGCGACCGAGTTCACCAACCTTCCGACGGGCGACGAGCTCGCCGCCGAGCTGGAGAAGTTCCTCCGGGGCGAGGGCGGCGGCGGGCGGTAAGGCCGTGCTCCCCGGCTGTCCGGGGAGGCCCGGGCCTAGACGACGACGTTGACCAGGTTGGGCGGCCGCGCCACCACGCGGGTGGGCGCCTGGCCTGCCAACTGGGCCGCAACCTTGGGGGAGGCGAGGGCAGCGGCGATGACCTGCTCCTGCGAGGCGTCGGCAGGCACCTCAGCTTTGTCCCTCAGCTTGCCGTTGACCTGTATGACCAGGGTCGTCGTCTCCTCGGCCAGCTGAGCGGGGTCGGCGACCGGCCAGGGTTGGGCATGAGCGCGCTCGCCATGGCCGTGGCGCCTCTCCCAGAGCTCTGCGGTGACATGGGGCGCCATCGGGGCGAGCAGCAAGATCAGGGTGTCGACCGACTCCTGGAGGGTCTGCCTTCGGGCGCCCGAAGGGGACTGGGCGTAGCGGTACAGGACGTTGGTGTGCTCGCGCAGCTGTGCGACAGCAGTGTTGTAAGACCAGCGTTCGAGGTCGCGGGTGACCCGGCTGACCAGGCGGTGTGTGGCGCGCACCACCTCTTTGTCCTCTTCGGTTTCCTCGGGGCCAGGCCGGTCGATGCCGGCCGAGCCTTCGGCTTCCCCGGTCGCCAACCGCCAGACACGGTCGAGGAAGTGGCGGCAGCCTTCGATGACGTCAGCCGTCTGCTCGGTCCAGTCGAAGTCGTCCGCCGGCGGCCCTACGAAGAGGTGGAAAATTCGCAGCGCGTCGGCGCCGACCGAGTCGAAGAACATCTCGGGCGCGATCAGGTTACCCTTCGATTTGGACATCTTCGTGCCGTCCATGCGGATCATGCCCTGCGTGAAGAGGTTCTTGAACGGTTCGCGCAGCTCGGGCGGGCCGAGCCCCAGGTCCCCCAGGGCGCGCGTGTAAAAGCGGGCATAGAGCAGGTGCAAGATGGCGTGCTCGATGCCGCCGATGTACTGGTCGACAGGCATCCAGTGCTCGGCGGCGGGGCAGTCGACGGGTACGGTCTCGGTCCAGGGGTCACAAAAGCGAAGGAAATACCAGGAGGAATCGACGAACGTGTCCATCGTGTCGGTCTCGCGTTCGGCCGGCCGGCCGCAGCGGGGGCAGGTCGTGTGGAGGAAACCCTCGTGGGAACGCAGCGGCGACTCGCCGGTGGGCAGGAACTCGACGTCGTCGGGTAAGAGCACCGGGAGCTGCTCGTCGGGCACGGGCACGATCCCGTCGACCGGGCAGTACACGATGGGGATCGGGCAACCCCAGTAGCGCTGGCGCGAGACGAGCCAGTCGCGCAACCTGTACTGCACGGCGCGCCGGCCCACCCCGTTTTGCTCCAGCCACTCGATGGCCTTGTGCTTGGCGGCTGTCACTCCCAAGCCGTCCAGCCACTCGCTGTTGATTGCCGGGCCGTCGCCCGTGTACGCCTCACCCTCCCAACCGTGCGGCGGCTCCACGGTGCGCACGATCGGCAGGTCGTACGCCCTGGCAAACTCCCAGTCGCGCTGGTCCTGGCCGGGGACGGCCATTATTGCGCCCGTGCCGTAGCCCATCAGTACATAGTCGGCAAGGAAAATGGGCACTTCCTGTCCGTTGAAGGGGTTGACCGCAAACGCGCCGGTAAAAATGCCGCGCTTGTCCAGGGAGCCGTCAAAAGACTGGCGTTCGAACTCCGGCTCCTGGCGCACCCGTTCGATGAAAGCATCGACGGCGTCGCGGAAAGCCGGCGGCGTAATTGACGCCACCAGAGGGTGCTCGGGCGCCAGGACGACGAAGGTCATGCCGAAGGCAGTGTCGGGTCGCGTCGTGAACACATCGATCTCGCCCCCGCCGCCCTTGACGTGCATGGTGAACTGTGCCCCCTCGGACCTGCCGATCCAGTTGCGCTGCATCGTCTTGACCCGTTCGGGCCATTCGAGCGCGTCCAGGGCGCGCAACATTTCGTCCGCGTAATCGGTGATCCGGAAGAACCACTGCTCGAGGTCTTTCTTCACGACCAGGTCGCCGCTGCGCTCGCAGGTGCCGTCGGCCCGTACCTGCTCGTTGGCCAGCACGGTGTTGCAGCCGGGGCACCAGTTGACGGGAGCCTTCTTGCGGTAGGCGAGGCCCGCCTCGAGGAACCGGTTGAAGATCACCTGGTTGAAGCGCATATAGCTGGGGTCGTGGCTGCGGACCAGCCGCCGCCAGTCGTAACCTGCGCCGAGGCGGCGGACCGAGCTGGTCAGCTCGGCGATGCGCGCTTCGGTGAAGATGCGCGGGTGGGTACCGGTCTTTATCGCAGCGTTTTCTGCAGGGAGGCCGAAACTGTCGAAACCGAACGGGCTCAGCACTGCGTAACCCTGCATCGTGCGCCAGCGCACGTTGAGGTCGCCGAAGGTGTAGTTGCGTACGTGGCCCTGGTGGGCGGCC
>Ga0335072_10016177_pt1 | contig 10580 bp, 11 predicted proteins | sample Lox_Sample_21_FD_206725 | JGI IMG/M metagenome (GOLD analysis project Ga0335072, IMG submission 206725) | Soil microbial communities from Loxahatchee National Wildlife Refuge, Florida, United States - Lox_Sample_2.1 | ecosystem: Environmental > Terrestrial > Soil > Wetlands | place: USA... | reverse complement strand
TGAGGTAGGCATGCGCGGCGGATTCGTTGAACTCCAAAGCGCGCCCGCCGTTGCGGCAAATAGGTAGTTCCCCGAAGGAGATGTCGATAGTTTCGGGATTGAGCTGCGCGCCGGAGTATCCGATTGCGGCGACGAGCCGGCCCCAGTTGGGATCGCAGCCGGCCCAGGCGGTTTTGACCAGAAGCGAGTGAGCGATGGCCTTGGCCACGCGAAGGGCGTCGGAATCCGACTCCGCGCCGCGAATGTCGAGTTCGACCAAATGCGAAACGCCCTCGCCATCTGCAACTACCTGTCGCGCAAGCGAAGTGCAGACATGGGTCAGGGCAGCGCTGAATGCCGCGTTTCGTGTGCCGATGCGCACCCCGCTCGCACCAGAGGCGAGCAGGAGCACGGTGTCGTTGGTCGAGGTGTCGCCGTCGACGGAGATTCGATTGAAGCTAACCTCAACGGCTCGGCACAGGTACGTGTCGAGCACAGCGGGCTCAATGGCTGCGTCGGTGAGGATGTAGACCAGCATGGTGGCGTGCGGGACGAGCTGCGGATGAATCATGCCGGAGCCCTTGCAGACCGCGGCGATGCGCACCTCCTGCGGGATTTCGCCCGGGCCGTCGATTTCGGGGGTCTTCACGTCGAATCGTGCGAAGGCTGTTTTCTCCACCGTGTCGGTGGTGATGATGGCTTCAGCGACTTGCTGAAAGTGGTCGGACTCAGCACCGATGGAGTCGGCAAGCCCGGGGAGCACGGCGGCGAGTTTTTCGGCGGGCAAGGGGACGCCGATGACTCCGGTCGACGACGGGAAAACTTCTTCCGGCTTACAGTGAAACACCTCGGCGGCTGCTTGGCAGGTGGCTTGTGCGGCGTCCATGCCAGCCTGGCCAACCGCACAGTTGGCGTTGCCAGCGTTAATAGCCACGACGCGAACCTTACCACCGGTTGCGCGAAGGTTTTGGGCGTCGATCAGCAATGGCGCGGCCTTGACGCGATTTCCGGTAAAAGCAGCGGCGGCAGATGCAGGCGCGTCGGCGACGATCAGCGCGAAGTCAGTGCGGCCGCTTTGCTTCAGTCCGGCTTTGACGGCTCCAAAGCGGAAGCCGCGCGGTATGACAAATTGAGAAAGGTCGCTCATCAGTCAAGAAGAATCGGTCGAGAAAGTTCGGCGCTAGTCCGTGAATGCCGGAGCGCCGATGAAACAGAGTCGATCCATTTAATCTAACAAAGGAGGCAGGATGACAGAGAGCCACGGCACCGACGCTGCGCAGGACGAGCAGTTTCTGGAACTGTCCAACATCAACGTGGCGCGCGGCGATCGCGTGGTGTTGCATGACTTGAGTCTGACGATCCGTGCCGGCGAGCATGTTGCGATTCTCGGTCCGAATGGATGCGGAAAGTCGACCCTGATCTTCACCATTACCTGCCAGATCTATCCCATGGTGCGGCCCGGAATGCGGGTGCGCATCTTCGGGCGCGATCGCTGGGATCTGACGCAGCTTCGGAAGCACTTCGGTGTAGTGGGCGCGGGACTGACTGGGACAGAACTGCCGGGAGAACGCACGGCGGTGACAACGGGGCTCGATGCGGTGATTGCGGGGTTCTTTTCGGCGTCAACGCTTTGGCCGAATCTGCACGTAACCGAGGAGATGCGCGAACGCGCAGTGGAGGCGCTAAAGCGCATCGAGGCTCTGTACCTGGCTGAGCAACTGGTGGGCGAGATGTCGGCGGGAGAAAAGCGGCGAATTTTGATCGCACGCGCACTGGTGCACAGACCGCGACAACTTCTGCTGGATGAGCCTTCCAACGCGCTGGATCTGGCCGCGCAGCGCGAACTACGGGAGACGCTGCGGCGACTGGCGCAGGAGGGAACTGGGCTGGTGCTGGTAACGCATCATCTCGGGGACATTCTTCCGGAGATCGAGCGCGTGATTCTGATGCGAAGCGGACGGATTGTTGGCGATGGTCTGCGCGAAGAACTGCTTACAGAGCCCAAGCTGAGCGAACTGTTCGACACGCCGGTACGGATCGGGCGTGACGAGGAGTGGCTGCATTCCTGGTAGGCGAAGGCAGGCACAGGGACCGGGAACCAGGAAAGCGCCGTTTGCGATCAGACGCCGGAACTGTTGTCGGGTTTTGCGCCGGGGAGACGTTTGCGCAACATGGCGATCTGGCCGGTGTGATGCGCTTCGTGCTCGCAGACATGGAACCACTTGCAGAGATTGTTGGTCGGTCCCCATGGCCAGGTTTTGTCGGCGGCGAGAAGCCACGCATCGTCTCTTTTGCGGAATTCCGCCAGCGTTTTCTCGCGCACTTCATGCAGGATATCGACATAGTATTGGCGGTCGTGGCCTTTGATCGTGGCGCGGCCGGCATCGCCGAGATTCATGGCGGGGTCCCACTTTTTCTTGATGTCTACCGACCACGAGTCCCATGCCATGCCGTCGAAGGTGTTCATGCCGTAATAGACCTCAGTGGCCGCCAGGTGGAGCATGAGCGCGCCGATGCTATTCGCATTCTTGTCGAAGAGATAGTCGAGATCGGCCTGCGAGAGCTTCTCGGTTGCACGGAGCACGCCGTTCTGCTCGCGCATCCATGTGAGTTGGGAGACGAAAGTCCCGATCTGCGGCGAATAGCCTGGCAGTGGGCCCAGCATGTTCGGGTTGGTGGTATCGGCCATGGCTCGATCCGGCAGATTTTCACAGATCCCGACGGTGAGTATGGCGGCACCTGCGCCTACAAATTTTCTCCGATTGAACGGATTGCCGTTGAGAGCGTCAGTTCCGGTCATGGGAATCACCTCCGAAATGAAATGGGGGCAGGCCGTGTGCGGGAAGAATTCGGCGGGAGGCCAGTTTAACCGAATTCCGGAAGTTCTGACGAGCCTACCTTACGCAATTGCGACGTTTATTCACCATGCTCGCTTACCCTAGCGAGTTTTCGGTTGGTTTTGCGGTGAAGATGGCCGCAAAGAGGCATGCGGCGATCAACGCTTCCACGATGACGGGAGCGGCAAAGAAAAACAGGAAGGAATTGACTGCAAATGCGAGATATCCCAGCATAAAGATCGCAAGTATGGGCCGGAGGCGCGCCGCATCCGATTGTGCAAGTGAGGCGAGCAGCCAGAAGATGACCGCGTCCATGACGAGGAATGTAGAAACCGCAAGCCCCATGCCCATGTAGAAATCCGAATAGCTGCGTGTGACCCCAAGGAATTCGAACCGGGAACGCATCATCGCTGCCACCATTGCCGCGACACCAGGCGAAGGTTTGCCGAAAACTCCGCCGATGGTGTGCAGGACAGCGTGGATCAGGGTGAGAACGGATGCGATGCGCAGGTAGATGACAGGCTTCATGGCGCACTCCTGGACAGCAAAATGAGATATGAACTCAAGATACTTGACAATGATCGTCGGGGACTGACGAAATAACTCCGCCGAGACTTAAACTCTGCACCATTTCCAGTGCATCGAGGGCAACTCGTTTTTTGAGGAAAAGCATCCTATATCCCTACTGGAGAAAAGATTCCTTAACACGGAGAGTGTATGAAACTTCCCCGCCTTTCCACACTTGTTCTGCATGCTGTAATTCCCGCCGTGCTGGTCGTACTGGTGGCGTACCCCGCCGACTTGATGGCGCAGAGCACATCGCAAGAACACATTGTCAGCTCACAAAACTTGCAGCAGCAGCTTGAGAACTCGAGCACAGTCAGGCAGAAAAACATTGAGACGCTGGCGAAATTCATGAGCAGTGCAACTGCCGAAAAGGCGATGCGCGATGCGAAGATCGACCCGGTACAGGTGGAGAAGGCAATCCCGACTCTTTCAGATCAGGAGTTGGCGAACCTGGCGGCCCGGGCCGCGGATGCGCAGCAAAAATTCTCGGCAGGCTCCTTGGCGCCGAGCACGTTGACGCTGATCATCGTGCTCATTGCGATCATCGTCATTGTCGCGATCATTCGTTGAGGTGCAGTTAATGCTCTGGATTTGGCTGCTGGTTGCTTCGGTAATGTCTGCCGAAGCGCCGGCGGCGATGTGGATCGACGTTCCTTTCGTAGCTCAGCCAAAAGAGGGATGTGGAGCGGCATCGCTTTCGATGGTGATGCAGTACTGGGCGGACAAGCAGGGAATCGCGGCCAGGCCGGATAGCGACGTCAAGAGCATCCAGCATGATCTTTACCGTCCGCGCGAGCATGGAATTCCGGCGAAGCTGATGGGCGAATACCTGAGGCATCATGGATTTCAGGTCTTCGCGTTTCCCGGCAAGTGGAGCGATCTGGAGGCGCAGATTGCGAAGGGACGTCCGCTGATTGTGGCGCTCAGGCCGCAGGGGCAGAGCGAGCTTCACTACGTTGTGATCGATGGGGTGGATTCGGGGCGCGGTCTGGTAACCATGAATGACCCAGCGGATCGAAAGCTGATAAGCGAGGAGCGTGCACGATTCGAGAGAGAGTGGAGCTCCACGCACAATTGGACTCTTCTTGCCGTGCCTCAAGCAGCTTCTCACTGATGGCTGCGCAGGTCCATCGCTACATACTCTTGGTCGTTATCGCTTTTCCTCTGATATTGGTCTCGTCGCCGATCGTGGCGCAGTGTGGCAGTGCGTCGCCAGGCGATTCGCGGATTCATGATCTGTATGCGCAACAGAAGTGGGCGGATGTGGTGGATGCCGCCAGGCCATTGGCCGATCGTTCTGCGGACGTGACTTTTGAACTTGGGATGGCTTTAGCGCACCTGGAGCGCTGGGACGAAGCAAGTGAGGCATTGCTGGCGGGGCGGCGAGAGTGCCCAGACCAGAAGCGATTTCCGATTGAGCTGGCGGGAGTAGCGTTCCAGCAAAAGCGGTACCCCGATGCCACGAGCTGGATCCGGAAGGGGCTTCGCCTCGATCCGAAGGATGAGTACGCCAACGAATTCGCCGGCACGGTTTACCTGCTAATGGACAATCTGGACGCGGCATTGAAGTACTGGAACCGCGTTCGGCGGCCGAAGATCAATGCGCTGCAGATAGATCCGCAACTCAGAGTGCATCGATTGCTGCTGGAACGGGCATTTGTGTTCTCGCCGCAAGCTTTGATGCGACGTGAGGATCTCCTGACCAGTGAAGCGAGACTCGATGCGATGGATGTCTTTTCGGCATACAACATCAAGCTTGCCGCAAATTCCGACGGCAAATTTGACGCCGATTTTCATGCCATCGAGCGGGACGGGTTCGGTAACGGATGGCTGCAATCAATGGTTTCGGTCTTTTCGGGGCTGCCATACGAAACCATTTATTCGAGTTACTTCAATATTGGGCGTTCTGCGACAAACTTCGATTCGCTCGCGCGCTGGGATGCACAGAAGAGACGCGTCTGGATGTCATTGGCGGGACCGGTGCACATGTTTCCGCAGTGGCGATGGCAAATCATGGCGGATGGCCGCGAGGAGAGCTGGGCGATTCGGAAGTCTTTCACGGGAATAGCGCCGGTTCTCGGATCGTACGAACTGAAACGCGAGGTTGGCGGCGTCACGATCACTTCGATTGATAGTGGGCGATTCGAGTGGGACTCAGGTGCGGAGCTTTCGCATCGTACGTACGCAAACGTCGTGAGTGGATCGGCGCTGACACCGGACCTGATTTCGCCGGGATACCAATTGAAGTATCTTGCTGGAACAAAAACGACATTTCTTGATCAGCCGGAGCATCGATTCACAGGGAGTGCATTCGGCTCACTGGAATTGGCTCGATTGTGGTCGAGCCCGGCTCGCGCTTTTGGAAAAGTACAGGGCGGAGCGGCATTGAACTGGCGCCCGCAAGCAGAGGGCGAGAAGTACGAATTCGCGCAGCGCGTCCGCGGAGGCGGAATACTGGGTAGTGCGCCAGCGGATGAACTGTGGGTGATAGGTGTGGATCGGGATACTGACCTGTGGCTGCGCGGGCACATCGGAACCCGCGGTGGACGAAAGGGAAGTTCGCCAGTCGCTGATCGGTACTTTCTGTCCAATTCGGATTTTTATCGAAAGGTGTGGGGCAACGGACTGATCAGTGTCAGAGCTGGACCGCTTTTCGACACGGCGCGCGTTGTCGCACCGACCTCTGCACTTGCTCCGCAGCAATGGCTGTTCGATGCGGGCGCGGAGGTGAAACTGACGGTGTTGGGCACCGGAGTTGTTTTTACCTATGGACGGGACCTTCGCACCGGGAATAATGCCTTTTACGGATCAGCCGTGCAGAGATAGGCGGCTGCGAGCCTCATGCAAGGTCTTCCTGGGCGTGCTAACATCTCCGCAATGGCCGCGATCGCGCGCCGAAAACGGAGGTCCCAATGAGTTCCTTGAACCGGCGCGAATTCCTGAAGACGACCATCGTTGCGGGTGCGGCCGCCGCAGGTACCTTGCCGCTGGATGCGGAACGGCAGACGGCAACCGACATCGTGATCCTGGGCAATTCGGGGATGAAGGTGACCCGGCTGGCCTTTGGGACCGGCAGCAACAATGGCCATGTGCAGGCGGCGCTGGGGCAAAAAGAGTTTTCGCGCCTGATTGCCCATGCCTACGATCGGGGCATCCGGTTCTTCGAGACTGCGGAGTCATATATGACGCCGGGAATGTTGGGCGAGGCGTTGAAGCCGTATCCGCGCGAGAGCTACCAGCTCATGAACAAGGTCACCACCGACGATGGTGTCGATCCGATGAAGCGTTTCGACGATATGCGCCGTGTTTCGCAGACCGAGTATTTCGACATCATGCTTCTGCACTGGCAACACACGGGCGACTGGGTCGAAGAAACGAAATCGTGGCAGGAAGGAATGCTGCAGGCGCAATCGAAGAGGATCATCAAGACCCGCGGCGCTTCGGTGCATGGGTTGCCTGCGCTGCGGCAGGTCCCGGGAAACAAATTCCTCGAGGTTGCGATGATTCGCATGAACCACAAAGGCACGCGCATGGACGCGCCGGTCGGTGAAGATGCGAACAATCCGAGTGTGATTCCTGAGGTTGTGGCTCATGTTCAGCAGGTGAAAAGAGAAGGCATGGGCGTGATCAGCATGAAACTGGTGGGCGACGGAACGTTCACGAGGCACGAGGATCGCGTGGCTGCGATGCGATTTGCCATCCAGAATGCCGGGGTCCATTGCGTGACCGTGGGTTTTAAGAGCACGCAGGAGATTGACGAGGCAATCGATAACCTTAACCTGGCGCTAAGCTAATTCGGAGTGAAGCGATGCCAGCGGCCCGGGGCAAATTGGACACGCAATTCACGGCCAAGCTGGAGAAGAGCCCGAATAAGGGCGGCTGGACGTACGTGATTCGGCCTGCGTCTGCGGAGTTCTTCGGGACACGTGGGCTGGTGAAGGTGCGTGGCACTGTCGACGGAATTCCGTTTCAAAGCTCGTTCATGGCATTGGGAGACGGCAGGCACAAATTGCCTGTGAAAGAAGAGACGCTACGCCAAATCGGCAAAGATGTTGGAGATCCAGTGCTAGTGTTGCTGAGGGAGCGGCTCTGAGCCTGAATGGCTCGGCGGGAGTCAATAAGAACCTGCGGAGTTAATTTCGCGATCACCGCGAATCTGGTCCACTTGGCTTGTAAACCTGATTTTCTGCTGGCCCCGCGGAGTACCTTCTGATCCGTCTTGAAGAGTTGAGTTCCAGATCGCTCACCCGCAACGCCGGGATTGATTTCCTGCGCGGGTTGTCGATTCTGCTGGTCCTGTTGAACCACATCGGACTTCGCATCCGGCTTACAAAGGGTGTGCTGGGCGACCATCTTCCCAAGGAATTTCTGAATGACCTGAATTTCAACGGATCAGAAGCGGTTTTGATCTTTTTTGTCATCTCCGGATTCCTGATCACTACAAATGCAATGATGCGCTGGGGAAGCATCAACGCGATCGATCTGCGCGGATTCTATGTTCGGCGAGCAGCGCGCATTCTGCCGCTGCTGGTCACACTGGTTGCGGTTCTTGCGCTGCTGGATGTGGCCCGTGTCGATGGGTATGTGATCAACAAGCCGGGACAGTCTCTTGGTGGAGCGATTGGTTCGGCTTTCGGGCTTTGCTTGAATTGGTACGAGGCTCGCCATGGCTACCTGCCGGCGAACTGGGATGTGCTGTGGTCGCTCTCGATCGAGGAAATCTTCTATCTCGGGTTTCCATTAATCTGCGTCCTTCTGCGGCGCACTTGGTTGGTGGCCACCACTATGGCCTTGCTGGCTCTTTCCCAGCCGGTCTGGCTGTCACTGATCGGCAACAATCCGATGTGGAGAGAGAAGGCCTATCTTCCCGGCATGTCCGGCATTGCGATGGGCGTTTTCGGGGCAATTGCCGCGAATCATTTTCGCCCTCGCAGCCGGCGATTTCTTTTGCCGTTCTACTCTGTCGGAACTGCGGGACTGGTGGGTGTGCTGGGATTTGAAGACGAGTTGTGGCATTGGTTGGGGAATGGCACGATCCTGCTGCTGACCTTTTCAGCCATGTGCATGGTGCTGGCGTTTTACTGGAGTTCGGCATTGGGCTGGGCTCCACGGATGCGGGGTCTGCGATGGATGTGCTCGTGCGGGCGCTTGAGTTATGAGATGTACCTGACGCACATGTTCGTGGTGATATCGATGCTGAGAATTTTCTGGGGCAGTGGGGCGAGCATGCGTTGGGGTGTTCTGTGGTACATACCGACCATTGCGGCATGCTGGGCATTGGGCTTGGGGCTGGCGCGGTTTCTCTCTGGGCCGCTGGATAGAACTTTCCGAAAACGATTTCTACAGCCGAGAGGTGAGAAGCCGTCCGCCGCACTAGCCACGGGCACTTAGGTTTGCGAGTTACCAGGGTGCGTGGATTCCTTGCCAGTTGACGGCATTCTACTTCCCGCTTATTTTGGAGGTACACGGGAAAGGAGGTTGATCCAGCCATATGCAGAATGATTGTTCCAGTAGTTTCTTACGTGAGGTGACTGAGGCCTAGGGCATCGCGCCCCTCGCCCCAACGTAAGTGCCGGCGGTGAATTGACCCGCAGGCCAGGGCAGTCGCGGTAGCGATCGCCTTAGTCCAATCCGAACAGATCACCGGCAGCGGCCTGGGAATCGATCCCGGGCCGTTGTTGCGTTTGACGATCAGAAGACGTCAGTATGATGCGGACCGACAACTCCAAGATCTTGCCCCGGGTCATATAGCACCTATGGGTCCGTCACTGCCCACTGAATTCTGCGTCAAGAATGCACTTCTGTGTGAAAATGAGTGACACCAAGCCAACCGCATGCCCCTAAAGGTCGAGATTGATAGATCGAGGCGCTTAATCATCAAGACAGCGGAAGGGGAAGTCTCGTTCTCAGATGTTCAGCAGAGCTGCGAGCAAATGTTTGCCGACCCCGATTTCGATCCTTCCTTCGATATGCTTTGGGATGCGAGGATGGCGACCGCGATCGACCTTTCCAGCAATCAGGTCGTTTTCTTTGCGCAGAACCCCATGTTGCATAAGGGATCGCGGCTAGCGTTCGTTGCGCCGGAGAGTCACGTATTTGGAGTGCTCCGGATGTTCGAGATCTACTATTCCATGATCGCGAATCCGGCGCGGACCTATGTATTCCGAAAAATGTCTGACGCAGTCGATTGGCTGAACCAGCCTGCCGAAAAAGGGACTGGTTCGACGCTTGACGCGAACCAAGTTGAATCGTAACTCGCAAATTGCAGTGTTTGATGCAGGTACCAACACGCGAAGTTGGTTTGCGGGTCATTGATGGGCAATCAGCAACATTCCTTGATGCGGCGGCATCTGACACAGTGACTGTATTCAATCTGAAGGAAGTTCCATGCCCGCCGAAAATTCCCACAAGAATGAGAAGGCCGTCCAAGAGCTGATTAACGCCCTCAATGGTGATCTTGCCCGCGAGTATCAGGCCATCATTGCCTATACCGTTTACAGCAACGTGCTGAAGGGCGCGCACTGGATGAACATTGCCGCCGAACTGCAAAAACATGCGGCGGAAGAATTGCAGCACGCCATGATCATTGCCGACCAGATCGACTACTTGGGTGGCATGCCGACGGCAACTCCAAACGAGGTGAAGCTCTCCGATAAGCCGGAGGAGATGCTTCGCTTCGATCTCGACAACGAGACCAGCACGATCAGGAACTATCGCGAACGAGTTCGCGAGGCTGAGGCGCTGGGGCATTTTGCGCTGGCTGAACAGCTGCGCAAAATCATTTCGCAGGAGCAGGAACACCAGCACGACCTGGCCACGGCTTTGGGAATTGATGTGCCGAAGGTGCTTCCGCTTGGCGCGTAAAGAGGTAGATTCTTGGTACCTCTCTGCCTAGGATGACACAAATAAACAAAAGCAGATCCTTCGCTGGCCCCAACCTTCACCCAACTACGAAAGCCTGTCGTTGGGGACCGCGGAAGAAAGCGTTTGGTGGTCCGTTCGCTCAGGATGATACCCGCATGAATAAAGGGTAAGCCGTTCCGCTTCAGGATGAAATACGGTTTGATCAGGCGCGCTTGCGGGCTGCTTCCTCGTAAACTTCGACGTATTCGCGGGCTGGTTGTTCCCAACTGAAGTTCTGGGCCATGCCATTCTGCATGAGCTGCGACCATTGTTTTTTGTCGTAGAACGCCGTCA
>Ga0335072_10016176_pt1 | contig 10580 bp, 9 predicted proteins | sample Lox_Sample_21_FD_206725 | JGI IMG/M metagenome (GOLD analysis project Ga0335072, IMG submission 206725) | Soil microbial communities from Loxahatchee National Wildlife Refuge, Florida, United States - Lox_Sample_2.1 | ecosystem: Environmental > Terrestrial > Soil > Wetlands | place: USA: Florida... | reverse complement strand
CCAGAGCATGCCCCAGGCCGCGAAGACGGCGAACGCGTGCCACGCGAGCCATCGCGGGGTAATCAGGAAGAACCACCGGGGCCGTGGCTTCGCGCTGGACATGCTATGAGGGTAGCGCTGCTACAGACCGTAGTGGTGAGGCGGCTGCCTGGTCAGTGCAAGATTCGCCAGATCTGGGTGGTGCCAGAGTCTCCCGGCGCAGGGGTGAACCTGCCCGTCACGGTGCCGACGGGGGAGAAGCCGAGCTTCTCCGGCACCCGCCCGCTGGCCAGGTTGAGCACGTCGTGGTGGATCTCGACGTGGTCAATGCCAGGCAGGGCGAAGGCCGCCTCGGTGAGCGCGGCGGCGGCTGAGGTCGCGACGCCGCGGCCGGTGAAGGCTGGATGCACCCAGTAGCCGATCTCCATGCCGCCGTCGCCGATCCTGGCCATGAGGCCAGCGCTGCCCGCCGGCTTGCCGCTGGCGAGGATCAGGTACTGGAAAGCTGTTCCAGCAGCCCAGTCCTTTTCGCATTGCTGCAGGTAACCAGTCGCCTCGGCCAGCCCGTAGTCGCTCGACGCCCACGGCATCCACGGCCTCAGGTGCTCTAGTGACTCGGTGACTAGCTGAAGGCACAGGTCGGCATCGCCTTCGCGCCAGCGGCGGAGCACGATCGAGGCATGAACCAGTTGCTCGGGCGGGGTGTCCATTGGCCCGATGATGACGGTCGGCGGACAGTAAGTGCAAATCGGATTTCAGTCCCATCTGCCCAGGTGGCCTGGAGGCGGCCGACACTGTGTCGCCAGCGCTATCCGGCGCGTCACTGGGTCGGCGCTCAGGGACGCCGGTCATAATCGGAGCCATGTCACTCGCTGATTGGCTGGCCGGCCGCAAATCGCATGCCGGCCGTCTGCCGGAGGGGATCGACGAGCTGCGCGGGCCGACCCGGGGCGTTATCGTCCTGCCGAGGCACCTGGCTTTTCCCGGAATGCGGGAATGCGACGTCACCGACGACATCACGCGGCGCAACATGTACGGCATCGTGCTCACCCAGGGCCAGCGCAATGACGTGAGAAGATTCCTGAACCCGCACCTGCTGCGGACCGACTGGCCGCTGATCAGTGAGACGCTCGACCCGAAGCTGCGGGGAGCGTGCGAGCGCCGCTTCAAGCTCGGTGCGCGCGCGGCGGCCGAGGCCTGACCGCCGACAGCCCGAATGTGGAGGCCCAGTGTCCGACGTCAACGCCGCGACCGAGGCTCACGAACAGCCAGCGAGCCAGGCAGTCCGTGCAGAGCCCGCCCGCCGGGGTAACAAATGGTGGACGCTTGTCGCGGTCAGCCTTGGCACGTTCATGCTGCTGCTGGACATCACCATCGTCAACGTCGCCCTGCCTGACATCCAGCACGCGCTGAACTCGACGTTCTCCGACTTGCAGTGGATCGTTGACGCGTACGCGCTCACGCTTGCGGCGTTCCTGCTGACCGCAGGCAGCCTGGCGGACATGTACGGCCGGCGCGTGCTCTACCTCGCCGGGCTGGTGGTATTCACCTGCGCCTCGGCGCTGTGCGGGTTCGCGGTCAGCACGCTGATGCTTCAGGTATCGCGCGCCGCGCAGGGCGTTGGCGGCGCGATCATGTTCTCGGTTTCACTGGCGCTGCTGGCCGACGCGTTCCGCGGGAAGGACCGCGGCGTGGCCTTCGGCGTCTGGGGTGCTGTCACCGGGCTGGCCGTAGCCATCGGGCCGCTGCTCGGGGGCCTGCTGACCACAGGCATATCGTGGCGATGGATCTTCTTCGTCAACGCGCCCATCGGCGTCGCGGCCCTCGTCATCACGATCATGAAGGTTGCCGAGTCGCGCGCCCCGCAGGCCAGCAGGCCCGACTGGGCAGGCTTCGCGCTGTTCACGGTGGCCCTGCTGAGCCTGGTCTATGCCCTGATCGAGTCCAACGAGCGTGGCTTCACCGACGGCATCGTGCTGGGCTGCTTTGCCGCGGCCGCTGTGTTGCTCGCCGCGTTCATACTGGTCGAGTTGCGGATCGAGCATCCGATGTTCGATCTTGCGCTGTTCCGGTTGCCGACGTTCAGCGGCGGTTCGGTGGCGGCATTCGGGGTGAGCGCGTCGATCTTCTCGATGCTGCTCTACCTGGTGCTCTACCTTCAGGACATTCTCGGCTACTCGGCGCTCGGCACCGGACTGCGGCTGATGGTAATCTCCGGCGGCATCATGGTCACCGCGGCCGTCGCCGGACGGCTGACTTCTCGCGTGCCTGTCCGGCTCCTCATCGGGCCCGGCCTGATCCTGGTCGGCGTCGGCCTGCTGCTGATGCGCGGGCTGAACGCAGGCTCGCAGTGGACCCACCTCATTCCGGGCATGATCGTCGGCGGTCTCGCGGTCGGACTTGTTAACCCGCCGCTGGCATCCACCGCAGTCGGGGTGGTGCGGCCGCAGCGGGCTGGCATGGCGTCCGGAATCAACTCCACCTTCCGCCAGGTCGGTATTGCCACCGGCATCGCCCTGCTGGGCACTCTGTTCTCCAACAAGGTGCGCGACGACGTCCTCACCAGAGTGGCGGCAGTGCCCGGCCTGTCAGGGAAGGCGACTCAGGTCACGGCCGCGATTCAGTCCGGTCAGGTCGGCCAGTTGACCAGCCACCTGCCAGCGTCTGCGCGGGCCGCAGTGGGCGTAATCGCCAGGGCAGCCTTCACCACAGGCCTGAACGAGATCATGCTGGTTGCCGCCATCATCGCGCTGGCATCGGGCGTGATCTCGCTCGCCTCAATCCGCACCAGGGACTTTGCCAGCCAGGCGGCCGGAGCCCAGCCGCCGGCCATGCACTGATCGCGCCGGAGCCTTTGTCAGGGCGCTGACGCTACTTGCCAGAGGCAGGCGATCGTTCCCGCAGGCCAGCGCGATCGCTGGCGGCGATCGCCTGGCGGGTGGAGCACGGGGGTGGCGACTACAGTTGCTGTGTGCGCAAGTACGTCATCATGGGCGTCCAGGGCAGCGGCAAGGGCACCCAGAGTGCCTTGCTGGCAAGCGACCTTGATCTCGTACACATCGCCGTCGGCGACATCTTCCGCTGGAATGTGCAGAATCACACCAAGCTGGGCGCCCAGGTACGGCGGACTATGGCGGCGGGTGAGCTGGTCAGCGACGACCTCGCCGAGGGCGTCGTGAAGGAGCGGCTGACCCAGCACGACTGGAATTACGGCTTCATCATCGACGGCTTTCCCCGGAACAAGCGCCAGGCCGAGTTCTTCCTGGAGAGCTACGACATCGATGGCGTCATCTACCTCATGCTGCCCGACAGTGAAGTCCGGCGCCGGGTGCTCGCACGGCGGCTCTGCGATGGCTGTGGCATGGACTACAACCTGATTGACAACAGCCCGCACGAGGAAGGCCGGTGCGACGTCTGCGGCGGCAAGCTCGTGCAGCGCGAGGACGACACCGAGGAGGCGCTCGCGGTCCGCCTTCGCGAGTACCACGACAAGACCAACCCGGTGCTCGATATCTTCCGGCGCAAGGAGTACGTGGTCACGATCGACGCCCGCCCGGACAAGATTGAGGTTCAGGAGTCCATCAGGGCCGCGCTGAAGCTGCCGTCGTACCAGGGCTGACGAGCATGCGGGTCGTGGCGGCGCCTGACTCGTTCAAGGGCAGCATCAGCGCGGCGAGCGCGGCTGCCGCGCTTGCCTCGGGCTGGCGTCGGGTAAGGCCAGGCGACGAGGTTATCCAGATCCCGCTGGCCGACGGCGGTGAGGGAACTCTGGCCGTGCTGGCCGCGGCTGCTCCTGACGCCCGCTGGCACCAGGCCGAGGTCAGCGGGCCGGCCGGCGCCCGGGTGCAAGCGTCCTGGCTCGAAATGGCCGGGAACGTGGCCGTCGTCGAACTCGCTTTGGCCGCCGGGCTGACCCAGCTCAGCGAGCTCAGACCGATGACCGCCCACAGTTACGGCGTCGGCGAGCTGATCGGGAACGCCCTGGACGTGGGCGCGAGCCGGATTCTGATCGCGCTCGGCGGGTCGGCGTGCACCGACGGCGGCACCGGCGCGCTGACGGCACTCGGCGCCCGGTTCACCGACGCATCCGGAGAGGTGCTTCCGCTCGGCGGCGGCGCGCTGCGCAAGCTGGCCGGGATCGACCTTAGTGCCCTCCGGCGGCGGCCCGAGGGCGGCGTCAGCTGCCTGACCGACGTCCGGGCGCCGCTGCTCGGGCCTGCCGGAGCCGCGGCGGTGTTCGGGCCGCAGAAGGGTGCTGGCCCGGCGCAGGTGGCAGCGCTGGACGCGGGCCTGGCCCGGCTGGCCGGCTTGCTTGGCGGTGATCCCGGCGAAGCTGGCGCCGGAGCGGCCGGCGGCTGCGGTTACGGCCTCGCGGCGGCGTGGGGCGCGCAGCTGTTGCCTGGTGCGGCGGAACTGGCCGTGATCGCGGGCTTGCCGGGTGCACTTGAGGCCGCTGACCTGGTCATCACTGGTGAGGGGCAGTACGACGCGAGTTCGGAAAACGGGAAGGTGGTAGGCGCTGTCCGCGCGATGGCTGCCGCCGCCCCGGCCGGCCCAGTCCCTGTGGCGGTAGTCGCCGGGCGGGTATCGGTCAATCTGCCGCCTGGTGTCCTGGCGGTGGAACTCGCTGCCCTGGCCGAGGGCACGCAGGCAGCTCAGGCTGAGCCCGGCCGCTGGCTAACCGAAGCGGGCGCTCTGATCGCCGCGGCGGTCTAAATGTCGCTGGGCGGCGGTTCGTAGCCGTCGGCCGGAGCGGTGTGCAGCCTTCGTGCCCGTTGCCGCCGCTGACCTCGTAGCCTGGGCTGGTGCGGGAGATTGTGGTGTTCAGCGGGAGTGCGCATCCAGCGCTATCAGCGGAAATATGTGCGGATCTAGGTGTACCGCTGCGCCCGGTCCGGCTGTCCAGATTCGCCAACGACTGCCTGGAAGTGCAGCTGCAGGCCAACTGCCGGGAGCGCGATGTCTTCGTGATCCAGCCGCTCGGCCCGCCGGTGCAGGAAAACCTGGTCGAACTGCTGCTGATGCTGGACGCTGCGCGCGGGGCATCTGCCGCCAGGGTGACGGCAGTTATGCCGTATTACGCCTACGCGCGGTCCGACAAGAAGTCGATGCCGCGCATCTCGATTGGCGGCAGGCTGGTTGCCGACCTGCTAGCGACCGCTGGCGCTAGCCGGGTGCTGGCTATGACCCTCCATGCGCCGCAGGTGCACGGGTTCTTCTCCGTCCCCGTCGATCACCTCCATGCCCTGCGGGAGTTCGCGGATCACTTCAGCCAGCTGGATTTGTCCAACTCGGTTGTTGTATCCCCGGACCTCGGCAATGCAAAGAACGCCGCGGCGCTCGCCAGGATGCTGCAACTGCCGGTGGCGGCGGGAGCTAAGGAACGGCACAGCGACGAGCACGTCACGATCAGCTCGATCATCGGCGACGTCGAAGGCCGGGACGTGATCGTGCTCGACGATGAGATCGCGCGCGGCACCACGATCATCGAACTCCTCGAGCGGCTGCGGGAGCGGAATGCGCGGTCGGTACGGATCGCGTGCACACACGGGCTATTCAGCGACGGAGCACTCAAGCGGATAGCGGCGCAGCCCCAAGTGCGGGAGATCGTCAGCACCAACACGCTGCCTACTGCCGACGACGCAGCCAGCGCGGGCCTGCATGTGATCTCGATCGCGCCGGCTCTGGCCGAGGCGATCCGGCGGATTCACGAGGGTGAGTCAGTCAGCGCGCTGTTCGGCGCGAGCTGACCGGCCGCCCAAGCGGCCACCTGGCTGCGCGAGCTGAAGCCGAGCTTGGCGAGGATGTTAGCGACATGCCGGGCCGCCGTCGCCGGACTGATGACGAGCTTCGCCGCGATGTCCCGGTTGCTGAGGCCCACTGCGAGCAAAGCGACGACCTCGTGCTCTCGCTGGGTGAGCGCGCTGGCCGGCCCGCCCGCGGCAGGGCTGAGCCGCGCAGGGGTGGCCGTCGCGGCAGTGGCGGCTGTTGCCGGAGCGGACGCCGTCTCGTCAGCCGCAGGGACGCCAGCGTCCGAGCCCAGGGCCAGGCGCACTGCCTCAGCCGGTGTCATGGCTTCGCCCTGCGCCCACAGCCTGCGGACTGCGTGCTCGCCCAGGTCCGCTGCCGCGTCCAGGAAACGCTGGGTCCGGGCGCCGCGCACCGGTGGCAAGTGCGCTTGCGCCCGCAAGGCCGTCATCGCGCCTGCCAGCTGCACGCTGACCGCAGGTTTGCCTTCCGTCGCCGAAAGCCGGGCCAGCGCTTCAAGGCCTCGTGCCATCCCGATCCGGCTGCCCGATGCGTAGCTAAGCCGCAAGCTCTCCGTCAGGTCCTGGCGAGCCGACACCAGGTCCCACTGGTCGAGCGCGATCCGGCCGAGACCCGCCAGGCACCGGGCGATCTCCGGCGTTGCGTCGACTTCGCGCAAGATCGCGAGCGCTTCCAGGTAGTACTGTCGCGCAGTGTCGCGCTGGCCGCGTAGCTGCGCTAGATCGCCGAGCCCGAGCAGCACGCGCGCAGAGCCCCAGAGCTGCTGGATCTCGCGCATCACCAGCAGTGCTTGCTCGCCGAGCCGCTGCGACGCACGGAAGTTGCCCCGGTACCCCTCGATGGCGGCCATGGTGCCGAGGGCATAGCCCTCGTTCCAGGGGTCACCGGCTGAGCGCGCGACCCGCAGCGCCTCGTCAGCCCGTTCTGCCGCCACGTCTGGGTGCCCGGCATGCAGCGCAATCTCGGCCAGCAGGTTGAGTGCTGCCGCGACCCAGAACCGCTCGCCGGCCGCCCAGCACAGCTCCAGGCCGGCGCTCGCCTGCTCGTCCGCCATCGGGGATCCGGCCGCCATGGCTAGCTGCGCACGGCTGATCAGCGCTCTGCCACGCACGGAGTCGGGGACCGCCCCAGCCTGCTCGAGGAACTTATCAATCCACGCTGCGCCTTCGGCGAATGTGCCGTGGATGATCCAGACCAGCCGGGCCCCCGAGCAGATCCGCAGCCCTGTCTCGGCATCGCCGTCGGCCAGGCAGCTGCCAAGAACCTCGTAGATGATCGGCGCCTCGACCTCGAAACGCCGGATCGCGTCCACCCTCGCTGACCAGGGACCGGGCTCTAGGGCCATGCCGACCGCCGCGGCCTTCTCCGTCTCGCGAAGCGTGTACTCGCGGCGGCGGCGCTCCATGACGGCGGTCTCCCCGGCCAGCGCGAGCCAGCCTGCTGCGTATTCACGCACTGTCTCCAGCAGCTTGTATCGCGCCTCGCCGAGTACTTCGGGTTCGAGCTCGATCAGCGACTTGTCGGCCAGCGCGGTGAGGAGGTCCACGATGTCCGCCGCGGGCAGGCTGTCGTCGGCGCAAACCTGCTCGGCCGTGTCCAGCGACAGGCCCGGGAATACCGACAACCGGCGCAGCATGATCTGCTCCGGGCCGGAGAGCAAGTCATAGCTCCAGTCGAAGGTGGCCCGCAGCGTCTGCTGGCGGGCCGGCACGCTCCGGTCGGCGCTGGTCAGCAGCCCGAGCCGCCGGTCAAGCCGGGCCGCGATCTGATCGACCGACAGCACGCGGACCCAGGCCGCCGCGAGTTCGATCGCGAGTGGCAGGCCATCGAGCGCCTGGCAGATCGTTGCTACCGTCGCCGCGTTGGCCGGGCCGAGCGTGAAGCCGGGCGCTGCCGCTGCGGCCCGCGTGGCGAAGAGCCTGATGGCGTCGAAGTCGCGGAGCTCGGCCAGGCCGCCGGAGTCCCCCGGCAGAGGGACAGCCGCGGGAGTAGCGAGCGGTGGCACCTGCCAGACGGCTTCTGCGGCCACGCGCAGTGGCTCCCGGCTGGTGCATGCCACCTGCAAGCCTGGCGAGCTGGCCAGCAGGTGCTTGCACACGACGGCGCACTCATTCACGAGGTGTTCGCAGTTGTCCAGCACGAGCATTGCCCGGCGGTGCCGCAGCGAATCTGCCAGCGTGTCAAGGAGCGGCCTGCCTCGTTCTTCGTGAACGCCAACAACTGCGGCTATCCGGTCGACAACGTGGTCCGGCTGGCGCACCTCGCCTAGCTCCACGAACCATGCGCCGTCGGGGAAGTCGGCGGCTATCGCGGCCAGCAGCCGCAAGGCCAGCCTTGTTTTGCCGATGCCGCCTGCTCCGCACAGGGTTACGGCGCGCTTCGCGCGCATCAGATCGCGCAGCTCGTTGATCTCCGCAGTGCGGCCAACGAAGCTGCTGAATTCCTCCGGCCTGCTGGCAAGATCGCGCATAGTCATCTTCGATCTGGACCCTGGCTGGGTCAGCGTGCTATCGGGCTCTGCAGCCACGACTGCCGAGGCCACGATTTACCGTAGCCCTGATATACCCGCATGCCTGACAAATGACCACTACTTGACTGTAGTTAATTGACTGCCGATGCCCGGACCCTGCTGTTGCGGTACGGTGCGCCGAGGGTGGCTGGCCGCGAGATCGCGCACGCGGCCAGCCCCGTCTGCGCCGCAGACGGCAGTTCCGGCCTGCCTCCTAGCCCCTTGCGGACTCCAGGTCTAGCAGGAACCGCTTGCGGTCAAGCCCGCCGCCATAACCTGTCAGGCTGCCGTCTGAGCCGATGACCCGGTGGCACGGTATGACCACTGAGATCGGGTTCTTGCCATTCGCCAGGCCGACTGCGCGGACTGCCGATGCGCGGCCGATCTTCTCAGCGAGCTGAGTATAGGACCAGGTCTGGCCGTACGGAATGGTCCGCAGCGCCGCCCAGACGCCGCGCTGGAAGTCTGTCCCGGCCGGGGCGAGAGGCAGATCGAACCCGGTGAGCTGCCCAGCGAAGTAATCGGCAAGCTGGCGGGCGGCGGCGGAGAACGGCGCGGCGCCCGGGTCACCGGGCTCGCCGAATGACTCTTCGCCGGGCCGGTGCCGCTGGGCGTCGAGGTACAAGGCCGTCAGCTGGCCGGCCTCGGCCACCAGCGTGAGCGGTCCGATCGGGCTGGGCAGGATGACGTGCACGCGCACGGCTGAACTGATCATGTGGCTGTTCCTCCTCAGTTATCAGGCGGCAGCTGCCGGACTCCTGCCGGAGGCTTGCCGATGACGTGGCTGTCGGTCTATGAGGCGTCGCGCCCCCGGCCTGAAGCTGGAAGCTTGTTGATGGGGTGGTCGCCGGTCGCCCACAGGTACTGCACGGCATATGAGCGCCACGGGCGCCATGCAGCGGCCCGGCTGGTCAGGGCGGCGGAGGTGGCGGGCAGGCCGGCGTTCTCAGCGGCGGCGCGCACGCCCAGGTCGGTCGCGGGGAAAGCGTCGGGATCGCCGAGCGCTCGCATGGCGATCGTCTCGACGGTCCACGGGCCTATGCCGGGCAGGCCAGCCAGCCGCAGGCGTGCCTCGTGCCAGTCGCCGCCGACGCTGAGGTCGATCCGCCCGCTCGCCAGCGCGTTAGCGAGCGCGTGGAAGGACTCGCGCCTGGACTGCGGCATCGCGAGCGCTGCAGGGTCTGCGGCGGCCAGCGCGGCTGCTGAGGGAAACAGGCGGCTGAGCCCGCCGCCCGGATCCTCGACCGGCTCACCGAGTGCCTCGGCCAGCCGGCCGGCGTGGGTCTTGCCCGCGGCTGTGGACACCTGCTGGCCGAGGACGGCGCGGACAGCGAACTCGTGCGGGTCAACCGTCCGCGGCACCCGGCGGCCAGGGGCCTTCCGCACCAGCGGAGCGAGCACCTCGTCGGCGGACAGCAGGTCATCGACGGCGACCGGGTCGGCGTCTAGGTCCAGCAGGCGGCGGCACCTGCTAATCGCGCTCGCGAGGTCGCGCAAGTCGGTGAGCGCCAGCTGGCAGCTGACGTGGTCTGGCTCCGGGCGCAGCGCTGCTATGCCGTGGCCATGTGGCAGTCGCAGCGTCCGGCGGTAGGCGCCGTCTCGCCATTCCTCCACCCCCGGCACGGCCGTGGCGGCCAGGTGACCGAACAGGTTGTCTGGCTGCAGCGGCGACCGGAACGGCAGTCGCAATGTTAGGCAACCGGTCCCGGCCTGGCCGCGGCTGGCACGCTCACGGAGCTGGCTGGGCGACAGGGCGAAAACCTCGCGGACCGTGTCGTTGAAGGTCCGGATGCTTGCGAAGCCGGCCGCGAAAGCGACCTCACCCATCGGCAGCGCGGTTGTCTCGATCAGCAGCCGGGCCGTCTGCGCGCGCTGAGCCCTGGCCAGGGCAAGCGGCCCGGCTCCGAGCTCGGCCAGCAGCTGCCGCTCGACCTGGCGGACGCTATAGCCAAGGCGGCTGGCAAGGGCCGGCACGCCGCCGTTGTCCATGACCCCGTCGGCGATCAGCCGCATCGCCCTGGCTACGACGTCGGCGCGGACATCCCACTCGGGCGAGCCCGGGCTGGCGTCCGGCCGGCAGCGCTTGCAGGCACGGAAACCAGCCTGCTGGGCTGCGGCGGCACTGGGGAAGAAGCGCATGTTGTCCGGCTTGGGCGGCACCACCGGACAGCTTGGCCGGCAGTAAATGCCAGTCGTCAGCACGGCGGTGAAGAACCAGCCGTCAAAGCGCCCGTCCTTTGACTGGACGGCGCGGACGCAGCGCTCCCGGTCGGCGTCGATCCGGTCTTCGGTCATGACTCAAGGATCGGCGACTGCTCGGCCG
>Ga0335072_10016175_pt1 | contig 10580 bp, 8 predicted proteins | sample Lox_Sample_21_FD_206725 | JGI IMG/M metagenome (GOLD analysis project Ga0335072, IMG submission 206725) | Soil microbial communities from Loxahatchee National Wildlife Refuge, Florida, United States - Lox_Sample_2.1 | ecosystem: Environmental > Terrestrial > Soil > Wetlands | place: USA: Florida... | reverse complement strand
CCGCCAGGTCCTTCCCTGGTGCACCAGGATCGAGTCTGTCCTCGGGTCGGCGGCGATGGCCCAGATGTCGTGCCGAGAGGCGGCGCTCGCCCGGTAGATGGATGCCGCAGCACCACGGACCCGTCGCCAGTACTGGCCGTTGAAGTGCCAGGTCCCTGTTTCGCGTGCTCCGCCTGCGGTGGTGCCGAACACCCAGACATCGCTGGCCGAGACGGCAGCCAGGCCAGTGATCATTCCGCTGGGCCAGCGCATGGCAAGCCGCCAGCGTGTGCCGTTCCAGTGCAGCACGTACCTGCCGTACTCGCTAGCTGCCCAGATGTCGCGTGCGGACGGTGCGCTGGCGTCGCTGATGAAACCTGTGAGCCCCGCTGGCAGCGCTGACGGTGTCAACGTGCGGCCATTCCAGCGCTCGGCTACCGGCCTGCTCACGCCACCTGGATTAGTGCCGCCGAATACCCAAGCCTGCCGGCCGCCAGTAGCCACGATGACTGAGTAGCCGGAGGCGTTACCCGGCATCCCGTAGTGGCGGCTGACCGCAACCTGGAAAGCTGATGCCCTCGCCCGGACCTGCGGCGCGGAAGGATCTGGGGCGCTCACCCCGCCTGGGGCTGCCGGCCGGGCAATCGCCGGGACGGCAACGCCGCTTAGCGCCAGGACGGGAACAAGTCCCGCCAGGGCCGCGGTGAAGCGGATCCTCAGCATTGGTGTCCCCGCATGTCCAGCCACAGCTCATTGTTCGCGTGTACGCAACATTCAGGTCAAGGCTTTACCAAAGATACCTGCAAGGTGCGCTTAATGCGTCCCCGATAGTGGCAGGGGACCGGCAGACGGTGTGCAGAGCTTGGAGCCCGAGGTGATGACGTGCGCATTGGCCTGCAGATCCCGGACTTTAGCGGGGCTGGCGGCGCTCACCAGCTGGGACGGCGGCTGGCGGAAGTGGCCAGGACAGCCGACGACGCTGGGTTCGACAGCATCGCGGTGATGGATCACTTCTTCCAGATTCACGTGATTGGCCCTCCCGAGCAGGACATGCTCGAGGCCTACACGACCCTCGGCTACCTGGCCGCCAGCACGACCCGGACCCGGCTGCTGACCCTCGTGACCGGCGCGGTGTACCGGTACCCAGGGATCCTGGCCAAGATTGTCACGACTCTTGACGTGCTTTCGGGCGGTCGTGCCTGGCTAGGCATCGGCGCGGCCTGGAACGAGGAAGAGTCGCGCGGCCTGGGCATCCCCTTTCCGCCGGTCGCTGAGCGCTTCGAGCGCCTAGAGGAGACGCTGCAGATCTGCCTGCAGATGTGGCGGGGGGATGAGTCGCCCTTCGACGGCGAGTACTACCACCTTCAGCGCCCGCTGAACCGGCCGGCGCCGGTCTCCCAGCCGCATCCGCCGATCATGATTGGCGGCGGCGGCGAGCGGAAGACGTTGCGGCTCGTTGCCCGGTATGCCCAGGCGTGCAACCTGTTCGCCGGTCCCGACCTGCCCCGCAAGCTTGACGTCCTGCGCGCGCACTGCGACGCGGAAGGCCGCGACTACGACGAGATAGAGAAGACCTGCTACTTCACCTTTGACGTGGGGGAGCGGGGCGAGCGAACGGACGAGGTCAACGACCAGCTGGCCGGGCTCGCCGACATGGGCTTTGACATGGCCATTGGCTCGGTGGCGGGCGTCTGGAGCCTGCGGCCGCTTGAGATCATCGGAGCTGACGTGATCCCGGTGGTTGCCAGGCTCTGACCAGGAGCTCAGCCTCAACGGCATGGCCAACGGGCCATGGCCGGACGGGCCGGAGCGCCATTGCTTCCGGCCCGCAGGTTAGAGCTGCGCCCTGGTCGCGGGAACGGCGATCAGGCGACCGGCGCGGCCGACGCGGCTTTCGCGGGCTGCTTCGCCGGCGTAAGCGTCCGCCCGAGCAGTTGCGGAAGGCTGTGCACCATCGCTGCAAGGTCACTTATGTCATCGCCGGTCAGGGCCTGATCCCCATCGCACATCGCGGCAGCAGGGTGGGGGTGGACGTCGACGATGATGCCGTCGGCGCCGACCGCTATCGCCGCGCGGCTCAGCGGCAGCACGAGGTCACGTCGGCCGCCCGAGTGTGACGGGTCGACGATGACAGGCAGGTGCGACAGCCGCTGCGCGACCGGAACGGCGCTGATATCGAGCGTGTTCCTCGTGGCGGTCTCGAAGGTCCTGATACCGCGCTCGCAAAGGACGATGTCCAGGTTGCCGCGCTGAGCGATGTACTCGGCGGCCATCAGCCACTCTTCGATGGTGGCGTTCATCCCTCGCTTGAGTAGCACCGGCTTGTCCGCCGAGCCAACGGCCTGGAGCAGCGTGAAGTTCTGCATGCTGCGGGTGCCGACCTGCAGCATGTCCGCGTAGGAGCTGACCAGGTCCACCGACGCCGGGTCGATGACCTCGGTCACCACGGGCAGTCCGGTCTCAGCCCTGACATCAGCCAAGATCCGCAGCCCAGCCTCACCGAGGCCCTGGAACGCGTACGGCGAGGTTCGCGGCTTGAAGGCGCCGCCACGCAGCAGCGATGCGCCGGCCGCTTGTGCCATGCGCGCCGACGTCAGGGTCTGCTCAGCAGTCTCGACGGTGCACGGCCCGGCAATCACGGTCAGGTGGCCAGGGCCGATTGGCACGCCGCCTACGGTGATAACCGAACGGCTGGGGTGGTGCTCCCGGCTCACAAGCTTGTACGGCACCGAGATGCGGACGACGTCGCTGACGCCGGGGTAGCTGCGCAGGTTGAGAGCGCCGAACTGCTCCACGTCACCGACCAGGCCGATGATCGTGCGGGATACGCCGCGGCTGACGAAAGCCTCGCCGCCCGCAGTGTTGATTAGCTCAACGATCGCGTCAACATCGCTCTCGGTGGCCTCGGGGGCCATCACCACCACCATCGCGTCCTCCTGGTTCCATCATGACGAAAAGCCCCGGGCCGATGCGGGCCCGGGGCTCGAAGTGAGTGTCGCCTTGCGTCAGCGCAGAGTCTGGCGGGCGACCGTCCCTGGGCCGGGCCGGTAGCCAAATCCAAACCAATAGCCGCTACGCACGGTCGAAGCTTAGCGCATGAGCTGAGCTGCGTGGCACCGGTGGTCGCGGCAAAGGCACTCCCGACGGGGTGGCAAGATAGCTGCACCTGCGGGGGACTAGGGTCGAGGTCGCAGCCGGTAGTGCCGCGAGCGCGGAAGGGGCAGGTCAGCGGGACATGGTGCAGCCCGATACTGGTGCACGCGAACATCGCGAGCGCAGGCAGGGCTTGCTGGCAGCCGGGCCGGAGGGCGCGGTGACTGACGACCAGGCCGGGCAGACTGCAGAGGGCGTCGCCCGGGCCGCGGCGGCTGATCAGCAACCGGCCCATCAGCAACCGGCCCATCAGCAACCGGCCCATCAGCAACCGGCCCATCAGCAACCGGCCCATCAGCAACCGGCCCATCAGCAACCGGCACTGCCGCCCGGCCAGTACATACCGAGGACCTTGCCGGTCCTGCACTACGGGCCGGTGCCCGCTTTCAATTCGCAGACCTGGGACCTGCGGATCATGGGGGCGACCGAGTCAGGCGACGTGGTCAAGCTGCGCTGGGATGACGTGGCCGAGATGCCGGCCGGCCAGGTGACGGCAGACTTCCACTGCGTGACGAAATTCACGGTCCTTGGCGTCCAGTGGGCCGGCCTGCCGGCCACCGAGCTCTTGCGCCGCTTTCCGCCTGCTGCCGCCGTCACTCACGTGATGATCTGGGCCGACTTCGGGTACAGCGCGAACATCCGGATTTCCGACTTCGCCGCCGAGGGCACACTGCTGGCCACGCACCGAGACGGGGAGCGCCTGAGCCCCGAGCATGGTTACCCGCTGCGGCTTGTGGTGCCCCATCTGTACGCGTGGAAAAGCGTGAAGTGGGTCCGGGCCCTCGAGTACCTGACCGCTGACCGGCGCGGGTTCTGGGAGGAACGGGGGTACCACAACATCGCCGACCCCTGGCAGGAGCAGCGTTACTCCTATCAGGAGCGGGAAGGCGAGGGGCCGCCACTATAGGGCCGCACCTATGGGCCCGGGCTAGAAGAAGCCGACGTTGATCGTGATGTTCGAGCCCTTGGGCGCCTGTCCCGTTGGCGAGTAGCTGATTACCTTGTGGCCAGGGGTGAGCTGGTTCTCGGTCACGCTGAACCCGGCTGAGGTCAGTTCCTGTTCGGCCTGATTGACGTTGAGGCCCTGCACATCCGGGACATTCACTTCCGGCGGTCCTTGCGACACATAGACCGTCACGACCTCATTCGGAGTGATGGCCGTGCCGGGCGGCGGGGACTGCCGCACGATGGTGCCGGCCGGCTGCGCGGCATTAGGCTGCGTGACCTGGTTGATGCTGAATCCGCCGGCCGCCCCCGCTGCCTGGGCCTGGCTGACTTGGGCGCCGACGAAGTTTGGCAGCGGCGGACCGGCGCTGACTATCACCTGTACCGGCTTGTCCTCCGGCCAGGCCGTTCCGGCGACCGGGTTCGTTGCGATCACCACGCCGGATGGGATGCTGGCGGAGGCCTGCGGAGTGGCCTGGGCCGGCGTCAAGCCCGCCGCCTTGAGAGCGGCCTCGGCCTGCTGAGCCTGCTGGCCGGTGACCTGTGGCACCGTGATCAGGATCGGTCCCAGCGACGGGATCACCGTCACCTTGCCGCCATGCCCGATGCTCGTTCCGCCGGTCGGATCGGTCGAGATGACGTCGCCCTTAGGCACGCTGTTGTCGTGCCGGGCCGGCCCGGACACTACGACGAGGCCGGCACTGGTGAGTTCATCGCGGGCGGAGCTGACGCTCATCCCCGCCACCGACGGCACACGGACGTACCGACCCGCCACGACCCACCAGGTCCCGATCCCGACGACGACGACCGCAAGGATCACCAGGATCCGTCGGCTGAACAGCCAGCGCTGAAGCCAGGGTTCCCGATAGCTTCGCTGTCTCGCGGTCCGCCCGCCGCGGTGGCCGGCGAACTGGTCAGCCTCATCGGTCGGCACAATCAGCGTGTGGTTGACCGCATGCTGACTGGGACCGCGGCCGGAGTAGCTGACCGGGAACTGGCTCGTCCGGCCGAGCGGGCCGGTGACCGCATGCCCATCGGCCGCGCCGACAGCGCCAGCGACCGCGGCCGCTGAGCCCGCCACGCCGGCGCCCTCGGCCGACCGCGAGGGGTTAGGCTGCGTGATTTCATCGGCGCTCGGCGCCCGGTGGCTTCCACTGGCTCTTGGGTCCGGTCCCGCAGGTCGGCCGGACCTCGCCAGATCCGGCACGGGCGAACCGCGCCTGACCTCGATGATCGCTTTCAGGTAGTGCTTGGCGTCGGCCGGGCGTAGATCGGGGTCACGGGATGTGCCGAGTGCGACCAGCGCGTCCAGCGCGGCCGGCAGGCCCGGCACGAGGCTGGAGGGAGCCGGGACAATCGAGTTCACGTGCTTGTAGGCAACCGCCAGCGGCGACTCGCCAGTGTGCGGCTGCACTCCGGTCAGCATCTCGAACAGCATCACGCCAGCGGCGTACACATCGGTCCGCTGGTCCGATGAGTTGCTTGCCACCTGCTCGGGCGCGAGGTAGGCGGCCGTCCCGATCAGCAGCCCGGTCCGCGTATGGCTGACGCCAGCGGCCGCCCTGGCCAGGCCGAAGTCGGCCACCTTGACGGACGTGCCGTTGCCGAGCAGTACGTTCTCCGGCTTGACGTCGCGGTGGACGATTCCGGCCTCGTGGGCCGCGGCTAGGCCCGCGAGCACGCGCTCGATGATGTCGAGTGCCTGACGCGGATTCAGCCGGCCGCGGGCGACCAGGAGATCGCGCAGGGTCGGGCCGGGCACATATTCCATCGCGATGTAATGCAGGTCGCCAGTCGAGCCCTGGTCGAAGACCGCGACCACGTTCGGGCTGGAAAGGCGGGCTACCGACCGAGCCTCGCTGATGAACCTGGCGACGAAGTCATGATCATGGGCGAGCTCTGGATGCGCGACCTTCAGCGCCACGGTCCGATCGAGCCGGACGTCATGCGCATGGTAGACCGTGGCCATGCCGCCACGGGCAATCTGCGATTCGACCAGGTAACGGCCGTCAAGCAACTGCCCAAGGGGCGCGGACAACGTCGTATCCATCGGGAGAATTGTAGGGCGCGCACGCTACTGCGCGCCCCGTAACGAAACTGCTGCATCAGGCGGGCCGTCAGGAACACCCCGCCCGATGGTCTGCTCGAGCCGCATGACGGGCCGGGCATCAGCCCTGAGGCGGTGATGATGCCAGCGCGTACCGGCGGCGTGGAACCCGCCCTGCCAGGAAGGCCAGCCGCCCGGCGGCAACTGCGAGCCGCATTGACTCAGCCATCAGCTCGGGGCTGCGTGCCCTTGTGACCGAGGTGGCCAGCAAGACGGCGGCGCACCCGAGCTCCATTGCGATCGCGGCATCGCTCGCCGTGCCGATGCCCGCGTCCAGGATGACCGGAACGGCAGCCGACTCGACGATCAGCTCGATGTTGTGCTGGTTGCGGATGCCGAGCCCAGAGCCGATGGGGGAACCGAGCGGCATCACCGCGGCACACCCGGCCTGCTCCAGCCGCCTGGCCAGGACTGGGTCATCGCTGGTGTACGGCAGGACGGTGAAGCCGTCGGCGACCAGCTGGTCAGCGGCATCGAGCAACTCGACTGGATCGGGCAGCAGCGTCCGCTCATCGGCGATGACCTCCAGCTTCACCCAGCTGGTGCCAAGCGCTTCGCGTGCCAGCGTGGCCACCCGCACGGCCTCCGTGGCGGTGAAGCAACCGGCAGTGTTCGGCAGCACCCGGATACCGCGATCGGCCAGCAGACTCAGCACCGAACCCGCAGCAGCTGGATCGACCCGGCGCATGGCCACGGTCGTGAGCTCGGTACCGGAGGCGACGAGCGCGCGGTCAAGTACATCGAGGCTCGGCGCGCCGCCCGTGCCCATGATCAGCCGGGAGCTGAACGTCTCTCCGGCTATCAGCAGCGGATCATCCATGTCAGCCTCCCTGCACCGCGGTTAGCACCTCGACCTCGTCGCCCTCGGCTAGTGACGTGGAGTCCCAGACAGCCCGCCGCACGACAGCTCCGTTCAGCGCGGCCGCAACACCCGAGGGGGCGCTCGTCAGCAGTGCAACGGCCTGAGCGAGTGTCATGTTTCCGGGTGCCCGGTGCGGCTCGCCATTGATCATCACCTGCACGTCACTGCCTCCTGTGGCTCGCGGTGGCCCACGGCCTCGCCCTGGCCCGTGCCTCGCGCTGTGAACCGGCCTGCCTTGAAACGCTCGGCTCCGAACGCCTGCCAGATCGGATCGGCCGTTCCGGTGCGCAGGTACGCGCTCACGGTGTCGGCGGTCACCGGGGCGAGCAGCACGCCGGCCCGGAAATGACCCGTCGCTAGCACCAGACCCGGCAGCGCGCTCGGGCCGAGGATCGGCGCGTTGTCTGGCGTGCCGGGACGCAGGCCCGCTATCACATCGGTCAGCAGCAATTCGGTTACGCCGGGTACCAGGGTGCGGGCGTCGCGCAGCAGTTCCCAGATGCCGCCTGCGGTGACCGTCGTATCGGGCCCGAGCTCCTCCTGAGTGGCGCCGATCACGAGCTCACCGCTGTCGCGCGGCACCAGGTACACGGTCGATCCGCGGACCACGCCTCGGATGGTTCGGCGCAGCAGGCCGGGCGGGAGCCCGGACCGCTCGGCCGCTGCGCTCGTCCGCAGCCGGATGATCTGACCCTTCACTGGGCGCACCGGCGGTGCGGTCCCGGCCGGCAGCCCGCCGAACGCAGCCGATTCCCAGCCAGCGGCGAGCACAACCCAGTGCGTCGCGATCACACTGTCATCGGCGAGCCGTGCGCCACTTGCCCTGCCTCCAGCGCAGGTCACCTCGGTGACAGACTGCCGAACGAGCTGGGCGCCCGCCTGCTCCGCCGCCTGGCGCAGAGCGATAGCCAGCAGCCGGGGATCGACCGAACCGTCGGCCGGTGCCAGCAGCCCGCCGCGCACCGACGGGTCAAGCATGGGCTCGGCCTCGCGGCACTCGCGCGCCGTCAGCTGCTCCAAGTGCACGCCGAAGGATTCCTGCAGCACTCGCGTCTCGGCCAGCATGGCCAGGTCGTCGCTGTCGTAGGCGACCTGGAGCGTCCCGGTCTGGCGGAAGCCGGTTGGAAGGCCGGTGAGATCGTACAGCTCGGAGATGAAGCCGGGATAGCGGCGGAGCGACTCCTGGCCGAGCGCGAAGATCTCCCGCTCGGCGTAGGCGGCCTCGGCGATCGGCGTGAGCATTCCGGCAGCGGCGTGCGTGGCGCCGTGTCCCGGCTGTGGATCCGCGACGATCACCGACAGGCCTCGCTGAGCCGCGCGCCAGGCGATACTCAGCCCGATGACGCCGGCCCCGATCACCAAGACGTCGGATTCGGCAGGTACCAGAGCGCTCAATTCGGCTCCCTTCGCCGGCATGACCCGGATCAGGTTCCTGCGGTCGGCGGCTCGCCAGCCGCCCTCTCAGTCCGGTCAGCACCGGACTCCCGCGCGATAAACACCTAGCCTAGCCGCCCGCCGCCAAACCCGCCGCGCCGCTGCGGCTGACCATAGCTGCAGCGGTCAGTTAAGCCGCGGCGTGAACGATACCCACCGGCGCCCGGAATCGTCGGTCCGGTACACCGGCGCGCCGCCGGTGGCCGCAGAGCCGGCAAGCCACGCAAACCCCACCCGAGTGCTGACGAAGCAGAAGGTCGCGCCGTCCGGCCCGAAGTGCTCGCCCTGAGCAACGGCGGTCCAGCTCAGCCCGCCATCGCCGGTCACGTAGAAGTCCCTCCCGATCGAACCCTGCGGCCCGGCCGAGATAGCGATTCCATCGTCAGCCGAGAAGAAGCGGATGCGCGGATAGGGGCCGGCCCCGGCGGGCAGCGACTCGACCTGCCAGCTGCGTCCGGCGTCACGACTCGCCAGCAGGTACGCCGCAGCGGGATAGTCAGTTACCTCCAGGAACGTAGTGCCTCCCGCAGACTGCGGTGCCGGAATCTCGCAGCCGGCCGACTCGCACAAGGTCGCTGACAACGGCAGCGGCTGGGTCGCCCACCGCTCTCCGCCGTCTCTGGTCACCAGGACGGACAGCGAGTTGCAATAGCCGGTAATCCAGCCGGTCCGCGCGGAGGCGAAGGCCAGCCCGTCCTTGTCGCAGTACAGCGGAAGCCCGCTGCTAGTGGGAGGGTCACCCGCCATCCGCGGCGAGCTAGCCACCAGCGACCAGCGCACCCCGCCGTCCGTGCTCCGGTACAGCCGGACCGGGTTCTGCTGCATCGCCGCGCCCAGACTCTCGAGCAGCCAGCCCCGGCTCGGGCTGACGAAATCGAGCGCCACCGGATCGAAGCCGTCAGGAATGCCAGCTGATTGCCGCCACGACCGGCCGCCGTCGGTGGTACCGAACACGAGAGTCTTTGCCGGCGGGCCGCTGGTGCTGGTCGGAACGGCGAACCAGGCGCGTTCGGCCGACGCTGCCTCGAGCAGCGCCTGGCCGGTCGCGAGCCCGGACACCGCCGTCCGGGGAGTGACCACCGTCCACGTCCGCCCGCCGTTCGCCGTGCGGGCGACCGCCAGCGCGCCGCTGTGATTCGGGTTTGATGGCCAGACCACCGCCCAGCCTGCCGTCGCTGAGACCATCTGCAATGTGTCGATCCAAACGGGGGATCCTGCCTTGACCTGAGCGGGCCCGGAGTTCGACGGTGAAGCAGCCGTTTCTCGTGTGGCCGCTTCACTGTCGGGCTTCGCGCCGGCGCCTTCGGGCTTCCGGTTGGCCCCTCCGCACCCGGTCGCGACGATCGCGACGGTGACTATCAGCGCTGGCAGTACGCGACGACTGCTGAGGTGCTTGAGCTCGAACATGGTGGCTCCACTGCGCGCGATCTCTGAGGTGTACTGATGCCTCACAACCAAGACTGCGAATAGGCTCGGCCGGTTGCGGCAGGCGGCAGGAGGATGCGTGGATGACCAGTCCGGCGAGGGTGGTCGTGGTGGGCGCAGGTCTTGCCGGGCTGCGCCTCGTTGAGGAGCTGCGAACGCGCGGCTACGCCGGCGCGCTGGCGCTGATCGGCGCCGAGGATCGCCCGCCGTATGACCGGCCGCCGCTGTCCAAGAAGGTCATGACGGGGGAGCTGGACGATACCGGGCTGCGCGCCGATCTCGGCCCGCTTGCCGTTGATCTCCGGCTCGGTGAGAGTGCGACCGGAATGCATGACCACGTCCTGAGCACTGACGCAGCCGAGTATGAGTGGGACGCCCTGATCATTGCCACCGGCGCCAGTCCAGTCCGGTTGCCGGGCACCGGACCTCAGCATGTGCTGAGGACGGCTGATGACGCCCTGGCCATCCGAAGCCTGCTCAAGCCGCGCACCACGCTAGCGATCGTCGGGGCAGGCTGGATCGGCGCGGAGCTCGCCACGGCGGCTGCCGGCCGTGGCTGTCAGGTGACCGTCCTTGAGGCTGCCGATACGCCGCTTGCCGCAGCGCTCGGGACCGAGGTCGGCGGCTTGACGGCGGCCTGGTACGCGGAGGCGGGAGTCGAGCTCCGGCTGGGCG
>Ga0335072_10016174_pt1 | contig 10580 bp, 13 predicted proteins | sample Lox_Sample_21_FD_206725 | JGI IMG/M metagenome (GOLD analysis project Ga0335072, IMG submission 206725) | Soil microbial communities from Loxahatchee National Wildlife Refuge, Florida, United States - Lox_Sample_2.1 | ecosystem: Environmental > Terrestrial > Soil > Wetlands | place: USA... | reverse complement strand
AATAATGCTCAAGAAGCAGCGCAGCGGACGAGCCGCCAGGTTGCCCCAGAACATCTGCATCATGGAAAACGGACCGTTGGTACTGTCGTTCATGCGTGTTATATGGATTCATTCACTGTAACATCCGCATGACAAACAGGTCAAAGCGTGGCGGAAACTATTTTTCAAGCACGCAAACTTCCGCAACACAACAAAAAACATTTCAGACTTGTTAAGATTTCAACACAAAAGTGGAAAAGCTTGTGGAAACTACAGGAAATCCCTGACTAACCCGTCGAATTTCAATGTGATGATACGGTTTGCACCATTATTGTGCAATGGAGCTACCGCCGATATCTCTTTGTGAGATTTTTCGCGTCTCGGTGACTATCTCGTACGACACGACGAGTGTGCAGTGGGTGCAGGTAAAATCTGACACAAGAATTTCGACGGCAGATGACTTAGTACCACTTGGGTGGGCGTTCGAGATGAATCTTAATCACTTGCTTGGGATCCGTGATGTCGAACCAATGGCCATAGGGCTTCCAACCTTCGGCGACGACTTGAATGAGAACTTTTCCCAGAGGCGCGTCGGGCACGTGAGCCACACCTTCCTGATTGGTTTTGACGTTGACCTCTGACTTTTTGTCTTTCAGGGCATGTTCCTCGATGGTCTTCACGTAGACGCTGGCGTTCTCGACAGGTTTGCTGGCATCGCCGGCGGTGACTTCGATGGTGATGCGATTGTTAGGAGACGGCGCCTGGTCTTTTTTCTCTTGTTTATCTTGTGCCGGGCACAGGGACAGATGGAAAGAGAGAGCCGCGAGAAAGAAACAAAGCAAGAGTTTCGATAATACTCGCATCATGATCATGCCCCCAAACATATCACGCTCTCGACATGGTCTCTGGAAGTTCCTGGAGCGTCAAGAGGCGCAAGTATTTGACTCGTTGCCGCCGCTCCTGTAAGTTTTTTCTAGCCTCGACTAGCCGGAATCCATCCCGTTCGCGATGGACCGCCTCGTCCTCCGCTCGCATCAGAGCGCACCATCAAGGAGAAACTCGAATGGGATTTGCTACGAATGCGATTCATGTGGGTCAAGAACCCGATTCGTCCACAGGAGCGGTAGTTCTGCCGATTTATCAAACGTCGACCTACCAGTATGAGGAATTGGGCAAAGCGCGAGGCGGTTATGATTACGCGAGAACCAATCATCCCAACCGAAAAGCACTGGAACGAACCATCGCGAAGCTGGAAGGCGGGCTCAACGCTTATGTATTTACTTCGGGTATGGCGGGCATCGACGCGGTGTTCCGGCTGCTGCGCCCCGGGGATCACGTAGTTTTGTCGGAAGCAGTGTATGGCGGAGTGTATCGGTTGACGACGCAACTGCTGGTGCACTTCGGTCTGGAGTTTTCGTTCGTGGACACGTCGGATCCCGCGGTGGTGCTGGGAGCGTTCCGGCCAAACACGAAAATGATTTACGTAGAAACCCCGACGAATCCGACGATGCGGATCACAGACATTTCGGCTATGGCTAAGTTGGCGAACGAGCGCCATGCAACGCTGGTGGTGGATAACACTTTTCTGACCCCGTATCTACAAAAACCGATCGACCTCGGTGCGCACATCGTGGTGCATTCACTGACGAAATATTTGAATGGTCACAGCGATGCGACGGGCGGCACGGTAGTGCTGACTCGGCCGGACGACGCCGAAAGAATTTATTTCATTCAGCGGTCGGCGGGAGCGGGGCTCGCGCCAATGGATTGCTTTTTGACGTCGAGAGGGATTAAGACCTTAGCGGTGCGCATGCTGCAGCACAATGCCAACGGTTTGGCGGTAGCGCGCCACCTGGATGCCCATCCAAAAGTGCGTAAAGTGTTTTACCCCGGGCTGGTGCATCATCCGCAGCATGAACTGGCACGGAAGCAGCAAAAGGGTCCAGGCGCTATGCTTTCGTTCGATTTAGGGTCGGAAGAGGCCGCGCGGCGGTTCTTGAATCAGGTGAAAATCTGCACTCTGGCAGAGAGCCTGGGGGGAGTGGAGTCGCTGATTTCCCTGCCCGCGCAAATGACACATGCGTCGATGCCGAAAGAAGTGCGGGATCGCATCGGGATTACCGACAGCCTGGTGCGCTTGTCGGTCGGGATCGAAGACGTGGAAGACATCATCGCGGACATCGACCAGGCGCTGCTTTACATCTAAGTTTCGCTGACGGACTCGGCAAGCCATTTGAGGTATGCGTCTGAGCCCGAGAGGATGGGTAGCGCGATGAATTCAGGCGTGTCATAGGAGTGCAGGGCTAAGACTAGTTTTTGCAAGTCTTCAAGGCACGGCTCGGTCGTTTTTATCATGAGCAGGTATTCGCTGCTGTTTTCCAACTTGCCTTCCCAAACGTAAAACGACTCGACCGCGTGGGTCACGATATTTACGCAGGCGGCTAAACGCTTCTCCACCACGTCGCGGGCAATTTTGCGCGCCTCTTCCAGCGTCGCGCAAGTTACAAGCACGATACGAAACTTCGTCTCCTGCGTCATCGTTAACCTCTCGGCCAATGATTCTATACCGGGATTTCGCCGCCTTAGCTGACGACGACTGTCCGGCTGGCCAAATCCACGCTGACAACGTCCGCGCGAGATTGCGCGGTACTTCCCTGCCCGACCTGATGAAAGGCGATGTTGAGAGTGGCATCGTCGACGGTGATGCGCAAGTAGCCAAAATTCTGATCGTCGTAATGGTTGAGTATAAGGCTCTGCGTTTTCACCGCGGGCTTGGTTGGCTCCAAGTACTCCACGTTCAGGCCAAACTGCGGTTCTTGCGCGGCTTGTCCGTTTTTCCCCTGGACGAGTTTGAGCACGTCATGGCCGCCGTCTCCACAGATGATGAACGGCACCTGAATGTTTTTGTTTGCGAATTGGATGGTTCGCGTGAAGCGCTGGTAGTTGTGCGCGTGTCCCGAGAGGACCGCATGAGGGTAGAGGCCCTGTGCTTCGCAGACAGTGTCGATCTGGCGAAGCATGTTGGGGCTGCTGGCGTGATCGCCGCCCGTTCCAGCGGCCTTTGGCGCTGGCTGGTAGCAGAACGGTGGATGATGCATAGCGAGCAGCAGCGCTCCCGCGTATTTTTCTTTCTTGGCACGTTGGAGTTGAGCAGCAAAAAATTGCAATTGGTAGTCCGGCACCGCAGACCATGTTCCGTTTTCACTGGAAATGACGCCGGGATCTTCGAGGGCATTGCTGAACAGGCCAATGATGCGAACAAAAGGGGCGTCGAGTGTGAAGTAGACGCCGGGTTGGGTCATTGCCGTGCGATGCAGGGAGGCAGCTTCCTGCGTGATGGTTGGGGCGGTCGCGCAGAAGTTGCGCATGAAAATGGCTAAGGGAGCGTCCGCGGGAGCTGTGCCTGGAATGATGAAAGAGTCGTGATTCCCGGGAATGGCGAAGATGGGAGCGGGATAGTTGCGATAAGGCTCGTAAAACTGGTCGTAATAGTATTTCGATTCGCCGAAATTGTAGACCACATCGCCAAGATGAAAGAAAAATGCGGGGCGGTCCGCGGATCGGCTGGTCTGGCAATCGGCGGTAAGTTGGTCTGAGACGCGCACTTCCTCGCCGTACTTTCCTTCGCTGGAGGCGCCGGTGTCTCCGACGCAATGAAACACGATTTTTCCGGCTTTCAGGATGTTCTGGGTGATTTCAGGGCCGTGCGGTCCGAGGGCAGTAGCCAGCGAATAGAGGTCACTGGGCTGCGCGCGCGATTGGTCAAAAGAAACGGCGTCCTTATCCAGCAGGGTCTCGATCGCCTTGTACTGTTGATTATCGGAAGGGTGTTTTGTCTTGAATCGCTTGGGGTCCGGCGTGATGTTGCCTTCGTTGAAAACCGGCTGAGGTAAAGGCGTGCTTTTCTCTCTTGGCATGGAGGCTCCTACTGGGTGTGCGTGCTAGCCCGGAGGATTCGCACGGAAGCTGGGCCAGACTAGCGTACCGCAACAAATATTACGCTGGATTAATTCTCCTATTGGCGATCTGCGGGTTGGCAACTCGCTACTCCGATGCTCACGCAGCAACTTTCGCAGGTCGCCGGTGTTTCTTTATGTGGAGACACGATGAGCAAGTGGATGGCGGCGAGCCACCACGATGGCTTAGCGTGCAACTCGTCAGGCGCAGCGCAGCGCGATTCGTTGCAACCTTAAGTATCCAGATCAAGGAGAGTGTCGCATGGTCCGTGCAAAACGGTTCTTCGCTACGATTTTGCTTGCGGGCAGTTCTCTGGCACCGCTGGCGATCAGCGGTTGCGCGGCGCGAACGCGCGTTTACGACGATTACTATGCCGATTACCACTACTGGGGACCAGCCGAAGATCACGCCTACCGCGTCTGGCTGGAGGAGCGGCATTATGAGTATCGGGGATTTGCACGATTGAACCACGAACAGCAGCGGGAATACTGGGCGTGGCGGCACAACCATCCGAGTGTGGGCCGGTAAAGAGCGGTTTCGCCATCGGCGCCGAACCTTGCGCATAAAGTCAGCAAGCAGTCGTCAGGGGTAACACTCGGCTCTTTCTTTGGAACTTACGTGGGGGCTGAAGCCCCCACCTCCTTCAAAAAGTGTTTGAAGTTTGCGGGGTTTAGGACGCTCAGGAGGTTGCAACGTATAATATTGCCCTGGCAATGCTTCCCCTTTTACGAACATGCCTCAACGCCGTATCGTTGTTTGTCGTTGGACTATGCTTGGCGCCCCCTTCTTATGCGCAGGATCCGTCTCAACAACCGCCATCGGGCGTTATTCACGTGGACGTGAACTTGGTGCTGGTGGACGCTACGGTGAAAACCAAGTCCGGCCAAATCTTGGATGGGCTGAAGCAAGAAGATTTTGAATTGCGCGAGGATGGTGTGCCGCAGAAGATCGATATCTTTAGCCGGGACGAGTTACCGTTGAACGTCGCTCTCGTACTGGACTTAAGCGACTCGATCGGACCATTTCTGGGACCCTTACGCGACGCCGCCAACCTGGCCCTTTCTGCGTTGAAACCTGAAGATGAAGTGGCGCTCTTCACGTTTTCGACGGAGGCCCAGATGCGTGTGCCGTTCACGAAAGACAAGGCGGGCATTGGCAAAGAGATCAGCGGGTTTCAGGTGGGCGGCGCGACTAACATCAATGACGGCATTTTTCTGGCGGCGCAATACTTGCTGAACACACCACCAAAAGGACGCAGAGTCATCATCTTGATCAGCGACGACGTGGGGACCAGCGCTGGCGGACAAGGGACGCGCGACATCGTTACAGAGACGATTGCGGCTGACGCGGTGGTGTATAACCTGAAAATCCCGGGGTACAACCCTCCGGGAACGCTGATCGCGGCGAGCATGGTGCCGGGGCTGGTCAACATTCATCGAGTGACGGAGCAAACGGGCGGGGAAATATTCGATGTGCCCAGTGTGGCGCAGTTGGACCCGGTGTTTCAGGCACTGATCAAAAGAATCAAAACTCGATACACGTTGGGTTATTACACCAACGCCACTGGAGCAACGGGCAAGCCACATAAGCTAGAAGTACGACTTACGGCAGCGCACGGCAAGAAGGGGCACGACTACGTGATTTTGGCGAAGAATGGATATTACGTGCACTGAAGCGGGTGCGCGCTATTTCTTCACGGCTTATGGGCGCCGGGCTGTGACGATTTCAGCAAACTGTCAATGGTTTCGAAGAGGAGTGAAGGCTCGGCTGTTTTGGTGACGTACCCATGAGCCCCAGCCTTGAGGGCTTCCTGCCGGGCGTGTGGGGAATCGTGCATGGAGAGAATGACGATTTTGGTGGAAGGCACTGCGGCGCGAATCGCCTTGGCCGCTTGAAGACCGTTCAAGATAGGCATACTGATGTCGAGCAGGGCTAACTCTGGGCGCAATTTTTGCACCAGGTCAACGGCTTCCTGGCCATCGGAGGCCTCTCCAGTTACAGTCCAACCACGCGCCTCGAACATCGCGCGAATGCCTTGACGGATAAATGAATGGTCGTCAGCAACGACAACTCGCACACGTAGTCACCAGGGTACGAGGATGGCGACGCAACCATGTATCGCCAATACACTGTTTCAGGTATTTCCACGCTAACGGGCAGCCACTGTTTCGCCATCGCATGAACCCGGCACGTCGGTACCGATGGGGGCGTCGCCCGCCCAAGCTTCCACCCAATGTTTGATAGCTTTCATGCCGATGACTTCGCCGCTCCAACCGCAATGGCAATGTTGCCGAAAATGTTGTCCATCCGCGACTTCCAGATTGCGCTTGGAGCTGTTACAGGCGGTGGCCAAGGGTCTGGCACAGACAGGACAAGCGAAGAGAAGCACGTGAACAAACTGAGGTTTTGTTCCCTCCATGAGTTCCCCCGCACATACCTTCCCACGGGAAAGGACTAAAGAGCACTCCGTTGTTTGTGGGATTCGACCGCGAAGACTGTCCTTAAGGTTTTGTGATTAGTTGTGAGACAGAAAAGTTTGTAGGCGCATCGAACCGTTCCAAGACTTAGCGGAATTTTCTTTCCAGCGCGGGAAGAGTTTGCAGCAAAACATGACCTACAATGGCCAGACTGCGCGGAGCGACCTTATCCAACGTGTCTTCCGGGGTGTGCCAGTAGGTGGTCTGGACGTCGAAGTCGATGATGTCGCAAGCGGCGATGCCGCGGTGAAGAAAGGAAAAGTGGTCGTCCCCGCCGACATCGTAAGGCTCGTTTATGAAGATTTTGCCGTAGCCGAGGGTGCCAGCTGTCTCCCAAATGAGATTGACAAGCCACGGAGTGGAGTTGGTGTCGCGCTTAATGCGAAGATCGGCCGGGCCGATCATGTCGGCAAGAATCATGGCCTTGAGATGTTTGAGTTCACCTGACATGGCCATGCTGGCGGCCATTTCGCGACTCCCATAGGTGCTATCCGTGGCGTTCCACCTCACATCTTCGCGATTGGTCCATCGTCCTTGGGCTTCTTCGCCATCGAAAAAGACAATCCAAACATTCAATGCGCTTTTGCGGGAACAAAGCAGTCGAGCCAGTTCGAGCATCGTGCCGGTACCCGAGCCGCCATCGTCGGCACCGACAAAATTGGGGATGCGCACCGTGTCGTAATGTGTGGCGTACATTACGATGTTGGGTCCGGTCCCGGGAACCTTGGCAATAATGTTCTTCATGGCGATTTCGCCTAAGTCTGTGGACCCGTGGAAATCGTGCTCCTCCACTTGGCAGCCGTAACTCTTCAATTGCGAGACGATGTAGGTTTGCGCACGATGAAGTGCTTCGGAGCCGGAAGGCCGTGGGCCGAAAGCAACCAATTGGCGGACATGTTCATAAGCACGGGCGCCATCGAAACCGCCCACGGACCTAGGGTCGGGTGCGGCCAGAGGTGCGGACTGGATCGACGGGGCCGCTTGATCCTGCGGTAGTGCAACGGAAAAGGTGTGGCCGCCCCAGGCACTAAAACTTATGCCAACGATGAAGGCAAAAGCCGCTATATGTCGGGTCATGCCGCCCCCAAAGTTATTCCCGGAAAATGGTTCGTGCAGTGCGCCGGCTATCATACTTGGAGCACAGCAAAGATGCGACCCAGTCTGGCTCAAGTGTTGCGTTGACGAATAGAAGGCAAATGCAACGCTAAGGTGGCCGTGGACTGTTGGACACTTTGCGATAGAAAATTCCTATTGCACTTGGAATAGATACAGCACAATGCAGAAGCGGATGCTTTACGCAAAGAAAGCAAAGGAAGCCCAAGAGCTAATCGCAAGCCGATGGGAATGTCGAAAGGCGAATGACGATTCACTGGAAAGAACTACCGAACAAGTTTTGGCGTGCTTACGGACGCTTCATACTGGTGATTTTTGTCGTTGTGTTGCTGGTGCACGACGTTTTTGGTACGCACGGATTCCTGGCGATGCGCCGCAAGCAGCAAGAGATTCAGAAGGTCAGCCGCACGCTGGACAAACTGAACAAGGAAAATGCGCTGCTGGAGCAGGACGCTCAGGACCTGAAATCGGACCCGCAAACCATCCGCAAGATAGCCCGCGAAGAATTAGGATTGGCGCAACCCGGGGAAGTAATTATTAAGCTACCGGCTCCGCTGCAACCGGAATCACCGGCGCCCGCGAAGCCTTGAGCTTTGCGTTCTTGTAGCGCGTCCGCGCAATCGAGAGAGCCAGCATAGCCAGGAAGATCACCGTCAGACCCATCGTTGCTTTGGGAATCGAACAACCACGCTTGGGCAAGATAGAAAAACGGCCGTAAACGAATTCGATGTGTACCCAATAAACGAGGAGCGAGGTTTGGCCAAGCTGAATGGCTGGGCTGAAGCCCTTCTGCGCGTATCCCCACTTGCACCACGAATAAACGAGGGAAAGGATGATTAGGAGCACGCCGCAGCGCGCGAGAACAAAACTCGGGCTGGAGTGCCAATAGTCATAAACCGAGTAAAAGTGAATGGGCAGCGCATCGAAGAACAGGGAGAGCAGTATCGCGGCGACGCCCGCGACACCGAGGGAAATGAAGAACAGCGATTCACGCTTTTGGGCAAACTCGGTGAAAACCAAAAAACCAATGGCCAAGCCGGCGAACGCAAATGTGCACCATGGAAAGATGGGGAACAACCAGTGTTGCGGTTCGTTAAAGGTGTGTACACCATTGACATAGGTTTGGAGAGGCCACGGGAGCAACCTGGGACGCCAATTGGTCCATAGGGGCGGAGTAAGCAACGCAATCAGGACAGCGACGGCAAAGCCGGAAAGGATAGCGCGCGCGCGCGAGGCGGAGATGGTCGGCGCGGCCGTAAACCAGCAGAACACGCCCATGAGCATCATGGACACACCCAAAGTATTCAAAATATCGACTCGTAACAGATCGGTCCAAGGAACCCATTTGTAGCCAAGGACGTACTCCTGGCAACGAAAGAGAATGCCGAGAGCAAAGATTTCTGAGCCGCGACGGATTGTCTGAATCGCGATTTGATTGCGGCTGATTCCCTTCTCTCGGAGTTTTTCGGTGACCAGTGCGAAGGAAACTCCCGCAAGGAAAATGAAGAGGGGTGCGGGAAGAGTTCCGCCCAGTTGCGAGAGTCCGTAGAGCTGAGTTCCGTGGAGGTCGGGACGCAGCCAGGAATCGTAGCAGTGGGTCTGGAACATCAGCAGGCATGCCAGACCACGCATCCAGTCAATGTAAGCAAGCCGTTTCAAGGGCGGCACTCCGAGATAGTGTAACGGTTCTGCGAATGGAGATGCCGGGGAGTTCAGCCGGAATGTGCAAATATAAGTAAGGTAGCCCGGGAGGAGCCAAGCCAAAGGAAGATGAAGCAACTGAGCGTATGGGCGGTTTTGGGATTCTGGGCGCTATTTTGCGTGGGAGGCGTGCTGTACGCCTCATGGCAAGGGTATGGTGGGCGGCCATTTGCAGCAACGCTGACGTGCTTCGCATTTGTGTTGCTGGCGATGTTGTTACTGGCAGCTCGCGGCGTGGCTGAAGCACTCAACGCGAAGTTGGGTGCGGCGGGGGGCGTGCTACTGGGAGTGTGCTTGCTGCTGGCCTACATTGCCTACCTGATTGGCACGTCGGCTCTGTTGTGGACGCGCGTGGCAGAGATGGCAGGATTGATCTTCGTGCCGATCGCGTTGGCGGCGTGGGCGGGCACCGCGGCGCCAGGGGCCTGGCAAGATTTCGTAAGCATCGGTGGGATTTGGATCTTCGTGAAATTTGGGCCACGAGCCTCGATGTGGCCATATCCCGCGGGGATGTTGTCGCACGTGCTGACGTCGGTGGTAGCGGTGGATGTGGCGCTGGCGTCGTTTTTGTTGATCCGCAGGACTAAAGGCATTGGCTATTCGATTGGATGGGGAAAAAACTGGAGCGTGTACGTGGGCGGGAGTTTCCTGGCCTTCGCGTTCATCGCGATTCCGCTCGGCACGGCGATACACTTCATTCGCTGGGGTCCACAATGGACCCACATCGGGAGTTCCGTTGCCATATCGCTGGCGATTTTAATGTTTACGGCGTGGCCGGAGGAACTGTTGTTCCGGGGCTTGCTGCAAAACTTTCTGGCGCGTGCTTCAAACAGCGAGTTTGCAGGGTGGTGGACGGCGTCAGTGCTTTTTGGATTGTCGCACATCACGAATATGGGATTCCCAAACTGGCGATACGTGATATTAGCGACTATTGCAGGCGTGTTTTATGGTTGGACCTGGAAAAAGACGGGATCAATCTTCGGGTCGGCGCTGGTGCACGGCGCCGTCGACGCGGTATGGCATTTTCTTTTTCGAACATTGTAATTCTAGGGTCGCGCGTTGCTAGAAGGGATTAGTTGAACCACTCACTACGGTAGGCAAGCCACCAGCAGAAGGCGAGGATCGGTATGGTGGCACCGACGGCCCACCAAAATGGCAAGATCAGGTCGGCGATCAGGCCGATGCAGCCAAAGGACATCCAAAAGATCTTGCGTTGCACCGCCTCAGTGTAACTTGGACGGCATCAGACGGCACGGAATTGTGGCAAAACTGTGCCGAATTGCGATATACAGACCAATCGGGGAGGTGAGCATGACGGATCCGGCAAGCAGTTCGACAAAGGGATTCCAAGTG
>Ga0335072_10016172_pt1 | contig 10581 bp, 9 predicted proteins | sample Lox_Sample_21_FD_206725 | JGI IMG/M metagenome (GOLD analysis project Ga0335072, IMG submission 206725) | Soil microbial communities from Loxahatchee National Wildlife Refuge, Florida, United States - Lox_Sample_2.1 | ecosystem: Environmental > Terrestrial > Soil > Wetlands | place: USA: Florida... | reverse complement strand
TGCGTGCGATCTGCTCGACCTCACCGATTTCATGGCGAGCACGCGCAGGATCGCGATCCATCAGCTTCCCGGCCAGCTCGGACTTGAGGACAACCACAGAGAGCGTGTGCCCCAGAACATCGTGCAGATCGCGCGCAATGCGCTCGCGCTCGGCCAGCTTGGCGAGGTGAGCGATCTGCTCGTGGGCAAGGCCGAGGCGCCTGTTGGCGCGAATGCGCTGTGCAGCGAGTAGATTGCCTGCTCCGACCGCAACAGCAAAGAACGCGCATACCCCCCAGGACCAAACCGAGTCGTGAAGGTAGTAGCCTTCCACCACCATGATGACCGCGGTCGTTATAAAGGTGCCCACACACAGCAGAATGGATTCGGCGATGAACGGCACAAACGCTGCGACATAAATGAACATGCCGCAGGAACCGCCATTGAATGGGAAGTAGACGACGCCGAGCACCCCCATCCCAACCAGAAGGAGATACTGGACGCGCTTCGTTCGCCCGAAAACCAGACCGGTGTACAGGCCCAGGAAGATGGAGTAAGCGATGGCGAATTCCACCCAGGCCGCTCGGCTGTGACGCTGGATGGGATCGAACAGAAAGAAGACCGAATAGATCAGCCAGATGAAGTCGTAGAAGCGGCCATGACCGTGGGCATAGCCAAAACCGCCTCCGCGGAATTCCGCTTCGTAACTGCGAGCCCGGCCCGTCACTGTGTCGACATCGTCGGCCGCGCCGTTGAGGAAGTCAGGCAGGGCGGCGCTTCGGCAGTTGGCCTCTTCCCGATTCAGTTTGAAACTCAAAGGACTCAAGCCTTCGCCTCGCTGCGCGTGAAGACGATCCACGCGACACCCAGCATCAACAGGGTAAATCCAGCCAGTGCCTCCCAGTGCTCCAACATGCTGCCCGACTGGGCGTAACCAAAGATGTTCAGGGCGATCTGAGCCAGATGATACGTCGGCAGTGCCGGAGTCATGACCCTCAGCCAGTGCGGCAGGTAGCTCACCGGCATCCAGAAACCGGACGCGAAGGACATCGGCAGGTAGATGAGATTAATCACGCCAGGGCCCGCATTCGGCGGGACGAACAGCGCGATCAAAAGGCCCATGGCGGTGAACGGGATGGATCCCGCGAGAACGACAAGGGCCAGTCTGAAAGCCTCGCCCGCTGTCAGCGTGACGCCGCCCAGCGTTATTCCCAGGGTCACCAGAGCTGCGACGATCACCAAAGCAATCGCCGCGCAGCTGATCGTTTTCGCGGCGAGGTAGGCGAAATGAGGCATGGGACTGGCCTGCTTCAGCTCGAGCCATCCCTGCGCGCGCTCCAGCGCAATGCCCATGCCGATGCCAAACAGGCACGCGGAGACGACACCCATGCAGCTGTAGCTGGGCATCAGGTAGCGCGCGAACATGTTGTGCCGGTTCGAGCTGCCAAACAGCAGGTAGAACATCACCGGAAAGCCGATAACCGACAACGAGAAGGCGCGCGTGCGCAGGAGCCTCACAAATTCGTAGCGAGTCTCTTTAGCGAAGATGCGCGCGTAGTAGCCAAAGCTCAGAGGCCGCGTGGCGGTGAGGGCGATTGCATTGGTAGCCATGGTCTTCTCTCCTGTCTGTTTCCGGGGTCAGTCGTGAGCCGCTTCAGAATCGCTGGTCAGCGCGAGGAACGCGTCCTCAAGCGCCGCCGCCGATACTTCCAGGCCGTGCAGGGTTTCGTCGCGCAGCAGCATCTCGCGAACGACTTTCTCCGGTTGCTCCGCGAGTATGACGACGGCTTCGCGGTCCTGCTGGACGCCGGCCACGGACGGCAGCGTCGCCAGGAACTCCGGTTCGAGTTGCGTGATGCAGCGAATACGGCGGCCGGAAACGCGATGCTTAATCTCTGCGGGCGTGCCCTCGCAGACCACGCGGCCCTTGTTGATGACCACGATGCGATGAGCGAGCATGTCGGCCTCTTCCAGATAGTGCGTCGTCAGCAGCACGGTTTTGCCGCCGGCGGAGAGCGCCCGAATCTCATCCCACAGCGCGCGGCGCGATTCGATGTCCATGCCGACCGTGGGTTCATCCAGAAAGACCAGATCGGGATTTCCGCAAAGCGCCAGACCGAACAAGGCACGCTGCTTCTGCCCACCCGACAGCTTGCCAAACATCTTGTCGGCGATGCCCTCGATCTTCGCGATGCGCATCACTTCTGCGGCGGGCAGAGGGTTTGGATAATAGCTGCGGAACAGGTCGATGTGCTCGCGAACGCGCAGCATCTCCGGAACGCGCGCCACCTGCAGCATCGCGCCAATGCGGGTGCGGGCATCAGCGTCCCGAGGATCGCGCCCGAGCACGCGCACACTGCCGGCATCGGGCGAGATCAGACCCAGCAGCAGGCGAACGGCCGTCGTCTTCCCTGCTCCATTCGGTCCCAGCAGAGCGACCACTTCGCCCGCGCGCAGTTCCATCGAGAAATTGTCGAGCGCCATCGTCTGGCCGTATCGCTTCGTGACCGAGTGCAGTTTCGCGACGGAGCGTGTCTGCGACAACGGTGTGGGCCAGGCGGCGCGGGTGTGCGTCAGGACTGCGCTTGCTGACATTGCTCGTCTCCTGCCGCAAGAGACTCCGGCGGCAAAAACAGAATCGCGCAAAGCCGCCCGCTCCCCCAGTGGGCTTTGTCAGCAAAGGGACATGACAGATGTCATGGAGCGAGCCCGCAGCCTGCAGGCGGCTGCCGCACATCGGCTAATTCAGCTTTTCAGGAGGCATGCCGAAGCGGGCATCGATGGGCTGCCGCCCGGCGAAGCCATCCTCGATGCGGTGCCAGAATTCGATGCGCGGCTCGCCCCGCTTCCAGCACAGCAGAACGGTTTCGCCTTCGAGGATGCAGGGAAAGTCGAGCAGACCCGTGTCCAGGTCCTTCACCTGGACTCCGATCGAGTCAATCTCCTCGAGCGATTCCTTCGCGCGCTGGACGAGGGCCTCCAGAGCAATCCTGCGCTTCTGCTGCGCCGCAAGGTCGATGAACATGCCGCCGGTGACAAAGATGCGACGCGCCAGGTCGCCGATCTCTTCCTGCAGGCCGCCAGCCGCCTCCTTGGCTTCGATTGCCCGATTGAGCAGCGACTCCACCACCGGGAGCAGCGACTGCGCTTCGTCCAGTGTGAAGGTTTTCATCACGGCGACTGCGGGCCTCGGACCGCTGCGATCAGGCGCGGACCTCGAGCATTCTGTCGAGAGCCACTCGCGCCCAGTATTTCACATCGTCGCGCACCTGAATACGATTCACAACCCGCCCCTCGACGAGGTTTTCGAGTGCCCACGCGAGGTGCCCAGGGCTGATGCGATACATCGTCGTGCACAGGCAGCCGGTGTCGTCCAGCGTGACGATCTTCTTGCCCTGCGGCGCGAATTGCTTCTCCAGCCGGTTCACTAGATGAATCTCCGTGCCGATCGCGAAGCTCGAGCCCTGGGGTGCATCCTCGACGATTTTGATCAACCGCTCCGTCGATCCCAGCGCGTCCGCCCTCTCGCACACCTCAAGGCGGCATTCGGGATGAACGATGACCTGGATGCCAGGATACTTAGCGCGGACCTTGTCGACGTGCTCGGGGAGGAAACGCTGGTGGACCGAGCAGTGGCCCTTCCAGAGGATGACGCGCGCCGCGCGCAGACGCTCCGGCGTGATGCCGCCGCCAATTTGCCATGGGTCGTAGATCACCATCTCGTTCAGCGGGATGCCCATCGCGTGGCCGGTGTTGCGACCCAGATGCTGATCGGGCAAAAACAGAATTTTCTCGCCCCGTGCAAAGGCCCACTCGAATGCCTTGCGCGCGTTCGACGAAGTGCACACCAGACCGCCGCGTTCTCCGCAAAAGGCCTTGATCGCCGCTGTGGAATTCATATACGTCAGCGGCACAATTTCGTCCTCACGCGCACCGGCCTTGTGCAGACTCTCCCAGCACTCCTCCACCTGACCGATCTCGGCCATGTCGGCCATCGAGCATCCGGCGTTGAGGTCGGGCAGGATCACCTGCTGACCGTCCTGCGCCAGCACGTCGGCGCTTTCGGCCATGAAATGAACGCCGCAGAAAACAATGTACTGCGCGTCGGTTTCGGCTGCGGCCTTTGATAGCTTGTAGCTGTCGCCGGTGAAGTCTGCGAACCGGATCACTTCATCGCGCTGATAGTGGTGGCCGAGCAGAATCGCCGACGTGCCCAGCGCGTGCCGGGCCGCCGCGATGCGCTCGTCGTTGGTGTGGTCGGGCAAAACCAGGTAGTTATCGAGAGAGCAACTCTCTGCCTCAGCAGAGACAGTGGGAAAAACCGCTTCAAGAACACTCACAAATAGCCGCCTTCAGTCCGATTCGGAGTCGCCCTGACGGGTTCACCAATTGGGACGGGGATGTTGAAAGCCACGTACCATGCTGCAGTCGACTCGCTGCGAAAACCACTCGCCCAGCCAACGGGGATGTTGCAGCCTCTACTTCTTTAGACGCGCCACGCGGCTCCAGGTCGCATTGAACTGACCATCCGCAACGGCTCGTCGTTGCTGCTATTTTACCGCATGGATGCCTGTGCCCTCTTTCCTTGCGCAGCGCGTCACCACTGGAACTGTTCGAACATTTGTCGCAGACGAAGTCCCTTTTGCGGATTGATGCTCTCAACGAATCCCACCCTGCCCAGCAGATGAGCGCGAAAATCGGCATGATTGTCGCGGTTCTCACCTTGCGGTCCGCGACGGATGCAGTTATTGAGGGTAGCCTTCAGGCGGTCGAAGTCCGCGCGCACAACGTTCACCCGTTCGTTGGACACCAGGCCGGTGAGGTACTGCCGTACTCCCCTTCGCATGACTCGCGTCTTGCGATGATTGGCCCGAAAGCCTTCTTCGTGAAGGATCGCGGCTACATGCAGGGAAAAGCGATCCACGCTCTGATCGAACTGGTCGCCTCCGGAGAACGCAAGGTCGTCGGCGTAGCGTGTGTACGCTGCTCCCGCCGCCTCTGCCATGCCGCTCAGTCGACGGTCGATGCGCCACCCGCAAATGTTCGCAAGCGCGGGCGAGCTGGGTGCTCCCTGCGGAAGATGCCGCCGACCATAGAGCCAAAGCGCCTCCCTCTTCTGTTCGGATCCGGCGTCGAGCTGCAGTCCTTTCCATGCTGTGTGCGGCACAGCATTCGTGCAGATACCACCCAGCAGTTCGGCCACCGGCTCCGGATATCCGGCAGTCCTGAAAAACGACCGAACCCTCGCTACCGAGAACGATGGAAAGAAATCCTGCACATCCATGCGCAGCACCACTTTTTTGCCGACATGCGGAGCAACAAACGTGCGAATGGAACGGCCGGGAACAAAACCGTGCGCCGCCGGATGAAACGGAATCTGTTCGAGTATCTGATGGAGAACGCGCTGCTGGAGCGCTTTCAAACGCGCCTTGGGCGCCTCGATCAGCCGAATCGCACCCGACCGCTTGATTGCGGCAGTGTAGTGGTAGTGCGCCAACCGCGGATCGCCCTTGCGTGCCAGACCCTGTAAGTCGGCAAACCACTCCAGATCGCCCACATCGAGCGCGAGCCACTGTGCCAGCGTGCCAATCGAGGCGATCGGTGGCACCGGCCAGTTGACCGCGGCCTCGGCGGGCCGCATGGTCTGCGGATCGGCCAGCCAACGCGTAACCCGGAGCTCACCGGCATATTTTCGCCTCGCCCGCGACAACCTCCGGTCGCCCAGAAGAAAATTCGTTACCTCTGCCCGACGCGGGTGCGCCACCCTTGGTGTGGACACATATCGCTGCGCCAACGGCCGCAGAAATCGCCATCGCCGCCCAAGCGTCTCGCTCGCCCGGCGCACCATGTCATCCACCGATGGGTATCCGGCACAGAAGCTCTCAGCGATTGCCTGAACCAGTGGCGCTTTGGACATAACGCAACGGCGGTGCGACTCCAGCCTGTCTCACCCTGCGTGAGGAGTTCTGCGCTTTGCGCAGTGAACCTCACGTGACGAGATGCCAGTTCGATACGGTTCCCCGGGGTGACCCCGAAGAGGCGCGAGCCGAACCCGAAGGCTCGAATCGGCCGACCTGGAGCCGCTTGCCGCCGAGTGCATGATAACAGCGCGCCAACAAGGATTCGCCCATGTCCCTGGGGTTCGACGACCGGAGCGATCATGTTAGATCGGCGGGCGTCGAGATGTACTCATACCAGTCGCGCCGCGTCAGCGGAACCCCGCTCCTGCCGCAATCCCCACGGCTCAGCAGGACCTGATACACCCCGATATCCCCGCGCTCGAAGGCCGCTGCGCATCCAGCCATGTAAAGCAGCCAGATGCGGTACGTCATCTCGGGCACGGTCTGCAGTAATACACCACGGCACGCTTCAAGGCCGCGCACCCAGCGGCGGAGCGTGAGAGCGTAGTGCTCGCGCAGATTCTCCACATCGCGCACCTCGAAGCCGGCGCTCTCGGCCGCAGTCACTGCTTCGGTGAGAGTCACCAGATAGGCGTCGGGGAAAACCCACCGCGCTGTAAAGGAATCGCTGCCGCGCGAGAGCGAGTGCGGCGCGCGCGCAATGCCGTGATTCAGGAAGACGCCGCCCGGCTTCAGCACCGCGTGCATCTTGCCGAAGTATCCAGGCAGGTTCGACAACCCGACGTGTTCGTACATGCCCACGCTGGCGATTTTGTCGTAACGTTCGTGTGCTGCATCCAGTTGCCGATAGTCCACGAGCCGCACGCGGCACCTGCCATCGAGCCGCCGTTCCTGGATCCTCTTGCGAGCGACCGCCTCCTGGCTGCGGCTCAGCGTGATCCCGTCGGCGCAAACGCTGTGGTGGCAGGCAGCGTGGAGAATCAGGCTGCCCCAGCCGCAGCCGACATCGAGAAAACGCTCCCCCGGCGCGAGGCGCAGCTTGCGACAGATCAGCTCCAGCTTCTGCTCCTGTGCTTCGTCCAGTGAATCGTCCGCATCCTCGAAATACGCGCAGGAGTAGACCAGCGTCGGCCCCAGCCAGGGACGAAAGAATTCTACGGGCTGATCGTAGTGGTAAGCGATGGAGTCTCTGTCGCGCCGCTCGGAATAGCGTGGCCCGTGGCGCAATGCCTCCGCCAGGCTGGCGGCGCCGCGGACGACGCCACGCAGCACGCGCTCCCGCAGGGGAGCGGGATGAGAGAGAAAGTGCTCGGCGGGAGAGAAAACGCTGAACAAGTCGCCTTCCACGTCGATGTCCTTATGCAGGAATGCCTCACCAAGGGTGATCTGACTGCCTTTGGCAATCAGCGAATGCAGTGCATGCTGATTCGCGATGCAGAGGGTGCACCGGGCGGGTTCGGAAGCGGACGAGCGCCAGATCCATCCGTCCCAAAGGCGCAGAGCAAAGGGCGGACCATCGTAGTCGCGAAAGAGCAGGCCCAGCGCTGCGGACAAGGTTGTGTGAGGAGATTCGCTCATCGATCTCTCCTGAACCGGCCGCCCGCTTGCCCCACAGCGCTACCGTGAACGAGGATCCGGACAACTGGATTCAGGCCAGGCGGCGCAAGCCTCTTGTTGCGTGGCCTGATTATCCAACATCAGCCGCTCCCTGAAGCACCCGCCCCTCTTTCTTGTGAGCCACGAATCGCGACGGGTATCATGAAGTATTCATGCACTTCGGCGACTCCATCTTCATCTTCCTGCTCGCGCTCGTGTTGTTTGGGCCTAAGAAGCTGCCCGAAATCGGGCGCACCATCGGGAAGCTGCTGGCCGAGTTCCGCCGCGCCAGCAACGAGTTCAAGTTTCAGATTCAGGAAGAGTTACGCAACATGGAGGAAGACGAGCGGCGGAAGAAGCTGGCCGAGAGGCAGGCCGAAAAGAACGCCGAAACGGCTGCCGAGGCTGAACCCACAGCGACCGCCTCCTCTCCCACCATCCTGCCCCCTTCGACTGGAACCCCGGTGAGCACGAGTACGCCCTACGCAACGCCCGTGGTGGAACCCGTGACGCCGTCACCAGCCGAGGTTGTGGTGGAACCGCCTGCCGCAACCGAGGCAGCAGCTCCGGCAATTGAATCCGCCATCGATACGTCCGCGCATCTCGACCTGACCGCCCACAGCAACGGCACACACCCCTCGGTCACGAACGCGGAGCCGGTGGAGTCCAGCGTTCCCAGCGAGCCCCTCCATCATGGCTGATCTGGTCGACCGCGCGCGCGCAGCGGTCACGGAGCGCGCAGAACTTCCCGGCATGAGCCTGCTCGAGCATCTGGCCGAGCTGCGCCGCCGCATCATCCACGCCGCGCTTTACCTCATCGGCGGCTTCTTCATCGCCTGGTTTTTTCACGAAAAGATTTACTACTTTATGGAAAAGCCGGTGGTCTACGCGCTCGCGCAGCACCACCTCGATACGCACCTCGTCTATCACAACCCCATCGACCCCTTTAACATGTACCTCAAGATCAGCTTTATGGCGGGCTGCATTTTGGCCTGCCCCTTCGTGCTCTACGAAGTGTGGCTGTTCATCTCGCCGGGGCTCTATCAGAACGAAAAGCGCTACGTCGTTCCCTTTATGTCGGCCACCATCGGGCTATTCCTGGCCGGCGCGTACTTCGGATACCGCTGGGTCTACCCGATGTCGCTCGATTTCCTGCTCGGATTCAACCAGGACTTTCGCGCCCTGATCGAAATCAACGAATACACCGACCTGTTCCTCACCGTGATTCTCGGCCTCGGGCTCACGTTCGAGCTGCCCATCCTGGTCATGTTTCTGTCGCTCTTCGGCATCGTCAGCCCGAAGTTTCTATGGAAGAATTTTCGCTACGCGGTTCTGCTGATCTTCATCATTGCGGCCATCATCACGCCCACATCCGACATCCTTACCATGTGCGTCTTTGCCAGTCCTATGCTGGTTCTCTATCTGCTCGGCATCGGTGTGTCCTATGTCGTCCACCCCGCCACCCGCAAACGCCGCGCCGCAAAGGCGGACGCGTGAGAATTTTTCTTTTAGCGATCCTTTGTGCCGGCAGCGTGGTTTCGGGGGCTTCTGCCGAAAACCTTCCCCAGTTTGACGGCGCGAAGGCGCTGGCTTACACGCGGCAGTTTGTCGCCATTGGTCCGCGCTGGATCGGCAGCCCGGGCCATGCGAAAGCTGAAGCGTTTATTAAGGAACAATTCCGCCACGATCCGCTCGAAGAAGACACCTTTACTGCGAAAACATCCATCGGGCCGGAACAGTTTCACAACTTCATCGTGAAGTTTCCCGGCAGGAAAGACGGCATCATCGTCCTCGCCTCGCACTACGAGACTAACTACTGGCTGCGCAACATCCATTTCGTCGGCGCCAACGATGGGGGTTCGACGACCGGCCTGCTGATTGAAATCGCCAGCTATCTGCGCGGCAGACCCAACGACGGCTACAGCGTCTGGCTGGTCTTCGACGACGGCGAGGAATCCATGCAGAGCCAGTGGAACAACGAAGATGCACTGTTCGGCACACGGCATCTGGCGGAGAAGTGGCAGGCCGACGGTACGCTGAAGAGGATCAAGGGCCTGCTGCTCGCGGATATGCTCGGAGATAAAGACCTCGACATTCAGCGCGATCAGAACTCTACCCCGTGGCTGGAGGACCTGGTCTACCAGGCAGCATCCCACTACGGTTGGCAGTCCTACTTCTTCGCGACCACAACCGCGGTAGACGATGACCACATTCCCTTCGTCCATCGCGGCGTCCCCTGCGCCGACGTGATCGATATCAACTACGGCTACCAGAACGCTTATCACCACACCGCCGACGACACTATGGATAAAATCAGCGCGAAGAGCCTGACCATTGCCGGTGACACGCTCCTTGAAACCATCCGCCTGCTGAACCAGCGATAGACGATGCACCATCCCTGGATCCCGTTCCTGATCATGGTCGCGATCCTGCTGTTCGTCGACCTGCAACTCCTGCACGGTAAAAAAGGCCGTGCCTCGGCCCACATCGCGTGGCTGTGGACTGTCGTCCTGGCGGTGCTCGCCTGCGCGTTCTCCGGCTACATCGCGTACACCAGCGGCAAACAGCCAGCGCTTGAGTTCCTCACCGGCTACGTCATCGAAGGCTCGCTGAGCGTCGACAATCTGTTCATCTTTCTGATCCTGTTTCGCACCTTGCAATTGGGGGGGGAACAACAGCATCGCGTGTTGCTGTGGGGCGTGATGGGGGCCATCGTCCTGCGCGGGGTCCTCATCCTGGCAGGAACCAGTCTGCTCAACCGGTTCGAGTGGATCCAGTATGGGTTCGGCGCACTGCTGGCCATTGCGGCGGTCCGGCTCCTCTTCGAAAAACCCGGTGTTGCGCCGGCTCACGGTCCACTGCACTGGATTTGCAGCCGCTGTCTGCCTCGCGAGGGCGGCTCGCAGGTTGCGCTCTCTTCCCTGCTGCTGGTCATCCTGGCCGTCGAAGCCACCGACCTGATCTTCGCGCTCGACTCGATCCCCGCCGTGCTGGCCGTTACTCGCGATTCCTGGATCGCCTTTACCTCGAACATCTTCGCCGTGCTCGGCCTGCGCTCTCTCTACTTCGCTGTTGCCTCCATGCTGGACCGGTTCCATCTGTTGCACTACGGACTGGCCTGCATCCTCGCCTTTGTTGCCTTCAA
>Ga0335072_10016171_pt1 | contig 10581 bp, 12 predicted proteins | sample Lox_Sample_21_FD_206725 | JGI IMG/M metagenome (GOLD analysis project Ga0335072, IMG submission 206725) | Soil microbial communities from Loxahatchee National Wildlife Refuge, Florida, United States - Lox_Sample_2.1 | ecosystem: Environmental > Terrestrial > Soil > Wetlands | place: USA... | reverse complement strand
CACTCAGCAGTTTCAGATGATCCCATGCCCACGTGCCGATGGGACCCGACTGCCTGCGCCGCTTATCACGACTTCGGCGCCCGCGTCATCCTTCGCCCACCACGCGGAACCCGCGCCGCCGTGCCCGCGGTGAAGCCCCCGCCGGCAATTCCAGCGGCAGCAGCGGCGCCCGGTCGCGGGTCCCGTCACCCACCGTATCTGCGGCTTCTTCTTCCGCCTCCGGAATATCGCGGCGCCCCAGGTAGTTCGCGGCAAGATGGCGAAACACGTAGTCCAGCAATGACGTGGCGTTGCGCGCTGCCGGATCGCCCTCCACCGCGCCGGCCGGGCCGAAGCGGGTGAAGGTGAACGCCTCGACGAAGGTCTCCAGCGGCACGCCGTGTTGCAGGCCCAGGCTCACCGCGACGGCGAAATTGTCCATCAGGCCGCGGAACGCCGCGCCTTCCTTGTGCAGGGCCAGGAAGATCTCGCCCAACGTGCCGTCCGCATATTCGCCCGTGCGCAGATACAGCTTGTGCCCACCCACTGCGGCTTTCTGCGTATAGCCGGCGCGGCGGGCAGGCAGGTCGCGACGATAGCTGACCTGCGGTGACTGCCGTCCCTCCAGGGGCCGCGGCGGCATGGCATGGACATAGGGCGCGACCGCGTCGTGCATGGCCGCGTGTGCGGCCGCCGTCACCACCGGCAGAGGCGGCGTGCCGGCCAGTTCCTGCGCCAACGCCTCCTCCGGAGCGAGCCCGCTGACCGCCAGCCAGGCACGCGTGGCCCGGGTCAGCCCGCCGGCTTGGCTCAGGGGAGAGAAGGCTGGGGCGATGCCGCCGGTCTCCACGCCCAGCAGGGCGTCGGCCGGACCGGGCGCGGCGATCGCTGTGGTTGCCGCGTGACGTGGCGGGCCGGCGTTGAGGGCGGCGTCACGCGCCGCCTGCGCGGCCTCCATGAGGCCAAGAACAGCGGCGTGGGCCGGTGGAGCGGGCCAGCCCGGCGGTGCGGGCCGGGATAAGGCCGCCACGGCCAGCCCCGGCGCGCGCGCGGACGCGGCGTCGGCGTGACCACGCAGGATTGCGCCCAGGCTGCGGGCGATATCGCGGGCGGCGTCCGAGTCGTATCGCACGCCGAGGGCTGCCAGCAGTCCGAACAGGTCAGACATGCCGACCGCGATCCGCCGGGCGCCCGGCACGGCCAGGGTCAAGGCCAGGACCGCCGTCTCCACGGCTTCGGCGAAGCCGGCGGTGTCGAAGCCGGTGGACGCGTCCAGGAAGGCCGGCAGGTTTAGGGTGAATGCCGGGGCCGGATCGGGAACGCCCTGCCAGACCGCGGCGCATGGCGCGCCGCGGCGCGTCCGCAGCAGGTGGTGCAGGCGGTCGGCGAGCGGCAATGTCAGCCCAAGCGCTGCGGCGCGCGTGGCGATCGGGGCGATCCAGGCCTCGGCCGCTTCGCCTAGGACGGTCGGTCCCGTTCCCGGTGCCAGTTCCGCCAGGGCGGCGGCAGCGGTTTCCTCCCAGGCGGCGGGCAGGGTGACGAACCGGGCCGGCTCATCCGGATCGACCCCGCAGGAGGTCCGCCGCGTCCGTATGCCTCGCCATGCTGGGGGAACAGGCTGTTTGTTTCGCATGGCTTCACGCTACAACCCACCGCACGGCGTGCAAAGGGGTATTTTGTGTGACAGCGCGCTACCCAACACCACATGCTGGGAGCAGGTCCCAGGGAGTCTATAAAATACAGGGCGGTGCAACCAAGACGGGCAACACGTTGTCAGCACACCGACCGAAACTGGCGACAGAGCGCGTCCAACCACGAGTGCCACGCTTGGCACCCGTGTCCGGGCAAGCACGCCAGCCGGTATCCGTTCAGCCGGGCTCCGTCCGGTCCATGCTGCGGAAGGTGACGGAAAAGCGCAGCGCGCCAAGCGGCGGGATGCTGTGTTCCCAGACCGACCGTGCCGCACCCCGCAAGACATAAGCCGAGCGCGGTTCCAGCATCGCGGCATAGCGTTGCCGCTTCCCCGCACTCTGGCGCCGCAGCAGGAAACGGCAGCAGGATGCCAGGGAAACACCGATCACCTCACCAAATTCCGCTCGGTCGCGGTGCCACCCGATCCCTGCTCCCGCCGGGTATTCCGTCACCAGCGCCTGCCGCAGCGAGTCGGGTGCGATGCCGGCAAACGCCGCGGCAGCGGCGCGGAGCGGCAACAGGAAATCCGGGATCTCGGGCGCGGCGACCAGCCGGCTGGTGCCGTAGTCGTAGCGGGCCCCGAAGGACGCGACCCGGCGCTTGCCCTCGAACCCGTGAAACTCGAATGGCCGGAACGGCAGTTGCCGGAACGCCGCGAGCAACCCGGCCTCATGCTCCGGCGTGAGCAAGCCGTCGCGATAGGCAAATCCGTCCGGCGCCGCGGACAAGCCTGGTAGCTCCGACTGGACCGGTGCCATGATCAAGTCTGCTCCCTCGGTTCACGCCCGGTGGACCAACCCGCAATGACTGCGTATATGGCCCGCATGAACATAGTGACCTGGTTGTTCACCAAGCTGCACGGGCGTCAGGTGGGCACCGACGCGGCCGGCAACATCTACTATACCGAGCGCCGGCCCCGGCCCGACGCCCTGCGAACGCGGCGCTGGGTGGTGTACGCCGGGGCACCGGAGGCGTCCGACGTGCCGCCCGAATGGCACGCCTGGCTGCACTATACCACCGACGCGCCCCTGCCGACCGATCACCGGCGCCCCTGGCAGAAGCCGCATCTGCCGAACCTGACCGGGACGCCGCTGTCCTATCGGCCGCCGGGTAGCGACTATGAGGGCGGGCGCCGCGAACGGGCGACCGGTGACTACGAAGCCTGGACGCCCGGCAGCTAACGGGCCCCGCACGCTCATGCCGCGTCGCAATTTCGCCGAGGTGCTGGTCGGCGCCGTCGTGCTGCTGGTCGCCGCCGGGTTCCTGGCCTATGCCATTTCTCATTCCGGGCGCGGGCCGAGCAGTGGGTATCAGCTTTACGCGAAGTTCGACCATATCGGCGGGCTGACGGTGGGCAGCGACGTGCGCATGGCGGGGGTGAAGGTGGGGAGTGTGGACACCACCGCGCTGGATCCGAAAACCTATCAGGCGCTGGTGGGATTCACCGTGGCGGACGACGTAAAGCTGCCGAAGGACAGCAGCGCCATGATCGCGAGTGAGAGCCTGCTGGGGGGCAATTACCTGTCCTTGTCGCCCGGCGGCGATGAGGCGACGTTGCAGCCGGGCCAGACCGTGACCATTACCCAAGGCGCGGTGAATATCGAGGAACTCCTGGGCAAGTTCATCTTCAGCGCCAGCAATCTGGCAACCAGTGTGCAGCAGGGCGGTGGCGGCAGGGCTGGCCAGCCAGGCGCCAGCCAAGGCGGCGCAGGCCAAGGTGGCGCAGGCCAAGGCGGGGCAGGCCAAGGCGGGGCAGGCCAAGGTGGGGCCAGCCAAGGCAGCGGGGCGTCGGGTGGCGGGCTGCCGCCGCTGGGCGCGAAGTCGCCATGATCCCCCCGGCACCCAAGCAATGGCCGGGGCTGGACGGCAACAGCGTCGGCTGCCGCGAGAAACTGCGCGTGCTGACCGAGAACTACACCGAGCTGGCGCAGGTGATGCAGGACGCGTTCGAGGACGCGGTGCTGATGGGCGTAGAAGAGCGAGCGATGCGGCAGGTGCTGGCGGATATGGTGGCGGGACTGGAGTCGCCGAAGCGGTCGCGATGAGGCGATCGCTTCTGGTAGGACTGGCGGCGGTGATGCCGCTGCTGGCACGGGCACAGGAACCGCCGCAGGCACCGATCACTGCCACGCCGCTGATGCCGCCGAGCGTGCAGTATCCCTCGCCGGGGGGCGGGCAGGGGCAGGCGGGACAGGGCGGCTACCAGGACCAACAGCAGGGTCAGCCGGGCAATGGCGGGCAGCAGCCTTACCAGCCATATCAGGGGCAGCAGACCTACCCGCCGCAGCAATCCTATCAGGGGCAAGCGCCCTACCAGGGCCAGCCAGGATACCAGAACCAACCGTCGTATCAGGCGCAACCGCCCTATCAAACCCAGCCTCCATACCAGGGCCAACCCGCATACCAGGGCCAGCCGGGCTATCAGGGTCAGCCCGCTTATCAGGGCCAGCCAGGTTACCAGGGTCAGCCCGCTTACCAGGGCCAGCCGGGCTATCGGGGCCAGCCGGGTTACCAGGGCCAGCCAGGTTACCAGGGTCAGCCCGCTTATCAGGGTCAGCCGGGTTATCAGGGCCAGCCAACCGGCCAGGGCCAGCCAGCGCAGCCTTCCGCCTCTCCCGGCCAGCCCGCCCCGGCGCAGCAATCACCGCAGGGACAGGCGCCGGCGCAGGCACAACCGACGTCAGGCAACCCCCCAGTGCAGAACCAGCCGGCGGAGAACCAGCCGGGGCAGAACCAGATGACCCCCGGGCAGCCAGGGCAGGCGCCATCCGCCGGGGCCGCCGTACCAGGGCAGCCCCCGGCCGAAGGGCAGCAGCCCGCGGCCCCTGCGCCGCCGCCGCCGAACGTGTGGCTGCCGCAGGGTGGCGCCGTCCTCCAGGCACTCGACAAGGTGAACGCGATTACCCAGACTCTGACGGTAAAGAACGGGCAGACCGTCACCTTCGGGTCGTTGAGCATTACCGTGCAGGCCTGCGAGATCCGTCCGCCCGATGTGCCGCAGGACGCGGCCGCCTACCTCGCGATCACCGACAACCATCCGGACCAGCCGGGCTTCAAGGGCTGGACCGTGAAGTCGGACCCGTCTTTGTCGATGCTGGAGCACCCGCTCTACGACATTCGGGTTGAGGGATGCACCCCGTGACCCTGGCCGCGACCCTGGACACGCTGCCGCCGTTCGATGCGACGGCGCTGCTGCTGGACCTGGACGGCACGCTGCTGGATCTGGCGCCTCGGCCCGACGCGGTGATCGTGCCACCCGGCCTGACCGACACGTTGCTGACGCTGCGGCGCAGGCTGGACAACGCGGTGGCCGTGATCACCGGGCGCCCGGTCGAGTTCGTGGACTCCGTGCTCGGCGACGCAGTCTATGCGGTCGCCGGCGAGCATGGCGGAGCGGTGCGCCAGGCCCTCGGCGCACCGGTGGAGCGTCCGCCGTTGCCCTCGCCGCCGGCCGCGTGGCTGGCGGCGGCCGAGCGCCTGGCCGCAGCGCAGCCCGGCCTGCTGCTGGAACACAAGGCACGCGGCTTCGCCGTGCATTTCCGCGCCGCACCCGAGGCCGGGTCGGCGGTGCACGATGCTCTGACCGCATTGCTGGCCGGGCAGGACGCGTTCGAGCTGCTGGCAGCGCATATGCTCTGGGAAGTGCGCCCGCGCGGCACCGACAAGGGCAAGGCGGTCGATGTGCTGATGGCCGCGCTCCCATTCCGTGGCCGCCGTCCCCTGTTCATTGGCGACGACGTGACCGACGAGGATGCGATCCGGACGGCGCGCGCGATGGGCGGGGCGGGGTTCCAGGTGGATGCCGCCTTCGGCTCGCCGGCGGGAGTGCGAAGGTGGCTGCGGGAGTCGGCGGAGAAGGGGACATGGGCGGAGTTACCGGCAGCGACGAACGCTGGGGGCTGTTATACCAACCGGCGAAAAGATTGACGTACGACCGGGCGCCTCGTGTCATGCCGACGAAGGTCGGCATCCACGGCTCTTTCCAGCTTGTGGCAAGGCAAGTCGTGGATGGCGGGCCTTCGCCCACCATGACGATGAACGCGGCGGACAAGTCAATCTTTCCGGCGGTAGGTGTAAGCCGCCGGATCGCGGCTGTTTCAGAACACCTTCCTGCGCCGCGACTTGCGCGGGTTCTCGCGCGGATACGCCAGGCCGCTCACCGAGACGTTGAGGTTGGCCAGCAATTTCGCCATCTCGATTGCAGCGCGGTAGCCCTCCAGCACCGGCACCTCCCAGCCGATCTCGTGCAGACGTTCCTGCAGGTACGCCTGCATCCAGAATGTCGCTGAGCAACCGAGAATGATCGATTCGGCACCGTCCTCCTCGATCGCAGCGATCGCGGCTTCGACCGAGCGTTCCAGCATCTCGGATCGCTCGCCGCGCATGACCTGAGCTTTCTCTGACTGGATGTTCGGCGCGCCGGAACGCGATGGCCGTGGCAATGGGCAGTCGATATTGCGGATCGAAGCGCACTGGTTGGTGAAGCGGTACTGTACGACCAGATTGTAGTAGTGCATATTGTGCAATTCGGTAATGTCGATCACGCTGAACTTATTGCCCAGCATGCTGGCGAGATGCATTTGGGCGTGGGCACAGGCGGTGACCGGAATGTTGTGGCGCTGGCCGATCTCGCGCGCTTCGATGAAGCCGGGGTCACCGCCGCCGAGCAGGACGATGGCGTGATACCGGCCCGATTCGCAGGCTTCACGTACGATCGGCAGACGTCGACATCCGACCAGGGCAAATTCCTCGCGCGTCTCCACGTAGGAGTCGCCGATGGGTGCGATCGGCCCCGGGTGCAGCTCCCATTCGACATCTGCCAACAAGGGCGCGACGCCGGCGTAGTTCATCAACTGCGCTTCCTTGCCGCCGCCTTGCGGCCGCAGGTAATGCGGCGAGCTTTCAGCCAGAGTGAACGCCTGCACCAGCAGCAATCGTTTGCGTTGCGTCGTCATGTCAATTCCAGCTCCCTGGTGTCATACCAACCGGCCCGGTGCGCTCGTCTTGTGCGCGCATCACCGCGCGACGACGAACGGCTCTGTCTTTGTCAACGAGATCCGGTGATTCAGTGCGGGGCCGGGCACCTGAATTCGGTTTGCTGAGGCGTGAGGCCCCGAGGGGAGATAACTGCTCCACCGGGTTGCCCACGCGCAGCGATCTGACGCATTCGCGTCAGATCGGCTTGCCTGCGCTGCCAGGCCAGTTTGCCATCAGCCCGTTGCTCGGTAGCGTCTTGTCCATCGCCTTATGCGCCGTTTCCGCGCCAGCGACGGGGAGGCCCTTCGGATCCAGCAGGCCGATCTGAACGAGAACAGATGCCTGATCCCAGTAGATGTGTTCGTGTACCAGCTTGTCGCCACTGAACTGCACGATTGCTACCAGAGGAATCTCGACCTTACGGCCGGTTGGCGGGATGCCGGGCAACATCCAGTCGATCTCGGACGTATGCGTGAACGAGAACAGTACTTCATCGACCAGGCTGTTCTCGCCGACGGTCCGGCTGATCAGCTTCATGGCGGTATCAGGCGGATTCGCACCAATAAAGTGATATTTATAAAAACGTTTGAGCTCATCATGACCGACGCCGCCCGTCATCGTCGGAATATGGTTGACATACGGCTGCGCGACCATGGTCGCCATCGTGCCATCGACGTCGCGTGTCTCGAACTCGGTACGGGTATGTGCTTCCCACAATGCGACAAGATCATGATCTGGCATGATTGGCTTCCTTGCGGCGGAAAGGTCCCACGGATTACCAGCCCACAGTCGCCCGCTATGTAGCGCGCGGCCGCCGCCGTGCATATGTTTGATCCAACCAAAGGAGGATCCGCATGCCGACCATCGGTTCCGGGAAATACCGGTATGACTTCCAGCGCGATTGGGCGAAGCTGCCCCGCGGGTGGAACCTGGGTGAGACCGGCCATCCCGGCCCACCACGTACCAGCGTGCAGGGTGCCACGGCCGCAAACGGCGATATCTATGTGCTGTGCCGCGCCGCCCACCCGGTGCTGGTCTTCGACCCCGAAGGCCGCTTCATCACGTCATGGGGCGAAGGTCAGTTCTCGGCTTTTGTGCACGGCATGACGATCGACCGCGCCGGCCAGGTATGGATCGCCGATTCCGGCCTGCACACGGTCACCTGCCACCAGCCGGACGGCACGTTGCTCCAAACGCTGGGCACGCGGAATGGCGCCGCGCCGACGTTCTACGGCAGGCCGTTCAACATGCCGACCGGCACCGCGTTCACCGCCGACGGCGACCTGTTTGTCTCCGATGGCTACGGCAATCGCCGGGTGCACCGCTTCTCGCCGACCGGCGAACTGAAGCAGTCCTGGGGCGAACCCGGCTCCGGCCCCGGCCAGTTCGCGCTGGTGCATTTCATCGGCGCCGATGCCGAGGACACGCTGTATGTGTGTGACCGGGAGAACCACCGCATCCAATTGTTCACCCCGACCGCCGACCACCTGACGGACTGGACCGGCTTTCACATGCCCAGCGACCTGGCCTTCGGGCGGGAAGCAATTTATGTCGCCGGTGGCGACGGGCTGTCGATCTGGACTCCAGAGCGGGAGAAGCTGGCGCAGTTCGGACCGGACGATCCGCACAAGGGTGCGTTCAACGTGCACGGCATTTGGCTGGACGCCGAGGAGAACATCTATTTGGCACAGTTCGACCGCGCAGTGAGCAAGCTGACGCGACGCTAAGGGCTTGTTCGAAAATAAACGAACCGGAATGCACGGTCGAACAAGCCCTAAGCTTTTGCTTTGAGCGGCAGCTTTGTCGGCGTGCTGACGCACTTATTTGCCGACGCTGCCTAACGACACCTCTTGCACCGGCTTGGCCGTCAACGCCCCTGCCTCGTATGCTGCGTCGCACCTTGGCGCCCGGAGAGGACCATGCAGACAGATTTGGATGACGCAACGCTCGCATTCCTGCTTGCCCGTTCCGGGCTTTCGCCCACGCCAACGCAAAAGGCCGAACTGAAGGCCATCTATCCGCATATCGCTGCGATGGCTGAGCTGGTGCGCAAGCCACGTGGCCGCATGGCCGAACCAGCCCTTACCTACGGCTTCGCCGAGGAAGACCTGGCATGACCGGCATTCCGACGATCGCGGACGCTGCCCGGCAGATCGCGGCAAAGCAGCTCTCGCCGGTGGAGCTGACGCGTGCCTGCCTCGACCGGGCTTACGCCCTCAACAAGGAGCTGCATGCCTTCATTCTGCTGACCGAGGAACGGGCGCTGGCCGATGCCCGCGCTGCGGAAGCAGCCATCATGGCGGGCAAAGCCACCGGTCCTCTGTGTGGCATTCCCATCGGCTTGAAGGACATCGTCGATACCAAGGGCATCGCAACGACGTGCCATTCGAGACTCCTGTGCGACAACGTGCCTGACAGCGACGCTACCTGTGCGGCGAAATTGGCCCAGGCAGGCACCGTGCTGATAGGCAAGACAGCAACGCACGAGTTCGCCGATGGCGGACCGTCATTCGATCTCCCCTGGCCCCCTGCACGCAATCCTTGGAACACCGCACATTTCACTGCCGGCTCCAGCAGCGGCACGGGCGCGGGTGTGGCGGCCGGGCTGATTCTCGGTGGCATCGGGACCGATACCGGGGGGTCCATTCGGGGACCTGCGGCTCTGTGCGGGATTGCTGGCATCAAGCCGACCTATGGGCTGGTCAGCCGGGCCGGCGTAGCGCCGGCAGCGTTCACGCTGGACCACATCGGCCCCATGGCATGGACCGCGGAGGATTGCGCGCTGATGCTGCAGACACTCGCCGGACATGATCCGCGCGATCCTGCAAGCGCGGCGCACCCGGTGCCGGATTATACCGCGCGGCTTGGCGCCGGCATCAAGGGAATGCGTATTGGCGTCATCCATCACTTCCACGAAATCGACCACAAGGTCAGCAACGGCACGCAGCGTCGCATCGATGACGCCATCACAACATTCCGCGAGCTTGGCGCGGCAATCGAGGAGGTCACGCTGTCGCCGCTCGCCGAATGGCACGCCTGCGGGACCCTGATATCGATCACAGAACGTGCCGCCGCCTACGATGAATGGGCACGCTCGCGGCTCCACGACTTCGGCGAACGCGTGCAGCAGCGGCTTCTGATGGGTGCGCTGGTATCTGGCGTGGATTACGTGCAGGCCGTTCGCCGCCGCCGCGAGCTACGCGCCGAGCTGAAGGCGGCCATGGCTGGGCTGGACGTGGTGCTGACGGCGACGCAGCAGTCGGAGGCACCCAAGATCGATGCGATACCGATGTGGGACGTGTCGCAGAAGCCGAGCTTCACCATGCCATTCAACGTCGCTGGCTATCCGGCGATGTCAGTTTGCTCCGGCTTCGGAGAAAACGGTCTGCCTGTGGCGATTCAGCTTGTTGGCAAGCCATTCCAGGAAGCAACTGTGCTGCGCATTGCCGACGCCTTCGAGAAGGCGTCGGCGTCCCGTGCCCGGCGTCCTGCCCTCTGCGCCGACCTGGTTTCTGCGTAAGCCTGGGTCGCGGCCTTACGCGCGCAGGTTCTCCCGACGCTGTAGCTCCGGCGCATGGCCGTGTGGAATGTGCTCGTGGCAACCAGTGCCCTGAATAGGAAGTTCGTGGGTCAGGCATTCCGAAGCTGATTTTCAGGCGATTCGCGTAGCCCTGCGACGTGCCTGCCGGGCATCGGGCGATTGTGCCAGCCGGCGCGGACCGATAGGGTCCACCACCATGCGCTGTTGCCTGACACACCGCCTGGCTGCTGTGCTTCTTTTGAGCCTCGCGCTGAGTTTCCTCGCGCGGCGGGCCGCCGACGCGATGCCACACGCCGCAGCCAGCCCGTCCGCACAATGTCTGGCGGCCATCGATGTCGCGCAGCATCGCTATGACACGCCGCCTGGGCTGCTTGCTGTGATGGCGAAGGTGG
>Ga0335072_10016170_pt1 | contig 10582 bp, 11 predicted proteins | sample Lox_Sample_21_FD_206725 | JGI IMG/M metagenome (GOLD analysis project Ga0335072, IMG submission 206725) | Soil microbial communities from Loxahatchee National Wildlife Refuge, Florida, United States - Lox_Sample_2.1 | ecosystem: Environmental > Terrestrial > Soil > Wetlands | place: USA... | reverse complement strand
TGTTGGTGATCGGCAGAGGCGCGGCGTCATTCATAGCGGGATCGCCAGCAGCGTGTCGAAGCGCGAGCTGTCGCAGATCACCAGGCGTTGGGAAAACCGCAAGCTGCCGTCTGCATCTTCCCGCAGCTTGTCAACGTAGGCGCCGGCTGCGAACAGATCCATGCGGCCGTCGCGCATGGTGCGCACGACAAGGAAGGAGGTTTCGGCGGCAATCTCCTCCCCCTGGCGCGCGCCGATCGAGGGCATGCCGATAATGTGGCGATAGCTCTGGCGTTCATAGATGTTGGCGTTGCGCCCGCGAATCGGCGTAGACGATGCCGGCCGCGTAGCCGCGCTTGTGATTGTCGGCGCTGGTGATCTTGTACAGGCAGCGTTCAACGAAAAAACCCGGCCAATCCTCCAGCCGGTCGGCATCGATGCAGGCGGCATAGGCGGTGTTCAGCGCCGCCACGCGGAGCAGGGTTTCGGTGTCGGTCATGACGGTCACATCCCCATCAGGCTGCGCCATTCTTTCCAGAAGCCGCGCACGGCGGCCTCGGTGGCGCGGGTGGCTTGCGTCTCGGCGCTGCTGCCGCCCATCTCCACCACCGATTCCTCGTCTTCCGCTGTCACGGTGGCGCGCTGCACGAAGCCGCCGACGCAGCCGTCTTCCATCGAAACGAAACCGGCAGGGCCGACCAGGTTGTTCTGCTTCAGCCGGATCGCGCGCATGTCCGGCGTATCGTCGGTGAAGCCGAGATAGGTCCAGTTCAGGTCCATCGCATCGACGCCGCGCGGCACCACCTGGCGCACCGCGATGCAGTTATGAATCTGCTGCAGCACGAAGCCGGGAAACACCGTCAGAATCTGCAACTGGATGCCGTCGCCCCATTCGTCGCGGCTGTCGAGCAGGGACGGATCGGCGAGACGGAAACTGTCGCTGTCGGAACGCAGGCCGGCATCGCGATAGGTGCTGTCGGCCGTCTTGGGAGCCGCCAGGGTGGTGGAGGCGTGGTGGCCGCCGCTTTCACTGACCAGCACGCCGCCGCCCTGGCTCAAACGCGTGATGCGAAAGGTGGCAAAGAACAGATGCAGCAGGCTGGCGTGATAGGTGTCCTTGACGTTCTCGACGTAGAGTTTCCAGTTGTTGGGCAGAGGCTGGGTAAAGCGGCCGATCACCTCGACCGGCTTTTTCAGCACGCGGCGCACGCGGGCGGTGACGGCCTCGCCCAGGTATTCTTCTATCGGAGGCGTGGCGTCGGACATCGTGCCGAACACCAGGCCGCAGAACGTGGTGGTGCGCAGCTTGCGCGGACCGATGCTGCGCATGTCGAACTCTTTCGCCATGCCGCCCTGGCCGTTCACGCCATGGCGGAACGCGATCGACACCAAATTGCCGCACAGGTCATAGCGCCAGGCGTGGTAGACGCAGGCGAAGTCCTTGGCATTGCCGGCATCGTCCAGCGCGATCAGCGCGCCGCGATGGGCGCAGCGATTTTCAAACGCGTGCACCGCGCCGGCTTCACCGCGCACCACGATCACCGGCATCTCGCCCACAAACGTCGTGCGGAAATCGCCCTGCTCTGGAATGTCCGCTTCCAGGCACAGGAAATTCCACGTCGGTCCCTGGAACACGCGCGCCTGCTCCTGCCGTGCGACGCCGCTCTCCTGGTACACCCAGAAGGGCACGCGCGTCAGGCCGGGCGGCCATGCCCGCATATCGCCATCGAGACCGGGTTGCACGCTGGTGCCGTCCATCGCGACCTCCCTTGCTTCCGTTGATGCGATGCTAGGCCGGGCCGCGGCGGATTGCACGCGGGCGCGGGGGGCGTGACAGGACGGCAAACTGCGTTCAGGCTTGGCCAACCGCAAACGCGGCAGGAGGAAGCGATGGACATGGTGGTCGAGGACACGCGCCTGCCGGCCGATATCGACGCGCAGCCGCTGGTGCAGGCAGCGGCGGCGATGCGCCCGGTGCTGCGCCGCTATCAGGAAGAGCTGGAACGCGAGCAGCGCCTGCCCCGCGCGCTGGTCGAGCAATTGCACGACGCGGGCTTCTATCGGATGACCATCCCGCGTTCGCTCGGCGGTCTGCAGGTCGATCCGCTGACCTATACGCGCGTGGTGGAATTGCTGGCGGAAGGCTGCGGCTCGGTCGGTTGGAACGTTTGCAACAACAGCATCGGCCAGTTGGTGACGTTGGGACTGCCGGATGACGGCGTGCAGGAAGTGCACGGCCAACAGGGTCCGTCGCGGATGGCGGGCACCGCGGTGCAAGGCGGCGGCGAGGCGGTGGCGGTGCCGGGCGGTTACCGCGTGACGGGACACTGGACGTTCGGCAGTGGCTGCAACGAAGCGCGCTGGATGCTGGGAAGTTTCCAGATCATTGAAAACGGCGAGCCGCGGCGCGGGCCGGATGGCAAGTCCCTGTACTGGCGTGCGGTGTTCCCGCGCGAAGAGGCCACGGTGCTGCCGGGAAGCTGGGACGTCGCCGGCTTGCGCGGCACCGGCAGCTTCGACTGGACCGTCACGGACGTTTTCCTGCCGGAACGCCGCACCATGGTGCATGCCGGCATTCCGCTCGACAATCAGTGGTCGCGCTGGCCGGGCGTGACCTATGCGCTGCCGACGCAATGCTGGATCGGGCCGCACCATAGCTCGGTGATCACCGGCATCGCGCGCGCCGGCATCGATGCGCTGATCGAGCTGGCCGGTGCGAAAACCCCGCGCGGGCGGACATTCCGCTTGTGCGACAATCCCCAGGTGCAGGAAGCGGTGGGGCGCGCCGACGCTGTTTTGAACGCCGGACGCGGCTATCGCAGCGCGGCGATTGCGGAGATCTGGAACACGATCGCCGCGGGCGGCGATTCGACGCTGGAGCAACGGGCACGGTGCCGGCTGGCTTCCACCTATGCGGCCGACAGCGCGCGGACGGCGATGGATCTGGTCTACCGGCTGGGCGGCAGCACGTCGTTCAAGCGCGAGAGCCGCCTGGCGGAATGCTGGCGCGATCTGCAAGTGGTCGGGCAAACGGTGACCGTCGCGCCGGAGTGGTATCCGATCGCGGGACGGGCGCTGCTTGGGATGGATCCGGGGTCGCGGCTGAGATAGGGGGCGCGATCTACGGATCAGATCGAGCCGGGCGCAATGCTCGGCACATCTGACACAGTGCCGAACTCCAATCCGTCGTAGACCTCCAGCATCGTCAGCGTAATGCCGAGCGCCGGCAGATGGATAACGCCGCTCAGGCCGCGTACTTCCTCGGGACGCAAGTTGAAGTCGCCGTGCGGCCCGCGGCTGTATGTGTGTGCCAATGGCTAACTTTGCTCGATCAGCACATAGTGGGCGATCGCGGGCGTGGCATTGTAATCCGCCAGCTTCAGCGTCCGATCGCGCCGCTGCGTTTCAGGCGAGAGCACCTCGAACACCACGCGTGGATCGGGCGCCACAAGATCCTGCCCCTGCGGCGTGCCGCAATCGATCGTCATGTCGGGATACCGGCCGCGGCCGTTTCCTGTGCGCACCAACATATCCGATGAAAACGGGCGGCAACCGGATCCCCGCAGCTTTGGCGCGGCCGCGGCGATCAGGTTGGCCTGAATGATATTGTGCGCGACTGTGCCGCCAGCCATTGCCACGATCTGGCCGTCGACAAACTCGTGCTTGTACTCCTGCTCACGCTCCCACCGCAGGAATTCATCGAATGTGAGCGGCTCGACGTTCGGCTGCGACATCAGCGGCCTCTGGATTGAGCGGAGGATAGCATATTCCGTCTCGCGGCATCACGGATGTTGCGGCCGCACCGCCTCGATCCCCAGCAGCCGCGCCGCGTTCCAGCCCAGGATCGCCGCACGATCCGCGTCGCTCAACGCCGCACCTTCGATGAAGCCGATCGGATCGACCTCCCCCATATCCGCCGGATAGTCGGTGCCCATCAGCACGTGATCGGCGCCGTACTGCCGCACCAGATATTCCAACTGCGGATGGGTATAGACCAGCGAATCGAAATACAGGCGCCGCAAATACGTTGTTGGCATCTGGGTGATTTTCTCGCCGCAATCCGGCCGCGCCGATGCGGCATGGTCGATGCGGCCGGAATAGGCGGGCAGGTAACCGCCGCCATGCGCCAGCACCAGCTTCAGCCCCGGGCATTGCTCCAGCACGCCGCCAAAGATCAGGTGGTGCACCGCCACCGTGGTATCAAGCGGATTGCCGATCACGTTGGTAAAATAATGATCGGCGAAGCGCCGCGCCTCGGTGAAGCCGGTGGGGTGCATGAACAACACCAGCCCGAGCTCCTCGGCCTTGGCAAAGATCGGGCGGAAGCGGTCGGCGGAAAGGTCCTCGCCCGCGACGTTGGTGGCGATCTCGATGCCGCGCAGCCCCAGCGATTTATGCAGCCGCTCCAGTTCGGTCACCGCAAGTTCCGGCGCCTGGAACGGCACCGTGCCGAGGCCGGCGAACCGGTCCGGATGCCGCGCCACGATGCCGGCGATATTGTCGTTCACCTCGCGCGCGGTGGCGATGCCGAGATCGGGCGGCGTGTCGTAATAGGTCTGGTTCGGCGCCGGTGTCAGCGCCTGGATGTCGATGCCCATCACGTCCATATCGGCCAGGCGTTGTTCGACCGAGGTGAACTGAACGCGTGTGCGCCGCGCTTGTTCGCGGTTCACGTCGCGGGTGTGGGCATTGGCGAACACCTCACGCGGACGGCGGTCGGCGAGGCCGGATTCGCGAAACAGCGCCTCGGCTTTTTCGCTCAGCACGTGGCAATGGATGTCGATGGTGAAGTGCCTGCCGCGCGGATGCGGCGGGCCGGGAAAGCGGCCGGGAATGGGCGCACCCGGCGGCAGGCAGGTGAACAGCATATGGCCCTCGCGTGGTTCTGTCGTTACGAAAAATCCTGTCGCCGTCTATGCCGAAATCCCTGCTCCAGCACACGACGGATTCCGGCGGCATCGAATCCTTCCAGGCCCATTCGCGGTAAGGTCCGCGCCGCGGCGGCGAAATTATTGCCCGTCAACCCGTGCACCAAAGTGATCACCGCATCGATCATCGGAGTCGGCACGCCGCACGCGGCGCCGATGGCGCGCATCGGCATCAGGCCCACCGGCACGTCCTCGGCAATGTATTTGTGGTCCCAGGATTTCGGCGTGCCGGTCGCCTGATACGGACCATCGCTGTTGCTGGTGAGCAAGCGGCACGTCTCCGACAGATCGGTGCCGCGCACGCCATAGGTGCGTTCGAACCAGTCGGCGAGATCAGGCACGTCCGCGCCCAGCGCCGCGGCAACGGCAACACGCTCGGCATTGATCGCATCATACAGCCGCGCCACCGATGCCGTGACGCCCTCGGCGTAGAACTTATAGGCCTCGCCGTGATCGATCTTGCCGGCATTGGCGACACAGTTCGCGACATGCAGCATCGCGTTGGCGTTCATGAAACCGGTGAATGCGACGCTGCGCTGCGCGACAGCGTGCGGAAACAACGGTGCCAGGCGTGGGAACACCGCATCGATCCGCCTGCCCGGAAACGTCGCGAGCTGCAGCCAGCGCTTGGCAATGATCGGCCGGACGCGCGTCGGCGACAGGCGCCAGCAGGAATACGGATAATTGTCCATCTCGGCGATATCGATGCTAACGCCGCAGCCCGCCGCATCCAGCGCCCGCCGCACCACCAGCGAACCGCCGGTGTTGCCCTGCACCAGCAGGATGATCTCGCCGCCGCGCAGCAAGGGTGCCAGCGCGGTGGCAACGCCTTCCTGATACGTGCCGCCGGTCGCGACGATGATGACCGAGGCACCGTCCACCGCCGCGCCAAGCCCGGTCGTGACCGTTTCGATGGCGGCGAAACGGTCGGGCGTGCCCTCCACTTCGATGCCGCCGCGCGCGCGGATCGGCGCCAGGCGCGAGTCATCGATGTCATGCAGCCGCAAGCGATTGCCACCATCCCCCAGCATCGCGGCAAGATAAACGCCGCCAATCCCGGCGCCGATGATCGCGATCGTTTCCGCGCTCATGCGATCACCTTCGCTTCGCGCAGCGCTGTCAACGTATCGGCATCGAATCCGGGCAAGCCGCGCAGCACGTCGTCGGTGTGCTGACCCGGCGTCGGCACCGGCCCGACGCGGCCCGGCGTGCGCGACATCTTCACCGTCACGCCCGGCACGTACATCTCGCCTGCCACGGTGTCTTCCATCTTTACTAACATCTCGCGTTCCCAGACATGCGGGTCCGCAACCACCTGCGGGATGCTGCGCACCGGCGCCACCGGCACGCCGGCATCCATCAGCGCCCGGCAGATTTCCTCCACGCTATGATCCGCACACCACGCTTCTACCGCCTTGCGTGCATCGGTGCGGCCCTGGCCACCGGTGAGCAATTCCGCCTCGCCCGCCTGCGCGCCGCTGGACACGATCTGCATCAGCCGCGCCGCCATCTCGCGTCCCGCGGCCGAGATCACCACCCAGCCATCCCTGGCGCGATACGGCGGACGGCCACCCTCGCCGCCCTCCTCGCCGGTGGCGAGATAGTACGACGCCGGAATCTCCACCATCGTCAGCGCCGAATCGAGCAAGCAACAATCCACCAACTGGCCCTCGCCGGTGCGGTCGCGATGGCGCAGCGCGGCCAGCGTGCCGATCGTCGCGTGCAGCGCGGTGTAGCGGTCGACCAGTGATGTCGCGGTGCCCATCGGCTGCCCAACCGGCTTGCCGGTCAGGGTCATCAGCCCGCTCATCGCCTGGCCGAGCGGATCGAACGCAGGCCGGTCGCGATACGGCCCGTACTGGCCGAAGCCCGACACCGACACCAGGATAATGTCCGGCTTGATCGCGCGCAGTGCCTCGTAACCAAACCCCATTGCGTCCATCGTGCCGGGACGGAAATTCTCCAGCACCACATCGGCGGTTTTCACCAGCGCGGCAAAAATCTCCTTGCCCTGCGGCTGCCGCAGATCGAGACAGATGCTGCGCTTGCCGCGATTATAAACGGTGAAATACACGCTCTGCCCGCGCACCATCGGCGGGTTTCCTCGCCGCCGATGCGCTCGATCTTGATCACATCGGCGCCGAGATCGGACAGGATCATGCCGCCACGCGGCCCGGCCTGATAGCGCGCCAGTTCCAGCACCCGAACGCCTTCAAGACTTTGGGTCATGGTTTCCTCCCGCGCGTCATGGCGCTGCCGGCGACGGTACGGCGCCCGCGCCGAGACTGTCAAAGCAGACGGATACCGCCTCGCGCACAGGAACGGTCGAACCATCGCACCGTCGCGTGGGTGCGTCGATAACCGGCCGGACCGTCGAAACGGCGCCCGGCGCGGCCGGTCCTCCGCATCGGCCGCCTGGGCCGGTGGGTGACCGGCCCGGCGATCGTCAGCCCAATTTCCTGAACTTGTGCAGCGAGCGCAAATTCGAAGGCCGTTCCTGCCCCGGATAGGTCTGCGGCCAGTTGGTCCAGGACACCTCGCCCACGTAGATATCGCCGCGCGAGTCGACGGTGAGACCATGCGGTGCGAGGAACTCGGTCGGGCCAAGCCCCGGCCCCCAGCCGCCCAGGCGCGCAATGCGCTTGCCCGTGTTATCGACGATCGTCACCCGCGGTCCGAGGTTCGGCACGTGCCGGCTGACCGGCTGCACCGCGCCCAGTTCGCCGATATAACAGACCGGGCACTTGCCCGGCGGCATGTACAGTCCGCACGGGCGATGCAGGTTGTTCCACTGTGTCTCGTAGCGGCCGTTGCCGTCGAACACCTGCACGCGATGGTTCTCGCGATCGGCCACATACACCCAGCCGTCGGCATCGCAGGTGATGTTGTGCGCGATGTTGAACTGGCCCGGATCGGTGCCCGGCTCGCCCCAGGACAGCAGCAGTTTTCCCGCCGGCGTATATTTATGAACGCGTGAATTGCCATAGCCGTCGGACACATAGATATCGCCCTGCGGCGACATCGCGGTATGCGTGCAGCGATGGAACGGCTCGCCGCTCATCCACGGCGACGGCTTGCCGGGAATCCCCATGGTCAGCAGCACTTTGCCTTCCAGGGTGCACTGCCGCACGGTGTGGTCGCCGTCGTCGGTCAGCCAGATCGTATCGTCCGGCGCCATAAACACGCCGTGCGCGCGCGGGAACAGCCCTTCGCCCCAGGATCGCAGGAAATTGCCGTCGCGATCGAACACCATCATCGGGTGCTCGCCCCGGTTGAAGACGTAGACGTTGTCGTTGCGGTCGACACCGACCGAGCCGATTTCCTTGAACGACCAGCCGGCGGGCAACTTCGCCCAGTTCACCACCGGTTCATAGATGTAGTCGCCGTTGCCAACCGTTGCCATTGCGTTTCCCCCCGTCGTGTGCCCCGCAGCTTGTCACGAAGCCGGCCGCGAGGAAACCGCCGGTCGTGCGGCGACGGCTTCTGACGCCTGTGGTGCATCGCATGCACGCTGCCCGGTTGCCCATGGCGCCAGTCGTGCCCCGGAACAAATATCGGTTCCCAGGCGCAACTCATCGCCAGAGGCGAGCACGCAACAAGTGGCCGCCGCTGCAACAAGCCGCCGGCAGGATGCTATGGGGGTCTCATACGGCTCCAATGAGCAGCAACCTCCTCCGGCGAGGCAGGCGCGGGTCCGAGATCGACGGTACCGCTGCGCTCCCACCAGGCGCCGCGGCAACGCCCTCCGGCGGCGAGCAAAACCGCGCCGCTTGCAACACACGCGGACGAAGCCAGGAACGCCACGCCAGGCGCCACCAGATCAGGCGCCAACTCGGGAGCGCTCCTGCGCAGCACGCGGGTTGCCGCAACGGGCGATATGGCGTTCACGTGGATGTTCTCGCCGTTCAGCTCCGCCGCCAGACCCACCATCAGCCCGACCTGCGCCATCTTGGCAGCCGCATAGGCGATCAGGCCAGGCACGCAGTCCTCAACACGCATGGCCCGGCCGGAGGTCGTGAACACGATGCGGCCGTACCCCTGAGCGCGCATGTGCGGGATCGCGGCACGCGCCAGTTCGAATGGCGCGCTGATGCCGATCGCGACCATGCGGTCCCAAACAACGCGTTCGGTTTCCGCCAGGCTGGCGAAGACGACGAGGCCCGCGTTATTCACCAGTGCATCGACGCGGCCATAGTGGCGAACAGTGCAGTCGATGATTCGTTCCCCTGCGCCGCGGTCCTCGAGATTCTCATAACAGGCGATGGCCGTGCCGCCGGCGGCGGCGATCTCCGCCACGACGGCGTCCGCGACCGAGGGATCGAAACCGGTGCCGTCCTGCGCCACGCCCGCATCATGAACGACCAGGCTGCCGCCGCGCGCAGCGATAAGCCGGGCATACGCTGCTCCCAGACCGCGCCCCGCCCCGGTGACAACGACAACCTGGCCGTCAAATCGGATGGATTGTTGTACTGACACCGTGACCGCCTAAACCGGCAGCGCGTTCAGCACGGCTGCCACGGCCTGCGGTTCCGTGAGCATGGCGTAATGGCCTCCACCGCTCTCGTGACAGTACCAACCTGCCTGGCGCGCTCGCGCCATCAGCCCCCGATAGAGATCCGACGGCGTGGTCTGGATGAAGGCGTGCGGCAGCGCCGCGGCCTGCGGCGAACGCAGCCGCACCGGCTGCGCGAATGGCCGCAACGGATGGGGATCGAGGCGCGCCGCGACCCACTCTCGCAACGGATGCTCTGACAGCCTCTGGAGCACGGAGGGCGCTGGCGGAACCTTCCACCCATCGCCCCCGGCGATGGCGGAGGCGCGAAGCTGAGCAACCATGGCCGGTCCGATCACGTCGTCGTTCGACTCGCCATCGCGCGGCACCGACGCATCCAGATAGACCAGTCGACGGATGCGACCGGCGACCTGCTCGGCGGCACCCGTTACGACGGTGCCGCCGTAGCTGTGGCCGACGAGAATCACATCATGCAGGTCGCGGCACTCGAACAGTGCGACGATGTCGGCAATGTGCGTGTCGAGGTCGATATCCGGGCTTAACAGATGCGCCCGCTCACCGAGGCCGGTGAGTGTTGCCGGGATCACCCGGTGACCACCGGCGCGCAGCGCGAGGGCAACGTGCTGCCAGCACCAGCCGCCAAGCCACGCCCCGGGAACGAGCAGAAAGGTCGACACAGCAAGCGCGAGCGTAGGACCAAACCTGCGGAAACGCGAGCCTCGCACGAGCCTCGCCATGAGGCTGCGGCTTGTGGGCATTGGTCGCAGGGACGTGCAAGGTGGCCAAGTACCGCAAGCAGGATTTCAAGCCGAGCCACTGCCACGCCATCAGCCGGCTTGACCTGCGCCGGCAACCGCACAGGATGCGGCAACCAGACGCGGAGGAAACGGCAATGGCGGACGTGCGCATCATGGCGACCGGGCTCGGCTTTCCGGAGGGGCCGGTCGCGATGCCGGATGGCTCGGTGATCCTGACCGAAATCCGCAACCGCCGCGTCTCGCGCGTGGCCGCGGACGGCACGGTGACCTTGCTCGCGGATACCGGCGGCGGCCCCAACGGACTGGCGATCGGCCCCGGTGGCGTGCTGATCGGCTGCAACAATGGCGGCAGCCGTTATGTCGCGGGTCATTCCATGGGCGTGGGGCCGTTGGAAGGCTACGCC
>Ga0335072_10016167_pt1 | contig 10583 bp, 6 predicted proteins | sample Lox_Sample_21_FD_206725 | JGI IMG/M metagenome (GOLD analysis project Ga0335072, IMG submission 206725) | Soil microbial communities from Loxahatchee National Wildlife Refuge, Florida, United States - Lox_Sample_2.1 | ecosystem: Environmental > Terrestrial > Soil > Wetlands | place: USA: Florida... | reverse complement strand
CTCTCGATTCCGGGACGTCAGCGTTGTAGAAGAAGCCGTGGAATAGCCCCTCCCACACATGCAACTCGGCATCCACTCCCAGTTTCACTAGTTGCTCGTGGGTGAACAACGCGCCGCTCATTGCAAAATCGCGGGTTCCTGTAATCAATAGCGTCGGCGGGAACTTTGCCATGATCTCAGGCGAATTTACCGGTGACACCATGGGATCGCCAGTCTTGGCCGTACTGAAGTAGCCAAACGACATGGCGCCCGGCGGCCTTGTGGGAGGCATGCGTGCCTCGCCAAGCGGTGAGGCTGTATAAGCCGCGTCTCCACCAAAGCCTCCTGCCGATGCGCAATAGATCCCGATAGCACCGGGCGCTGGCAGGCCGTGCGTCTGGAACCACGCAACAGACATGGCGGTAAGCCCACCACCGGCGGAGCATCCGTAAATTCCGATGTTGGTCGCCTTGTAAGTCTTCAGGAGTTCCGAGTAGACGCTCGCGACGTCTTCGCTTGCCGCCGGGAATTTGTACTCCGGGCCTTCGCGGTAATCGACTGTGATCACCTTAACGCGCATGAGCGCTGAAACCGGAATGGACTCCAGTTCGGCGCAACCAGGCCAACAACCCGAAAAGCCGCCACCGTGCAGGTCGATGAGAACCCTGTGTTCATTCTTCTCAGCGATTCCATCTTTCGGCGTGTACTCATAAACGTGAACGCCGGCGATCCGGTCATCCTTTTTGTCCACCGCGAACAGAACGTCATCGCGCTCGAGAAACGGCTTCATGAAGCGAGGCACGCCGTTGTCCTGTTTTACGAGCTCCGGATCCTGCATCTGAAGAAGATGCTGGGCCATATAGGCTTTTGCTTCGGGGCTCAGGAAGCTGGAGACAGGAACGGTTTCAGGCGGCATATGCACGGTTCCGTCCGCGTCGACGATGACCTTCCCGGGCTGTGGGGCCGGCGGCGTCTGTGCAGGCGCCGATAGCGCAGAACATGTGCAAAGGAGAGCCGGAAATGCAAGCGTCCTTACGAAACCCCGGAGTTTACGCATTATTTCAACCTCATTCGTGGATTCCTTGAATTCCTTTAAACGAACAAACGAGATGAATCGATACATCGCGTCTGAGCCTCGACAGGATTCTGACTCAATCACTCATCTCGCAACCTTCCTGTTTAAGGATGAAGGTGGCGATGGAAAAATCTGGCCATGACCTGATATGCCTCGCGCGATTCGGGCAGATCGGAGTTGTACCAGAAGGCATGAGGCAATCCATCCCAAACGTGCAGCTCTGCGTCGACGCCGGCATTATTAAGGGCATTATCAGAGTTGATGGCCGATGCAAACTCGAAAGAACGGGTGCCAGTGATGAACAGAGTCGGCGGGAACTTTGCGAGCAGAGCCGGGGAATTAATGGGGTAGACCAGAGGGTCCTTGGGGTCGGCATCGCTCAGGTAGGCCGGCCCTCCGCGAGGCGGGCCCGAAGGGTGAGCGCCGGCTGCAGGAGGCATCGACATTCCCATCAGCGGGCCCACGAGGTAGGCCGCATCCCCCGCGAACATATTTCCGATCGATGCGCATAGAATTCCAATCGCAGCCGGATTTGGAAGATCGTGCTTCTGGAACCAGGCGATCGACATGCCGGTTAGCATCCCACCAGCCGAGCAACCGTACAGTCCGATATGCTGCGGCTCATAGCTCTTTAATACTTCCTTGTAAACGGCAGCGACGTCCTCGCTGGCCGCGGGGAATTTATACTCCGGGCCCATCCGATAGTCGATGCTGATGACCTTGATCTTCTCGATTGAAGCAATGGGAATGGACTCAACCAGCGAGGCAGTTTTCGCCCCAGAGACAAAGCCGCCGCCGTGAACATTGAGCAAAATACGATCGCGATTATCCGCTGCAATTCCATCCTTTGGAGTAACGATCTGGGTGAATACACCGCCTATCGATCTTTCCTCCACGTTCACCGGATAGCGCTTCCGGATCGGGCCGAGGAAAACATCCATAATCTCATCCTGACGGGCGCGGTAGCCCTTGATGTCCTGCTCCGCGGTCGGGCCTCCAGAAAACGGGTGATCGACCAGCAGATGGATCATGTAGGCACGGGCTTCAGGACTGAGCAGATTTGATAAAGGAACAACGAGATCCTTAATGACGACGGTTCCATCGGGGCGGACGTTGTCTGGATTCTCGGCACCGCGGAAGACGCGAAGACCCATCAATGCTACGAAACCGATTGTGAGAATTGACAAGAGTCTAGTTCGCAGCGTCATCTCGATTGGCTCCCGTTTTTCTCGAACGGCTGATGCAGCGCAAAGGCCGCATCAGCCCAAGGTTGTATTTCAGTGCCGGAATTAGAAGCGGATCTTCCCGTTAATCTGGATCGTGCGCGGAGTACCCTGAATGCCTGTAACAGTGCCGAATGTTGGGATTCCGAAGAGGTCTGCTGGATCTGCCCAGCGAACGATGTTGAAAGGATTCACGAAATCGGCGCCCAGATCGAACTTGAGCCGTTCGTGAATTGGAATCGTCTTAGCGATTGAAAGCGCTTCGGACCCTTGGGAAAATCCCCGAATCCAGCTGTCGTACTCCTGGGTGTTTCCGAACGCGAAGGACGCCGGGCTGGAGAATGCTGCTGAATTAAAGTAAACATCCTTCACAGGATTGAACTTGCCAGACCAGCTCCCTTTGGGGTTTCCGCCGACATAGTTCGCGTACTCGATGGGTGCCCCAAAAACGTTGTATCCCAGATCCGCTGCGAAGAAATTGAATGCCTCGATTTGCTGCGCGGCACCGGACGTATATCGGAAAGAACCACTGACAGTCCATCCTCCCAGCACCCCATCAACTACAGCCGGAGCATTGTTCATAAATGTCCGTCCTTGGCCAAAGGGCAATTGATAGGAAAAGCTGGCGCCAAAGATGGCCGCCGGATTAAGTGGATCGACTGTAACCGGTCTTTGCCCCGGATACTGGAGAATTGAGCCAAACGAACTTGCATAGGTCGTACTTCCGGCCCCAGCATCGTCGGTGAGATTCTTGGACCAGGTAAAGAATGCGAGGCCGCTCAGCCCATAGGACATGCGCTTCGTTAGCTTGATCTGCATCGAGTCGTAATGAGCCTTGCCTTCGGGCAAGAGCGCCGCATCCGTATTCACGAGCAAATACTGCGGATATGGTCTTAGGGCCTGCGCGACCGTCGCACTCGAGCCCAGTTGACTCGCGAATCCTGCGTAAGGGTATTGCGGGCAAGTGGTCACGGACACACACGGGGCCAGAAGCCCAAAGGACATGCTTAAGTCGCTCTGGGGTACGTAGTTGAGGAGCGAAGCTGAACCTGCCAGGCCTAGATGAGTCGAGTGGCTGCCGATGTACATCACGTCGAGTGCGAGGTTGTGCGCGACTTCCCTTTCGACATCCAGCACCCAGTTCAGTGTTTGCGGCAGGCGGTCACCATTCCGCGGGATATAACTGATATTTTGCCCGTTGAGGAATGAAGGGTCGATTGCGGGCGGCCTTTCGAAGTTCTGCGGGAAGGTCCCTTGGTTCCAGTAGTAAAGCGGGGTGAATCCGCCATTTCCGGAAAGGAATGAGGGGTTTGCGCTGTAGCCGGCGGCAGCTGTGTCAAGAAATGGCACCACGTTACCGCTGTTCGCATAGTAAATACCAGAAGACGCACGGACCATCGTCTTTCGATTTAACTGGTATGCAAGGCCCAAACGTGGAGCCCATCCTCCATAAAAAGTGTCCTGAAACGGCTTTCCATATTTACCCGTTCCGCTTCCAGCATAGGCTAGCGCTCCGGGAAGATTGCCTGCCTCCGGATTCGTAATATTCGCTTCGAAGGTGGTTGAATAATTGTGCGCTTCGGAGAATGGTGGCATGAAGTCCCACCGAAGCCCATAAGAAGCAGTCAGCTTCGGAGTGATGTGCCAATCATCCTGCGCGAAGATCCCGGTGTGATAGTACAGGAAATCTTCCTCCAGCGGGATATAGGTGCTGGCTTGTTCAACGGCCCCCAGCATGAAGCTGGCAAACGAGCTGCCATTGGCGGAGTCACTTGCACTATCACTCGTAGACAGACTGTTGAAGATAAACGAGCCAGCTACGCCGGGCTTGATGAACCGGATCTCCTGGTTCCTGCCAATCTCAGCACCGAACTTGAAGGCATGCTTGCCTTTGGTCCAGCTCAAATTCTCGTCGAGAGTGTAGCGCATCTCATGCCAGTTTTCCTCGTAAGCTCGCCCATATTCGGTCGGCGATTGATTTCCGCCACTGAACGAAATTGCCGGAAAAGATCCATTATCTGCCGGCATGCCGGTGATTCCAAGCTTGGTGTCCCAGCCCTGGCCGTCGCTTCCATTCGGGCCCAGGTTGATATAACGATCAGCAGAGAGCGTAACGTGGTTAAGGAGTGACGGGGTAATGACCGAATCGAGATTGATTCGCACTTTCCAGCTATTGGCAAGCTGATCGAAATAATCATCGAGCGGACTTGATTCCACAGCCCCCCAAGCGGGCGACTTATCGAATGCCCATCCGTTGCCTTCAATGATTCGATGGCGAATCTCGTTTGTGTAGGAGGCAGAGAGCTTCTCTTTATCAGAGAAACTGTGGTCCAACTTGATTAACGGTGTATAGGTGTTGAAGTAAGGCCAAGTGGCCGCCCCAAGACTGTGAAAGTTGTTGTTGAATCCAGCTCCGGGAATATCCGGCGAGGGAATATAGGAACAGATGATCTTTGCCGCCTGACTTATGCGGCCGGGCGGTATCACATTCAGCCGGCCGTTGTATTCAAACTGTTGCTGACCATTTTGAGGATCATAGATGTTCACTCCCAGCGCGCTGAAATCGGCGCCATTGCCGTTCGCGTTGCATTCGTCAGGAGTGGGAACCGTGAGGGGTGTACCACTGGCGCCTTGCCGAGAATAGAACAGGCCAAGGCTTGCAAAGAAGAAAGTCCTATTGTGCCCGTCGTAGATCTTGGGCAGTACGACTGGACCGCCGATGGTGAAGCCGCCCTCATTCTGCCTGTACGGCGTGACCGCTGTCGCAAAGTAGGACTTAGCATCCAATGCTGAATTGCCGAGATGATCGTAAATACTTCCATGAAGCTCGTTTGTTCCTGACTTGAGCACCACGTTCATAAACCAGTTTCCGAAGCCGCCGTACTCAGCGTTGAACGCATTCTGGACAACGCTCATCTCTCCTACCTGTTCGATCTCCGGCGACACTTCCTCGATTCCACCACGAGCGATGCCCCACTCGCTGGCCGGGCCTCCGTCGATGTATGTCTCTGTGTCTCCCTCCGGCGACCCGCTCGACTCCGGCGTAAACCCCGAGCCGCCTACATAGCCTGGCAGCTCCTGAAGGTAGTCTCCGAGCGCCCGCTGCGTGCCAGCGACGATCACCGGCATTTGCTCAATCAGGTTGTCCTGCATGCCCGTGGAATTATTCGTTGTGCCGACGTCAAGAATCGGCGCTTCGCCGGTGACGGTGACAGTCTCGGTGACCTCGCCCGGCTGAAGCTTGATATCCATACGCAGAGTGATCGAAGAGTCCAGCTCCGTCGCAGCGCTCGTTGCGGTTTTAAATCCTTGCCTCGAGACCGCTACACGGTAAATACCTTTAGGCAAGTTCGACGCCGTGTAAAGCCCATCATCGTTGGTCTCCAAGACAATTGAAGAGTTGGTGTTGACATTCGTGACCTCGACCCTCGCGCCGGGTACGATCGCACCGGTGGTATCGGTTACCTGTCCTTCAATATTTCCGCGGTCGATCTGCGCCGAAGCCGCAGGGGCGAACCACAAAATGCATGCGACGAGCGAAATCGCCAGCGCCGGGAGCCGCCGCACGCCAGAATTCCGCAGGCGATTGCCCACTTCCGTCTTCCCGCCATGCAGCCACAGCAAAGGCTTCCGCGAACTGAGGAACAGCCTAGGATTATTTACTTTTTCGTATCTGTTCGTAGTCATAAAGGCCTCCCATTGAGAGCGCTAAGGCGCGAATCGCTCACTGCCCTCAACGTCGGGATTCCCTTATCGCATACAACTGGAGAGCAGGTAGTGTTCACGGCAATGAATGGTAGGCATCACAAAGGCGCGCTGTCAATACCATTCAATACAAAGTCCCCTATACCATGTTTCGGACTTGATGGTCAGCGCCGTCGATTTTAATCTGCTTGCGGCGCCGGCATGGGAAGATATAAACGTCTCGCCAAAGGTGGTTGCGAGCGGCGCAGGGCCGCACCACAAGAGGGTTTTCGCGCCCCTGCCAAGCGTTTTCCCAGATTCAGCTCCTGAAACAGCCGGGAATATGTCACGCTCCTATTCCAGGGGATAAAGGTTCTGACCGGATTGACAGATATCCAAAAAATCGCACCACCATAGACAACTTTTCGCATTAGGTCGTGATTGACCTTGACAATCCCCGCATGGAGATCCTAAAAACTCATATTGAACAGATACTCTGCGATTGGCTCCGGCCGAGACGGCTGGTTGCTTGGTTGGAATCTAGCATCGTTTCCGGCAGTCCAGAGTTAACGCCGAGTTTTATCTGGATGGACCAGATGAAAAACCAGAAGCGGCGATCGAGTAGTTTCCGAAGTTATTCGTTAGTTCTTTTCGCTGCCATCCTCGCCGCCTGCCTGAACGCCGGTGCAAGGGAGCCAGAGAACGGCCAACACTGGGTCATCGCATGGAGCGCCGCAATTCAGGCTCCGTTGCAGTTCCCCGGTGCGCCTCCCGTGCCAGTCTTTGCCGGGCAGACGTTGAGAATGGTAGTGCGCCCGGCGATCGGCGGGAGCCGGGTGCGTGTGCGGTTTTCGAATGAAATTGGGGATTCACCGCTGACTATTGAAGCAGCCCATGTTGCGCTCATTCGACACGACTCTGCCATTGATCCGAAGAGCGATCGCGTTCTCACATTTGGAGGTAGTCCATCGGCGATGATCCCACCTGGCGCTCCCCTCTTGAGCGACCCTGCGGACCTAGTCATTCCTCCACTTTGTGAACTCGCGATCAGCATCTATTTGCCTAAGAGAACGCCGGCGACGAGTTTTCACTTCTGGGGACAGCATGAAACATATATCTCCGGGCCGGGAGACTTCTCAGGCAGCCCTGAATTGCAGAAGTCGAAAACAACATTCTCGTGGTACTTTTTGTCGGACCTTGAGGTGCTCGCGCCGGGCCAAAGCCATGCAACTGTGGCGTTGGGTGATTCCATCACTGATGGAGCCGGCGTCAAGCAGGGAGACTATTCCGACTGGCCCGACCGGCTTGCAAGTCGGCTTGCGTCTGCGACGACTCCAAGAATGATGGCGATCGTGAACGAAGGCATCGGAGGCAACCGCATTCTCTACGACGGCGCAGGTGCGAGCGCGCTCGCCCGGTTCGACAGGGATGTTCTCGCCAAGCCCGGGGTCACGAACCTGATCGTTCTCGAAGGAATTAACGATATCGGCTGGCCCAATATGAAGCTCCCGGCACAAGCCAAGGGCAGCGCCCCGCCCCAGCTCCCGTTCGCGAGCCAGACGGTTACGGCGCAGGACCTGATTCTGGGAATTCGGCAGATGATTGAGCGTGCGCATCAGCATGGAATCAGAGTTTTCGGCTGCACGATGACGCCATACGAGGGTGCCGGCTACTTCACGGCGGAAGGCGAGGCAGTCCGCCAGGCGGTCAATCATTGGATTCGGATGGCTGGCGAACTTGACGGGGTAATCGATTTCGATGCTGCGGTGCGCGATCCCGGACATCCGTCCCGGTTCCGGGAGGACTTTCAGTCAGGCGACAACCTCCACCCCAGCGCCGCTGGATACAAGGCTATGGCAGACGCTGTCGATTTAACGCTCCTGCAAGATGATCAATAGATTAGCGACGAGCGAGAGACATCCGACGCGCAGATACAGGAAGCCAAGGAGCGAGAACTTGAGGAACGGTGAAGCCACGCCGGCTCTAATGATTGGCCTCGGTGAGGTGCTATGGGACGTTTTGCCGTCGAGAACGACCTTCGGTGGGGCGCCGGCCAATTTCGCATATATGGCGACTGTCCTTGGCAATCGCGGCGTCGTGGCCAGCCGTGTTTGCAATGACGATCTGGGTTTGGAGGCCCGCCAGCAAATGCAAGCGCTCGGATTGAATACTTCTTACATTCAAAGTGACGAGCGCCATCCGACCGGTATCGCCGCTGTACAGATTGATGAGAACGGCCAACCCACATTCACCATCAGAGAATCAGTTGCCTGGGATTATCTGGAATGGACGCCTGAATGGATGGAGTTGGCGTCGAGGGCCCGCGTGGTCTGCTTCGGCTCCCTTGCTCAGCGTTCTCCTGCCTCAGCCCGCACCATTGAGCGGTTTCTAAGGGCGGTTCCGAAGGATGCGGTGCGGATTTGTGACATCAACTTGCGTCCGCCGTTTTACGATTTCGAAGTCGTCGATCGCAGTTTGAAGTTCGCGGACATTCTAAAGCTCAACGACCATGAGCTTCTCGAGATGTCAGCTCTTCTGAACCTCAAAACCGGCAACGAAGAAACTCTTGCCAAACAGCTATTGCACACCTATGAGCTACGGCTTCTTTGTCTTACGCGTGGCCCCCGCGGCAGTTTGCTGGTCGCGAGTGATGAAATCGTCGAACATCCCGGACTCAAGGTGAAGGTGGTCGATGCCGTAGGTGCCGGGGACGCATTTACAGCTTGCCTTGCGCATTACTACCTGCTCGGTGAGTCTCTCGAGGTGATCAGCGATGTCGCCAACCGTTTTGCATCGTGGGTCGCCACACAGGCGGGCGCGACTCCCGTGTTCAACACCCGTCAGTTAAACGAGATTCTCAATGGGGCTGCTCCTGCTATTGGCGAGATCACGTAATCGGCACAGGCGGCACTCCACCGGAAGCTATACTGGCTAGGCATGGCGCTTGAGCAGTGCGCATTTGCCGGTTCGCAGCGATTGAGGATTTGCATGAAAATCGGCGTCAGTGCCTTCGCCTGGACATCGCGCTTTGAGGAATCGCACCTGAGGCTGCTGCCGACGATAAAGGAAATGGGGTTCGACGGTATTGAGATCCCAATGTTCTCACCGGAGGCCCTGCCGATTCGCGCAATCAGAGACGCATTCGAGAGCAACGACTTGGAGTGCACGGTTTGCTGTATTCTGCCGCAAGGTATCAATCCAATCAGTCCAGACACAGAGATCAGGCATGAATCCATCGATCATTTAACGGCGTGTGTTGAGGCCTGCGCAGGGATAGGATCTAAACTTCTTGCCGGACCGGTCTACGCGCCGATCGGGTATTTGCCTGAGCACCGGCCGACTGAAGAGGAGTGGCATTGGGCGGTTGAAGCATTTCAAGGCATCGAGAAAGTCCTCGACGAAACCGGGGTGACCGTAGCAATTGAGCCGGTGAATCGATCGGAGACCTTTTTCCTGAGAACTGCGCGCGCGACTCGCCTTTTGTGCGAAGCGATCGGAAATCCGCGCATAGGCGTCAACATTGACACTTTTCATGCAAACATCGAAGAGCAGGATATCCCCGGTGCAATTATCGAGCTCGGTTCCCACTTGAAGCACATTCACGCCAGCGAGAACGATCGCAGCCTTCTGGGACGCGGCCATGTGCCCTTTGCAGAGATGATCGATGCGCTGAAATCGTCGAAATACAGCGGGTACCTGATGATTGAAGGGTTCGGCTACGATCCTGATGAGAAGATCGGACCGGGCAGATTGTGGGCAGATGTCGCGGTTTCACCGGAACGCCTAGCCGCAGAAGGTCTAGCCTTTCTGCGCGGCCTCATCAGCGACTACAAATCCTGATCTCGTTTACCGGAAAAGCGCTCCAAGGCCGAACATGGCGGTTGTCCAGCTCTTGGACCGGCCGGACCCGCCGTCGGGACAGGCGATTTTCTCATTTCAAAGCTGCGGTAACTGGTTCGCCGACTCCGTACTCTGATGCGTCGGAACGCTGAAGAACAGCGCGCGTTGGATCCGCAATCCAATTGAGGAAAAGACCCGCGAAAAGAAGTGCCGCAAACACGGTGGCCAGAGCAAAACCTGCCCTCAGTCCGCCAAGCCAGTCGCTGATGGAACCCATAGCCAAGGGCCCCAGCGCTGCACCGGCACAGGTGAAGAACAGAATTACGCCGGCAATTGCGCCGTGCTCAACTTTTGGAAAGCAGCTAATTCCTTTTGAGTTCAAGGTCGGATAGATCACCGACATAAACACTCCCGACAGCGCCAGCAGGTAGACTGCAGCGTCAGGGCCTCCGAACATTGCGCCGAGGAAGCACGCAAGAATTGCGCCGCTGAAGATCATCAGGACAATCGTCCATCTCCAACGCGACAAAACCCATGCGCCCAGAAAACGGCCGGCAGCGCGAAGAATGAAGAAGATCGAGACGACGTACGTTGCCATAAATGCCGACGACGGCTTGTGCTGCGTCAGGTACGTCGGAAGCCACACATAAACGGCACACTCTACCGCCACATAAAGAAAACAGGCCAGGGAGAACCCCAGAGCGAATGGATTGCTGAGAATGTGAAACGTCCTGCTCAAGTCGACCGTTTCTGCCGAAGTTCGCCTGGTTTTGGGATAGCGC
>Ga0335072_10016166_pt1 | contig 10583 bp, 11 predicted proteins | sample Lox_Sample_21_FD_206725 | JGI IMG/M metagenome (GOLD analysis project Ga0335072, IMG submission 206725) | Soil microbial communities from Loxahatchee National Wildlife Refuge, Florida, United States - Lox_Sample_2.1 | ecosystem: Environmental > Terrestrial > Soil > Wetlands | place: USA... | reverse complement strand
TCGCAAAAGGAGAAAAATGGCTGTCGGGGGGTTATGTGACCAATGGTTAAGCACAATATTGATCATGTGTCTGAGCGACTCCGGGTCCATCCCCGAAACCTTTCCGTACGCGACGGTAGACCACCAAAAACGATCCATCACGACGATCTCGCCGGATTCGAGCGCCGGAATGATAGTCGTTTGCAGAGCGTCGATGTGCGCGGCTACATGGAGCAACTGTTTTGCCGCAGGAGTGATCTGATGGAGTCCGTACCGTTCCCGGGAGTGATGGAGATTGTATACAAGTTCCCCGAGTGACCCCTCGATACTTCCTGGGAAACTGATGTAGCGTGCATGATGTCCTTGCGACGTGAGCCAGTCTACAAGCCGTAGGCTGAGCGTCGTCTTTCCGGTCCCATCTGGACCTTCGAAAATGAGTAATTGGCCGGGCATTCTATCCTTCATTGGTCGCCAAGATTGCTACTGGTACATCTTCAATAAGCGTCAGCGCGCGGTGGGCGATGGCGCGCCCTTCTGTCGCGCCGATGTCGAGTTCTGCAATCGAGGCCACGCACGTGACGCGACTGAGTTGCCGACCCCACTCATGGGCAAAGAACCTCCCAAGTTCGCACAGGCCGATATAGTTTCCGTAGGCACGCTCAAAAAGTGTCTGCGTAGCGTAAAAGCCCGTCACCGATAATTCGTCTTCGCCGATGGGGCTGATGGAAACCTGTTGGAGACAGGGAAAACCGCGCTGGCGCTGATTCGTATGATCCCGCGTCGGGTCGATGATCGATAGCTGGTAGGCGCTCCGCCGATGATTTCCGGCTTCCCGCGTATCGAGGATGTGCGCAAGCTGATTGACAGAAGCGGGCGCGCCCTTCGGATGGAATCGAACCATCCGTTCGAAGTAGACCCCATTGTGGTTGAGCCGGCACTTGTGAAGCCGTGGCAATACGCGTGCGTAGCGGTCAAAGAGATCCTGAGGCGGCCTATTGGGATTCCAGAGCGAGGAGGGAAAAATCGTGTTCGCGATCGTGCGGATTGACTGCATTCCGTGGCTGCGGAGTTCTGCGTCCAGGAGTGCGCGAATGCGTTCGTCCTCGCTAACAACATTCTCCTCGAATCCCGTGACGCACACGATCAGGGGAACGATCTCGTGCTTTGGTGCATCGGCGATTTCGCTGAACGCCAATGCCCATGCAGTTGACACGCTTTCGCTCTCAATGACCACTGGCCCTTTAGTCATATTCGACCTCCTCGAGGTGACGGAAAATGCTGCGTCCTTCGTAATGCTTCCGCGAAACTCTAACGAATGCAGCCCAGCCACTCGGCGACTCGAAGCGGCCAATTCCTGGCGTGACCGCCTGGTAAAGTACCCCGTGCGTGAGTACGGCGCGCTTCTCACAAAACGGTCCTTCAGTTGAGGTGCCTGAAGGAAGCAGCAGTAGGTCTCCTACCGCCGCATCGATGGGCCTTCCACCCCACTGCTCGTCGACAAAGATGAGCTCCTCGGGCGTCGGCTGGCCGAAGATGGATTCCCGGATCGCCTTCGGCGTGCATCGATCCATAGCGGCAAACCGCTCTTGGGTGATCGTTCGTAGCGCGTAATGAAGATGTCCGGCAAGCGTCGAGTACCCCACGCCAAGCCAACACGCAACACGGTAGAACTCGACGGGATTCGCAGTAGCAGGCGTAAGCTTCCTCACCGAAAACGCGTGGTCAACCGCGGACTTCGGCATGAGCAGCATTCCGGCGAAGATATCCGCACGCGCTTCGTCATCCTGGCGGACCTCTCCGGATTTGGGATCGAACAATTCGTCAACCCGCGTACCGTCTCCGAATGCATGGTGTCCAAGTTCATGGGCGCACGAGAATCGCTGCCGTCCGGCGGGTCGTTCGGAGGCGATCAATATAATAGGGTCGGCTTGGCGAAGGTACATACCCTCCATGCTCGAAATTTTGGTGAAGCGCACCTCTACGCCGAGCTGCTGCGCAACGTCGAAGACGTCAATCGCATCCCAAGGCTTGGCGCGTACCTCCGCTCGAATCCGGAGCGCACGCGTCGCCGCCGATTTTGCCAAGGCCTGCCGCCCGTTAATCATTCTTCCTCCGGCTTGCTCCGTAACGAAGTCAGCAAGTCCATTAAACGATCAACGTCGCCGGGCTTCAGCTTTGACAATTCGCGCGCGGCGAGCTCCAGTCTGTCGGCCGCAGGGTCGCGTGGCTCGCCTGTGAGCCAGCCAACGGTGACGGAATATATCTTTGCGAAGTGGGTCAATTCTTCGGCGGTAACACTCCTGCGCCCCGCTTCAATCTCGGAGACCGACGGGCGATGCATCGCTACCAGCTTGGCAACCTGGCCTTGACTCAAACCGGCCCTCTCACGCGCAAGGCGAAGTCGCGACGCGATTGCATTCCGCTGTTCAATCGTCATACGACCTCCTGCTTTACCGTGGCGTTGGCTGCAATGCGATCTGCAATTTCTCCGATTGTGAGATCACCATCGTCAGCAGGGGTAAACGGGTTAAAGTCCGGACTAAAGGAAAGATCTTCAAGCAGGAGTGCAGTGACCTCTTCGCCATTCAGGCTATCGAAGCCATCGACATCGGCGAATGGACGGGATTGTTCGTTGAGCATATCGACCTTCCTGCCGCTCTGTTCCTGAATCTGGGCTATCGCATGACAGACCATTTGGAGTGCTTCGTCTCGGCTCATTTGCCCCCTTACGCATAGTAAGAAAATCTTACCACAAGTGGCGGGGAGTAGTTGAACAGGTAGTGTCAAAAGGAAAAAAGCACGGAAGGCTCCGGGAATGCGCTCATGCACCTTCACGACGATTCAGCCGGAATTTACAGGGAGCAAATCACTTGTATCATCCGCTGAATTTGCCGAGAAGCGGCGACCGCTACAAAATCAACTACAGCGGTGCAGCGGCAAGAAGCGGATGCGTGGCTGAAATCGTCAATATCACTTTTAATATCATCAGCTTACGATCGTCGGGGCGGAGGGATTCGCCCCCCCCGACCCTCTGCTCCCAAACCAGAGGAGTGCCCAGCAATGATAGAGACTGTTGACACTGCCGGGCGGCGCCTGCCGGCCGTAGGCTGCTGGGCTCGCGACGGATAATCCGGTCAGTCTTGCGAATTATGCTGTCCAAAAAACGAAAAAGCGGCGCACGTCTGGCAGCACACCTGGCCGCGATTGAGAGATGTTTTTCATTGGTGAATCAACCCAGAGGGAACTGACGGGGGTTCAGTAGCTCTCGGGTCTCGGCAGGAAGTAGCGCAGTCGTGGTCCGCCGGGGGACAGAGGTCCGAGTTTTTCTTGAGTGCGCATCAGCGCTTCCACGCATCCTCGTGAACCTTCTGAATGAAATTGTCGATGCGTGCCTGGCGCTGCTTGCTGAACTTGGCGTAGTGTTTTCGAACGATTGCCGGCGAGTTTCCCAGCACGTCCGCTACGTCTTCAAAGCTTGCCCCAATACCGACCAACTCCGTGGCCAGGGTGTGTCTGTAACGGTGTGCGCCTGCGTCTTGAACACCGGACTTCCGGAATACCGCGGCCAGCGTCTCCGAGACTTCCGAAATCTGGGACTTAGGTTTGGATTTGCCGTTCCAAAAAATGAACGGACAATCCTTGTTCGACCCACGAGGTGGTGGGAGCGCATTGACGGCCTCCACGAGTTCATCGGGAACCAGCAGATAAACGAGCTCATGATTTTTGGTTGTCCGCACAAAGATCCGCCAGCCGGTGGCGGTACGCGATATCTTATCGCGGCGCATGAGGGCAACATCGCTGATCCTGAGGGCCGTGTGCCGCAAGATCAGAACCACGGCGCGCGCCCGCTTCCGCTCGTAGTCGTTCTGTCCGAACTTCGCGCAGGCATCGATAATCGCGTTCATCTCATCGTGGGTGTACGGCACGACGTCGTTCTGATCGATGATCTTGGGTCCCTTGATCAAGGCCGCAATGTTCTTCGAGCAAAGATCACGGGCCGCGCAGAATGACCAAAATCCCCTGATACACTCCAACTCTTTTGAACTCGTTATTGGCGCGATCTCCCTGCTCGCGCGGAACCGATCAAGGTCGATAACCTTGAAATCCGCGACTGTGCGGATTTTCTTTTTCAGGCAAGTCTCATCGCGCTCCGTGAACTCAGCCAGTTTGTTTAACGAGTTCCGATATTTCGAGATGGTTGAGGCCCCGACGCCATTCGTCGTGCAATTGTCGAGATAAGCTTTGGCGGCATTCCTGATCAGGCCCGAATCATCGTCCGACACCTCAATGGGGAGAGCATTCGAAGCTGATTCGACTGGCACAGCTAAAGTGACGACGCCTGCGGCCACGGTGTCCACGGACGGTGCCAGCGGCACTGGTGGCACGGAAGGCTGTAGAGGGTCAGTCGAGTCGAGGTAGTCTTCGAGAAGACCCGCAATCCTATTTCTGGCTATCCGCATGTTTCGCGTGTCTAGCGATTTTCGCAGTACACGTTCCCCATTGACGTAACCGTCGCCCCAAAGTGGGCAGCTGCAATTGATCGAATTTCGGCCACGCGCTTCCTCTTTGCATCCGGCAGCATGGCGCCTCCAGATAGTCGACGTGATGCGATGATGATCATCTTCCCGGACCACACGCGCTACTGCCTTGTGCCGAAGCTGGAGGTCCAAAATAGTTACAACATTGCCCATGTCTTTCTCGTTTTCAAACAGCCCTACGCTGTCTTGTCTGAATGCTGGTCCTTCTTACCAGCCGCTGAGTTACGTGTTAAGCGGGCTCGAGTTCCATGAAATTTCCTCTTCGTCTTTTCGGAATAAACTCGCTTGAGGACGGATTCCGGAATGCGTATCGTCAGGTACGCCCGCTTCCCATCCCGCCTTTCCTGATCGCCGAGGATGAGTACACCATCTTCGTCGATGAAGGTGCGTCTGACTGTTTCCGCATCGACTCCCCATTCCTCTGCGACCTGCTGCACCGAGTAATGCACTTCGAGCGGATCCTGTGGATACGCTGGACGAGGTGTCGAATTGAATCGCAGGCCCATTACATCGCGCAGATTATCCGGTCGACGCACAGGACGCTAGACACACTGCAGCGATATTTTCGCGATAGCGGAAAGGCCTATCCTACCTTCTGGCTTCGTTGGTTTTCTCGGAGGACTTTGATTGGGCCGGAGCCCGAACGACGGCGTCCAGCCAAGGCATCTTGGCCGAGGCGGGGGCAGTAGGCCAGGTCAGGGATCGCACGAGAAGTGTCGGCGCCTAATTCAAGGCCCGGCATCTCGCCATTGCGGGCTTGAATGCTTCCGTATTGAGGAAACGGGCCTCGTCCGGCTTTTTCGCCTGTATGTTGCGCGGGCTCTCCCCGATCTCTCACTTTGTCCGGTTCCGGCAGTGTTACTGAAGCTCCTTTCATTGACTGCTGTTCGAAGCAAGGATGAGCATGGCACAACAGGAGAGGTCTGGATTAAATTAACGCGGACACTTGTGCGGTTTTCGGCACATCACCTCAAATTCGCGAGGTGGAAGATCGGCCTCCAAGCCGCACGTAGAGGCTTTCAACGCCGAGTGCGTTGAGGATCCGCAGCACGGTGTCGAGGTTTGGGCTAGAAAGGTTTGCTTCGAGGCGGGCTAGATGGGCTCGACCCATTCGGGCCGAGGCTGCCACGAACGCCTGGGTTTTACCCTGCCGCAGGCGCATGGAGCGGATCGCCCGACCGATCTGCAGATCCATTCGGACCGAGCCATTGGGCACACCTTCATTTGGAAAAGGAATTTCGACGATCGAAAACCCGAGATTGGCGCGGCAGCGCCGGCATGCGGAACTGAGCGCAAACTGCCGCAGCCCACAGGACACACATCGAACAACGGTCATAATGGCCTCGAGAGAATTGGTTGTGAAGAAAGAAGGACGGGAACTGACGGCTCAGCCGAGACTCACGGCTTTGCGGAGCCAGGCGGCGGGAAGCAACGGAGCGAGCGGGTCAGCGTAAACAAGCTCGATACCGGAGGGCATGCGTGACGGCGGGATCAGAATGGGACCACTCTTATGCAGGTGCAGACCTGGGTATCCATCGAGAGATGGAAGTCCCGGCACGCACTCGAACAGGACTCTCCATCTCCCCTGTACAGCGAAATGCAGCGTACGCTGCCAGGACCAATCATCGGCAGCGAGATACGCGAGAGAATGTCTGGCCAGCCGCAACTCAATTTCCAAGGCCACGACGGCGGACTCTGCGCCAGTGTGGAGCAACCAGTTTGTATCCGGATAGGTGGCGGCCCAGTACTCAATCTGCTCGCGCTCTGCGGAGGGAAGGTCGACGCGAGCCGATTCGAGCGCATAAGCGGTCCGCCCCAGCACGGGAGCGATCAGCCATTTATGGTCAATCGCGCTTTCGAGGGCGGGGGGCAAGCGGAGGCCTGGAGGTGAAGTGAAACCAACGTGGGATGCGGCCTGCGTGCCCCGCCGCGATGCAGCCACCTTGGCCAAAAAGCGTTGGACATCTTGCATGAGAGTTCTCCTGAAACGCAAATGGCCGCAGCGCGAACGCTGCAGCCATGAAGGTTTGGTTGTGTGCGGATCACATCATCGGTCTGCGCTTTGCGTCGTTCGGACCCGATGGAGGCGCTCCTTCGTCATCGTCAAAGAGCGAGCCGCGTGCGAAGTCGCAACCGGCGCAGCCGCCGGGCGCGAGGATCAGCTCGCAGTCCAGGATCCAGCGGCTGATCCGTACGAGACTTCGGGCGCAGAGGAACGCGGAGCCGCGATAAGGCCTGATAGGGATGTCGTCATGATTGGGGAGCAGTTTTGCCGGCACGGGCGAGGCTGAGGACCGATAGCCTCTACTTCGCGACCCCCAGAAGCATGCCGATTGCGGGCTGACTTGTGATGTTTGTATCGAATCAGCTACCGTCTTTGGAACTCGCGATTCTGAGTGAGACGTGCCGCAGCGGCATCGGAATCAGGTTCTGCTGCAGACATCGGAAAGATGAAAATGCCGAGATCCTGTTTCGCCCGCGCGAGAGTATCCGCGAATGCAGTGAATTCAGCAAAAATGGGCGTCTTTAGTGCGAGTCCGTGAGCTTCCGCCGATAAAAAGAAATGAATCACCAGAAACACGGATGGCTGGGCGGCGCTCCGAAGAACACTGCTCGCAACGTAGCCTGGCAGGCTGAGCCGCAGAAGATCGCGCCAACGGCCTCCGTCGCGAATCGCGAGGATAAAGGCGGGGGCGTCGATTGTATTCACGGTGTAGTAACAAACGGAATAAATCATGAACTGATACTCCAAGTGGGTTATGGCGGCAACAAGTAACTGGTTGCAACACGGACGGATAGACTGTTTCGGGCACAACTTTAGTGCCACCATGGAAGCCCGCCTGCGCGAGAACACCGCAACGGAGGTTTCCTCCTCTGCAATGGGGCACCTGCCACCGTGGCAAGAAGTACGCATATCGCGCGCATTCACGATGCAACGTCAGACAGTCGGTGGACTGAGAAAGTATTAGATTGCGCCCAACCTGTGCAGCAGCTTCGCGGGCGGCGGCGCGGGAACAAACACGATCGACACCTGGTAATGGCCGCGCGAACGATCCCTGTTGGCGTGACATTGCAGGATATGCTCGGCAATGTTTTCGACGGATTTAGCTGCTTCGTGTTCGCCAAGACTGCTCAAACAGTGCGTGAAATCCTTCCCACAACGATCGTCGATGAGCCAGTTCAGGCCCGCAACATTGCCGGCCTTGATTGAAGGCTCTGTGCCGACCAAAACTGGGGCTGCGCGGCGCACTGCAAAGTGCGAGACAGGCGACGCATCGGTTGCCTGGGCATCAGAAGCGCCGGCGGGGAGCAGGCTAAAGATCTGCTTGAGGCACTCGGCGCTCATTGCCGCCTGCTTGATCATGGTCAGCTCGTCATACACGCTAGCGCCATTTGCGATGGCCTCCAGCGACTCCCGCATCAACAGGGCGCTCTCAACCAACTCCCTCACGACTTCGTCTGGGACCGCACTTTCGCCCATCGACTTGCGCTTCGGCTTCGACTTGGCAGGCTGCTGAGGCTGAACACCCGCCAGTTGGTCGCGATACCCCTTCAGCCTGCGTTGCACTTTTTTCGGGTGCAGTCCGGTCTTCCTGTAGTACTCGTCCAGCCACCCGGTCCAGTCTTGCTGCACCTCTCCTTCACGCGCGCGGCCTTTTTCGTGGTCGTCACCGCGCTGCGAAAAGTGGGACCAGACTTTGTAAATCGTCGGAAGCACTTGGTCCCAGGCAACATCCAGCTTGCCTTGCGCGCGGGCTACCATCCTGCCAAGCTCAATTGCGTCCTGCTCGTCGCGGAGAAACTGTGCTTCCCCGTTCAGCGGCGCAGGCAGAGAAATCGTTGCGACCGCTGCGGGAGCAAACAAGAGCTGCTGATTGTTGCGGTGCATCTCGATCATGATGTCCTCCGTAAATGCTCTTTTTAGAGCTATTCCAAAAAGGTAAAAAAAAATCTCCCAGAAAACCATCGATACTAGCCAACGATTTCCGTCGGAATCGATACTTTCGGGAGCCGGAGGATCCATCCGCAGCGAAAAACCCCATTACGAGGGCTCTCGCGGGTTAATTTAGGACACTCCGACGACAAACCCGGGACAATTGTCCCGAGTTTGCAAAAGCACGTTCCCATCGGAGCGGGGGGTCAAAGATACGGTCGCAGCGGCAAAGCGTCAGCTGCGGTGGGCGAGGAACCGCACCTATATATGGATGGTCGGTAGCGACCACTCTGCACGAATGATCACCGAGGACAGTACTTAAGTACTCGTGAGAATCGAAGTTTCTCGCAAGTAGCCGAGCTGGGATGCGGTCATGGAATCCCGTCCCTTGTTGTGCGACAGTTTCCGGAGTCTGAGGCCCGATAACTCATGCTTATCGAGCCTTAGAAGCGGTATTGCCGCGGTACCTTCGTCATGCCTTTGTCACAGCCCCAGCTTGCCGGCCGCGCTCGCGCGGAACAGATTCGCATCGCGAATGTAACGCCGCACCTCGCGGGAGCGGTGCCCGGTGAGGGCAGCAATCTCGCGCTCGCTGGCCCCGGCAATGGCCGCGGCCGTCGCCGTGCCCGAGCGGAGCGAGTGCCCTCCGAGCTTCGCCACCTCCGCCGCATTCATCCCGGCGCGGCGGGCGGCCTTCTTGAGAATCCGCGCAATCGAGCCGGGTTCGAGCTGCCGAGCGGACACGTTTCCATGCCGGTCGACGGCCCGGAACAGGGCCCCATCGACGATGCCGGCGGCATGGAGCCAGGCGGCGAGCGCCCTCACCGGGCAGCTCTCGGGGCGCGCGCCAAAGGCCACCGGCACCTGGCGGCCCCGCTGCTCCTCGTCTGCCTTCCCGCACCGAATGATCACAACAAGTCCTTGGTCGGTCAACTCCAGGTCGCGGACCTCGAGAGCGGCCAGTTCCGCGCGTCTCGAGCCCAGCGCGAACCCGAAGAGCACCAGCGCCCGGTCCCTCAGACCGAGCAGCCGTGCCGGGGACTGCGCGACGATCCTCTCGATGTCGCCCAGCAGCAATGGGCTCTTGCGCTCCTGCGCGGTGCCGAGCGTACGGCGGACGCCGCGCAGAACTTCCCTGACGAGGAAGCTCGATACCGGCGACTCGCGATACCCGGCGGTGTGGTACTCCGTGGCAATGGCCGCCACGCGGCGCGCGATGGTCGCCGGTTTCATCGCCCGCCGCGCGAGATCGGCGACATAGAGAGCCAGCACCTGGCCCCCAGGCGCAAGAAACGGCCGACCAATCTTTGCGCAGAAAGCGCGGTAGTCGCCGATGTCGGTCGCATATGCTTTGCGAGTGGCCGGGGCCTTGGCGGCCTCGAAGAAGCGATTGGCTTGCTCGGCCAGTTCCCACAGCTCCGTATTGGACGAGGGAATCAAGAGTTCGAGATTCGGCATGACTGCTCTCCTGAAAGAGAAAAATCGGTCCCCTGAACGGGGCCGCAAACGTCTGGCGTGAATTGGGAAGAGGATGAGGACCCAGAGGCCGTTCACAATGCTTCTCTGGCATCACTCAGGCAAGAGAACCCGAAAGCCGGCTTTCTCCTGCAGAACTGCGCGGCGGTTTTCGTGCGCTTCGTACAACCCGGCCATCCATCTCACGGCGGCAGGCAATCATCGGGATTGGACGGCAAGCTGGCGCTTGCCTTCCATGCTCGCTGTTGGCTTTCGCGCGCACACGCACCCCGGCCGACGAATCCTTCGCGTGCCTCATTTGCGTTGGAGCTTGCCGCTGCTTCATCCAACCGGCTGTGCCGGGGCGTTCATCCGATCTGCACCGGTTCGGCTAGAAGACTTGCTTCCTCCGAAGCATCCGGCTTCGGATCGAAGCCAAGAGAAAATAGCTCCAACTGGTTAGGATCCGGGCGAGGCTTCGTTGCCTTGCGGCGTCGCCCGTGGCGACCGGGCCCATAGCGCCGTGGCGCTGTTACCATGTCGCGACGGAGCCGGCGACGCGGATGTACACTGGCATGCTTCTCGCCTGGTGAGCGCTCCTCCTGCCGCTCGGCGCGCTCGCGCCGCAGAACGCTAGTGGGGCTTTCGGAATGCAGGAAGATATCGCGCGCGTTGTC
>Ga0335072_10016165_pt1 | contig 10583 bp, 11 predicted proteins | sample Lox_Sample_21_FD_206725 | JGI IMG/M metagenome (GOLD analysis project Ga0335072, IMG submission 206725) | Soil microbial communities from Loxahatchee National Wildlife Refuge, Florida, United States - Lox_Sample_2.1 | ecosystem: Environmental > Terrestrial > Soil > Wetlands | place: USA... | reverse complement strand
CGCCGGCCCTGATAGCAGCGACGCCCAAGGTGCGCGCTGTCTTCGACACCAACGTCGTCATTTCAGCCCTGGTCTTCGGCCGCCGTCTTTCCTGGCTCCGTCGCGCCTGGGCTTCTGGCGCCGCCGTCCCGGTTGTCTGCCGTGAAACCGCCGCCGAGTTGCTGCGTGTATTGAGCTATCCGAAATTTCGTCTCGATACGATGGAACGCGAAATCCTTCTGGCCGATTATCTGCCATTCGCCGAGATCGCCGTTCTCCCCGCATCTCTGCCGGCCCTGCCAGCAACGTGCCGGGACCGTGACGATGCAATTTTCCTGCATCTCGCCATCGCCAGCCGTGCCGAGTTGCTGGTGAGTGGTGACTCCGACCTCGCCATTTTGGCTGACGCGTACCCGGTAGCCTCGCCAGAGACCCTCAGACAATCACTTGGCATCGACATCGGGTAGACGCGCCTCTGCTCTGTGGTGATAGCGACGACGCAGTTCGCGTGTAGTCTGCAGATGCCGTCCGGCGCACCGGCTCACGTGCGCGCCAGCGAAATTCTCCGCCCAAGCCGCGCAACCAACGGCACTTCGATCGCGCGATAAAATATCGCGCCCGCCGCAATCGCCAGGCACGGCAGCGCCAGATACGCGACCAAAGCCGGAACCACGCGGGCTGCCCCGCTGGCCCAGGCCAGCTTGGCAAGAAACCACAGAACGAAAAAATGCACGAGAAAGATGCTGTACGACGCATCGCCCAGCAATCGCAGCCAGGCCGGGGCCGTCAGCCGGCCGGCATTTTCCAGTTGCACCACGCCGATGATCGCCAGCATGGCGCCCAGCCCGTAAATCAGCGTCCGCCAGTCCTCGGCGATTGCCTTCCAGTACGCCTGGTCCGCGCCCGCGAGCAAAAACACCGTCACGCCGACAAGAACAAGTATCGCCGGCATCGGCACCGCGCCTCGTCGTGTCAGCCACGCCCCCGCCATGCCAAAGCCGAACAAGAGATTCATCGGAGAAAAATAGAATCCGGTCAGCATCGAGCTCTGGTCCGTTGCCAGGCAGACCGCCGACAGCGCCAGCCAGACGCCCATGACGATAAAGCCGGGCCGCACCCGCCAGATCGCCACGCAGAACAGCAGATAAAACAGCACCCCGTGAAACAGCGGCCAGGAAACCGCGATCACTGCCTGCAGCGAGACGAAATGCAGCAGAACAATCGAATCCAGAATGACACCAGGCTGGATTCCGCCGCCGCCCCCCACCCCGCCCGCACGGAAAAACACCGGCAGGACCACCACCAGCACGATCCAATAGAGCGGATAGACGCGGCAAAAACGCTTCCAGGCAAAGCTCTTCACACGGCCCGGCTGGCCAAGGTCCTGATGATGCACGTACGGAATGATAAAACCGCTCAGCACGAAAAAGAAGTAAAACCCGCTGTCGCCGAAATCGAACAATCGGCCGAGTGGTTTGATACCCCAATATTGGGCAAATATAGCCACGCTATTGTGGTAAAGGACTACCAGCACAATCGCGATCGCCCGTCCGGCCTGCAGCGTCGTCAGGTTGCGCGGAGCCACGCCGCCCGGATCCGTCACGACAGGCTCGATACTGGAAAGCCGCGAAGCATCACTCTACTCCGCCGCCTTGACCTCGGTCAGCAGCCGCGCCGCCTCGGCACCGCGAACCTTGGCAATGTCATCCTGGTATTTCAGCAGCGCGCCCAGCGTTTCATCCACCGCCGCCGGCGCCAATTCCTTCTGGTTGAGGTAGGTCAGCGCCTGCGCCCAATCGATCGTCTCCGCCACGCCGGGCAGCTTGAACAACTCCTCTCCCCGCAATTTCTGCACGAACGCCACCACCTGCGCCGACAGCGCCTCCGGCACGCCCGGCGCCTTCGCCGCCAGTATAGCGCGTTCGCGCGCCGCATCCGGATAGTCGACCCACTGATACAGGCAGCGCCGGCGGATCGCGTCATGCACCTCGCGCGTGCGGTTCGACGTCAGCACCACCACCGGCAGCGTCCGCGCCTTCACCGTGCCGTATTCCGGCACAGTGATCTGGAAATCGGCCAGCAGCTCCAGCAGAAACGCCTCGAACGGTTCGTCGGCGCGGTCCAGTTCGTCGATCAGCAGCACCGACGGCGGCAGGTCCGGATCGATCGCCGACAGCAGCGGCCGGGCGAGCAAGAATGCACGGGCATAGATGTCGTGGGCCAGTTCGTCGCGGTCGGTCCGCCCGGCGGCTTCGGCCAGGCGGATCGCCATGAGCTGCCGCGCGTGATCCCACTCATAGGCGGCGGCGGCAATGTCCATCCCGTCATAGCATTGCAGCCGCACCAGGCGCCGGCCCAGCCCGGCGGCCAGCACCTTGGCGATTTCCGTCTTGCCTGTCCCCGGCTCGCCTTCCAGGAACAATGGCCGGCGCATCGCCAGCGCCAGATGGATCGTCGTGGCCAGGTCCCGGTCGGCGATGTAGCCCTGGTCGGCAAGCAGTCTGGCTGTGTCGGCGACCGTCGCGGGCAAGGCCGGCACTAGAGAATGCTTCCGACGTAGAGCAAGAGGACGAACAAATAGACCGCGATGCCGATCCAGGCGACGATCGGCAGCCCGTAGGGTTCCCGCGGCACCATCGAGAACACGCTGACGGCGGCAGGCGGGTTGGCGGGCGGCAGCACCGGCTCGGACACCACCGAACCGGGAGCCGAGGGAAACACGCTTGGATGATCGGCGGTCACGTGGGTTGGCTCCGAAGGGGTGACGGCGGGGAACACCGGCGCGGCCGTCGTCGTGGCAGCCGTGTCCGGCGCGGCAGGCGTCGACGGCGCGGGCGCCACCTGGCCGCTAAAGCGGTCGAAGAACTGATCCGCCATCTGCTTGGCGCTGGCATCGACCAGCCGGGCGCCGAGCTGCGCCAGCTTGCCGCCGACCTGCGCGTGCACCTCGTAGCGCAGCAGCGTGTCGCCGTTGTCCTCGGCAAGGTTGACCTTGGCGCCGCCCTTGGCGAAGCCGGCAACGCCACCCTGCCCCTCGCCGCTGATCGTATAGCTGTTTGGCGGGTCCATGTCGGACAGCAACACGTTGCCCGCGAAGCGGGCGGAGATCGGACCGATCTTCACCGCGGCGGTCGCCTTCATGGACGTATCCGACAGCTTCTCCAGGGTTTCGCAGCCAGGGATGCTGGCACGCAGCACCTCCGGGTTGTTCAATGCGTTCCAAACGGTTTGCCGCGGCGCTGCGATGCGCCGCTCGCCCGTCATATCCATCGCCCGCGTGTCCTTGAAACTGTGCGACGGACGTTACTTGCTGGGCCGCACGCGCGCAAACAAGCCCCTCGCCGGCCCCAGCCCGCGGGGATGCCGGTCCCGCCCGGCACGCCTTGGTGAGCGGCGCCTTGGTGAGCGGCGCGGACCGCCCATCGGCCGCCGGCCGCCACCCGGGTCAGCCGTCGCGATCCGCCGCGTCAGCCGTTCGGATGTTCGGCGAACCAGGCGGCGTCCTCGGGCTTCGTCCGGAACTCGGCATTGGTCGGCCAGTCCTTGCTGCGCGTCGACATGTCGTCGCCATAACGCACGCGAAACAGCAGCGTGCGCTCGGGGCCGTTGATGTATTCGTGCAGTTCGCCGCGCGGATGCACCACGAAACTGCCCGGCTTCACCTCGACGGTGCCGCCCGGCGTGCGCATGACGCCGCCGCCCTGGAAGCAGAAATAGATTTCCGTCGCATTCGGGTGCAGGTGGTTGGGGCTTACCTGGCCAGGTTCCCAACAGGCCACCGTCACGTCGCCTTCGCCGATCCTTCCCAGCACCTTCTCCACATGCCGCTGCAAATCGAACCGTTGCTCCTGCTGCAGATCGAAGCTCAACATCGGACCGTTTCCTCGGTTGTTGGTAGACCCGTGGTAGCGGCCGCACCCGGACGCGGACGCGGACGCTATGCCAGAACCCAACGGCGAAACAGCGCCATGTCGATGTTGCCGCCGCTCAACACCAGCCCGACGCGCTTGCCCCGCATCCGATCATGCTCTGACAGCAGGGCGGCGAGCGGCGCGGCGCCGGCACCTTCGGCCAGATTATGCGTGTCGGTCCAGTACGCGCGCACCGCGCCGGCAATCGCCGCATCGCTCACCGTCACGATGCGCGCCGCACCGGCGCGGATGATTTCCAGCGCCGCCTCATCCGGCTGGCGCACCGCGATGCCGTCGGCCTCGGTATCCGCGCGGTTGATCGCCACCGCGTGGCCGGCGGCCACGGATCGTGCATAGGGATCGGCGCCGGTGGCCTGCACGCCAATGATCTCGGTGCGAAGCCCCAGCAGGTCGCGCGTGCGAATCATGCCGCAGATGCCGGAACCGAGTCCGATCGGCACGTACACCGCGTCGAGCTCGGGCGCACCGTGGAACAATTCCAGCGCGTAGGTGGCCACGCCGGTGACCAGCGCGGGCGCGAACGGCAGCGCGAAGTCCAGGCCTTCGGCCGCCGACAGCCGCGCCGCCTCGTCGCGCGCGTCTTCGAAATCCACGCCATGTTCGACCAGCCGCGCGCCGAGTGCGCGCATTGCCGCGTTCTTCTCCACGCTGTTGCCGTGTGGCACGACAATGGTGACCGCCACACCGAAACGCCGCCCGGCATAGGCAAGCGACTGGCCGTGATTGCCGCGCGTGGCGGAGACGATGCCGCGCACCTCACGCGACTCGCGCGACTCGCGCGCAAGCCGTTCGACATAGACCAGGCCGCCACGCAGTTTGAAAGCGCCCGTCGGTGTGTGGTTCTCGTGCTTCACCCAGACTTCGGCGCCGGTACGCTCGCCGAGCAGCGGCCAGGCATATTGCGGCGTGCCGGGAAAACTGGCGTGCACCACGCGCTGTGCGGCTTCAAGTTCGGCGAGCGAGAACATTGTTATCCCCGGGGCGCGGCCTGGAGTAAATTGACATCCCGACGGCCCGCGCTTTGGAATATCCATTCGCGCCAGAAACGCGACAGGCCGCCACACCGAGGCGCAGCCCCGGCGCGGCGGCCCGGTTGCCGAGGCCCCGCGGCTTCAGGCGATGCAGTCGTGGTCAGGCAAGTTTGAGATTGGTGGCCGCGGCCTTGCCGCGCTCCATGGCAATCTCGTAGCTGACTTTCTGACCGTCGTTCAAACCCTTGAGGCCTGCCGCCTGCACGGCGGTGATGTGCACGAACACATCCTTGCCGCCGTCCTGCGGCATGATGAAGCCGTAGCCTTTCGTGGCGTTGAACCATTTCACGGTGCCGATAGCCATGGTAGTCGCTCCTTCCGGTGCGCGTCCCCTGTCGCGCGCTGGTGGGGATGGGGTGGCAACGTGGTGCTGGACCCGTCAGACGGTTCCCTTCAGGCTAGCTTCAGGTTGGTGGCTGCGGCTTTGCCGCGCTCCATCGCTACTTCGTAGCTGACCCGCTGTCCTTCATTGAGGCCGCGCAATCCCGCAGCCTGCACCGCAGTGATATGAACGAACACATCCTTGCCGCCTTCCTGCGGCACGATGAATCCGAATCCTTTTGTGGTATTGAACCACTTGACTGTGCCTATAGCCATTGTTAGCGCTATACTCCGTCTAAAGCGCCGCGCAACAGGCGCGACGCGGTCGACAATCGGGTCTTTGGACGTCTTGAGAGCACCCGACAGACGGAGGCGCAGCAAGCCAAGCCAAAAGCGATTGCGTTGCACAGTTGGCACAGAAATAGTGCGCCATGTCAATCACGGTCACGCTATCAAGTCGCGATGCTTCACGCCAATCCACAAGCGTTGCGCCGCATTTTGAGACGCAGTCACGCGGCATGAAACGATTCAGCGGAGGTTTATGAAAATATCACGTGTTGCTGACAATAGTGAATCCGTACGCACAACCGAGCCAAGTCGTTTTGACTGCCGTTCACGCGGGAAACATGGTTGTCGGACGCCGGATACAACCGGCAACGATTTGCGTTAGCTGACCATCCCGCCACCGCGCGCAAGTGCAGTGATGTTCAAACTTGCATAGCGCTGACGTCATTCAACGACCGCGACTCTGTGACGCGCATCACAGTCAGCCACGCTGCATCGAACTTGCCAATCAACGCGTGCATCTGAACGCCTGCATCACCGGGCCTGTTAGCGGACCGCGCCGCGTGCGCGGCACCGCCGCCCGTCAGCAGTGCCGGCCGTCAGCAGTGCCGCCCCACCGCGGGCGGCGCAGTCTCCGATGCCAGCCCCGCATGCACCGCGCACCCCGCCAGGAACCCAGCCAATGTCCGATGAAAATCCGGCTCATCCAGCAGGAACGCGTCGTGCCCCTTGTCGCTCGGTATCTCCACGAATGACACGTTCGCCCCCGCCCGGTTCAGCGCCCGCGCAATCGAGCGGCTCTCGGCGGTCGGAAACAGCCAGTCGGAGGTGAACGATACAAGCAGGAAACGAGTCTTCGTGCCGCGAAAGGCATTCGCCAGATCGCCGCCAAAATCGGTGGCCAGGTCGAAATAGTCCATCGCCCGCGTGATCGTCAGATAGGAATTCGCGTCGAACCGCTGCACGAACGTCGAACCCTGGTGACGCAGATAGCTTTCCACTTCAAACATTTCGCCGAACAAATCAATCGCCTCGCTCGAATCCTTCGGCGCGTTCTGAATCCGCCGCCCGAATTTCCGCGTCAGCGCCTGCTCGGACAGATACGTGATGTGCGCGCACATCCGCGCCACCGCCAGCCCCCGCGCCGGGATCCGTCCGCTCTGCCAGTAGCGGCCGCCAAGCCAATCGGGATCGGCGAAGATCGCCTGGCGCCCCACTTCATGAAACGCAATGTTCTGCGCCGAATGGTACGCCGCGCAGGCGATCGGCAACGCCGCGAACACCGCATCGGGATACTGCGCTGCCCATTCCAGCACCTGCATCCCGCCCATCGATCCGCCCATCACCGCGAACAATCGGGCAATGCCCAAATGCTCTATCAGCCGCTTCTGCGCGCGGACCATGTCGCGAATCGTCACCGGCGGAAACTCGGTGCCCCACGCTTCGCCCGGCCGCTCCCCGCGCTCCGACCGCGGCCCCGTGGAACCCATGCAGCCACCCAGCACGTTGGCGCAGATCACGAAGAACCGGTCGGTGTCGACCGGCTTGCCCGGCCCCACCACCATGTCCCACCAGCCGCCCTTGCCGGTCAGCGGATGCGGCTCCACGACATACTGGTCGCCGGTCAGCGCATGGCAGACAAGAATCGCGTTGCTTCGCTGCGCATTCAGCGTGCCATAGGTGCGATACGCCACCGTCAGTCGCGGCAGCAGCGTGCCGCATTCCAGCATGAGCCCGTCGTCGAAGGTGACGTGCTGATGCCCAACCCTGGCGAGAGTGGCTATCTGGTCCATCGCGCCACTTGCATAAGCTGACCTCTGCCCCCTCGCAACCCACGCCAACCGTCCCAACCCGGCCCGACCATCGCACCGCATTGCAGGCCCCAACCCGGACGGCTATCTGTTCCGCCCCTCTCCGGCCAGAGCGATGTCGAGCCCAGCCCCAATCGAAACTGCCCCGCAAGCGACCTCGGACAGCGAGGCACCGCCCGCCGTCGATGGTTGGCCCGACACCCCGGCGGGCGGCCTCGCCGCGCTCCGCGCCCAGCTCGACACCATCGACGATACGATCCACGACCTGCTCATGCGCCGCGCCCGCGTGGTCGATGCGGTCGCGCAATCCGGCAAACGCAGCGCGCTCCGCCCCGGCCGCGAGGCCTCCATCATCCGCCGCTTGCTCGCCCGCCATCAGGGCTCGCTGCCGCCGCAGGCGATTTACCGGCTGTGGCGGGAACTGCTGGCAGCCACCACGGCGATGCAGGGCGGCTTCGCAATCGCGGTGTGCGATCCCGACCCCGGCGCGGCCTATACCCAACTCGCACGCGAGCAATACGGCGCACTGACACCGCTGCGCGCCCATCACAGCGCCTCGCAGGCGATCGGGGACCTCGCCACCGGCACGGCGTCCATCGCCATCCTGCCGCTGCCCTCCGAGACCGACGGCTGGTGGACCACGCTGCTGCATCCCGAAATCCACGTGGTCGGACGCCTGCCGTTCTGGACCCACCGCCCCGAAGGCACACCCACGGTGCAGGCGCTCGTGGTCGCGCCGTTCCCACCCGATGCCAGCGAGCAAGACCGCTCCTTGCTCGGACTGGAACTGGACGAGGACATCAGCCGTGCCCGTCTGACCGGCGCGATCACCGCGGCCGGTTTCGCGCCAGGAATGGTATTGCTCCGGCGCAACGCCGGCGCCCGCCTCGCCCATGCGCTGGTGGAGGTCGAAGGCCATGTCGGCGCCGACGATCCGCGCCTCGAGGCCGTGGTAGCGATGCGCCGCCCGCTCGTGCTCGGCGGCTACGCCGTGCCGGTCGGCGGCACCGCATGAGCATGCCACGTCCGCGGCCCGAGGTGCTGACGATCTCGCCCTATATCGGCGGCGAGTCGGAACTCCCCGGCATCAACCGCACCATCAAGCTGTCCTCCAACGAAGGCGCCTTCGGCGTGCCGCCCGCAGCGCAGGCGGCAATCCGCCGCGTCGCAGCCGACGTGTTCCGCTATCCCGACGGCGGCGCCGATGCCCTGCGTGAGGCGATCGGCCGGCGCTGGGACCTCGATCCCTCGCGCATCGTCTGCGGCGCCGGATCCGATGACCTGATCTATCAGCTTTGCCTCGCATACGGCGGCCCCGGACGGGACATCGTGATGTCGGCACATGGCTTCGCGATCTATTACATCGCCGGAACCTATGCCGGCAGCCGCGTGATCAAGGTGCCAGAACATAACCTCACCGCCGATGTGGACGCGATGCTGGCCGCGGTCTCGCCGGCAACGCGGCTGATGTTCCTCGCCAATCCGAACAATCCCACCGGCTCGATGCTGCCACAGGACGAAGTGGTGCGGCTGCGTTCGAAACTGCCGCCGGAAGTGCTGCTGGTGCTTGACTCGGCCTACGCCGAATACGTCACGCGGCCGGACTACGACCCCGGCATCAGGCTGGTCGATGCCACCGGCACCACGGTGATGACGCGCACGTTTTCCAAAGTGTTCGGCCTCGGCGGCATGCGCATCGGCTGGTGTTATGCCCCGCCCGAGGTGGTGGACGTGTTGAACCGCGTACGCGGGCCGTTCAACGTTTCCGTGGCAGCGCAGGCGGCGGCGATCGCCGCCATGGCCGAGCCGGGCTGGGTCGAGCAAGGCCGTGCGCACAACGCAGAATGGCGGCCGAAGCTGGCGGCCGGGCTGGCCGCTTCCGGCATCACGGTGTGGCCCAGCGAAGGCAACTTCGTGCTCGCCGATTTCGCCGCGCCAGACAAGGCCGAGGCCGCCGATGCATTCCTCCGCAAGCGCGGCATCATCGTGCGCGGCGTGCGCGGCTACGGCCTGCCGAACTGCCTGCGCATCACTGTCGGAACCGCCGAGGAAGTCCAGGCCGTGATCGATGCACTCGCGGCTTTCATGCAGCCGGCCAACGCGTAAGCCATGACCGCTCCCCTCTTCCGCCGCCTCACCTTGCTCGGCATCGGGCTGATCGGCAGCTCCGTCGCGCGCATCGCCCGCGAGCGCGGCGACATCGCCGCCGAAATCGTCGTGAACGCGCGCACGCAGAAGACGCTCGATCGCGTCGTGCAGCTCGGCTTTGCCGACCGCGTGGAACTCGATCCCGCCCGAGCCGTCGAAGGCGCCGATTGCATCATGCTGGCCGCCCCGGTGGGCGCCTTCGCTGCCCTTGCAGAGCAAATCGCACCGCATCTCGCCCGCGGCGCGATCCTCACCGATGTCGGATCAACGAAGCAGTCGGTGATCCGCGACGTCGGGCCGCTGGTACCGGAGGGCGTGCATTTCGTCCCCGCCCACCCCGTCGCCGGCACCGAATACTCCGGTCCCGACGCCGGTTTTACTACGTTGTTCCAAGGCCGCTGGACCTTGCTCACGCCGCCGCCCGGCACCGATCCCGACGCGGTAGAGAAGACCGCCGAACTGTGGCGCCGCTGCGGCTCCATGATCGAAACGATGGAGCCCGCGCACCACGACCGCGTCCTGGCGATCGTTTCGCACCTGCCGCATTTGATCGCCTTCACCATCTGCGGCACCGCCGACGATCTGGAAGCCCAGAGCAAGCAGGAGGTGATCAATTTCGCCGCCTCCGGTTTCCGCGACTTCACCCGCATCGCCGCCAGCGACCCGGTGATGTGGCGCGACATCTTCCTCAACAATCGCGAGGCGTTGCTGGAAATGCTGGCGCGCTTCATGGAGGACGCGCAGGCGATGGCCCGCGCGGTGCGCTGGGGTGACGCGGGGTATATCGAGGACAAGGTGGAACGCGGCCGAAAAATCCGCCGCAGCCTGATCGAGCAAAAGCAGGCGTAACACCAGCCGGCGAAACGGTTGCTCATCCGTGTCATGCCCGGCGAAGGCCCCCGAAAACGCCCCCGTGTCACGCCCGGCGCAGGCCTGCGAAAACGCCCCCTGTGTCACCCCCGAACGCCCCCGTGTCATCCCCGGAATACGCCCCCTGTGTCATGGCCGCACTCGTTGCGGCCATCCACGTCTTTGCCGCGTGCCGCAGGGATAGTCGTAGATAACCGCCACAAGCG
>Ga0335072_10016163_pt1 | contig 10584 bp, 10 predicted proteins | sample Lox_Sample_21_FD_206725 | JGI IMG/M metagenome (GOLD analysis project Ga0335072, IMG submission 206725) | Soil microbial communities from Loxahatchee National Wildlife Refuge, Florida, United States - Lox_Sample_2.1 | ecosystem: Environmental > Terrestrial > Soil > Wetlands | place: USA... | reverse complement strand
AAGCTGCAGGCGACGTGAACACACTGCTGCTCGACAAGACGGGAACCATCACACTGGGCAACCGGCAGGCAACGGAATTCATTCCCGCGGCCGACGTGAGCCATGAACGGCTCGCCAACGCGGCGCAGCTCGCATCGCTCTCGGACGAAACTCCGGAGGGCCGGTCCATTGTTGTGCTGGCGAAAGAGAAGTACAACCTACGCGGGCGCGAACTGGGCAGCATTCATGCTGAGTTCGTTCCGTTCACCGCGCAGACGCGCATGAGCGGCGTGAACCTGCCGGGCACGCGCATCCGCAAGGGATCGGTCGACGCGATCGCGCGTTTCCTCGAAGAGCAGGGAACCTCGCTGCCGCAGAAGGTGCGTGACAGCGTGGAAGAAGTTGCGCGGCTCGGCGGGACGCCGCTGGTCGTCGCGGAAAATTCGACTGCACTCGGCGTGATCTATCTCAAAGACATCGTCAAGGGCGGATTGAAGGAACGGCTTGCGCGGCTGCGCTCCATGGGCATCCGCACCATCATGATCACGGGCGACAACCCGCTGACTGCGGCGGTGATTGCGCGCGAGGCGGGCGTGGATGATTTTCTCGCCGAAGCCAAACCCAAGGACAAGATGGACCTGATCAAGCGCGAGCAGGGCAAAGGCAAGCTCGTGGCAATGACCGGGGACGGCACCAATGACGCTCCTGCACTGGCGCAGGCCGATGTAGGCGTGGCCATGAATTCCGGCACGCAGGCAGCGAAAGAAGCCGGCAACATGGTCGATTTGGATTCAAATCCGACCAAGCTGATCGAGATCGTCGAGATTGGGAAGCAGCTGCTCATGACGCGCGGCGCGCTGACCACCTTCTCCATCGCCAACGATGTGGCGAAGTACTTCGCCATTATTCCGGCGATGTTTCTCGGCGTTTTCCCGGTGCTGGGCGCGCTCAACATCATGCACCTGCATTCGCCGGAGTCGGCGATTCTTTCGGCGGTGATCTTCAATGCGATCGTCATCGTCGCACTGATCCCGCTGGCTCTGAAGGGCGTGAAATACGAGCCGCGTTCGGCCGACGTCCTCCTGCGCCAGAATCTGCTGGTGTATGGCGTAGGCGGCATCATTATTCCGTTCATCGGCATCAAGGCCATCGACCTGTGTCTGGTTGCTTTGCACATGGCTTAAGTATCCGGTTTCGGCTGGAAGGAGATTGATCGTGCACTCGACTGCTACTCTGGAAGTAAGTGAGATAACATCGCACAAGGAAACGCAAAGGAGCTCGACCGTGCATTCCGTCTGGAGAACCTCCATTCGCTACACGATCGTGACCACGCTGCTGCTTGGTCTGGGTTATCCCTTGCTGCTCACCGGCATTGCGGAGTTGTTCTTTTCGCACCAGGCCAACGGAAGCCTGATTCTGCGTAACGGCCAGGTGGTTGGCTCGGAGCTGATTGCGCAGAGCTTTACGTCAGACCGCTACTTTCACCCGAGGCCATCGGCGGCAGGCAATGGTTATGACGCTACCTCTTCGGGCGGATCGAATCTTGCGCAGTCCAATGCCAAGCTCGCGCAGCGCATCCAGGGTGATATCGACAAGCTGCAGAAAGAAAACCCCGGCAAGCCGGTTCCGATCGACGCGGTGACGACTTCCGGTTCCGGCCTCGATCCGGACATCACGCCGGACAACGCGTACTTCCAGGCGCCGCGCATCGCCAAAGCGCGGGGCTTATCGGAAGATGCGGTGCGGGCGCTGATCACCAAGCACATCACGGGTCGCCAGCTGGGTCTGCTTGGTGAGCCGCGCGTGAATGTGCTGGAGTTGAACCTGGATCTCGATAGCGTCTCGAGGTAGTTTCAGCTGGTTATTTGCCCTGCCATGAGCAAAGCGGGAGCGTCTCCGTGCGCTCCCGTTCTTTTTCGCTAGATGTCGCGGCGGCCTTCGAGCGCACGGGCCATCGTCACTTCGTCGGCATATTCGATGTCGCTGCCGGCGGGGATGCCTGTCGCTATCCGCGTGATCTTGACCGAAGAGCTGCGCAACGCGGTCGCGAGCCAGTTGGCGGTTGCTTCGCCTTCGAGAGTGGGGCTGGTGGCGAGGATCACTTCGTCCACTTCGCCGCGTTCTGCGCGGCCTAAAAGTGAGCTGGTGCGCAGCTGGTCGGGGCCGACGCCATGCAGAGGTGAGAGCGTTCCGTGCAGTACATGATAGACGCCCTGGTAAGTACGCGTGCGCTCGACCGCCGCGATGTTGGTCGGCTCCTCGACGACGCATACGAGGCGCTGATTGCGGGACGGGCTGGCGCAGTACACACAGGGATCGATGTCGGTCACGTTGTTGCAGATGGAGCAGAGTCGCAGGCTCGCTTTGAGAGTGCGGACGGCGTCGGCCAAAGCGGCGGCGTCTTCGTCGCTGGAGCGCAGAATGTGGAAGGCATAGCGCTGCGCGCTTTTGGTGCCAACGCCCGGCAGCTTTTTCAGCTCTTCGATGAGCCGGGCCATGGGCTCGGCATAACGTGACAAGATGTTCTCTCCCTCAGCATGCGTGAATCATTAGGTGAGGCCCGGAATCTTCAATCCACCGAGCGCGCCCTGCACGCTGGACTTGATGATCTCTTCGGCCTTGCGTCCCGCTTCGTTGACCGCGCCCACGATCAGATCCTGCAGCATCTCCACGTCGGCCTGGCCGCCGGTGAGACTCATCACGGCCGAGGGATCGATGTGCAGCTTGAGGAGTTCCTTCTTTCCGTTCATCGTTGCGGTCACGGCGCCGCCTCCGCTCGTTGCCTCGACAACCGTCTCGCTCAGCTTGCGCTGCATCTCCTCCTGCATCTGGCCGGCCTGCGAAAGCATTTCAGAAATTTTGAGCGGATTGAACATAAAGTTCTCCTGTTTCGGATGTTTTTATTTCTGGCGAAGATCGACCACGCTGCGGACCTCGGCGTGGAATATCTCTCTCGCGCGCTGCACCAGGGGATGCGCGAGCGCTTCTTCCTGAACGCTTCCGGATACGGGCGCGGACGTGGCAGCGGAGGTTGAGGCCGAGCCCGCGCCGGGAACTACGAGGAAGCGTGCCGGTCCGCTGAGGCGTGTCAGCTCCTGGCGAATGATTTTTTCAGCCGCGGCATTTACGGTAAGGCTGAGCATCTTCTTGCCCATGCCGGGCACTTCAATGCGCAGGTTCGAGCCGTCGATGATCCAGCTGCCGGAGCTGAGCAGTTGGGAAGCCGTACCGTGGCCGCCGCTGGCCAGAGCGGTGACAATAGCCGTGCGCAGAGCGTCGACAGCGGGACTTTGTTGGGCAGGCGCTTCTGCGCTGGCTGCGGCGTTCTCTTCCGCTGGTGCCGATACGCTCTCCAACGCCGGTTCGCTGGCGGCTGCGGCAGGAAACGGTGAAGCTGCAACCGGCGCGGGTTTTGGCGGTTCGGGGATGGCGACGGGAACACTAGGCGCGGCCGGTGGCGTAACGTCTGCGACAGCTCTTGCGACGATGGCTGGCGCGGGGCCGGGCACAGGCTCAAGTGCTCGGCTGGTCGCGAAGGGTGAGATGGAAGATGGCGCTGGTTTGCTTGCGGACGCCGTGGGCAAAGCGGGCCGCGGTGCGCTTGCCGTCGGACGTGGTGCGCTCGCGGATGCCGTGCTGCGCGGAGCTGCGCCACTTGCCACGCCGCTCAGCAGCTCTTCGATCGGCAGCAGGCGCTGTGCGTGGATGAGCTTGAGCAGGCCCAGCTCGAGATGGAACCGCTGTTCCTGCCGGTAGTTCAGATCGTCGAAGGTGCGGAGCATGATCTGCAGGTTGCGCGTGAGATCCTCTTCGGTGAAGAGCATCGCCGTGCGCGCCGCGCGAGCGCGCTCATCCGTAGAGATCTGCAGCAGCTCAGTCTGCTCGCCGCCCAGCTTGGCCATGAGCGTGTTGCGCAGGTAGCGGACCATCTGGCGCGCCAGCGACGAAGGACTGTGACCTGCGTTCAGGAGCACATTCAGCTGCTCCATCAATTCGGCGCTTTGGCCGGCGGCGATGGCTTCGAGCAGCCGTTCGAAGACGGCATTCGGCACCGAGCCCATCAGTTCGCGGATCTGCGCGGCGGCAAGCAGCGGCTTGCCATTCTCGAGCGGCGCAGAGGCGATGGCCTGGTCCATGATGGAAAGCGCATCGCGCATGGAGCCGTCACCGGCCTCGGCAAGGAGCGCGAGCGCTGCTTCTTCGGCCTCAACCTGCTCTTCGGCTGAGATGGCTTTCAGCTGGTCGAGAATGTCATCGAATTTTACGGCGTGAAAGCTGAAGTGCTGGCAGCGCGAACGAATGGTCTGCGGAATGTTCTCCGGCTCGGTCGTTGCCATCATGAAGACCACGTGCGCAGGAGGCTCTTCCAGCGTTTTGAGCAGCGCATTGAAGGCGGCTTCGGTGATCTGATGCGCCTCGTCGAGGATGTAGATCTTGTAGCGGTCGCGGGCGGGCGAGTAGCGGGCCGCCTCGCGCAGCTCGCGGATCTCGTCGATGCCGCGGTTGGTGGCCGCGTCAATTTCGATCACATCGACGGCGTTGCCGGCGCGAATCTCTGTGCAGGAGTCGCACACGCCGCAAGGCTCGGGCGTGGGACGCTCGGCAGAGCCCACTTCGTTACGGCAGTTGAGCGCCTGGGCAAGAATGCGGGCGATGGTGGTTTTGCCGATACCGCGGTGACCGGAAAAGATATAGCCGTGCGCGATGCGGTTCTGGCTGAGGGCGTTCATCAGCGTGCGCGTCACGTGGTCCTGGCCGGCCACGTCGGCAAAGCGCTGTGGACGATATTTCCTGGCCAGAACCTGATAACCCATGTATGCGAAGACTCCTCACGGCCGATCCAAAATTCAAGAGGCCTGGAGGAGATTGTAACGTCTCAGGCTGGCGCGGGACAGGCCGCGCAGGGTTGCCAATCAGCCGAGGATCGCGCGGGAAATTCGGATCCATGGAGCCCAGTTGTGAATTCCGACATACATCACTGCGGATTGGCAAACGAACACGATCGGCAGGGCATAGAGATAAACCTTGTGCACACGGCGGTCTACGACCGCGTCGCGCACTACGCCGAGAAGAATCAGCATGTCGACGCCGCTGTAGAAATATGCCGGAGGAAAGAAGTTTGTGGGAAAGCGGCCGAAGGCCGCGGCCGTGAGGGCGCATGTGGCCAGGAAGATGAGGCGCCTGTGTAGCTCCGGTTTCTTGCGCCAGTAGATGGCCAGGGCAAACACTACGGTGAAGAATGTCATGTCAAAAAACGGGACGATGAGAAACGCTACTGCATCCTGCTGATGGAGCGTGTGCAGGTCGAAGCGGTTCATGATGACAGCGATGGAATAGCCCAACAGGATCATCACCGCGCCCAGTGCTGCGCCAAACCATCCCGTCGTGCGATGAATGCGGACGTTGCGCGTCCTCACCAGCGCGGACTGGAAGATGAAGAAGGCGACCCATGCAGAGAAACATATGCCGTGAAAGTAGAGCAGCAGCGGGCGCGGAATGGCCGGGTGAATGAGATTGTCGCCGATGGTGTGGCTGAAGCCATAGATCACGATTGCGGCGATCAGCAGCGACATTGAAAAGTAGAAATAACCATCGAGAAATCGTACGGGCAGCGGCCGGAGATCACGGCGCGGTTGCGCGAGACGGGTGGTTGCCACAAGGCCTCCACGAAAGGCGAGATTACCCGGGGGAATGGCAAGGATAGTAGCAGGCCCGATTGCGCGAGGCAAAGGAAATCGGAAAGCAGCGGCTAGGCGTACGGGCTGAAGCCCGTACCCTTCACACTTTGCAGTTTGGAAAAATCAGGAGGCGTCGAGGTTCAGGCTGATGTCATTGAGCCATTCGGCAATGAGGTCTTCGTCTGCAGGATCCCACACGTACGCGTCATTGAGCAGCAGAACCGTGGCCCATACCACGAGATCGCGCTCGGTGATCAGATCGAAGCGCTTCAGTTCGAGCGCGTTCTCGATGTGTTTGCGGGTGATCCGTATACCGGGCTCGGGCAGGCGGAAGTTCCCGGTGGCGGTCCGGCGCTGGGCATAACCATCGGCGGCTGCCTGTTTCGGCCCGAACTGGAAATCGAATACACCGGCGAGGGAACGGCGCATCTCTTCGATGGTCACTTCAAAGAGAGCAAACCTGCGCAGGACCTCCATCTGGTCCACAGTGAGCGACGGTAGTTGCGATTCTTCTTTCAACTTCAGATTCCACAGTCACCGCTTGCCTGCGCCGCGCGGTTTCCTTCTGCCATTATTATTACGCGTTTTGGCCGGTTTCCGGCGTGACGCTTTGCGGGTCTTAACTTCCTGCGGCGAATACATGGTGCCGCGGCACTTTCGCGACCCGCAGTTGCAGATGGCCTCGTCATCACCGCCGTCGTAGAGGCAGTAGTCGTAGGTGATCTCTTCACCCGGAGCAATGTTACGGATGGCGGTAATCCACACGTGGCCATCAATCTCTTCAGTCTCGCAGTTGGCCTGGCAGCTGTGATTGATGAACATGGCCATGGCGTGGCCGTCGATGACCATCGAGCCGTCGCCGAGTCCAAACAGGTAGGTGATGGGCGACTCTTCGTAGCGCTGGTCGGCTTCTTCTTTGCTCATCAGATGGCCGGTGTACTCGGCGACGCGGGAGCCTTTGCGGATGGCCGCGGTGGTGTAGCATCCCGCGGCATGAATGGCGGAGGAGCGGATCATGAGTGCCATGCGAATTTGCGTTGCATTCCTTTGCTGGTTCGTGAATCGACACCGTATGGACCGCATCGTAACATTGAAGGGTGAGGGGAAGGGTGAGGGAATTGGAGTGAAACCCGCCTATCGAGTTGTCGTCGCGTTCAGTTGCCTGTTGGCAGCAGGAGTGTGGCTGCAGGCGCAGGCGCCCGCGGGCAACGGCAACAACACGAATCAGAAGAAGCAGAACTCCTCCCAAGCGCCGGCTCCTTCACAGCCCAACGCAAATGCTTTTCCAGAAGATGAAAGTTCAGTCCCGGTGCTGCCTTCGCGCAACACTCCGGATTTGCCGCCGGGCAGCTTCGGTGGATCTGCAGACGGCCGCGCTGTGTTGCCGGCCGGCGATGTGGACCCGGTGGAGAGCCCTGACGATGGGCCGGCCTCGGCGAGCGGTGCGGGCGCGAACTCCGGTTTCAGTTCGAGCCTGAGCGGAATGGATACGCTGATTCCCGGCCCGGCTGACGAGGAGCCGACCAAGCACGGCAAACACCAGCAGGACGAGATTGTGCCGGAGCACCACGAAAATGCAGCCGAAGATGAGAACGTGGGCAAGTATTATCTCGACAACAAGGACTGGCGTGCCGCGCTTTCGCGTTTCCAGTCGGCGATGGTCCTCGATCCGGATAATCCCGATGTGTACTGGGGACTCGCAGAGTCAAACCGTCATCTTGGCAACTATGCCGCTGCAAGAACCAATTACCTGAAGGTGATGGAGTACGACCCGGACAGCAAGCACGCAAAAGAGGCAAAGAAGGCTCTCAATGAGCCGGAGTTGGCGAATGCGAAGCCGGCGCAGCCGAAAGCCTCGCAATAAAGCGCCGAAAATACGGCAGAATCAGCCGCTGTTGATGACTGATTGGTAACGGGATCGGAACAGCTAATCTGCAGATCTTGAAGGCGTTGCTACCCGATAAGAGCCGGAAAGGGAGGCCTTTTCGGACCCCCGGGGGTGGGTGTGGTTCCGACCGGGCTGAGCCCTGCTCTTTCAAACAGAGTAGCGGCATGCGGGAGAATGTTCTGCAATGCGGCGAGCGGTCAGATTCCGGCCCAGCGAAGATAAGCGGCGATGAGTGGCTGGCCCCAGAGCGCGCTGACGATGCCACCGATCGAGAGAAAAGTGCCGAGGGGCATCTTACGGAGTGCCCAGGTTTGCTGGTCATCGGAACCGGATGCGGGAAGCGCGAGCGCGATCAACGCAACAATTGCACCGAGCACCACCCCGATGCCGAAGGCCAGCAATGCGCCTTCAAGTCCCAGCCATGCGCCAAGCAGGGCCATTAGCTTGGCGTCGCCGAGACCGACGCCTTCGTGATGGCGCAGGAGCTTGTAGAGCCAGCGGATGACGAGAATAAGAAGCGCCGCGAGCAAGGCGCTCAGGAGCGAAGCTGCGGCTGCTCGCAGGCGAGGGCTGTGTCCCCATGAGATGAGTTGGGGTGCACGATCAGCGGCGGGCAGGAGCGCGCTGAAAAGAAATCCCGCGAGAATTCCGGGCCACGTCAACCAATCAGGAAGCCAGAGGTGTTCCGCGTCGAGAACAGCGAGCGCGACGAGTAGCCAGCAGAAGAGTGCGAACGCGACGGCTGTAACGGCTTCGCGAATCAGTGCGGGTTGTGACAATGCGGCGAACCGGGACAGATCCAGAAAACGCCAGGCGATGAGGGCCCACAATCCTCCTATGGCGAGTTCCACGATGGGGTAGCGCCAGCCGATCCACGCGCCGCAGGTGTGGCATCGGCCGCGCAGTGTGAGCCAGCTCACGAGCGGAATGTTTTCCCACCACGTAAGCGTGCGTTCGCAATTGCGGCAGCGTGAACGGGGCCTAACGATGCTTTCTCCCTGTGGCCAGCGCGTGATACAGACGTTGAGGAAACTGCCGAAGGCGAGGCCGGAGAGCGCGGCGAAGAAGGTTCCGAGGATGCGGATCATGCGTGTGAATAAAGGGCTGTAAAGACTGTAGGTATTTGTATCCCACCTTAGCCGCAAAAACAAAAACGCGGCGAAGGTGGGGCACCCGTTTCGTGCTGGGTTGAGGTTCTTGCTTTCCCATCCTTGCGACAGAAACAAGTCGCAAGGATCGGGCACGGAGATCTGTGCTCAATGCGTCAGCTACCGAAAGGACGTTGATGTTGGATTCTCGCTCGACCGGTTAAACTGGAGATGCATGGATCTTCCGGCTGAGAGTACTGCTGCAGAGGTTTCCACGCGGCATATGGTGACGGACCCGGCGCGGGCTGGGGAATTGTTTCGAGAGTCCGCGGCGATTATGGCGCGGCTGCGCGCTCCGGGCGGCTGCCCGTGGGACCGTGAGCAGAGCTTTGATTCCATCCGCAAATACACACTGGAAGAAGCCTACGAGGTCTTCGACGCCATTGAGCGGCGGGACTTTCCGCATCTGGCCGAAGAGTTGGGCGACCTGCTGCTGCAGGTTCTGTTCTATGCGGAGATGGCGGCCAATGAGGGGCATTTCACGATTGCTGACGTGCTCGGTCATCTGAACCGCAAGCTGATCCGGCGCCATCCGCATGTTTTTGGTGAAGAAGCTTCAAAGGCCGCGGGCAATCGCGCGGATGTGAATGCGGACGTGGAAGGCTCGTCAGCTGCGGTGCTGCGCAACTGGGAAGAGATCAAGATCGCAGAGAAACGGGGCGCAGAGGCGCCGAGGGCGCTCTTACGATCTGGAACAACTGAAGCGGGTTCAAGGCTCGACGGTGTGGTGCGCGCGCTGCCCGCGCTGGCTGAGGCGGCGAAGCTGGGTGCGACGGCGAAGAAGTCGGGGTTCGACTGGCCGCACTGGCGCGATTTGCTGCCGAAGCTCGTTGAAGAGACGGCGGAGCTGGAGGCCGAAGCTGCTTCCGACGATCCGGCGCGCAAACCGGCTGTGGAAGCGGAATTGGGCGATCTGCTGTTCACCGCGGTCAACCTGGGCCGGCATCTTGGCGTGGATGCGGAGATGGCGTTGCGCGGGTGCAACCTGCGATTTCGACAACGATTCAGCGAGATGGAGCGGATGTCGAAGCGGCCGCTGGAAGAGCTCTCTGCCGATGAGCTGGAAGCGCTGTGGGCGGAGGCGAAGCGAAGGCTTGCAGCGCAGAGTGCCGACGCTGCAGGACCCGGGGCAAGATCATGATTCGGATTCGATCCTGCGAGGGCTTCGACGAGTTCGACGCGTGCGTGCAGCTCCAGATTGAGACCTGGGGCTACGACGAGAGCGAGCTCATTCCACGCAAGACGTTCCTTTTAGCGCAAAAGATCGGCGGCCAGGTGGTGGGGGCCTTCGATACGGATGCCGCGGGTCATCATGGAAAGGCGCATAAGGAAACGCTCGTGGGATTCGCCATGTCTTTGCCGGGCATCAAGAGCGATGACGGCACGGCGAACGCTTACCTGCACTCCCATATGCTTGCTGTGCGCGAAGGCTACAGGAACCGGGGATTAGGCGTGAAACTGAAGCGTTTTCAGCGGGATGAGGCGCTGGCACGGGGAATCCGGCGGATGGAGTGGACTTTTGATCCGCTGGAGATCAAAAACGCTTTCCTCAATATCCACAGGCTGGGAGCAATCGTACGGAGCTATCGGCCGGATTTCTATGGTGTATCCTCTTCTCGATTGCAGGGCGGGCTCCCGACCGACCGTCTGCTGGCGGAGTGGGAGCTGGATTCTGGCCGTGTGCAGGCAATTCTTGACGGCAGCCCGGCAGTGGCACGCTATATCGAGGAGCGGGTTCAGGTTCCGGCATCCATTTACGATTGGAAAGCAACGGACCACGATCGTCACCGCGCACTCGCCGTTCAGCTTGAGAACAGGGAAAGATTTCAGAGGGCGTTTCAAAAGGGTCTAGCCGTAGTTGGCTATTCACTGGATGCGGAGGGGAATGGAG
>Ga0335072_10016162_pt1 | contig 10584 bp, 7 predicted proteins | sample Lox_Sample_21_FD_206725 | JGI IMG/M metagenome (GOLD analysis project Ga0335072, IMG submission 206725) | Soil microbial communities from Loxahatchee National Wildlife Refuge, Florida, United States - Lox_Sample_2.1 | ecosystem: Environmental > Terrestrial > Soil > Wetlands | place: USA: Florida... | reverse complement strand
TGCGCTGCATGACGCTGAACGACGCGCACATCTTCTGCATGCCTGATCAGATCAAGGAAGAATTCTCGGGCGTGATGAAGCTGGTCGAACGCGCGTACAAGGATCTTGGGATCACGAAGTACAGTTACCGTCTTTCGCTGCGCGACCCGAAGAACAAGGAGAAGTACGTCGACAACGACGCCATGTGGGAACTGGGCGAGCGCGTGCTGCGCGAGGCGATGGATTCCCTCGGCCTGAAGTACCGCGAGAGCCCGGGAGACGCCGCTTTCTACGGCCCTAAGGTCGATATTCAGCTTGCCGATGTGATGGGGCACGAGGAAACCTACTCGACTATCCAGGTGGACTTCCACCTGCCGAATCAGTTTGGGCTCAAATACACGGCGGCGGATGGAACACAGCCGCGGCCGGTGATGATCCATCGCGGCGTCATCAGCACCATGGAGCGTATGGTGTCGTACCTCATCGAGCTGTATGCGGGAGCGTTTCCGCTTTGGCTGGCGCCGGTTCAGATGGGTCTTGTGCCGATCAGCGAGCGCCACCACGAATACGCGAAAAAGGTGCAGCAGCGGTTACAAAAGGCGGGCTTCCGGGTCGAGGTCGATCCACGCAACGAGAAGATGAACGCCAAGATCAGGGATTTTACGCTGCAGAAGATTCCTTACGTGCTGGTGATGGGCGACAAGGAAGAGTCCGGGGACGCGGTGAGCGTTCGTACGCGCGGGAAGGGCGACGAGGGATCACGACCCGTGGAGCAATTCATCGCGCAGGCGCAGGAAAGGGTCGCGGGTAAATCGCTGGAGCTTTAGGGGCGGGATCCGGGATGCTGATCCGTGTCGACGGCTGTTGTGAGGGGTGGGATTGTCCGATATCGGGACAACTCTCCCCGAAAAGTTTCTTCACAGATTCACGAACTGGTGTCGCGTGCAGCCTTGCTCGTGGCTAGAATCGGCAGCAAAGAAAAAAACTTTAGCTCGACCAGGGAAAATATGCGCCTGTCTGCCGCTTCTGAACCCTACCGCGTCAGCGAACGATTTCGCCTTACCCTCGAGTCCACGATTCTGGAACTCGAGGGGGGCGCGGCGCGTGATGAACGCGCGCTGCGGGTGCTCACCGATCCCGATCATAGGCGGCGGCAGCAGCTCCTGATCGACGCGCAACTCGAGCGCGCTTTTCGCCTGCGCGAACTGCTTGCCCGCACCATCCGAAACGCCGAAACCGCCAGTTCTGCCGTCCCGCGCTACTGAGGACGATTATCGCCAGGTTTTCGCTGCGGATGTGGCTGCTCTCGCGGCGGGGGCGCGGGCCGCGACTGCTGATGCGTCTCTTGCTGTGGAGCGGATCGAGACTCCGGTTGCGGCGCCGGGCGCGATTCCGGCTGTGGCCTCGGGTGCCTCATTTCCCGTTGTGGACTGGGCTGTTGCTGGGGGCGAGCCTCCGGGCGCTCGGGCTGCGGGGCCGGATGATTTTGTGGCTGCGGCCGCGACTCAGGCCGATTGAAGCGCTGCGGTGGGCTCTGTGGCTGCGGTGCTGGCCTTGATTCTGGCATCGGCCGAGCGGGCTGCGGGCGTATGCCTGAGCCTGGTTCCGGCCGCGGAGCATTCAGCGGGGCGCGACTGTTGGGCTGCGAACCCGGCTCGTTCCCGCGATTCGGTTCAGATCTGCCAATTCCGCCCGGCGTCCCCTTGCCAGGTCTCTCTGCTCCGGGCCGCGTCGCCAGTCCACTGCGCGGCGTCGCATTGTTCGACGGTGGATTGTTTGGAGCGGAGCGCGCGCCTGGGTTGTGGCCCGCGGGGGCGGGTGCAGGGTGGAAATCCTCGGCACGCGGAGCCGGCGCCGAGCGGCCCTCATTGAGGGGGCGATTCATCGCTACCGTTTGGGGGCGGCCGTGGTTTTCGCTGGCGAACTGCGCACGATTCTGCCGCGCGTCCTCGGCGTTGGTGCGTTGCGCCGGCAGGGGCGCGAAGTGACGTTCATTGCGAGCAGCGACCTGCGCCGGGGTCGGCTGATATCGCAGACCGCCGTTGCCGCCGTTGTAGCTCACGCGGGTGTTGTTGTAGACATCCGTCACGCGGTAGTTGTACACATTGCGCACCACTGTCGTGTTCACGCGCGTGACGGAGCGGTTGTAGTAGAAATCGCGCCCCCTCCAGTAGCCGCCTTCATAGCCGTCGCCGCCATAGCCGTAGCCGTAATTGACGCCGCCGTAGTAGCCGACATGCGGACCCCAATAGCCGAGGTGCCAGTGATAGCGGCCGGTGTCCCAGCCCCAGTAGCCGGGGGTCCACAACGCGCCAACATAGGGCGCAAGGACCCACGCACCGGGGACCCAGTAGTAGCCCGCCTGCGAATATCCCCAATAGCCGGGCGTCCACTCGTAGTCGTCGCCAGGGCAATCGGGCTGGTCGTAGTCGGGAATCTGGGGCGGCGGCTCGGGCGCTACATCGTAGGCTGTGTCATCGTATCCGGCGGATTCGCCGGTGGGGTACTCCTCGCTGTATCCGGCCTGGTCCTGGGCTTCCTGATTTGTTCCCTGATCGGCTGGGGCAGGAGCGCTCTGATCTGCGGGGGTTGGCGGTGGATTCTGCGCAGCGGGGGTCGTGTAGCTCGCATTGGCCAGATTGGCGGAGGCGGGATCCTGGGCGGGTTGCGATTCTGCCTGGCCTGGCTGGCTTGAATTGCTGTGGCAGCCCGCCAGCGCGAAGGCGAGCACAATCGCGGGGCTCAGGATTTTGCCCATAGTATTCATGAGAGTTTGGATGCCGAATGGATCAGGCGGGCAGACTTGTTATCCTGCTCGGGATGTTAAGGGAGGCAAAAGACGTGGCTCAGGCAACGGGTACATTCGAGGTGAAGCTGGCTCCGCAAAAGGCCGATAACGCGCAGGCGGAGGGGGCCGGTCTCGGCCGCATGTCGCTGGACAAGCAGTTTCATGGCGACCTCGAAGCTACCGGTCAGGGCGAGATGCTGAGCATTCTCGATCGCGGCATCGGTTCGGGCGGGTATGTCGCCATGGAGCGCGTGACGGGTACTTTGCAGGGCAGGGAAGGCAGCTTTGTCCTGCAGCACAATGCCACGATGAATCGTGGCGCGGCGCAGATGGATATCATTGTGGTTCCCGATACGGGGACCGGCGCCTTGACGGGTATTTCCGGCTCGATGACGATTCGCATCGAGGGCAGCCAGCACTTCTACGATTTCGACTACAAGCTGGAGTCAACAGCTTCCTGAAGTGGCGGGAGTGATTACCCGGCCTGGGCCGGCTGCGGGATTGTGCGCGCAACGGTTACAGATTCGGCAATCCCGGCCAGCTGGTTGTCCTCGGCCTGGCGCAGAACTTCGCCGGCGAGGAGGATGGAAGGCGCAGGCAGGGAAGCGATCCGTTCCAGCCGGGCCAGGGTGGTGTGGACAATCTGCTGATCCGGCTGCGCGGCGCGCGAGACGATCACGCAGGGGAGATCGCCGGGGAGGCCTTCGGCCCGCAGCTGACAGGCAATCGGACCGAGGTCGCGCCCGGGCATGTAGACGATGCGGGTCGCACCGGCGAGCGAGGCGGGTTCAAGCTGCGAGCCTGGCCCGTGCTGACCTGCCGAGAAGCTGACGCTCGATGCGCTTCTGCGGTCGGTGAGGGGGCGTCCCAGCGCTGCGGCAGCCGCGAATGCCGCCGTAATTCCGGGGACCACTTCGAAGGGAATTCCTGCGGCTCGCAGCGCGTCCATCTCCTCTCCGGCACGGCCGAACACCAGCGGGTCGCCGGACTTTAGCCGGACCACAGCCAGACCGCGGCGCGCCTCGTCGATCATCATCGTGTGGATCTGTTCCTGGGAGATGTTCTTGCGCCCGCAGCGCTTGCCCACGTTGATGACCAGGGCGTGGGCAGCGTGCGCCAGCACGGCGGCCGGCACCAGGTCATCTTGCAGGACGACGTCGGCAGTCGCGAGCAGGCGCGCGGCCTTCAGCGTGAGCAGCTCAGGATCTCCCGGACCTGCGCCGACGAGATACACAGTGCCTGGTTGTGCGGCGGTCATTGCTGCACCTCTGCATCGTGGAGGGCCTGTTCCTGGATTTCCTGACTTCGTTCCCGGGCGAATTGCCGTGTGGGGCAGGTGGGAGATTTGCAGATCTGCCGCTGTGCCAGTTCATGCAGCAGGTGATTGCGCGACTCGCCGGCGGGTGTTGCTTCACGCACTTCACGGCGCAATTCGCCGAGATCGGCGAGCCACGACCCAAGGTCCTGGGGCAGCTGAGAATCGATTTCCTGGCGCAGGCGTTGCGCCAGTGCAGGGCTTTCACCTGAGGTCGAAATGGCAATCTGCAGATCGCCACGGGACACGACCGATCCGAAATAGAAATCGCAGTTCGGCGGATCGTCGACTGCATTGCAGGGAATATTTCTTTGCCGCGCCTCCTCGAAGACCGTGCGATTGATATCGGAGGCATTGGTCGCAGCGATGACCAGGAAAGCACCGTCGATATCCTGCGGTTCAAATACGCGCTGACGCCACGCGAGCGCATCCTGGTGCGCCAGCTCGCGAATGCGAGGGATGGTCTTCGGCGCAACAACTGTAATCTTTGCGCCGGCCGTCAGCAGGCTCTCGATCTTGGCCAGCGCGACGGTGCCCGCACCCACCACCAGAACGGGCTTCGCTTCGAGGCGCAGAAAAATGGGCAACAAAGTCATCGCGTATCCTTAGCCCACCAACTCTATGGGAACCCGACCGCTGGGCAGATCGCGTTCCACGGGAATGAACTCTTCGCCCGCCAGGGCGGCGCGCAGGTCGGCTTCGGTGTTGCGTCCAAACCAGGCCCGCAGATTCTCTCCCGGCTCACGCTCGAGCAGGTATTTTCGCAGCAGACGCTCCAGCGCTTCAGGCACAAGATGCGCCGGAGTGCGGAATCCCATGGGACGCGCGACGCCTGCGTGTTTGCCCACCGAGCCGCCGACGCAGAAGTAGTACGCGTCGGTGAGCTGTCCGTCGTGTTTGACCTTCTTGCCTTCGAGACCGATGTCGGCGATCCAGTGCTGCCCGCAGCTGTTGGGGCATCCCGTTACGTGGAGGCGCAGCTGCTGATCGAATTGGGGCAGGCGCAATTCCATCTCTTCCACGAGCCAGTGTAGAAAGCCCTTCGTCTCGGTGATGGCCAGCTTGCAAAACTCGGTACCTGTGCAGGCAACGCCGCCGCGCCAGAATTGTGAACCCTGAACGTGAAGGCCGATCTGGCCGAGGGACTGGGCCAGCTCGGCGGTGCGGTGGCTGGGGATGTTCAGGAGAAGCAGGTTCTGCATCACGGTGAGGCGCAGATCGCCGGTGCCGAATCGCTCGGCCAGCTCGGCTGCGGTGGCCAGCTGATCGCCGGTGAGGCGTCCGCGGAGGACACTCGCGCCGACGTAGCTGAGGCCGAACTGTTTTTGCGGGTGAATGCCGGCGTGATCGCGCAGAATGTCGTCGGGAATGACCTCGTCGACTGCCGGATCGAGTTTGTAACCGATGCGGTCCTCAATTTCGCCGAGGAACCGCTCCGCCGTCCAGCCTTCCTTCATGAAGAGGTACTTCAGGCGCGCACGATCACGGCTTTCGCGCAGCCCCTGCTGATCGCGGAAGATCTCGGCGATGGCGCGCACTACGGCTGCCGCCTGCTGTGGCTTCACGAAGGCATTCAGGCGCACAGCAAGATGCGGTTCGTTGGAGAGGCCGCCGCCGACGCGGACGGAATAGCCGATTTCTTTACCGCGCCTGATCGCGGTCAGTCCGATGTCGTTGATCTCGGGATAGGAGCACCAGACTCCGCAGCCGGTAATGGAGACCTTGAACTTGCGCGGGAGGTTATAGAAGTCATCGTTGCCCTGCAGCGTGCGTGAGACTTCGACAGCCAGCTCGGACGCGTCGACGAGCTCGTCATGCGCGATGCCCGCCAGCGGGCACCCGGTCACGTTGCGGACGACATCGCCGCATGCGCTCTTCGGCGAGAGCCCGACTGCATCGAGCGTCTCCATGACCTGTGGCAGCGATTCAATCGTGAGCCAGTGAAACTGGATGTTCTGGCGCACGGTGATGTCGGCCAGATTGCGCCCGTGAATGCGCGCGATCTCTGCCAACGCGCGCGCCTGTTCCGAACGGAGGATGCCGTTGGGAATGCCAACGCGCATCATGAAGTACTCGGTGGCTTTGCCTTCGCCGCCCTTGCCGCCAGTTACGCCCAGGCCGTCGCCCTGGCTGTAGATGCCCCACCAGCGGAAGTACGTACTCCATTCGGGAGGTATGGAAGCGTGCCCGTTGCGGGCGAAAGCGCGAATCTCTTCGACCGCGTCCCAGGGGTTCTTTTCGCGCTTCAGGCGCTCGGACCGCTGCGCTTTGGTTTCCTTTACTGCGGATATCTCCGCCATCGATGACTCCGTAAGTTTTTTGGGGAAAATAAAAAACCCGCGTCAGCAGATCGCTGAATGCGCGGGAGGGATGGGTAGAAACTTTAGGCTAGCGGCTCACCCACACATCCGGCGCGGCGCACAACAACAAGCGCAACACATGACCGGATTGGGGCGGAAAGCCATTGATCTCATGGTAGAGGACGCGCGGGGGCAGGTCAAGCACCCGCTTAGCTGCTCGGTACTGAAGGCTTACCGGGCGGGACGACCTTCTTCTTACACGGCTCTTTGCAAGGCTGCGCTTTCGTCTTCGAGGCAGGCCCTTTCACCGAGGGGGCACCTTTGCTGCAAGTCGCCGCCATGCGCGGAATGTCCTTCGTGGGGATTGAATCGGCGACCATGACCGAACCGCTGCAGCTGTAGCCTTTCGGGGGTGGAACTTCGCCGCAAGGGCGGCAGATCACCTGCGGTGGCCCTGGGCGGGTTGGTGCTGAAGGAGCATGGCTCGCCTGAGCGAGGGTGGCGCTGGTTCCGGAAAACGCGAAGACGGCACATGCACTCGTGAGTGCCAGAGGCCCCGCGTGGGCGATGACAAGGCTCTTCGTCAGCGCTCTCCTTTATTGCACGGTCAGCGTCAGGGTCTGCGTCGTTTGGTAGATCGTCGTCTGAGCAGCTGTCACGGTGATCGTATAGCTCCCGGAAGGTGTGCCGCTACCTCCACCGCTCCCACTTCCACCGCTGCCGCTACCTCCACCGCCGCCGCTGCATCCCGGGGTTCCGAGGCAGAGAACAGCGAACGCTGCGATGAGCAACAGCCTCAGGCGGCGGCGAGGTAACAGCAACGCGCCGAACAGCGAGAGCGCCGCGAGACTGACAGAGCCGGCGCCGGTCAGGGCAGCGTGGGCAGCAGACGATTTCGGGGTGGTACTTACTGTGAGCGTCACGTTCTGCGTGGTCGATGCGGCGAAGACGTTCGCGGGATTGAAGCTGCAGGTCGACCCGGATGGGAGGCCGCTGCAGGTCAGCGCGACTGTGCTGGCCAGAGACGTTCCCTGCGCGGCCGTCACGGTGAGACTATAGGTTGCGCTCGAGCCGGCACTGACCGAAGCCGTGGTACCCGCGGCGGATAACGCGAAGGGAGGGGTGCCGGTGCCGCTTAGTGCCACGATTTGAGGAGTCCCGGCGGCATTATCGGCAATCGAGAGCGTCGCAGAGCGTGCGCCCGTGGACATTGGTGTAAAGACCACGCTGACGGTGCAGGAAGCCGCTGGGGCAACGCTGCCACCGCAGTTATTGGTCTGGGAAAAATCTCCGGTGTTCGCGCCGGTGAACGAGATCGTGACATTCGCCAGCGTTCCATCGCCGGGGTTGCTCAGTTGCACAGTCTGGGCGGCACTGGCGATACCTGCAGGCTGATCGCCGAAGCTCAACGAGGTCGAACCCAGAACAGCAGTCGGGATTCCCACGCCCGTGCCCGACAGCAAGACGGTGACGACGTTGTCGGCCGATGTCACGGTCAGCGTTCCCTGCGCAGCCCCGGCGACGGCTGGTGCGAAGGACACACTCACGGTGCAGGTAGCGGCCGGCGCCAGGCTCGCACCGCAAGTATTGGTCTCGGTGAATGGGCCGGTGATCTGTACACCACTCAGCGCCAGCGTGGCGTTGAGATTGTTGGTCAGGCTCACCGTCTGCGCGGCGCTGGTGGTTCCACGCGTCTGATTTCCGAAGGAGAGTGAAACGGCCGACGTTCCGAGCGCGGCAAGCGGCAGGGCTGCCTCCCAGGCTCCGCGGCCATGGGTGATCACGCGCAGTTTGCGATTCGTTGGGTCGAGGAGAACATCCTGCACCACGACGTTGGGCAGTCCGGTACCCAGCGGCTCCCAGTGCGCGCCGCTGTTACTGGTCACGTAGACGCCGGTATCGGTGGCCAGGTAGAAAGTGTTCAGAAGGCTGGGGTCTGCGGCAATACTGTCGGCCGGTGTGTTGGGCAGGTCGCCGGAGATGTTCGTCCACGTCGTTCCGCCATTGGTCGAATGAAAGACGTGGCCGCTGTCAAATCCACTCACGGTGAGATATACGTCCTGAGCGCTATCCGGCATGACGAGGATTTTGGTGATCGTCCGTGTGGGCAGTCCCGTCAGGGTCTTCCATGTGGCGGCGGCTCCGGAGAGAGCGTTATTGGTTACCGACACTGTGCCGTCTCCGGCACCGGTGTAGATGGTGTTGGAATCGGTTGGGGCAACCGCGATGGTGCTGATGGTTGCGCTGCCCGCGGTCAGGTCGCCGGAGATTGCCGTCCATGATGCCGCGTTGTTGGTCGACTGATAGAGACGATTGGTGCCTGTGTAAACGGTCGAGACAGTCGTCCAGTCGCCTTTGATGTCGGCCACCCACGGCCATCGATCGCCGGTGTTGATGCCGGTCTGGGCGGCGGTCCAGTTATTGACTACTGTGTCCGCGGAGGCGTTGGCGACCCAGTTTGCCGGGCCACCCTCGCAGTGAGCGTAGGCATAGGTCGCTTTCGGGTCGATGTACACAGCGCCGCCATCGCCGCAGTATCCGGATTGCTCGCCGTTTGGCCATGACAGTCCACCCACATACAAATTCAAGCCGTGATCCTGCGATCCAGCGAGGAGCCTGGCCTGGCCAGCGATCAGTGAAAAGCCAGGGTAGAAGGTCATGGTGTTCAGGGTGGTGTTCAGCGATGTGAACACCGCGTTGGCCGTGGTGGGCTGCGTGGTCACAAACACGCCGCCATCGTCGGCCAGATACATGCGGGTGCCGTCGCCGGAGAACGCAAAGCCGTGCTGATCGGCGTAGTAGGTGCCGCTGCTGTCGGAGGACCACGTTTGGCCGCCGTCCGTGGACTCGTAGAGAAGGGCGCCGCTCGCATACAACACCTGAGGATTTCCGGGGGTGACGGCGATTGCGTTGCGGTACCAGTCCAGGCCGCCCGGTGAGGCTAGCTGCGTCCAGGTAGCTCCACTGTTGGCAGTCACGTAGAGCGTGCCCGGCGTTACGAAATTTGCGTTGGCGAACGCGGCGTACAGTTTGCCGTTCGAATCCTCGGCCAGGGCGGTTCGAATCACAAGTGAAGGGGCCGGTACCGCTCCGGAGCCGCTTCCGCTAATCGAGGTCCACGTTTGTCCTGCATCGGTCGACATGTAGACGGACCCGGTTGCGCTCGCCGATGCGCCGATTCCTGCGTATGCGACGCCTGAGTTTTTTATGTCGAACATCACGGCGGTCGCACCGCCCCCGCCGCCAGGGGTCAGCACGGCGCTCCAGGTGTTACCTCCATCCGCGCTGCGATAGAGACCGGCCCAGTTCGCGGCCAGGACAATGTTGCTGTTTCCCGGTTGCACGGCAATCGCTGTGAAATCGCGCGCAGTGTCACCGGTGGTGAAAGGAGTGCGAATCAGCGTCCAGGTGGCTCCGGCGTCGGTCGACTTTAGCAGGCCCTGCCCGTAGTAGCTGTCGGTGGAGAAGTCGGGTTCACCGGTACCGGCGAAAACGGTGCTTGGGTTATTGGGATCGATCGCGACCGCGCCAATGGCGAGGGACGCCTGCTGATCGGTGAGCGGCGTCCAGGTTGTGCCGCTATCGGTGGTCTTCCACAGGCCACCGGCGGCGGTGCCAAGGTAAACGGTGTTGGGGTCAGTGGGATGAACGGCGATCGAGGTTGCTCGTCCGGAGTAGGGAATTGTGCCGTAGTAGGCAGCGGCGGGTTGCGGACCGTCGGCGATCCAGGTCACGGCCGAAAACGGATCGACCTGCGCGGCGGCGACCGGAGAGAGCGCCCGCAAGGCCAGGGCGCGGCGCGCCAGTAACTGCTGTCGCTGCGCCTGGGCGCGCCAGTATGCCCCCGCGGGAACATGCGCGTTAGGATACGCACGTTGCTGAATGAACCACTGGTTTCGTTTCAGCGGAAACAGCGCATCTTCTTCCTGCTTCTCGCCGGCCTGGGGAGGATTTTCGGTTTGGGGCGTCAGTTTTTCCGGAGCTGAGGTCGACTCCTGCGCCCGCAGCGCTGACGCGAAGACCATTCCGGCGACGACTACCAGGACTGCAAGGATTGCGCCGCTGTAATTGCGAAGGCAGGCACACGGACCGTTGCTGCGTATTGCTGTCATTTGTGACCAGGACGGGGAAAAGTAGCGTCACTCTAGCAAAGCCCGAGAGGGCCCGCAATGACAAAAAGGGGCCAGAGAACCGGTTTCTTT
>Ga0335072_10016160_pt1 | contig 10584 bp, 4 predicted proteins | sample Lox_Sample_21_FD_206725 | JGI IMG/M metagenome (GOLD analysis project Ga0335072, IMG submission 206725) | Soil microbial communities from Loxahatchee National Wildlife Refuge, Florida, United States - Lox_Sample_2.1 | ecosystem: Environmental > Terrestrial > Soil > Wetlands | place: USA: Florida... | reverse complement strand
AAAGTTTCGGCTCTTTTCAATATTGGATAAGCTAAACGTTGTAGAGACGACTTACGGAGGGGCTCTTGGCTCATCAGACATTCCGTAGAGGTTATGAGAGTGACTTCTAGCTGCTCCTGCTGCTATCCTGGCATTGAGATGGCCAGATAGACTACTATGTTAGAATTGGTTGGTCGAAGGGGTTATCGATAACTGGGCAGAATTCGGGATGGAAGAACGAAATTCCGCCTTGCTCTAATTCTCTGACGTAAGAGGCTTGTGCAGGGCGATAAGATGACCGAGGCATTATTTATTGTTGAAATCTTCGCTGATATCTAAGGAATATACGCTATGCACATTGTTTTTGTCGGGTTTACGAATAAATCATTCCTATTGCTACATTAGCGCTCGTAGGGATCGACAGGAACTTGTTTTGTTACATTAAGTTCGGCCACAAATCTTCGGGGCAGAGGTCAGCGACGCAGGCATCAGCCTAAAATGGTATTGGGAAAATTGACCGCAGGAAATTCTCATTGACCGCAATACAACGAAATCACATATAATCAACTAGGTGGTTTGTGCTTGGGGGAAAGAAGGATATCGTTTAGTAGTGCTTGAAATTGTCGATGTCGACCTTTAGACGTTCTATATATTCATTTCGAGACATAAATCTCCGCAATGCTGTATGCTGTACCTGTAGTCCATGCTCGAGTAACCGGAATGGTATCATTTACTGCATGAGAATTAGCTCCGTCCCGTTCTGGCGGACACTCTTGAATACGTAGGTCGAGACAGGGCCGTGCGCATGTCAACTGTCGGGTAAAATTACTGGAGCGCTGTTCCAAAGGTTCTCAGCTAAGCACCTAAACCTTAATTTTAACATCGCGACATCATCGTTCGTGCGTAAATCCCACCGTTCAAGCACCATGACCATGACGATGAGCCAACAGAGATGACTTGAGTACCCACCAATACCGTAGTTGGCCTTGTCGCCATGGAGGATGAGCATTTGGAGCCTCCGCCAAGACTATTCGAGCGATTGCGGCAGATCGCTGGGTATACATGGGACGAGTCCAGGGAACCTCTGCACTCAAGCTATGACTACTGGTACGGAGCGGACGAGCCCAAAACCAAATGCAGATGCTAATGATAGTAATCAACAGGCAGGTCTATGGCACAAAGAACTCTGGGCCAGCACTGAGTCCCAGTGCGGGGCATTCTATCAAGTCCACATCCCCACTCAGCCTACCACGGTATCACCGGCAAAGTGCAAGCGGATCCCGCAAAGCAGAGAGCGAAAATGATAGCGAGTCGAGCACATCCTGTGATGATAATACTCAACAGTCTAGTATCGAAGTAGTCGCGCGCGTCTCGACTCATGCGCTGCGGGAGGAACGGGCATACCATATCTGCAAGAACCTGGCGAGGTCAGTAGATCCAGATGGGAACCACATTGTGCGACCTCTTGACATAGTGCGATTGGCGAGTCAACAAGGCGATAAAGGCACTATCATAGTCTGCATTTTCGAAGACCAAGGCCCAAATTACTTGCCGAAGATCATTGATTATGGGCCGGCATGGTATAAGGTGCGCAGACATGGAGACAAGCTTGAGGCTTTCCGGGACGAATCTTTCGAGGTTGGTGAACCTGTATCACTGCAGGTTTTCCTGGACTTTGCTGTTGGTGCGAGCGAATGTCTGGAGATCCTTCATCATGGCCAGCAGCAGATTATCCATGGAGAGATTAGAGGAGATGCCTTCCATATGAACAAGGAGACTGGCAAGGTCAAGGTGATGAACTTCGGTTCTGGTCTGCGGACATTCGAACAAGGCCTTTTGACTACGGGTTGGTCGGTGCTTTCTACGGAGCTCGGAATCAAGATCAAGCTGCAGTACATGAGTCCAGAGCAGACCGGCCGGATGCCTGCTAAGCCCGATAGCCGCACTGATATATTCTCTCTTGGGATCCTTTTTTGGAAGATGCTTACTCAGCAGGAAGCATTTGACGGAGATACTATGGATATTGTTCGTGGGGTCCTGGGACAACGACTGCCATTGGTATCGGAGATAAGGCTTGACGTTCCTGATGTCATTGGGAGAATCATTCAAAAAGCCACTGCAAAGACGGTTGGGGAACGCTATCACTCGGCAAGTGGTCTGAGACATGACCTTGTCGAGGTTCGGAGGCTACTGGGTACAGGAGACTCCGCTGCACTTAAGCACTGGCAGATTGCCACAAAGGACATTTCACCATCCCTCATCCTCCCCACGGCCATGATAGGCAGGATCGCTGAGCATGATCTCATCGTCAAAGCTATTGAAAAAGTCTCTAGACGACATCGAATCACGCACAAACCTGAAATTTCGAGGTCTGGCTTGCCCGAGGCTCGCTTCGCGAGGCTAGACGCCTTCTTTGATACTGGTGACAATTCCGGTGAAGAAGATAACACAAGTTCTGTCGATGGAAGGGTTAGTTCGCGAGTCTCTCCTGAGGCAGCTGCTAGCGAACCTGGAATCTACAAAGCTAACTCGAGCAAACCGCGATCGGCGACAGTTTCGGCGCATAATCTCATAGAGAGCGCAGACTTAACTCGGCCAGGTTCAAACCTCAAACTCGCCTTAGACGTGGGAAGCCTTGCTGAAAAGGTGAATGGCGAAATTGCAGGGCCTATATCAAGTACAGACAATATCGGAAGTCCGATTATTCGGCGGAGTACCACCCGAAAACTTCGTAAGAAAGATGGTCGGTGTGAGGTCATCAGTATAGCAGGAGCTGCCGGCTTGGGGAAAAGCTGCCTCGTCCAATCAGTGCAGGTCGAAGCGCGTCAAAGAGGCTATTTCGCTAGTTCGAAATTCAAGCAAGCCAAAAAGACTCCTTTCGGCCCTGTGCTTAAGTTGCTTTCCAGCCTCTTCCAACAGGTATTTTCTGAGAGCAAAATAGACCCTGTTTTCCATCAGGTGCTCAAACAATACATTAGGCCCTCTTGGCCTATACTGCACAAAGTCTTGAAGCTCCCTGAGTTCCTTCTTGGTCCAAGGGTTACATCTTACACGACTAGTCACTCCGAGGAAATCAAAGTCTTAAGAGGCGACCTCCGAAGACCAGGCTCGTCCTCAGCAAGCTCGCATAGTAGCTATAACATGACCCTTGGTGCTCAAAGCTCGCAAGATTTTCTCCGTGCTGGTTCGTCCACAAAGTCTATGCCATTGATTAACACTTTCCTAGATGTGCTACGCATATTCACAGAACACAAATTCGTCTCTTTCTGTTTAGAAGATCTCCAGTTTGCTGATGATGAATCCCTCAACTTGATTACACAGATTGTGTCTTCTCGGATGAACATTGTCATCATAGTGACATATCGGCCAGACGAGATATTACCGGAGAGGATTAGGGGGATCATTGAGCCGTCTAGTACTGAAGGTACCGGTTTGTACTCCCCAGTCCTCTGAATGCCTGCCCATGCTGATGACAATCTAGAGCCAACCAAGGCTGGTGTTGTTAGCGTCAGTCAGGTGACACTCAAGCCTTTTAATAAGGAAGAAATCATTCAATATATTGCTGCAACCCTCCGTCAGCCCAAGATTGACATCACGCCATTAGCGACAGTCATTCAGTCCAAGACTGCAGGTAATCCTTTCTATATCAGGGACATATTAGATACATGTCACCGGAGAAAGTGTATATGGTACGACTATCAAGAGAGTGGTTGGCGCTTTGATCTGGACCGTATCTTTGAGCAATTTGAGAAGCAAGGTTATGGCTCTCTCAACGATGAATTTTTAACCACACGCCTCCACGAATTGCCAGCCGCTTCGAGGGCAATTCTTGCTTGGGCCTCGCTGATAGGGGCATCCTTCTCAGTTGAACTAATACAAAGACTTTTAAGCGGCGAGTTTAGTACCAGTGAGCAAGATAGCTGCCTTGAGGGCAGCAGTTTCTACTCGCTATCTCAATATCCACAGGATTTTGTTGAAGGCCTTCAAGCGGCTATTCAGGCCTGCATTATTGTCGCCACTCAAGATGATGATCGATTCCGCTTTACGAATAAGCGCTATATCCAAGCTGCCACATTGTTATGGGAATGCAAGAGACCGACACATCGACCAACCATGCATTTCATTATTGCACAGACACTCCTCAAGTATTATGCATTTGACGACCGATATCGCGATGCCACAGCCGCTCACATATGTGCATCAGTCGACATCATCCATCGACGCGTGCTACATAGACAATCTTTCCGAAATCTGCTCTCCGAATGTGCTCACACGGCTGCTGAAAGTGGTGCTAGATCTACAGCTGCGAAACTTTATGCTAATAGCATTGCATTGCTGCAGGACAATCCGTGGAACGACAGCTCCACGGCAATAGATGTTTATTATGACGAAACTCTGCAGCTCTATACTCGCGCCGCGGAGTGTCACTTGTACATGGGCGAGTATCAAGATGCCTTGCACCTGCTAACCACCGTCTCTGCGAATGCCAAAACCCAAGTCGACAAAGCTCCTTCATGGATTCTACAGTCCCGAGTCTTTGCACAAGAAGGCAATTCTACGGCAGCTTTTGAGACGTTGAAGAAGTGCCTTGTAGCCCTAGGTATTGAAGTTGACGACAATCCGACGTTTGAGAAGTGCGATGCTGATTTCAACCGCCTCACGCAAGAGATTCAGTCAATAGATGTGGATGCCATAGTGAATAAGCCAATGGACAAGGATTCGAATCTTACTGCTGTTGGTGCTGTTCTCGTGGAGACTACTAGTGCCGCTTTCTGGTCTGATACACTGACATTCTACCAAATGTCATTAATCATGGTCAATACACATCTTTCCTCAAGCAGCTACCCCCAGGCCGGCATGGGCTTCCTACAGCTAGCTTTAATCTCCATCTCACGCTTCAATCTAGTCAAGTTCGGCAGCGACTTAGGAGACATAGCCCTCGCCCTAATGGACCGCTGGCGAGACCCCTATACTCTGGGCCGCGGCGGCACCATTTATTCGACCTTCATCGGGCACCTCCAACACCCACTCAAAAACTCCATCAGCCAGCTCGAAGGCGCCCTGGAGTACGCCGTCCAAGCCGGCGACCGCATCTCCTCAATCCTCAACATCGGCCTCGTCGGCAACCTCAAGTTCTTCGCCTCCGAACACCTCGCCGACCTCGAGTTATTCACCAACTACGGCTGCGAAGACGTCCCAAACTGGCACCTCGACACCCCCGGCGGCACCATGATCCTCACCATCCGCCAAGTCAGCCGCGCACTGCAAGGCAAAACGCACATCGCCGACCCGCTGGAAATCATGAGCGACGAGGAGCATAATTCGCTCGCGTATAAATCGTGGCTGATGCACACGATGAAGAACAGCGATCGCCCGCTCATGCTGTACGAAAGCATTGAGATCGCGCCACTATTCTTGTATGGGCATTACCAGCGTGCAATTGAACTAGGAAATTCGTGCCTCAAGAAGATCAATGCGATCTGGTCTGCGCGCAACACGCGCTTTCTAATGTTCTTCCAGGCGCTAAGTCTCGCAGGGGACGTGTGGAGTAAATACGCGGACCACGCGATGGCAAGAAACCATCCCACAGGCGGCGGCGCTGCGTTCGGGACGGCATTCGCGGAGGAGGTTGCGGGCCTGACGATGTTGATGAAGTATTTTAAGCGTAGGATTGAGTACTGGCAGGTTGTGACGGATGTTAACTATCTGGCGTGGAGCAAGTTGCTGGCGGCGCAGATTGCGGAGATGGAAGACCACCATGCGGAAGCGTTGGAGCTTTATGAGGAGGCACTTGACCATGCTTCGGCAAATGATTTCGTGTTTGAGGAGGCGTTGGGGAATCTGTTGTTCGCGGGGTTCTTTTTGAGAGCGGGGTCGAGGAGACCAGCAAAAGGGGCTTTGCGAGAAGCTATAAGTCTTTTTCGGAAGTGGGGCGCTGTGGGTGTTGCAGGGCATATTGAGGAGGCGCATGGCGCTTTATTAGGGGAATGGACGACAAATACTACAATTGCGGATGTTGGAGTTCAGACGGATGCGGAACTTTCAGCGCCACTGCAGTTTCAAGACGTCGGCTATGAAGAGAGCCAGGAATATCAAGCTCTTGCGTCTATGGGAGAGACTAATAAAATCGGCAAGTGGCAAAATGGATTGGCAGAGCCTGATGCAGCCTTAGGGCTGCCTGCTCTCCATCTTCTAGACCTAGCGTCCATTCTAGAGAGCTCGCAGGTCATCTCGAGCGTCTTGCAGGTGGACCAGCTGCTCAAGACCATGTGCGAGATCATCTTGAAGAACTGCAAGGGTCTAGCAACGATGGCAGCTATCGTCATAGAAGACGAGCAGCCCAGTGGCTGGGGCATTGCCGCAAGCGGGGATCCTGAAGATGGGGCAAAGGCACACATCCCTCCACTTCCACTTGGGGAGATTGCGTTGGTAGCTGACGGGGTTATCTTATACTGCACCCGGTTCCGGGAAATTGTCTTCTCGCCCGACCTCATGCAAGACCAACGCTTCAGTAACGTCAGCGAAGCATGGGCTGCGCGAAGTCCAGCGGGGAAATCGGTTGTAGCTATCCCTATAATCCATGGTGACCATGGCAAGTCGCTTCTGGGTGTTCTATACCTCGAGGGACACCCTTATGCTTTCACGAGCCGCAATCTCAGCGTCCTACAACTGCTCGTCAACCAGATTGGAATTAGTTATGCGAATGCGCTCACACTAAAGGAAGTCGAGCGGATATCGGCAATTAACAACTCTATGGTTAACATGCAGAAGAATGCGCTTGCGAAAGCGCTCGCCGCAGAGAATGCTGCCAACCAAGCCAAAGCTGAAGCTCTCCGCAACGTAAAACTGGCAGAGGAAGCGGCCCAAGCAAAGTCCATCTTCCTAGCCAATGTGTCACACGAGCTCCGAACACCACTTAACGGCGTCATCGGCAATTCCGAACTCCTCCTAGAGAGCAACCTGCGCAAAGACCAAGCCGAAATGGCAGATGCAATTCGTGTCTCTGCGGATCTTCTGCTAAGCCTGATCAACGACATCCTCGACTTCTCGAAGATGGAAGCCAACAAAATGAAGCTCTGCATAATCGCATTCAACGCCGACGAAATGATCCGCGAAATCGTCCGCTCGGTGCCCGGTAACCATCGAGACAGTAGCAAGACCTCCGCTAAAAACGTCGAAATCGTGCAAGACATCCATCTCCCTCAGGTCCTGATCTACGGCGATCCAGTGCGGCTGCACCAGGTCTTAGGCAACCTAATCGGCAACAGCCTGAAATTCACCGAGCAGGGCTCCATCACTATCGGCGCCCGCACAGACTGGGAAACCGGCGACGCCGTCAAGATCGCCTTCTGGGTCAAAGACACTGGTATCGGCATCCCAGCACACCGGCTCCCGAAACTCTTCAAGCCATTCAGCCAAGCCGACGCGAGCACAGCCCGCAAATACGGCGGCAGTGGCCTCGGCCTCAGCATCTGCAAGTCGCTCATCGAGAGCATGGGTGGCACAATTGCACTCGAGAGCGTTGAGAATGTTGGCACGACTGTGAGCTTCAGCCTTACACTGAGCAAAGCCAAGCCTGGCGCAAACGCGGGCGATGATATGAATGAGGCTGAGCAGGTGGATGCGCTGTCGCCTGGGGAGCATGGCACAGCTGCGTACGCGGACATCTCGAATCTGCCAAAGGAAAAGTTGCGGATTTGCATTGCAGAAGATAATTTGATAAACCAGAAGATTGCGGTGCAGTTCCTCGGCAAGCTGGGGTTTAAGAATATACATGCTTATGATAATGGGTTGGCGGCGGTGGAGGGCATAAGGAAGAAGGCGAGGGAGGGGAGCCCGTATCATGTTGTGCTTATGGATGTGCAGATGCCGGTGCTGGATGGGTATGAGGCGACGAAACTGCTGCGGAAGGATGCGATGGAGAGTGTGAGGGGGGTTTTGGTTGTAGCGATGACGGCGAGTGCGGTGCAAGGAGATAGGGAGAAGTGTCTTGCGAGTGGGATGAATGATTATTTGGCGAAGCCGGTGAGGTCAGGGGTGCTGAAGAAGAAACTAGATCAGTATTTAATGAAGGTAACTTGGTTCTTTGTTATCTGAGGCTTTGAGGTTGTTGCTAATTGAATGTCTAGCCACCTGCATCTGTACAGATAACTAACCCCTTGGAATGAGGAAAGGAACCTTACTCAACGGAATGATAGAATGAACATAATGATTTCTTCCTTGGTACACTCTTACGAAACCGTAGCATTTTGGTATCTACGTCACGAGATATGCGTTGGTTCGGATATTCTTGGGAGATATTAAACCCTTGTGCTCATTGAGCCGCAATGGCGTATCTGAGTTAGCATAGCTATGGACGTTGGTACTTAGATCCGAGCCAGTTACGATTATATGGGTCCTAGATAGGCGTTTGCCAGGTTGGTATAGGAAAATAGTGCCTAAATCGGGATTCTGTACATAGAAGTGGTGAGAATTACTTCAGATTCTAGACATTATAAGTTAATATATAGTAAATAAGCGTTCTCAAGAATAGATCCGAACGTGAAAGCTATTGCAAATTGTCAGCTAACTTCACACCTTGTATTTAGTCTACATCTGACGAAGCCCCCCTACTCGTCTCATACTTGGCTGCTGAGTCATTAGTCATCTTGCTCACTTAGGCATATTATATTTGTTTGATACGCGTCAAATGGAACGCCATTGGCTCGGGATAAATCACTTCGATCAATGCGAGTTATAAACACCGTGCCCACTTTCGTGCAGCTTCCCAAATCATATCATACTTCTCATACCAGCCCCGGGGGTAACGGATAGATAAGAATCATTGGGCCGAGTTGCTAAATACCCTTATTCCTAGTTGACGACGAGTTATAGAGGCAAAATTGTTGCTGTTATATGCAAAACTGACGCCATCTTAAGCCCAGCCTCGAGATTTTCCATTTCGACAGTTGATTCGGAAAGGCAAGCGAAACTTAAAATCCAGCGAACAGCCCTCGAGTTGCCTGCTAATAAATATGCTTTTTGTCAAATCTGATGTACTGTACAAGTCCGCCATCTAAGCTTTAACATACTTCCTCCAATTATGCACGTCCTTGAACCCCAATACTTCTCTTATCTTCCGATTACTCAACGGCGCCTCATACTCGCCCATCTCACGCGTCACCTTGGTCTCCGGATAGTTCTTCGCCAGGAACTCCTTCGTCGGCTCCTTCACAGTGATAGTGTCGTTCGTAGCATTGAAGACTTGGAAGCCTAGTCCGTCCTTCTTGATTGCCAAGTCACAGATCTGCCCTAGGTCCCGCGCGTCGATATACGACCAGGCATTCCGCTTTCGGCTGGCGGGGTTGGAAATGTAACTGGGGAAATCGCGCTCATCTGTGGTTTATCAGAACTGTAGTCTGAAGAAAGTGGAAAGATAAAAATTTGGAAATGGCTTACATTCGTGGGGTTCAATGACATTTCCGATCCGGAGGGCATAGATATCGACGCCGAACCGTCGTGCGAACTACTCCAAGTCAGTCTCATGGTCTTGGGAAAGTTACTTGGGCTTCTCCGACTTACCGTTCTGGCTGTTTTCTCGGCACAAATCTTACTCAGCGCATAAGAGTCTTCGGGATCAACATCGTAGTCTTCCTCGAGTGGAAACGAGTGATAATCTGCATCGCCTTGGGCAAAGCAGACGCCGTACGTGGTTTCGCTACTGGCAATGATAATCTTTTTGACACCCAATTTGCATGCTGAAACACCACTATCAGTAATGATCTTTGAAAATTTTTGAGTGGGGTCACATACCAGCCTCTATGACGTTATAAGTCGAAGTCACATTTGCCTGAAATGTTTCGTTGTCTGGAACAATCATATTCCGCGGATATGCAGCAAAGTGTATCACCACATCTGGTGGCGGAGGAAGAGATTTCGCATCATAGCCGCTCATGTTAAAATGTGAGGTTAGGGCATTGAACGCTTGCCCGGATTGTGTTAAGTCGGCTTTCAAGGTGTAGATGTCGGCGGCGGGGTCGGGAAATGGGACCAGGTCTACATTGAGTACTTTGTGGCCTTGCGCGAGGAGGTATGGGAGGACGTGTCGACCGGCTTTACCACTTCCGCCTGTGAAGAGGATGCGCTTGCCGCCGGGTTTTGTTGGAACTGTAGTATCTTGCATTTTGCTGGTGCAGCTTGGAAAATCGAAAGCAATAGCTATGCTGTGATTTAAGGGTGCTTATTTGAGATCACAGATTCGAGGCACTAGGAGAGCAGTTCTTTATACTACGTGTATTACGTGCGGTGGGGAAGAGCATATCACGTTCAGACCCTGAAATTCTGTGCTTCCGGGATCGACCTCTTAATAAGCCGAGCCGGTCAAGAACTGCGGTGTTCTTTCCGCTTTCTTCATCAATGCCCCATGCCGCTATCGCGGGGTATTGAGTTGTTTCCTTGGTCTGCTTACTATGCACTAATGTGAGGAAGCACGACCTGACTCATGTGATTATCCGACAGATGCGGTATTCATGCCGGCGCCAAGCGCTTCTCTTGGTAACCTAACTCGGGAATAACATCGTAATCTTAAACCGGCCACTGTCACAATCCCCACATCGAAACTAATCT
>Ga0335072_10016159_pt1 | contig 10585 bp, 9 predicted proteins | sample Lox_Sample_21_FD_206725 | JGI IMG/M metagenome (GOLD analysis project Ga0335072, IMG submission 206725) | Soil microbial communities from Loxahatchee National Wildlife Refuge, Florida, United States - Lox_Sample_2.1 | ecosystem: Environmental > Terrestrial > Soil > Wetlands | place: USA: Florida... | reverse complement strand
TGCCGCGCATTCGGGGTGCTTTCGACGACGTTCGGCCAGTCCACGCACGGACGGCTGATGTCTTCGGTGGCGCCTTCCGGGCCCGCAGTGTCGGCCGCGGCAGCGCGATCATCGCCGGCACCCTCGGCGCCGGCCTGGCTAGCACCAGGAATGGCAGCACCAAGCAGCACAACCAGACGACCCGCATTTACCCGGTTATCCCGGGTGGATTGGGTCCGCATCCGGCGAGGGAACCGGATCCGGTCTAGGAAAGACCGGCCAGATCCCCTCCAGGCCGCGGACCCGATAAAGGGTCCGCGGCCTTCGTTATGCGAGGCCACAGATTGTCAGAGGCATGAGAGAAGCTCGACGAGTAGTGGAGAGGGGATGGCACCGATGCAGTGGCCCGGCACAACCGCCGTGCTGGAGGGACTAGCCGACGTTCCCAGTGGCGCGGAGTTCAGCAACCAGGCGTTCGACAGCCAGGTGTTCGCGAGCGCTGAGCTCCCGTGCAGGGATGACCCGGAGTTGTTCTTCGCGGAGTCACCGGAGGATGTCGAATTCGCGAAGTCGCTGTGCGGGAGCTGCCCGGCGAGGATGACCTGCCTTGCCGGGGCAATCGCCCGCGCTGAGCCATGGGGAGTCTGGGGCGGCGAGCTGTTCCTGCGCGGCGAGATTGTCCCGCGCAAGCGGCCCCGGGGACGTCCGCGTAAGGACGCGGTTGCGGCCTGACCTAAGGCCGGTGCCGCACTGAACCGACAACGACGATGGGAAGGTGCGACGGTGCAAATGCCATTCGAACTGGCGCGCGAGCGACGACAGGACCTGCTCGCCGCCGCCACTGCGCAGCGGGAGGCGCAGCGTGCGCAGCTTTACAGAAGGATCTCCCGGAATGCTGAGCGGGCCGAGCGGCGGCAGCTCAGTCAGCGTGATCAGGCTATCCGGCTGAGGGGCCGGCTGGAGAAGTTGCACTCGGCCCTATAGGCAGGCAGTCGGCCAGCTAGGTAGCTTGTGTGTGGCGGGGCCCGGGAAGCTAACAAGCTTCCCGGGCCCCGATGGTGCCTGCGGCCGCGGCGGGCGAAAGCGATCCGTGATGATCGCAAAGGTCCGTCCGCGTGTTCTTGCCGTTCCTGCAATTGCACGACCGGCGCTCGCCTCACTGTCATACGGCGGCAGGCTATTGGCGTATGGAAAACGCTGGGCGACGGGAGCATTAATACCTTTTCTATTGCCATAGCGCCGCTTGAGCCATAACCTGCAGGTGGGTGGGGACTAGCAGCCATGCGCTGCGCTGCAGAGGGTGGGAGAGAACAATGGAAGCTGCGCATGGCTTAGCCATGCCCACGGGCGCTCCGGTCAGCGGGCGCCGGAAGTTCGTCAAAGGAACCTTAGGGACGATTTTGGCAGCGTCCGCGCTGCCAGCGTTAGCGTCGTGTGACTTCCTGCACAGCAAATCGCCGTTTGTTGTAAATGCAGAGGACTGGCTTGAGAGCCTCGCCCTTGCTATCGGCGCTAAAACCGTCTACAAGATAGTGCGAGGCGGCTTGCAGGGCGGCAGCTGGTCCGAATGGGCGCCAGAGGTCGAAGACGTCGGCGAGGAGATTCTCGAAGACGGACTGATTGCTGCCTCGTCCTTCAACATTACCGCGCCCCCTTCGGGCGTGGTCACTGCGAGCGCGATGAGAGCGCGCTACCGGTTCATCCCGGGCGGAGTCGGCTACGCGCAGCCGGTCCCGCCTGTGCTCATGATGAGGGCCTCCAGGACACCGGCCGGGGATCCGAACACGGACCTGCTCGTCGCGTTCGTCGACGACGGTCGCAAGCACATCGTATTCAAGCCCTGGGCATGGCAAACCCTGGCGCTCTTCGTCAACTACCTCACCGCTAACCAAGATCCCGCCAACCTTAGCGTCGCCCGCGCAGTATGCGTGCTGACGTTGATTCCGGCAGGAACAAGGCCACAGACCGGGACAATGCCGGGCGGATTGGCCGACTATTACAACTATAAGAGTCGTAATGGCGACGTGCGGATCGCGTTGGTCCAGGAGTCGAATGGCTCGCCGACGGGGGTTATCACCGCATCCGCCATACCGGGAGGCGACGGACGTCCGTTGGTAAAGAGCTTCAAACTGCCGACGCAGGCGAGTATCGCCTGAGGCCTCAGTTTCGCGGGTACGGAAGTAAGCGCGTCTTTGCGCGCGCGTGTGGTTACTTTGCCTGGACGGTGGTGGAGAAGCGGGTTTCTGGGACGGCGTAAAGGACTTTCTGAGCGAGGCTGCGGCTGCCGGGATGGCGTTTCAGGAGGCCGACCGCTTGCTTGAGGAGCAGAAATGTAGCGCGTCGCGAGCTCAAACATGATGCGGATCGTTCCGACAGTGAGACAGGCAAGCGACTTGTCGCGGCTCTCGACTACCGGGCTAAGACCGAGGTCGGCGAGAAGGCCGAACTGGCTGCCGGACTCGCCGAGTACGCTGAGTCGCTTATCTAGCTTCTGGCTGTGCCTGCGAAATTGGACCGGCCGGGTGTTAGTTCGCCGCCGCCACGGTGCTCTCGGCGGCTGTGCTCTTGACCCCTGCGCTCTCCCGCGCCGGGTCGGCGCCTGGCCCGTAACCCGGTATCCAGCGGAGTACTTCGGCCCGGAACGCCCCCGTGCACTCCAGCTGGCACAGCACGCCGATGCCGGCGGTTGAGACCCGGTGGATTAGGACGTACGACGGTGGCAGGTTAAACCGCCGGGCCACGTTGGTTGTGCGGATGTCGGTCATGCGGGCAGCCTCGGTTCGCATCCAGTCCCGGCTGAAGGCGAACGTGTCGTCTTTCGACGGCTCGGCCAGCGGCGCTAGAAAAGCGTGCAGCTCAGCGAGATCGATCGACATTCCGGGTCGCAGGAAGCCGTGCTCGCGCAGGTCCCGTTCGACTAGCTCGATCTCGCCATCGTTGTGCATGAGCCAGAGCAGCCGGCCGAAGATCAGCGGCAACCCGTCGGGAAGCCTGTCGACGGCGCCGAAGTCGAGCACGCCCAGCCGCCCGTCTGCTAGCAGCCGGTAATTGCCCGGGTGCGGGTCCGCGTGCAGGAGACCAGCTCTGGCCGGTCCGGAGAACAGGAACCTAACCAGCAAGATGCCGGCCGCGTTCCGTTGGTCCCGGGTGCCGGAAGCGATGACCTCTGCCAGCGGAGTGCCGTCCATCCACTCGCTGACCAGCACGTGATCGGTGGCCTGGAGCACCTGCGGAATCGCGATGTCCGCGTCTCCTGCGTACGCATCGGCGAACGCCTGTTGCGATTCGCCCTCAAGCCGGTAGTCGAGTTCCTCAACGACCCTGGCCCGCAGTTCCTCGAGCATTGGCTTTACGTCCAGCCCTGGCATCAGCACACCGAACAGCCTGCCCACCCGGCTGAGCTGGGTGAAGTCGTTGCTGAGCGCGCGCCCTGCGCCCGGGTACTGGATCTTCACGGCGACCTGGCGGCCGTCATGCCAGACCGCTCGGTGGACCTGGCCGATCGATGCAGCCGCGGCCGGCTCGTCGGTGAACTCGGCGAAGTGCTGACGCCAGTCAGCGCCGAGGTCGGCTGCCAGCACCTTGTGCACCGCAGCGGCCGGCAGCGGCGGCGCGGACTCTTGCAGCCTGGTCAGCGTTGCGCGATACGGGCCGGCGATCTCCGGCGGCAGCGCAGCCTCGAAGATCGACAGCGCCTGTCCTAGCTTGAGCGCCCCGCCCTTCAACTCGCCGAGCACGCGGAAGATCTGCTCCGCGGTCCGCTGCTGCAGCTCCTGCGCGACAATCTCGGCTGGCCGGCCGCCGATCCGCTTGCCGAGGCCGAGCGCAGCCCGGCCGGCCACTCCCACCGGCAGCGAGGCCAGCTTGGCGGTCCTGATTACAGCGCGCTGCGGCAGATCACTCATGATCTCTATTGTCGGGGAAGCGAGGCGGCGCTTCTACCTAACGGCGGCCCGGCATTGACGTGGCAGCGCGGATGAACCGGGCGCCGCAGCCGGCCGTTAACGGCGTTGGACCCTGCAACCGGGCACGTCAAAGGCCACTAGGAGGCGCACAGTCATGATTAACCGGGTGCTCCTCGCAGCGGGCATCGTTGCGATCGTGGCCGGCGTCACATTTGCGCTGCAGGGGTTCGGCGTAGTAGGTGGCAGTGTGATGTCTGGCAACTCATTGTGGGCGGTCCTCGGGCCGCTCATCGCGTTGGCGGGACTGCTAGCCCTCGTCGCCGGCATCCGGCGGCTCCGCTCGTCCGGCACGCCCCGCGGCTAGCCGGCCCAAGAACGGCTCGCATAGTCACAGCTCGCCCCTTACTAGCTAGCAGTGCGTTAGCTAGCGGCACTCGTTAGCGCAGGAACTGCCGCAGATGCACGCGGGATGCGGCAGCCAGCTTCTGCGCCGCCATTGCCAGGACGGCAGGACGAGCTCCAGCGTTGCGTTGACCGTCGCCGGCGGCGGCTGCGATCGGTCAGCGAAGGCGACTGCCTGCGCGGCCGCCTGGGCGGCCACCGATGTGGCCAGGACCGCGTCGCAGCCGGGCGGGTCGGCGCTGCGCCCGGCCAGCTGAGCGAGAATGAGCGGCCAGGCGGGATCGCGCTGCGCCTTGGCCAGGTCGATGCAGCGCAAGCAGGCGGTGACACCAGGCCGCACGAGCGGTCCGACGACGCCGATGGCTTCGTCGGCGTAGACCGCAAGGTACACCTGCTGGCTGCGCAGCAGTTCAGTTGTCTCGTCGACCGATGGGCGGCCGACGAGCACGAGTAGGTCAGGCGGGCTCGCTCGCCGCGGCGCGCTTGCCGGGCCAGCTGCCGCCAGCCCGGAGCAGGTCAGCAGATCGGCGACGAGTGCGGCAACCGGACCGCAGCCGCGAACCTGGACCGTGCACGACGACCGCCGGGCGAGGAGGCTCGCGCCACCGTCTCCGTCCTGTGCCGCCAGCGATGCCGTCGTGAGCACCGGCATCAGTCCCTGGCGCAGCTCCGGCCGCATCGAGCGGAGGATCTCGCAGGGGAAGTCAACGATCGCGCCCGCTGCCGCCAGAAGCCCGATGATCTGCTCTGTCACGGCAGCTGGCACCCCGCGCCGGCCGGCCTCGGCGATGAGCTGGTCCCGGTCCCGGCTGCCGTCAAGTAGCCGGACCACTTCGGCCGCCTCGTTCATGCCAGAGATCGCGACCGCACGCCGCGGGTCAATGCCGATCTGCACCGTGTCCTTGTCGCGCCATAATGGCAGCAACCCTGGTCTCAATGCCGGTTTCACAGCCAGGAGAGTGCCACGGCGGACTGACAGTCCGCTCCTTCATCGGCGGGCCGGCCGACAAGATCCCGGGACCGGGCCGCTCGCCCCCCTTCCCCGGAAGCAGCGGGCGGGCCCGCCCCGGGAGTCCCTGGCCTGTGAAGTTAGGCCCGGTGACCCGGCTGGTCAAGCCGCCCTGTGGACAGGGCTGTGCGGATCGTGGGGAACGCGCGGCGCGTCGCTGTGGATAGCTGTGCGCACTACAGTGGATTCGGCCAGCCGGTAACGTGCGATAGCCACCTGAACTGGCACAACAGCATTCACCTCCTGTGGACGCAGATTGGCCCGCGCTATGCCAGCGGGCCTTCGGGGCCAGTTTCGTCGCCGTCGCCCCTGTCACCCTGGTCGGCGAGGTCTGAGATATCAAGCTCAGGCCTGCCGCGCAGGAAACCTTCGGGGTCGTCGAAGTCGTCGGCGGTGGGAAGCAGGTCGGGGTGAGCCCAGACTTTGTCCCGCCCGGCCACGCCTCGCTCCGATGTCAGACCCTGCCAGATCGCGGCCGCCTCGCGTAGCCGGCGGGGGCGCAGTTCAAGGCCAACCAGCGTGGCAAACGTCCGCTCAGCCGGACCGCCCGTAGCCCTGCGCCGCCTGATCGCCTCAGCGAGTGCGGCGGCCTGCGGCAGGCGTTCGCTGGCAGCCGCCGCGACGACCGTGGAAACCCAGCCCTCGACCAAGGCGAGCACAGTCTCCAGCCGGGCGAGAGCCGCCTTCTGCTCGGGGGTGTCCTCAGGCTGGAACAACGCGGCACCCGACAGCACCTCGTTGATGGCTTCCGGGTTGGTGGGGTCGATCTGCGGCATGGCGTCGCGCAGCGCCGAGGTGTCGACCTTAATGCCGCGGGCGTAGTCCTCGACGGCTCCGAGGAGCCTGGATCGCAGCCAGGGCACGTGCCCGAAGAGGCGGTGATGAGCCGCCTCCCGCAGCGCGAGGAACAGCCGTATCTCGCCGGAGTCCACCGACAGGCCCTCGCCGAAGGCCGCGACACCTGCCGGGAGCAAAGCCGCGGTCCCGGCTGGCCCGAGTGGCAGGCCGACATCGGTCGAGCTGACGACTTCCCCGGCGAGCGCGCCGACAGCCGCGCCGGTCTGGCCGCCCACCATCATCCCGCCGATCTGGCGCATCATTCCGCCGAGACCGCCGGCGCCGCCGAGCCCGCCCAGCAGGGCTTGCATCTCGGGCGGCAGGTCTGCCGCCAGTTCCGCGGGGTCGCCGCTGATCAGTCCGCTCATGGCTTCGACCGCGCGGGCGGCGATGGGGTCGCAGAGCTTGGACCAGACCGGCAGAGTCGCCTCCACCCACTCCGACCGGCTCCATGCCTGTGCCGTCCGGATGCCGCTGGGGAACTCGGTCGCATCTTCCAGCCACAGGTCAGCAAGCCGTAGCGCTTCGATGACCTTATTGCGGTCGCTCTCCAGGACGCTTGCGTCGCCCTTCTGCGCAACCGTCTGGCGCGCGATGTTCTTGGCTAGGTCCCAGTTGACTGGCCCGCCCTGCCAGGACATCAGGTCAGCGAACTGACGCAGCGCGTTCGCGAACTGCTGCGGGTCGCCCATCGGACCGAGTGGTCCGGCGCCGCCGAGCGGCCCCATCGGGCCGCCCGCCCCACCAGAACCGGCACCGCCGGAACCGGTACCGCCGGGGCCGCTCGGGTCGTCCCCTGAGCCGGCTCCCGGACCGAAGCCAAAGGGAGGTTCAGTCATCTGCCCGGCCTCTCAGGCAGGATGGAAGGGTCCACACACGCCAAGCTATCCCAGGAGCGATCCGCAGTGAGCAACCGAGTAGCCCGGGTTCGCCCTGAGCGCAGCCACGGTGCGCCTTCGGGGGCTCCTGTTGTCGCGGTCACCGGGGCGGCTCGCGGCCTCGGCCTGGCCCTGACTGCGCGGCTGGCCGCGTCTGACCTGATCGGGCGGGTCGTGGCGATCGACGAGAGCAGGGGCGACGTAAGCGGCGTCACGTGGCGGATCGTCGACGTCCGTGATCCCGCGCTCGCGGGGCGGCTCGCCGACGTAGACGTCATTGTGCACACCGACGTCGATCTGTCGCCCGACTCGGACGCCAGGGCCAGGCGAGCGTTCAATGTGCGCGGCGCCCAGACCGTGCTCACCGCGGCAGCCGCCGGCGGCGTCAGCCGGGTCGTGCTGGTGACCAGCGCGATGGTCTATGGTGCCCAGCCGGATAACCCGGTGCCGCTCCCGGAGGATGCGCCGCTGAACGCCGACTCCGACGACAGCGTGGTCGGCGACCTGATGGAGATCGAGCACCTGGCCGAGCGATCGTCGCGCGCCCATCTGGGCCTGCAGGTGTGCATCGCCCGCCCGGCCGCGCTCGTCGGCGTCGGCGTCGACACGCTGATCACCAGGCACTTCGAAGCGCCACGACTGCTTGCCGTCAAAGGCTGCGCCGCTGTCTGGCAGTTCTGTCACGTCGACGACCTGGTGTCGGCCCTGGAGCTGGCGGCAGCCGGGCAAGTCAGCGGTGCGTTCGCGGTCGGCAGCGATGGCTGGCTTGAGCAGGGTGAGCTGGAGCAGATCGCCGGGCTGCGCCGGATCGAACTGCCTCCCGGGCTTACCTTCGCCACCGCCCAGCGGCTGCACCGGGCCGGGATCACCCCGGCGCCGGTAACTGACTTGCGTTACGTGGTGTACCCCTGGGTCGTCGACTGCAAGGTCCTGCGGGAGGCAGGCTGGCAGCCGAGCCACGACAACGCCGACGCGCTGGCCGTACTGCTGGAGCAGCGAGCCGGCCACCACGCGGTGGCCGGGCGCAGGCTGGACCGAAAGGATGCGACTATTACCGCCGCTGGCGCGACGGTCGCGGTCATCGGTACCGCGGCCATCGTTCGCCAGGTCCGCAGGCGGCGACGCGGAACCTGACTGGATGTCCAGCACTGCGGGTGTTGCCTGTAACTTGGCATGGTGACGGTCGTCAGGCTGACCGATGTGCGCTCCGAGCCGCTATCGGTCGATGAGATTCAAGGCGCTGCCGCCGATCCGGCGGCAGGCGCTGTCGTACTGTTCATCGGGACAGTGCGAGATCACGATCGCGGGCGCGGGGTGACGGCCTTGTCCTACACTGCCCATCCCTCGGCCGCCGCGGAACTCGGCCGGGTCGCGGAGAAGATCGCTGCCAGCTATCCGATCCTGTCGGTGGCTGTCACCCACCGCACCGGCGACCTGCAGATCGGCGATCTCGCCGTGGTTGCGGCCGTTGGAGCGCAGCACCGGGATGTCGCTTTTGCGGCATGCCATGCGCTGATCGACGAGCTGAAAGCGACCGTGCCGATCTGGAAGCACCAAGTGTTCACCGACGGCGACAGCGAGTGGGTGGCTGGTGCGTAGGACGCGAGGAGTGCCCGGCTGGTTTCCGGGCGGTTCGCGCCAGCTAGCGACGCTGCTGATAGCGGGACTGTGCGCGCTAGCCGCGCTGGCGGTAGCGGCGTTCGTGTCCGTGCCGTACGTGGCGCTCACTCCCGGCCCGACCTTGAACACCCTGGCTAAGCCGTACGGCTCGGAGCTGATCCAGATCGCCGGCCGCCGGACATATCCGACAACAGGTCATCTCAACCTGGTGACGGTGTCCTACACCGGAGGCCCGGGCACCGACTTCAATATATTCAGCGCGCTGCGCGCCTGGCTGACGCCGCACGACGCGGTTGTGCCGCAGAGCGAGATCTACGGAACGGGGCAGACCCAGCAGCAGGTAGTGCAGCAGGACACCCAGGAGATGCTGGGCTCCCAGCAGGACGCCACAGCGGCTGCGCTGTGCTACCTGAACATCAAATTCACGACCATCAACACGGTGTCGGCCACCGCCAAGGGCATGCCTGCTTATGGCGTGCTGCGCCCCGGCGACGACATCACGGCTGTCGACGGAACGCCGATCGGCTGCGACAATAACGTGGTCACCATGATCAGGGACCGCAAGCCGGGAGCAGATGTCACTCTCACTATCGTGCGGAACGGCCAGACCAGGTCCGTGACGCTGGCAACGAAGCCGGAGGACGGCGAGCCCGTCGTCGGTGTCCAGCTGGCCCCGTCAGCCTACAAATTCCCGTTCAAGGTCAAGATCAATCTGTCGGACATCGGCGGCCCCAGCGCCGGGCTGATGTTCGCGCTCGGGATCATCGACAAGGTCACGCCTGACAATCTCACCGGCGGCAAGTTCATTGCCGGGACCGGGGAGATCGAGCCTAGCGGCGCGATCGAACCTATCGGCGGCATCCAGCAGAAGATGGCCGGCGCGCGCGCGGCGGGCGCGACGATTTTCCTGACGCCAGCAGGCAACTGCTCGAACACCACAGGGGCCGTTCCCCCAGGTCTGCGGCTGGTGCGGGTCACTTCCCTCGCCAACGCGGTGAGCGACCTGATCGCGATCCGCCACGGGCAGCCGGTGCCGTCCTGCTAAGCTCGCCTGTCCCTGCCGAGGGCGCCCTGCGTCATCGTCCTCGCAGCGGCCCCGTGGCGCCGCGCGCCCGATCAGTGACCGGCGCAGCAGAGCCCGTTCCCGGTCTGGTTCCGGCCGATGAAATCGGGCCGGTTAGGGCGTGCCTGCCTTCCACGGCGGCTACCGGTGGCTAGCCTTAACGCGAACGGAGTCGGCCTCCTCGGGCGGGCCAGGCTGAACGTCCGGCGGGCCCGGGCTGAACTCTTTGCCCGCCTCGGCTGAACTCGCCGGTGCGGGGACCAGAGGCGCTGCGGCCGCGGCGCGTTGCCGCCGCCGAGGGCGTACGCTCGGACCAGAGGGACATCCGGGACGGGGTTATGGGCTTGGCTTGGCTGCGCGTCGGCGGGCCGGCACCGCAGGGTCTGGCACCGGTACGGCGGGCGGGACCAGCCCAGTTCGGCCGATGGACAGAAAACTGAACCGGGGACCGCGACCGGGATGAACCGGAGCGGAGAACCGGGTTTGAGTAAGTGGGTTACAGCTGAGGGAAGGAGCGGGACTGGTCGTGGCGGTTCGTGTGCTGGTTGACGCGACCGCGGTGCCTGCCGACCGCGGAGCTCTCGGCCGATACGTAGACGGCCTGGTCAGCGCACTCGATGCGGCCGGGGCCGATCTCGCTGTGGCCTGCCAGCGGGCGGACGAGGAACGATACGGCCGCCTGGTGCCGAACGCCAGGGTCGTGGCCGGACCGCCTGCCATCGCCCACCGGCCGGCCAGGCTGGCCTGGGAGCAGAGCGGGCTGCCGCTCGTCGCTCAGCAGATCGAAGCGGGTGTCATCCATTCCCCGCACTACTCGATGCCGCTGCGCCCGAGCGTCCCGGTCGTGGTGACCATCCACGACCTGACCTTCTTCACCGAGCCCGATGCGCAT
>Ga0335072_10016157_pt1 | contig 10586 bp, 7 predicted proteins | sample Lox_Sample_21_FD_206725 | JGI IMG/M metagenome (GOLD analysis project Ga0335072, IMG submission 206725) | Soil microbial communities from Loxahatchee National Wildlife Refuge, Florida, United States - Lox_Sample_2.1 | ecosystem: Environmental > Terrestrial > Soil > Wetlands | place: USA: Florida... | reverse complement strand
GCCCAAAACAAAGGGGTGCAATGGCAGTACCGGCGCGATGGGCATACCACGACATTCACTATCGTTGACGGTAAAATTGCGCATATCGACGATGTGGCGCGCTAAGGTGGATTTCGCAGTGTTCTGAGCAGGGCCTGCGGTTGCCATCGAACGTAGCACTGCTCCGCTTCCCGCATGAGCGCGACAAGGTATGCGTTGGCCGGTGCGCGCAAGCCCTTCGATGTTGCCAACGCGACGATTTCGCCGTTGATGTAGTCCACCTCGGTACGACGTTTTGCCTGCAGGTCGTCCCACGTTGATGAGCGTGCCAGCGGATCGATAGCCAGCATGCGTGAAGCGATACGGTGGAAGACCGCATCCGGCATGGACAACACCGTCGGCAGCCAGCGCGCGGGCAGCGCCGTCAATTGCGCAGGGCGAATGCCCGCGGCATGCAATACGCGCAATCCTTCCTGCTGCAACAGTGCCAGGCATTGCCGCCAGGCGCGCTGCGCCAGTTCCTCGCGCAACGGTAGTCCGCTGAGTGCGTTGAGTGGGTTGTTGAGATTGATCAGCAGCTTCGCCCACAACACGGCCTGCATATCGTCGCGTTGCTGAAGTGGCAATCCGCTGGCGGAAAATGTCGCGAGCAACGATGCGAGCGCCGGCGATTGTTCCGCCATCAATACACCCGAAGAGCCTTGGTGAAAATGCGCCGGCTCCGGTTGCGTGACGTTGAACGGCACCATGCCTGCTAACACCGGGCAGGAGGGAAGCGCCGCGCGCAGCTCCGCCGTGTTGCGCACGCCATTTTGAAAACTGATCACCAGTGTGCCCGGAGCAAGTACGTCCGCCAATTCATGCGCCACCTCCATGGTGGCGGCGGATTTCACCGTGACGAGCACGGCATCGACATCGCGTGCGGCATGCGATTGCGTCGCGATGTCGAGCGATTCGGCCGGAAGGTGCTTGCGATATCCGTGCAGATCGCTGACCGTCAGGCCCTGTTCTTTCAGCGTCGCCGCCACATGGGGGCGTGCGATGAAGCGTACCTTCGCGTGCTCGTGCAAACGGCCACCCAGATACGTGCCGACCATGCCCGCGCCATAAATGGCAATGCGCGGTTGTACGGTCATGCCATGTTGGCCGCAGCGGAACGTCCCGCGACGCGGCCCGAAAAGAGACATCCGCCGAGAAAGCTGCCTTCCAGCGCGCGATAACCATGCAACCCGCCGCCGCCGAAACCCGCCGCTTCGCCTACGGCATAAAGTCCCTGTATGGGTTTGTTGTCGTGACCGAGCACGCGCGCTTGCAAATCGGTTTCCAAGCCGCCCAAGGTTTTGCGCGTGAGCAGGTGCAGACGAACCGCGATAAGCGGGCCGTTGGCGGGATCGAGCATGCGATGCGGTTTGGCCACGCGCACCAACCGGTCGCCGCGATAGCGCCGTGCGTTATGAATCGCCATGACCTGACTGTCTTTGGCGAAGGGGTTGTCGAACTGCCGATCGCGCGCTTCGATCTCCCGACGCAAAGAGGCAACGTCCAGCAGCTGACTGCCCACCAGTTCATTCATGCCGACAACCAAATCGTCCAAGTTGTCTCGCACGACAAAATCGCGGCCGTGGCGTTTGAATGCTTCCACCGGTGCGGGCGCTTGTTTACCTACCGCGCGCTTTGCCACCTGTCGCCAGCTTTTGCCCGTGAGATCGGGATTCTGTTCGGAACCGGAAAGTGCGAATTCGCGTCGGATGATCTGCTGATCGAGAATGAACCAGCTGTAGTCGAAACCCGTGCGGCGCAAATGTTCGAGTGTGCCCATGGTATCGAAACCCGGCCACAGCGGAACGGGCAGCCGATTTCCGCACGCATCGAACCACAACGAAGAAGGGCCGGGCAGGATACGAATGGCGTGCATCGGCCAAATCGGATTCCAGTTTTCGATGCCTTCGACGTAATGCCACATGCGATCGCGATTGATCAGTCGCGCGCCCGCCGTCTCGGTGATATCCAGCATGCGTCCGTCGACATGCGCCGGTACGCCGCACAACATGTGCTGAGGCGGAGCGCCCCATCGTTCCGGCCAGTGCTTTCGCACCAAATCGTGATTGCCGCCGATGCCGCCGGAGGCGACGATAATCGCTTGCGCGCGGTACTCGAAATCGCCGGTCACGTCGCGCGAACTCGGCTTGCCGCGCTCAATGGCATCGTCGGCCAGACGCGCGCCGCGCACGCCGATCACTGTGCCGTTTTCCACGAGCAATTCGTCGACGCGATGACGGAAGGCGAAAGTAAGCAATCCTTTTGCCTGAGCTTCGTGCGCTCGCTTGACGAACGGCTCCAATACGCCCGGTCCGGTGCCCCAGGTCACGTGAAAACGCGGCACCGAGTTGCCGTGACCGATGGCGCCATACCCGCCACGCTCGGCCCATCCCACCACGGGAAACCAGCGCATGCCCATGGCGTGTAGCCAGGCGCGTTTCTCGCCGGCGGCGAAATCGACATACGCTTGCGCCCATCGGCGTGGCCAGTGGTCTTCCGGGCGATCGAACGCGGCCGTGCCCATCCAGTCCGCCAGGGCAAGTTCGCGCGAGTCCCGCACGCCCATGCGACGCTGCTCGGGCGAATCGACGAAGAACAGGCCGCCGAATGACCAAAACGCTTGTCCACCCAGGCTTTGCTCAGGTTCCTGCTCGATCACCAGGACGCGTTTGCCCGCGTCGGTCAGTTCGGTGGCCGCGACCAGGCCGGCTAGACCGCCGCCTACAACGATGGCATCGCTGGATTGCATAGAAGGCCCCTGGGCCGCGCTCCCAGCCGGCAACTTATCGTGCACCCGCGCATTTGCCTATGTGCGCTGCGCCATCGGCGAATACGGCCGCCTATGACCGATGGCAGGGAATGACGTACGGCTCATGCCGCCGAACCGCCGCGCGTTAAACCTTATGCGCACTGGCGCGCATCCAAGCACGCAATAGCGGTTCGGACTGCATTCCTGGGAGGGACTCGTTTATGCGTCGTCGTGGCCTACTTTCATGCTTGCCCGTGCTTGCGCTCGCCTTGACCGGCGGCGTGCAGGCGAGCGGGTTCCATTCGCATCATGACTTTCAGTGCCCTTACTCCACCGATTACGACGTGCAGGTCGAACCTGGCGGTATTGCGTTTACCCGTCACGACGGCGATCCCGGCGAGGTGTTCATGCACGATGGGATTTTGCGCGTGGATGGCCATGAGGTGTCGGTCTCCCATGCCGATGCCGTGCGTTTGCGCGAATACGAACAACAAGTGCGCGATTTGGTTCCCGCCGTAGCCGCTATCGCGCGTGACGGCGTGGATATCGGCTACGCCGCACTCACGACGGTGGTGGCGACGTTGTCCGAAGACGCCGACGAGCGCACGCGGTTACTTCAGGAATTGCGTGACCGCCACGCCGATGCGCGACATCACATCGACGACACGCTAGGTCGCGGCACCTGGCAATCGGGCGACGGCGCCGATTTCTTCGATCACGATCTGCAGAGGACCGTGGCCGATATGGTTGGAACGGTGACGGGCGACGTGGTGAAAGATGCGCTTAGCGGCGATCCCAACCGGCTGGCCGCGCTCAAGGCGCGCACGGATTCCCTGGATACCACGCTGGACAAAGCCATTAACGCACCGGCCGACAAACTCGGCGAACGCGCGCAGGCTTTGTGTCCGCAATTAGGCCAGCTTCAACAGTTGCAACAGCAATTTCAATTCCGTCTCGCCAACGGCGAGCGCTTGCAACTGATCTCCACAGACAAGGAACGTTCTGACAAGGCGAGCCAATACGCCCAGCGGTAGCCCCCACCATGCTCCCCCAGCATGGACAGTCACACGCCCGGCCTCCCTTCCGGGCGTTTTTTTGTCCTTATTCGTCCCGATGCGCGGGGATGCATCGGGCTGCGTCGCAGGCAGATCGGGTTTCGCCGCTGCTAGGCTTTGTCCAGTTCTGCCAGGGATTGCCTTATGTTCGAGCGCCTTCTAACCCTTTCCCGCGATGACCTGATTGCGTTTTTCCAAACGCACGGTGCAGCTTTGATCGGCGCCTTGCTGGTGTTGTTGATCGGCAGCTGGCTGGCGGCGCGGATTGCGAATTTCCTTCAGCGTGCGATGCACCGCGCGTCGGTCGACCCGACGCTGAGCGGCTTCTTGCGCAATCTGCTGTACGGCGTGCTGATCGCCGTGTTGATCGTGATCGCTCTGCAAACCGCAGGTGTTCCGAGCGCGCCGCTGCTGGCCGCGCTGGGTGCCGGCGGGCTGGCGATCGGTCTTGCCTTGCAGGGGTCGCTCAGCAATCTGGCGTGGGGCGTGCTGTTGATCGTGTTCCGTCCGTTCAAGGTTGGCGACTTCATCCAGGCGGGCGGGGTCGACGGCACCGTGCAAGCGCTCAATCTGATGCACACGCAGCTGGTGTTGGCGGACAACCGCGAAGCCGTGGTGCCCAATGCCAAGATCGGCGCGGACGCCATCATCAACTTCAGCCGCCGGGGGACGCGGCGTTTCGAGTTGCGCGTGGGCATCGGCTATGGCGAGGACATCGGCAAGGCCATGGCGGTCATGCAGCGCTTGATCGCGGCCGACCCGCGAATTTTGAAAGACCCCGCACCTACCGTCTGGACCGATAGCCTGGGCGAAAGCGCGGTGTATCTGCTGCTGCGCGCGTATAGCTCAACCAGCGATTTCTGGCCCGCGCAGACCGATTTGCTGCGTGCCGTGAAGGAAACCTTCGATGCCGAAAGCATCCACATTCCCTATCCGCAGCGCGAGGTGCGTGTGCTGGGTGGAACGGTGGAGCTCAAAAAGTAAGACAAATTCGCCGCATACGTATGCGCATGGCCGCTTATCGCGTTTTTGCCATGTCCGCGAGGCATGCCGATTGCTATGATGGAAGCCTTGCGGCCGCCTCAGCCCTCCCCACGCGGCCGCCCTCGTTCCGCAGGAGAAATCATGGCCGACCTGAAAGAAGCCCGCGTTCCAGATATCGGCGGCCACGCCGATGTGCCCGTCATCGAGGTAATGATCAAGCCCGGTGACACGGTCGAAAAGGATCAAAGCCTGATCACCCTGGAGTCGGACAAGGCCACGATGGAAGTGCCCGCGCCGTTCGCCGGCACGGTCAAGGAAGTGAAGCTGAAAGTGGGCGACGAAGTGTCCGAAGGCGCCCTGATCGCCGTCATCGAGGCATCCGACGGCGCTGCCGCACCGGCTCCGGCCAAGGCCGAAGCGCCTGCCAAAGCGCCGGCACCTGCTCCAGCCCCCGCACCCGCCGCGCCTGCACCGGCGCCTGCAGCTGGGGTGAAGAAGGAAGAACCCGCACCGATCGGCGGCCGCAGCGTGCTGCCAGGCAATGCGCCCGAAGGCGACGTCGCCCCTCAGGCACGTCCGCCGTTCGACGCCAAGCTGGTGATGCCGGGCGATGCGCCTTACGCCACGCCCGCCGTCCGCGCTTTCGCGCGCGAACTGGGTGTGGATATCCAACAAGTGAAGGGTAGCGGCCGCAGCGGCCGCATCGTGCGCGAAGACATCACCGCGTACGTCAAGCACGCGCTCGCTTCCGGCGCACGTCCCGTGCCGGGCGGTGCGGCGACGGGGGGTGGCGGTCTGAATCTCTTGCCGTGGCCGAAGGTGGATTTCACCAAGTTCGGCGAGATCGAAGAGAAGCCGCTGTCGCGCATCCAGAAGATTTCTGGTACGAACCTTGCGCGCAACTGGGCGATGATTCCGCATGTCACCCAGCATGAAGACGCCGACATCACCGAGCTGGAAGCCTTCCGCAAAAAGCTTGGCGAAGAGAACAAGGATCTGAAGATCACCCCGCTGGTGTTCCAAATCAAAGCCGTGGTCGCGGCGCTGAAAAAATTTCCGCAGTTCAACGCCTCGCTGGACGAAAGCGGCGAGAAGCTGATTCTCAAAAAGTACTTCCACGTCGGCATCGCGGTGGATACGCCCGACGGCCTGGTGGTGCCGGTGATTCGCGATTGCGACAAAAAAGGTCTGCTGGATCTGGCGGCCGAGCTCGGCGAGATTTCCAAGAAGGCGCGCGACAAAAAGCTCGGCCCGAACGACATGTCCGGCGGCTGCTTCTCGATCTCCTCGCTGGGCGGCATCGGTGGTACGGCGTTTACGCCGATCGTCAACGCGCCGGAAGTGGCGATCCTCGGTGTATCGAAGGCGCAGACCAAGCCGGTGTGGAACGGTAAAGAATTCGCCCCGCGCCTGATCCTGCCGCTGTCGCTCAGCTACGACCACCGCGTGATCGACGGCGCGTTGGCCGCGCGCTTCGCGTCCTTCCTGGCAACACAGCTCGGCGACATTCGCCGTCTGTTGCTCTGACGCGGAGACTGAGATCATGGCCAATACGATCGAATTGAAAGTCCCCGACATCGGCGGTCACGAAAACGTGCCGGTGATCGAAGTGATGGTGAAAGCCGGCGACACCGTGGCGAAGGAACAGAGCCTCATCACGCTGGAGTCGGACAAAGCGACGATGGAGATTCCCGCCAGCGCCGCCGGTGTGATCAAGGAACTCAAACTCAAGGTGGGTGACGAGGTTTCCGAAGGCGCTGTCATTGCCGTTCTCGAAATGGGCGGCGCCGAAGCGGAGGCACCCAAGGCAGCGGCTCCAGCGCCTGCACCTGCCGCCGCCCCGGCTCCTGGCCCCGCACCTGCGCCTGCGCCGGCAAAATCGGCGGCTCCTGCTCCGCAAGCGGCTGGCGCCACCGGCCGCAAAGCCGATATCGAGTGCAAGCTCGTTGTGCTTGGTTCGGGTCCTGGCGGTTACACCGCTGCGTTCCGCGCCGCCGATCTGGGCGTGGACACCGTGTTGGTGGAACGCTACGCGGCGCTCGGCGGCGTGTGCCTCAACGTGGGTTGCATTCCGTCCAAGGCATTGCTGCATGCCGCTGCGGTGATCGACGAAGCAGAAGCCATGGCCGCGCACGGCGTGAGCTTCGGCAAGCCCAAGATCGATATCGACAAGCTGCGCAGCTTCAAGACCAAGGTCGTCGGCCAACTCACCGGCGGTCTCGCCGGCATGGCCAAGCAGCGCAAGGTTCGCACCGTGCAAGGTGTCGGCGCCTTCGTGTCACCGAACGAGATGGAAGTGGAAACGGCGGATGGCAAAAAGCTGATCCGTTTCCAATACGCCATCATCGCCGCCGGTTCGCAAGCCGTGCGCTTGCCCGCGTTCCCGTGGGACGACGAGCGCATCATGGATTCCACCGGCGCGCTGGAACTGAAAGACATTCCGGCGAAGTTGCTGGTTGTCGGCGGCGGCATCATCGGTCTGGAAATGGCGACGGTGTACGGTGCGCTCGGCAGCGAAGTAACCGTGGTCGAGTTCATGGACCAGATCATTCCCGGCGCCGATGCCGACCTCATCAAGCCGCTCGCCAAACGCTTGGGCGGCAAGCTCAAGGGTGTGCACCTCAAGACCAAGGTGACGGAGGCCAAGGCCACCAAGAAGGGCATCGAGGTCAGCTACGAAGGCGAAAGCATTCCGGCGACCAGCGTGTTCGATCGCGTGCTGGTGTCCGTGGGGCGTTCGGCGAACGGCAACAAGATCGGCGCGGACAAGGCCGGTGTCGCGGTGACGGACCGCGGGTTTATCCATGTCGATACGCAGATGCGTACCAACGTGTCGCACATCTTCGCCATCGGCGATCTGGTCGGCCAGCCGATGCTTGCGCACAAAGCGACCCACGAGGCGAAAGTCGCAGCGGAAGTCGTTGCCGGCATGAAGAGCCACTTCGATGCACGCGTGATTCCTTCCGTCGCATACACCGATCCGGAAATCGCCTGGGTTGGCGTCACGGAGCGTGAGGCGAAGGAAAAGGGTTTGAAGATCGGCGTGGGCAAATTTCCATGGGTTGCCAGCGGCCGCGCCATCGGTATCGATCGCACCGAAGGCTTCACCAAATTGCTGTTCGATGAAGAAACACATCGCGTCGTCGGTGGCGGTATCGTCGGCCCGCATGCCGGCGATCTGATTTCGGAAATCGCGCTGGCGATCGAAATGGGTTCGGAAGCGGCAGACATCGGTTTGACGATTCATCCGCATCCGACGCTCAGCGAATCGGTCGGCATGGCAGCCGAAGCTTACGAAGGCACCATCACCGATTTGTACATGCCCAAGAAAAAGTAAGACGCACGGCGTTCATCGCCACACAAAAAGCCCGGAGAAATCCGGGCTTTTCTTTTGCGGACGGGTGCATGCGAAATGCGTGGACCGTGTTCGTTGCATAGGATCATTACTAATTCACACGTCGAAATCGAACGTGTGCTGTATCTGTTTGCGAAAGACGGCCAATCTCGGCGATGTCCACGGATACAATGGCATGAGGAATCGCTGATCAAGTTTTGCGATAGCGCGCGTTATCGCGCTCGCGGAACGTGGCGCAAGTAGAACTTGGATGTGGGTGCAACATGGCGTTTGTCATGCCACACGTTGGCTTGCAAACCGTCAGTGTTCCGCTTTCCGTAATATTTGGAGCACCCATCGCCGTGAATATGGATAGTTCTACCACCTCGGGGTCTTGCGGGCGTCGCACGACACATTTCTCACGCTGGCGCAGCGAACACCTCATTCGAGGCGTGGATCACGCGGCGGTCATGGCTAACGTCATGGATGGCGGCATTCTCACGCCGCGCTATGTGTTTATGGCGATCGTGTCGTGCTGCATCGCCATCCTGGGGCTTTTGCAATCCTCCGTAGCGGTGATTATCGGTGCGATGCTTATTTCGCCGTTGATGGGGCCCATCGTTCAATTGGGGTTTTCTCTGTGCGTGGTCGACTTTCGCATGACGCGTCAGGCGCTCGTGGCGTTGCTTGCCGGTATGGCACTAGCGTTGCTTACGGCAATGAGCATCGTGTGGATGTCCCCCTTGCGCGAGGCTACCAGCGAGATTCTTGCGCGAACGCAGCCTACGCTTTTCGATCTTTTGGTTGCCTTGTTCTCGGGTTTGGCGGGTGGCTATGCCGTCATTACCCGCAAGGGCGAAACCATTGTCGGTGTCGCCATTGCAACCGCGCTGATGCCGCCGCTTGCGGTGGTTGCTTATGGATTGGCCACACGCAATCTCGATATTGCGGGCGGTGCGTTCTTTCTGTTTATGACGAACCTGCTGGTGATCGCGCTCAGTGTGACCTTGATTGCGAAATGGTATGGCTTCGGCACCGATAACTCGCCGCAACACACCGCGTGGCAAGCGATTGTGATTGTGGTGACGTTTGCGGTATTGAGCATTCCATTGGGGTTGGCTCTGCGCAATATTGCTCGGCAATCCTGGACGGCCAAGCAAGCCACCGCGGCCATTGAGAATTATCTGCAAAGGCACAGCGGAAGCATCGAACAACTTAAGATAGACGAGCAAGGAAAGCGTTACGCCATCGATTTGCTTTTGCTGGTGCCCAATTACCTCGACGACGCGCAGGGAGAGATCCAGCAACTGCTCGATCAAGAGCTCAAACATCCATCGGTCGTGCAGGTGCGTCAAACGCTGGAGGCCAACGACACGCAGGCGCGCGAAAAGGCCAGTATCGACACGCTTCGTAGTCAAGTCGACGACCTGAACCTTCAGGTGGCAGAACTGAATCGGCAGGCCGAACCGTGGGTCGTTCTGCATGTGAGGCAGCTACTGCCGCAACCGAGCGACGTTGTGGTTGATATGCGCAAGCGCAAGATCCAGGTGACGCTGCCTGCGACCGGCGCCGGCGATGCGGAGCACATAAACGCGCTGAAAGAACGCCTCGCTGCACTTGAGCCTCGTTGGCGCATCGACATTACGAAAGCGCCGGAGTTACCTGCGGCGATGCTAGAAGGTCGACCTGTATCTCAGGATCCGTCCAGCCACTACGTCGATTAGCGTGTCCATGTCTCGCCTCCGCGAAGCGATGTCGTATTACACAAACAGATCGGCCTGCGACACGAAACTATCCTGATCCACGAAACCGGACAGCCCTACGCCGACAAGGCGATAGCGGCTGTCGGAGGGGCGCTCCACGCGGTCGCGCAAAGCGCATGCCATATCGGCCAATGCGTGCGCCGATTGCGGACGGATGGATGGCGTCAAACTGCGCGTAAGCGTGTGGAAGTCCGCGGTTTTGAGCTTGAGCACGATGGTGCGAGCGATACGGCCGCGCTGTGCTTCGCGTTCGTGCGCGGCCCATGTCTTTTCCGCCAGGCGGCGAATATGCGGCTCGAGTTCGTCGAGGGTCAGATCATTTTCAAACGTGTCTTCCGAGGACACTTGCATCGTCAGTTGATTCGGTTGCACGGGATGGTCGTCGATGCCCTGCGCGAGTTCGTGCAAGCGACGGCCCCAGCGGCCGAAGCGGAATTCCAGATCGGCAAGCTCAAAAGCACGCAAGTCGTTGACGATCTGTATGCCCAGCGCGGCCAATTTCGTCTCCATGACCTTGCCCACGCCAGGCAGGCGGTTCACCGGCAACGGAGCGAGAAAGGACAGCACCTGATGCGGACGAATGACAAAAAGCCCGTCGGGTTTCTTCCAGTCCGATGCGATCTTCGCGAGAAATTTATTCGGCGCGACGCCCGCCGATGCGGTGAGCTGCGTTTCCTCGCGAA
>Ga0335072_10016156_pt1 | contig 10586 bp, 9 predicted proteins | sample Lox_Sample_21_FD_206725 | JGI IMG/M metagenome (GOLD analysis project Ga0335072, IMG submission 206725) | Soil microbial communities from Loxahatchee National Wildlife Refuge, Florida, United States - Lox_Sample_2.1 | ecosystem: Environmental > Terrestrial > Soil > Wetlands | place: USA: Florida... | reverse complement strand
TATCGCTATCGGGTGCGGCCGCCAAGCCTGATCAACCTGACGATTCTCGAAGACCTGTGCCTGGGGCACAACGTGGCGGACGTGATTCTGATTTTTGGAAGTGTGGATATCGTGCTGGGGGAAGTGGACCGATAGCTGCCAGCTGCCAGCCTCTAGCTACTAGCGAGGGTGAAGCCGGGTTGGGTTGATGGCGTGAGTTACGAGGAGCGGAGCAAGGAAAGCGGCTGCGATTGGCTGGAAACGGCTACAAGCTAGCAGCTAGAAGCCAGGAGCTGTACTGAATGCTGGGTGAGGGAATCCTGAGGGGGCTGGCGGAGACGGCAAGAAACTTTGCCGGCAGCTATGTCTCGAAAGAGCGTTTGACGACGGTGCAGTACCCGGAGGAGCGGGCTGCGGCGATTGAAGCTACGCGCGTATTTCCTTTCCTCGTCTACGACGGACTGGAGTGGGAGGCAGGGCTGCGCTGCGTGGCCTGCCAGATCTGCGAGAAAGAATGTCCGCCCAAGTGCATTTACATCGAGAAGAGCAAGGACAAGAAGCCGGACTACGTGGGCAAGATGCAGATTTATCCGGCGCGGTTCGATATCGATGTGTCGGTATGCATGAGCTGCCAGATCTGCGTGGAGGTGTGTCCGTTTGAGGCGATCAAGATGGACACGGAGTTCGAGTTGAGCACCGATGACCGGTTCGGCGGGCTGCTGCACGACCGGAAGGCGCTGGCGAAATCGAACGAGTACTACCACAAGATTCATCCGACCGAAGCCACAGAAGTGGATGCGCGGCTGGCCGAAGAGAAGGCCAAGGCCGAAGCCAAGGCAAAAGCAGCAGCCGATGCGGCGGCGGCCAAGGCGGCCGCTGCGGCGAGCGCGCCTGCCAAGCCCGCGGACAAAGACGCGCCTGCGGAGACCGCGCCGAAGCCGGCCGGAGGCGGAGAGTAAGACATGTACGCCAAGGCCGATCAAATCTTCGTTCATTTGCTCAGCTGGCTGGTGAGCTTTCTGCCCGCCGGATGGCAACACGTGGCAGGCGTGTTGATCTGTGTGGTTGTGATCATCGCGGTATATCCGACGCTATTTGCGCTGGCGGTGCTGCTGGAACGCAAGGGGCTGGGGCGGATGCAGAACCGCTACGGTCCGAACCGCGTGGGTCCGTTCGGGATTCTGCAGCCTGTGGCCGACGGCATCAAGTCGTTAACCAAGGAAGACATCGTTCCGGAGCGCGCCGACAAGGTTGTGCACTTTCTGGCGCCGGTGATGCTGGTGGTGGCGGTGTTCATGGGCTTTGCCGTGTTGCCCATGGGCCGCAACATGGTGCTGGTGGATCTGGACGCAAGCCTGTTGTTCTTTTTTGCGATGGGCGCAACGACAGAGCTGTCGGTGTTCATGGCGGGGTGGTCGAGCCGCAACAAGTATTCGCTGCTGGGCGCGATGCGCGCGGTGGCACAGATGATCAGCTACGAGGTGCCGCTGTTGCTGTCGAGCATCGTGGTGGTCATGATGTCGGGAACGTTGTCACTGACGAAGATTGCGGCCATTCAGAACCAGTACACGTGGGGCATCGCGCACTGGAATGTGCTGACGCCGTGGGGCCTCGCCGGGTTCCTGATCTTTGTGATCGCTTCGATGGCCGAGACGAACCGTTCACCATTCGATCTGCCGGAGGGCGAGTCGGAACTGGTGGCGGGCTATTTCACGGAGTATTCGGGGTTCAAATTTGCGCTGTTTTTCCTGGGCGAGTATGTGGGGATGTTCGGCATCTCGGGGCTGGGCGTAACGCTGTTTCTGGGCGGCTGGTCAGCGCCGTTCGCGTTCCTTGACTGGATTCCCTCGTGGATCTGGTTCTTCGGGAAGGTAATGGTCTGGATCTGCTTCTTCATCTGGGTGCGCGGCACACTGCCCCGGATTCGCCAGGACCAGCTGATGAATTTCGCATGGAAGTTTGTATTGCCGTTGACTCTGCTCAATATGGTGGATGTTGCGTTGTGGCGGTTCATGGGTGAAGGCGTGCTGCGGTGGGTGGTGTGTTCGGCGATTCTGCTGGTTGCCTACGTGGGCGCGGGATTGACGGGGATGCGGCAGAAGAAGTTCGGGCCGAGGAGCTATCGGTATGCGGAGTGAGTGCAAGTGTGGAACTGAATCCATTGCCTGCTCTGAACTCGGCGAGATGGCGGGAAATGTGATGGCAGCAGCCATCGAGGGTAGCGCAGGGGGGCCCGCGCGATGAGTTTTGCGTTCTGGATTGTGGCGGCGTTGACAGTGGCCGGGGGGCTGGCGGCGGTGCTGCTGAAGAACCTGGTGCACTGTGCACTGGCGGTGACGCTCGCGTTTCTGGGATTGGCGCTGATGTTTCTGCAGCTGGATGCGCAGTTCGCGGGGTTCGCGCAGATTCTGGTGTATGTGGGCGCGGTGGCCATCCTCGTGGTGTTTGCGATCCTGCTGACGCGGAACGCGGAAGTTCTTGCCAAAGGGGAGAGTGTCTTCAGCAAGACCTGGCTGACGGGTTTGATTGCCGCCGCCGCGGTCTTTGCGGTGCTGGGCTGGGCGGTGCTGCAGAGTGTGCGCGGGCTGCCGAATGAGACGGCCGAACCAGTGGTGACAGTGGTTGAAATTGGCAAGGCGCTGATGTGGCACTATGTGTTGCCGCTGGAGATTCTGGCGCTGCTGCTGACGGCGGCCACGATTGGCGCGGTGATGGTGGCTCTGCATGAGAAGAAGGAGGCCAAGTGACGCCTCTGGCGGGATATTTATTGCTGGCCGCGCTGTTATTTGCCATCGGGCTGGCCGGCGCGCTTACCCGACGCAACGCGATCCTGGTGCTGATCGGTATTGAGCTGATGCTGAATGCAGCCAATCTGAATCTGATTGCGTTCTGGCGCTACGGTCCGCATCCCGAGGCGCTGACGGGCATGATGTTTGCGATTTTTTCGATTGCGGTTGCCGCGGCAGAAGCGGCAGTTGGGTTGGGCCTTGTGATTGCAATTTATCGTCATGCGAAGACGACCGACCTTGACCAGATGAACAGGATGAAAGGGTGAGCCGGTGATACAGGCAGGTATCTCGATAACACCGCTGCTCCCGCTCCATGTTTCTCCGATCACGGAGATGCTGTGGCTGATCCCGGCGCTGCCGATTGTGGCAGCGGGGATTGCGGCGTTGCTGAAGCAGCCGCGGCGGAAGACCTCGGCGCTGCTGGCCATCGGGTCGATGCTCGGCTCGCTGTTTTTGTCGCTGGTGGCGTTTGTCTACGTGGCCACGGGTGTGATGCAGGGCGCGGCGATCCGCGAAACGTACAACCTGACATGGTTCCAGGCAGGCGCGGCGCAGGTAGACCTGGGGTGGGTGCTCGATCCGCTGTCGGCGGTGATGATTTTGATGGTCAGCTTTGTGGGGTTGATGATCTTTGTCTACTCCCTGGGCTATATGGCGGAGGACGAGAACTTCACCCGGTTCTTCTGCTTTCTGAGCCTTTTTGCCGGCGCGATGCTGGGCGTGGTGATCTCGAACAGCCTGCTGCTGCTCTTCATGTGCTGGGAACTGGTGGGCCTGACGTCGTATTTGCTGATCGGGTTCTGGTATCAGAAGCCGTCTGCTGCGGCCGCGGCGAAGAAGGCTTTCATGACCACGCGCGTGGGCGATGTCTTCTTCCTGCTGGGCATGGTTTGGCTGTTTGCGCAGACGGGCACGCTTCTCTTCTATAACCACGGCGTGGGCTCGATGGAGCCGCTGAAGCTGGGCGCGCTGCTGGCGACGCCGAGCGGGCTGGGGCTGACCGCAGCGGGCGCCATTGGGCTGCTGATCTTTGCCGGAGCGGCAGGGAAGAGCGGCCAGCTTCCGCTGCATGTGTGGTTGCCGGATGCGATGGAAGGCCCGACACCGGTGTCGGCGCTGATTCACGCAGCGACGATGGTGGCGGCGGGCGTCTACCTGATCGCGCGCGTGTATCCGCTGATGCAGGCGGGCTCGCTGGTGGGTGGATCGACCACGGCGCTGACGGTGGTGACTTGGGTGGGCGCGATTACGGCGGTGTTTGCGGCGCTGATTGCGGTGGCCCAGAACGACATCAAGCGGATCCTGGCGTACTCCACGGTGTCGCAGCTGGGGTACATGATGGCGGGGTTGGGACTGGGCGGCGTGGCGGTGGGCATGTTCCACCTGATTACGCATGCTTTCTTCAAGGCCCTGCTGTTCATGGGCGCAGGTTCGGTGATTCACGGCTGCCACGAAGAGCAGGATGTGCGCAAGATGGGCGGGTTGTGGTCGCAGATGCCGTGGACCTTTGGGACCTATGCGATTGGCATGTTGGCGCTGTGCGGATTTCCCATTGTCTTTTCTGGGTTCTGGAGCAAGGACGGGATTCTGGAAGCGGCCAAGCACTGGGATCTGTCGAAGGGGCCGTTTTACCTGCTGGTGTTTGGCGCGCTGCTGACGGCGTTTTATATGACGCGGCAGGTGAGCTACGTGTTCTTTGGCAAGTGGCGGGGACACGGACATGCGCATGAGAGCCCGGGCGTAATGACGCGGCCGCTGGCAGTGCTGGCATTCTTTGCGGTAGTGCTGGGTGCAATCGGCACGCCGGCGTGGCCGTGGTTCCGGGCATTCCTTAACAACCAATCCGTGAAATTGGATTGGGCGGGACTGGGTGATCTGGAGTTTTGGACGCTTGCAGGCACTTCGTCGCTGGTGGTCTTTCTCGGGCTGGGGCTTGGCTGGTGGCTTTACGGGAACAGGCCAACAGATGCCGATGCACCCGATGCGCTGGAGAAGGCATTGCCGCCGGTGTGGGCATTGCTGCGTGACAAGTTCTACGTGGACGAGCTCTACGGCGTGACGGTGATCGCGTTCTATGCGTGGTGGGCGAAGGTGGCCGACTGGCTGGACCGCTGGGTGTGGGGCGGCGCGGTGATCGCAGTGACACGGTTGTTTGGAGGCGGTGCGCAGTTGAGCCGCCTAATGGACACGTACTGGGTGAACGGCGGTTTCGATAAGGGCTGCGAGGAGCTGTCAAACAGCGGCGGGTTGCTGGCGCGGGTGCAGAGCGGACGGGTACAGACCTATTTGCGCCTGCTGGCGCTGGCGGTGGTGGTGCTGGCTGCATTCCTGATCTGGAGCAGCCACCCATGACAGGATCGATGAACGGATTTCCGATACTGACGGTGTTGACGGTGCTGCCGCTGGTAGGCGCCGCGATTGCGCTCTTTTCCGGCCGGCATGCGCGCGTGGTTGCGCTGGCGACTACGCTGGCCGCACTGGCGCTGGCGTTGCTCGTCTGGACGAAGCTGCCGGCAGACGGGTCGATTGGACTGGTGGAGCGCGCGGCGTGGGCTCCGTCGCTGGGGATTGAGTATCACCTCGGCGTGGACGCGCTGGGCGCGCTGATGCTGGTGCTGTCAGCGATTGTGACGCTCATGAGCGTGGATGCGGCGCACAGGGCACATCATCAGCCGGGTTTGTACTTTGCGCTGGTGCTGATGCTGGAGGCCGGATTGTTTGGCTCGTTCACCGCGCTGAACTTCTTCCACTGGTTCCTGTTCTGGGAGCTGAGCCTGATTCCGGCATTTTTCCTGATCAAGCTGTGGGGCGGGCCGAAGCGCGGACCGGCTGCGACGCAGTTCTTCGTCTACACGATGGCGGGAAGCGTGGCGTTGTTGCTGTCGTTCCTTGCCGTGTTCCTGTCGACCGGCAGCATGGACTTTACACAACTGGCGGACATGGCGGCGAACGGTTCCCTGGAACAGGCGGTGACGGCTCATCTGGGGCACGTGATGATGTGGCTGGCGATGGGCGTGCTGGCGGGTTTTGCTGTAAAGGTGCCCCTGGCGCCGTTCCACACATGGCTGCCTGCGGCCTACAGTGAAGCGCCTTCGCCGGTGACGATGTTGCTGACGGGCGGGATGTCGAAGATGGGCGTGTATGGCCTGCTGCGCATTGCGCTGCCGCTCTTCGGACATCAGATTGCATTGATGCGGACGCCATTGCTGGTGCTGGCAGTGGTTACAGTTGTGATGGGCGCGTGGGCCGCGGCAGCGCAGCGCGATCTGAAACGCGTCTTTGCCTACTCGTCGATCAATCACCTCGGGTATTGTTTGCTGGCGATCTTTGCACTGGCGATTCCGGCGGCCGGATCGGCGGCGCAAGCGAGCCAGGCGGCCGCGCTGAATGGCGTGATTCTGCAGATGTTCAACCATGGCCTGACGGCGGCGGCGCTGTTTTGGTTTATCGCCATGCTGCAGGAGCGCAGCGGTGGCGAGCGTTGGATCGATCACTTTGGCGGACTGCGCAAGCCTGCGCCGGTGCTGGCAGGAATGATGGGAATTGCGCTGTTCTCGTCACTGGGATTGCCGGGGCTGAATGGATTTGTGGGTGAGTTCCTGATCTTCCGCGGAGTTTTCTCTTTGTCCTGGGTGAGCGCAACGATCAGCGTGCTTGGGCTGCTGGTGACGGCGGCAGTGATCCTGACGGTCATTCAGAAGGTTTTCAGCGGACCGGTGCCGGAGAAGTGGGCGGCCTTTCCAGACATGCATGGAGGCGAGCGGCTGGCGCTGGCGCCAGTGATTGGACTGATGCTGCTGCTGGGACTGTTGCCGCAGCTGGTGGTGAATTCGGTGAACCCGACAGTTGTGAACCTGCTGGCGCACTGGAGATTTTGATAGAGATGTTGGCCTGGACGATTTATCTCTCGTTTGCCGGTGCGCTGCTTGAGGCATTGCTGCCGAAGAGCAAGCCTGCGCTGGCGCGAGTTGTTGCGCTTGCGGTGGCTTTGGCGGGTCTTGTCCTGGCGGTGATGGGCTTTGCCGCAGGCGCGGGATCCGGTTATACCCGCGTGGTGATCACCGATGCCGCGTGGATACCGACGATGGGCATCCGCTACACCCTGGCCGCGGACGGCATCAGCCTGGTGCTGGTGCTGCTGACGGGGCTGGCGGCCGTGGCAGGCATTCTCTTCAGTTGGAACGTTGAGCTGCGGACGAATGAGTTCTTCGCGTTCTATCTGGCGCTGATTGGCGGCGTCTACGGCGTGTTTCTTAGCGCGGACCTGTTCCTACTGTTCGTGTTTTATGAGATTGCGATTGTGCCGAAGTATTTCCTGATCGCAATCTGGGGATCGACCCGGCGCGAGTACGGTGCGATGAAGCTGGCGCTGTACTCATTTGTCGGATCGGCGATGGTGCTGATCGGGCTGCTGGCCGCGTACGCGCTCTCGGGAAGCCACTCGACGGGACTGGTGGAGCTGGCGCACGCGGGACTGCCGGTGCACGACCAGATGTGGCTCTTCCCGCTGGTGTTTGTTGGCTTCGGGATTCTCGCCGGCATGTGGCCCTTTCATACCTGGGCGCCGACCGGCCACGTGGCTGCGCCAACGGCGGCGTCGATGCTGCTGGCCGGCGTAGTGATGAAGCTGGGCGCCTATGGTTGTCTCCGCGTGGCGATGGGGCTGTTTCCGCACGGCATGGATCCGTGGGGATTTACGTTTCTTGGAATTGGTTCGTGGCGCGACGTGTTTGCGGTGCTGGCGGTGATCGGAATTGTCTATGGCGCGCTGGTGGCGCTGGTACAGAGCGATTTCAAGTTTGTGATCGGCTACTCGAGCGTGAGCCACATGGGGTTCGTGCTGCTGGGGTTGATGACGCTGAACCAGATCGGCATGGATGGCGCGGTGCTGCAGATGTTCTCGCACGGCGTGATTGCGGGACTGCTGTTCGCGATTGTGGGACGCATTGTGTATGACCGCACGCATACCCGCGAGCTGGCGGAACTGGAGAAGATGCACCTGGGCAAGCGGATGCCGTTTGCGGCGTGGGCGTTTGTGATTGCAGGCGTGGCGTCGATGGGACTGCCGGGCTTTTCAGGATTTGTGGCAGAACTGCAGGTGCTGGTGGGCTCGTGGTACGCCGATCCGTGGTGGACCGCGGCAACCGGCGTCGGCATCGTGATCGGCGTGGCGTATACATGGCGCGCGCTGCAGAAGGCGTTCTTCTCAGACAGACTGCCGACAGCGGATGAGCATCCGAAGACCGGCTGGCCGAAGTTTGACGCGATCACGTGGCCGGAGGTGGCGGGCGTTGGCATGCTGCTGGCGGCGAGCTTGTTTGTAGGACTGTATCCGCGGATTCTGCTGAATGCGATTGAACCGGCGGTGAAGGCGATGCTTGCGGGAGGGATGCAATGAACTACGGCGATCTCTTTCGCGTGACCTTGCCGGAAACGATGCTGGAAGTAGCGGCGCTGCTGGTGCTGGTGGTGGACCTGGGCTTTCTGCGCAAAGCGAAGCAACAGACGCGGGCGGCGTTGGCGGTGCTGCTGGGAGTGTTGGGATGCACTGCGGCGCTGGTAACGATGCCGCTGCAGGCACAGGGCGGCTTGACGTATCCGGGAAGCGGCGATGTGCTGCTGGCGGCCGGGGGCAGTGCGGCGGTGGCTCAGGCAGGAGTCCTGGTGCTAACGGTGCTGGCGCTGTTCCTGTTGATCGACTCGACCTTTACGCGGCACGCCGGCGAGTTTGTCGCAGTTACGCTGATGTCGGCGGCAGGCGGAATGCTGATCGCCGCGGCGCAGGACCTGCTGGTGATCTTTGTCGGGCTGGAACTGCTGAGCCTCGGGCTCTACATAGTAACGGCGTTTGCGAAGCAGTCAGGCCGGAGCGCCGAGGCGGCGATGAAGTATTACCTCTTCGGCGGGATGTCGGCGGCGTTTCTGCTGTTTGGGTTCAGCTATCTATACGGCATTACGGGTTCGACAAACCTGCATCGGGTGATGCTGGGGCTGTATATGCCGCAGGCCGCACACGCCGCGCCACTCGTGTACATAGCGCTGGTGATGATTGCGGCGGGACTCGGCTTCAAGGTGGCGGCAGTGCCATTTCATCTGTGGGCGCCGGATGCGTATGAAGGCGCGCCGGCCCCGGGCGCGGCGTTTATCGCGTCAGTGTCGAAGGTGGCGAGCTTCGCGCTGTTGATCTCGATCGGAACGGCCGCATGGCATGTGTTCGACGGGATGCACGGCCGAGTTGAGGTGGTGGCACAGTTCAGTCTGAATCCGCCACCGGTTTACCTGGGCTTCCGCAATGCGTGGTCGGAACTGTTGATGGTGCTGGCGGCAGTGTCGATGGTGCTGGGCAACCTGGCGGCGCTGGCGCAGACCAATGTGCGCAGGCTGCTCGCGTACTCGGCCATTGCGCATGCGGGCTACATGCTGCTGGGGCTGGCGTTCTTCTCGTACTCGCCGCGCAGTGCACAGGCCATTCTCTATTACGTGCTGACGTATGGCCTCACAACCGTCGGCGCGTTCGGCGTGGTGGCGGTCGTTGAGAATCGGACGGGCAGCGCGAATATGGATGCGTTCCTCGGGCTGTCGAAGCGCAGTCCGATGCTGGCCGCGGTGCTGCTGGTGCTGTTCCTGTCGCTGGCGGGGATTCCGCCGCTGGTGGGCTTCTGGGCAAAGTTCAACCTGTTTGCGGCGGTGCTCGGCGTCTATCCGGCAGGATGGGGGCTGGGACTGGTGGTGGTCGCCGTGGCGATGAGCGCGGTGAGCCTTTACTACTATTTGCAGGTGCTGAAACGGGCCTACGTGATGCCGGCCGTGGATGAGTCGCGGATGCAGACCCATCCGGTGACGCTGCTGATGCTGATGCTGGTGGCGGCGGGCGTTGTGGCGCTGGGCTGCTTCCCGGCTCTGCTGCAGGGATGGATGCAGAGCTTCTACGCGGGGCTGTGAGTGAGACAGGGATCGAGGGAACAAGGGAGTAGGGAACAGGGAGCGGGTCTGAAGCCCCGATGCTGGGCTGTAATTGGCCGATTTACCAATGCCGCAGGCTTAAAACATTCCCTTTGCGGTAGGATTGCTCCGACGAGTTTTGTAAGAAGATGGCCCAACTTCCCTTGGATAACCAAAGTCAAGCCGGCATCGTAACGATGAGGAAGCCGCTCGCAGCGCGGCTGAGCAGGTGGATTGCGTCTTCGTTTGACTGGATCCGGAAGCGCGGCTGGATTGAAATTGAAGCCGAAGTCCAGGAGTGCACGGCTCTCAGATACGGGAATTATCTTGGGCGCTCAGGTATTCATCGCGGACCTTGGGGAAACTTTCTTATCACGTTCACATACGAAGTGAATGGAAGGACCTTTGATGGCACAACGGTCTCTCCGGACGAGGTTCAGAAAGGCGACACGTTTGCGATTCGGTGCAATCCGAACCGACCAGAGGAAAATAACACCTTTGATTCGGAGACGAACTGGGTTTCAGCAGCTAACTGGATTGTGATGAGCGGGATTGTGCTTGCCTTTGTCACTTACTATGCTTGGGAACGGCTCGGGGGTAAGTGACCTCAACTATCCGCAAGGGAAGATATGCAGATCTGCTAAACCAAAGGGCGCGATAATCGCGCCCTTCTTTCTGTCTGAAATCTGAGGCAAGACGTCAGCCGCGGAGCCAGTCTTTGAGTTTCTGGACGGTGACGTCGCGGCTGATGTCGGAGATGGCGTTCGTAAGCGGAATCTGCTTGGGGCAGACCTCAACGCAATTCTGTGCGTAGCCGCACTCCTGCACGCCGCCGTCGCCGGCGAGGGCGCGGAGGCGTTCTTCCTTGAAAACCTT
>Ga0335072_10016154_pt1 | contig 10588 bp, 8 predicted proteins | sample Lox_Sample_21_FD_206725 | JGI IMG/M metagenome (GOLD analysis project Ga0335072, IMG submission 206725) | Soil microbial communities from Loxahatchee National Wildlife Refuge, Florida, United States - Lox_Sample_2.1 | ecosystem: Environmental > Terrestrial > Soil > Wetlands | place: USA: Florida... | reverse complement strand
CTTCGATCACGAGTGCCTTGGCGACGTCTTCGGGCAGCCCGCGCGAGCGCAAGTAGAAGAGCTGCTCGGGATCGACCTGGGCGACCGCGGCCGCGTGCGTGCAGCGCACGTCATTGGCCTGGATCTCGAGACCCGGGATCGCGTCGGCGTGGGCCCGCTTGGACAGCAGCAGGTTGCGCGACTCCTGGAACGCATCGGTCTTCTGTGCGCCCGGGTCGACGATGATGTTGCCCTTCCAGACCGCGCTCGAGCGGCCCTGAAGGACGCCTCGGAAGGCCAGGTCCGACGTGGTGTTGGGCGCCGCGTGCTCCTGGGTGGTGTCGAAGTCGATGTGCTGACGGCCATGGCTGGCGTACGCGCCGGTCACCCGCGCCTCGCTGCCTTCGCCCACCAGGCGGGTCTCCATCCGCACGTGGCCGCCCGCCGAGCCGAACCCGAGCGCGACCCAGTCGAGGCCGGCGTCGCGACCCACCTCGGCGCGTTGGGCGCCGAAGATCCAGCTCTTCTCTGACAGGCCCTGGCCGCACACGTAACGCAGCTTGGCGTTCTGTCCGACCATCAGCTCGGTGACGACGTTGAAGACCGCATCGATCTCGCCGGGGCCCGACACGAACTGCTCCCACACCTCGGCCTGGGCGCCCTCGTCCAGCACCACCAGCGTGCGCTGATTGAGCAGCGTTCCGGTGCGGGCCTGCACGCTGGTCAGCGAGATCGGCTCGGTCAGCGCCACGCCGCGCGGCACGTAGACGAACGAGCCGGCGCGCACGCCCGCATCGTTGAGCGCTACGAACACGTCGTCGGCGCCCGAGACCAGCGACCCCAGGTGGCGCTCGATCAGCTCGCGATGCTCGGGCCCGTCGAGGGCACCGACGATCACGCCGTCGGGCAGCTCGTCTGCGTCGGGAAGCTGCCACAGGGGTTCAGCGACCGCCTTTGCGTCGGCTGGGTCGGGGCCGACCCGCTCGTAGGCGGCCAGGTCCAGCCCGGAGATGTCGGTGAACTCCCAGCCGGGGCGGCCCTTGAAGGTGGGAAGCTCGAGCCCCGCCAGGTCCCGAATCAGCGGCGCGCTAGCCAATCGAACCCTCCATCTGCAGCTCTATCAGCCGGTTCATCTCGACCGCGTACTCCATTGGGAGCTCCTTGGTGATCGGCTCGATGAACCCGTTGACGATCAGCTTGGAGGCCTCGTCCTCGGGGATGCCATGCGACATCAGATAGAACAGCTGGTCCTCGCCCACCCTTGAGACGGTCGCCTCGTGGCCGACGTTGACATCGTCCTCGCCGATCCGGATCGTCGGGTAGGTATCGCTGCGTGAGTGCTCGTCGAGCAGGAGGGCGTCGCACACCACCTTGCTGCGAGCGCCGTGGGCGCCCTTGGCGATCTCGAGCAGACCGCGGTAGGAGCCGCGGCCGCCGTCCTTGGAGATCGACTTGGCGAAGATGTTGCTCGTCGTGTTCGGCGCCGCGTGGATGATCTTGCCCCCCGCGTCCTGATGCTGGCCCTTGCCGGCGAACGCGATCGACAGGATCTCCCCGTGGGCGCGCTCGCCCATCAGGTACACGCTCGGGTACTTCATCGTCAGACGCGACCCGAGGTTGCAGTCGACCCACTCGACGGTCGCATCCTCCTGCGCCACCGCGCGCTTGGTCACCAGGTTGAAAACGTTGGTCGACCAGTTCTGGACGGTCGTGTAGCGAATCCGGGCGCCCGGCTTGGCGATCAGCTCGACCACGGCCGAGTGCAGGCTGTTGCTGCTGTACGTCGGAGCCGTGCAACCCTCGACGTAGTGCACGTACGAGCCCGGCTCGGCGATGATCAGCGTCCGCTCGAACTGGCCCATGTTCTCGGTGTTGATCCGGAAGTAGGCCTGTAGCGGCATCTCCACGTGCACGCCCTCAGGCACGTACACGAACGAGCCGCCCGACCAGACCGCGCTGTTGAGCGCAGCCAGCTTGTTGTCGTTGGGCGGGATCACGGTGGCGAAGTGCTCGCGCACGATGTCCTCGTGCTCGCGCAGCCCCGAGTCCATGTCGACGAAGATCACGCCCTGCTTCTCGAGATCCTCGCGCACCTGGTGGTAGACGACCTCTGACTCGTACTGCGCGCCGACGCCGGCCAGGAACTTGCGCTCGGCCTCGGGGATCCCGAGCCGATCGAACGTCTTCTTGACGTCCTCGGGCACGTCGTCCCAGCTGCGGCCAGGCTTCTCCGAGGCGCGCACGAAGTAGTGAATGTCGTCGTAGTCGATCTCCTGGAGCATTGGCGAGCCCCAGGTCGGCTGCGGCCGGGACATGAAGTGCTCAAGCGCCTTTAGCCGGAACTCGCGCATCCACTGCGGCTCGGACTTGAACTCGGAGATCTTCTCGACGATCTCCCGATTCAGACCCTTGGGCGCCTTGTACAGGTAGTTCTCGGCGTCCCTGAAGCCATATCGCTGCTCGTAGTCGGCGTTGATTGCCGCAAGGGCTGCGTTCTCATTCGTGACATCTACAGCCACTACTCCACCTCCAGCTTGATCGTCTGGTCTTGGATGATCACCGGGTACGTCTCCACCGGGACGTACGCGGGCAAAGTCTTCGGCTGACCGGTCTTGAGGTCGAACAACGACCCGTGCCGCGGGCACTCGACCGTGCAGCTGTCCGGGTCGAACTCGCCCTCCGCGAGCGGTCCGTTGTCGTGCGAGCAGCGATCCTCGATCGCGTACAGATTCCCCCCGCAGTTGAACACGCCGATCTCGAGGTCCTCCCATTCGACCAGGCGCATCTCGCCCGGTCCGAGCTCATCTACGGGGCACACGTCAATAATCACCGGCACGGCTTAAATCCTAGCGCGCCGATAGGAATTTGCTACGCCGCGCTGCTCTCAGAGCTACGCGGCGGTGCTCTCAGGCTCCCACCCGGCGGCGTGCCCCAGCGAGGCGCCCTTGAGCACCTTGAGCGACAGGAGCGCGCACTTCATCCGCGTGGCGGAGATGTCGATCCCGAGCAGATCGAGCACGAACGACCGGTCCAGCGACAGCAGCTCGTCCGCCCGCATCCCCTTGACCTCATCCGACGCCATCGACGCCGCCGCCTGCGAGATCGCACAGCCATGCCCGGAGAACCGCACTTCCTCGATCCGCCCCTCCCCATCCAGCGCCAGCTGCACGGTCAGCTCATCGCCGCACAGCGGATTCAGGTCGTGAAACTCCAGATCCGGGCTCTCGATCTCGGCCGCCGGCGGGCTCCAATTGTGCGGGTGCTTGTAGTGATCGAGAATGTTCTCGCGGTACAGCTCTTCCATCTCAGGACCAAGGTTAGTCGCTCCTCCGCGGCGCTATATCTAAACGGTCTCTGGGCTGATCGTCCTCACCTCCATGCTCGCCAGCGCCCGCGGGAGCAGGACGTCGACCGCCAGGCCATAGTCGAGCCGATCCCCGGCCGACAGCGGCCGGCACGTGGATGCGTCCACGACCACGCCGCGCGCCCGGTGCTGCTCGGCCAGCGTGCCTCCCAAGGCCGCGCTGCACGCGGGCGCCGGCGCAATCGTCCGCCCATCCGGTCGGCGGAACCTCACTGCTCCGCGCTCGGACCGCTCCACCCGGAACCCGCCCTCGTGCACCAGCCGATGGTGATACGAGCACAGCTGGACCAGGTTGTCCAACGTCGTCGGCCCACCCCGCGCCCAGTGCTGGATGTGGTGGGCGTGCAGGAAGTGTTGGTGCGTACAGCCCGGGAAGCAGCAGCCGTCGTCGCGGCTTCTCAGCGCGCGCCGCAGCGCGGGCGGGATAGTCCGCGTTCGCCGGCCCACCGTGAGCGGCCGCCCATCCCGCTCCACGATCCGCACCACGGCCGCGTCGCACCCCAACCTTCGCACCGTCTCAGGGGGCAGCGCCGGGCCGTCCGCGAGCTCGGAGCGCTCGACCACCTCGTCCGACGCGAGCGTCACAGCATCGACGTGGACCACGAGCTCGGGCCTCGGGCCGCCCCCGCCGGCGCCACTCGTGCCGGCGTCAGCGGAGGCGACCGCGCCAGCGCCCTTGGCCAGCGCCACCAGCGCATCGGCCCGACGAGCGGCGACGGGCGAGGCGACGTACTCGTCTCCCTCCTCGTGCGACTCCTGAAGGGCATCCAACGCGTTGATGACAACCGCTGCGTCGTCGGCCGGCAGCCGCCCCTCCAGGCGGAGCGACCCGTCCTCATTCCAGCTCCACTTCAGGTAGCGGAGGTCCTGCGCGCGCTGCGCCGCACCGAGCGTGGCCGACAGCGCCTTCGAGTAGCCGCGCACGAGCTTCTCGAGCTGCGCACCGGTGGCGTGTCGCGCGATCTCGAGCAGCCCGGCTTCGGTGGCCGGCGTCGCCGCCCGCGTGAGCGCGCGCACCTTGCAATACGACAGCTGACCGCGGGAGAACGCCTCACGGATCGCGGGCAGCTCCCGCAATCGATGCGCAACGCGTAACTGTTCGCGCGCCGCTCCGAGCGCGAGCGAGCACCGCCACGAGAGCCAATGCGCGCATGACTTGACGCCCCACTCCGCCCACCCACCGCGGTTATCGAACTCGGCCACGAGCTCGAGCCAGCGGCACGTCGCGACCGCAATGTGCGCGGCGAGCTCACATATCTCGTGCTCCAGCTCGTCGAGCGATGACGTGGCGCAAGGTTCGGGTGGATCAAGAGCTAGAACCGAACACATGTTCGATAGAGTACGCCGGTCCTCGGACGGAACCGCGACCGCCGTGGGGACCGGAAAGCCACCGCCGAACGCCCCGCGTGCGCAACCGAAAAGTTGCGTTTCCGCGGAGACGCCGAATCGCGCCACGCGACCCTCGACCGGCGGCCCCTACTCGAGCGCCGCGAGGAGCGCGCTGCCGTGCGGGGTACCCAACCCCGTGCACGCGTCCCAACCCGGCGCCGCGCTGTACGCGCCGTTGTTGCCCTGGGTGATGTCGCGGAATCCCGCGGCCGAGGAACTGGGGTACAGCCGCGGCTGGAAGAACCCGACCGGCTGCCCGAGAGACTCGTTGATCAGCGCGATCAGCCCGGCCCACAGGGGCGCCACGGCGCTCGTGCCCCCGACCGCCTCGCGCGAACCATCGACGAGGATCGAGTAACCGGTCTGGGGATCGGCGTCGCCGGCCACGTCGGGAACGCCGCGGCCCGGCTTGCCCGTGTCGACGTTGTCGGGCATCGACACCCCCGACTGATAGGAGGGCACGGCGAACTCGATGCTGATGCCTCCTCCGCCCGCGCCGTCGCTCGGCTGATCGTTCCACACGACCTCGCTCGTCACCTCGCCGTCCGCGATACGCAGCGAGGTGCCTCCGCAGCCGAGGGCGTGCGGCGCCGAGGCGGGAAAGTCGACGTGCTGCTTGCCGTCGGTGACGCCGTCGGTCGAGCCGCTGTCCCCGGCGGCCACGGTCACCGTGACCCCGACCGCCGCTCCTTCGGTGAGCACTTGCTCCATCTGGGTCCTGGCCTGCTGGGTCCAGGAATCTTCCGGCCCACCCCAGCTGATCGAGATCACGCTCGGCTTGTTGGTCGTGTCGTGCACCGCGGTCGAGACGGCGTCGATGAAGCCCTGGTCGGTGTTGGGCGAGAAGTAAAAGACGAACTTCGCCCCAGGCGCCACCGCGCCCGCGACCTCGATGTCGAGCATCACTTCGCCGTCCTCGTCCTGATTGACGCCCGGCGAATTAGTGGCCCCGTCCACGCTGACCGCCGTCACCGACGGCGCCGTCAGACCGAGACCCGAGAAGTAGGTGTTCAGGTCGGTCTTGCTGTAGCCGCCCCCGAGCTCGATGATCCCGACCGTCTCTCCCGCGCCCGTCGCCCCGCCCGTCGCTCCGGTCGGGAAGCTGTAGGCCGCCGCCACCTGGAGCGGCGTGTAAGACGTCGCGTCGGGCGCCGGGGCCTGGGGGCGCACGTACGGGTTCGCCTGCGGGCGCTCGTCGATCCCGAACACGCCGGTGATGACGCCATCCAGGTCCCTCGGGATGGTCAGCGGTCCCTGCCGCCCCCGGTACGGGCCCGCAGTCGGATGCTCGAACAGCGCCATCTCCGACACGCCAAACGCGCGCGCCACCTCGTCGACCGTCCCGCGCAGCTTCACGGCCCGGCGCCCGGGCTCCACCTCGGTCACGTCCAGCCCGTACTGACGGGCGAACGACCGCACCAGATCGACGTCCGCGTCAGCCGCCCCGTACGCCGCAGCCCACTCGTCGCGCGAGACCAAACGCCGTTCGCTCAACGCACGGCCGGCTTCCTCATCGACCCACGCGAGCGAACCCGACGCTCGCAGGTACACGCTCACCTCGATCGTCCGCGCCCGATCGACCTCGCCGAGGACCGGATGCCCTGGGACCGGGCGGCGTTCGCTACCCGGGATGACAACGCGCTCTCCTGCTGCGATGCGCCTAGCTTCTCAGCCAGCGCACACGGTGTCCAGCCTCAGCCGAGCTCGTCGTCGAACGCGGCCAGCGCGCGGTCGATGTCCGCGCGTCCGACGTCGAGATGGGTCACGGCGCGGACCCGCCCAGCGTCCACCGCCTGCAGCTCGACCCGGTCGGCGAGACGCCCTACCAGCCCGCGCGCGTCGTCCACGCCGAAGATCACGATGTTCGTCTCGACCAGATCAAGATCGATCCGCACGCCGGGCAGCGCGGCCAACCCCTCAGCCAGTACGCGGGCATGCACGTGGTCTTCGGCCAGACGATCTACGTGGTGATCCAGCGCGTACAGGCAGCCGGCGGCGACGATGCCCGACTGCCGGAACGCCCCGCCCAACATCTGTTTCCAGCGCCACGCCTCGTCGATCAGCTCGCGCGACCCGCATAGGACGGCTCCCACCGGCGCGCCCAGGCCCTTGGTGAAGTCCAGCCACGCAGTATCGAACCCGCCGGCGAACGAAGAGGCCGACACACCCGACGCGACGACCGCGTTCAGCAATCGGGCACCGTCCATGTGCGTCCGCAGACCGAAGCGCTCGGCCACGTCCAGGACCTCGCGCACAGCCGCAAGCGGCCACACCCGGCCGCCGGCCAGATTCGCCGTCTGCTCGACCGAAACGACCCGAGAGCGGGGCATGTAGCGATTTCCCGCCACGCGCAGCGCTGCCTCGACCTGCGCGCCGGTGAACACGCCGCCGTCGCCGTCCAGCGTGCGCACCATCAGGCCGGCCAGCTGGGCCGGGCCGCCCGCCTCGGAGTTGACCGGATGGGCCGTCCGGTCAAGCAAGAGCTCATCGCCACCGGGACGCGCGTGCAGCCGCAGCGCGATCTCGTTGCACATCGTCCCGGAGGGCAGAAATACGGCGGCCGGAAAGCCGAGCAGCTCGGCCACGCGCTCCTGCAACAACAGCGTGGTCGGATCGAGGCCGCGCTGCTCGTCGCCGACCTCGGCGGCGGCGATCGCCGCCCGCATGCCGTCAGTAGGGCGGGTCTGCGTGTCGCTGTAGAGGTTGACGGGCGCCAAGTCGCCGGCAGCCTAGCGGCGCCTGGCCTGACGGCGCGAGCTGCGTTGGGCACTGCGTCGTGATCCGCCTGGAGGAAGCGGTCGAGACCCGCCCGGAGAAAGCGGGCGGGACCTGATCCGCAGGGTCACCGCCAGCGGCCCGATCCGCACCGGACCGTCCGCCAGCCACGGCACCAGCGCAGCAAACACGATCAGTAGCGCTCCGACGACGATCGAGGTTCCCAGACCGAACGCTGCGGAGCCCCGGCCGGCGCCCCGCAACAGCCCCCACCCGCCGAGCCCGACCAGCACCATCCCGATCAGGAAGATGACCGCGCAGCTCCAGCCCAGGCCGCCAGGCCACTGGCCAACCCCGCGGTCACCACGTGGCGCGTCATCGTCATCGTCCGTCGGGACACGGTCGACGCGCGTGGCATCAACAACCGGACGGTCCGCGGCGCGGCGCGGCCGGCGGCGTGCGGGCCTGCGAGCTGCCATCGGTCACTGCTCTTACGCGAGGGGTACGTCCGGTCCGGTCCCCGACAAATTGCGATGAGCGTGACAATACTCGCCCGACAACTTGGCAAAACCCCGCAACTGCTGGGCAAACGTACCGAACGCACGTTTGCTTTCGATTAAGTGCTCCGGCTCAGTCCAGCTGTAGCGTCGCGCGCACGCGGCCGAGCCCCTCGATCAGGCGATCGATGTCAGCCGAGGAGTTGTGGACGGCGAACGACGCGCGTGTCGTGGCGGGCACCCCCAACCGGCGCATCAACGGCTGTGCGCAGTGGTGACCGGCGCGTACGCACACGCCGAGACCCCCGAGGATGTCCGCAATGTCGTGCGGGTGGGCGCCCTCCAAAGTGAACGAAACCAAGGCGCCGCGATCCGAGGCCGACAACGGCCCCTGCACCGTCAACCCCGGAACCTCGCACGAAGACACCAACCGCTCCAACAGCTCCGCCACCAAAGCCTGTTCGTGCGCATGGATCCGATCCAGCCCGACCGCGCAAAGCCAGTCGACGGCCGCCCCCAGCCCGATCGCCTCGGCGATCTGGGACGTGCCCGCCTCGAACTTCCAGGGCAGGTCGGTCCACGTCGATTCGTTGGCCGCGACCGTCCGGATCATGTGACCGCCACCAATGAACGGCGGCATCTCCTCGAGCAGCTCGCGCCGCCCATGCAGGACCCCGATCCCCGTCGGCCCGTACGCCTTGTGGCCCGTCCAGGCATAGAAATCGGCATCGAGGTCAGGAAGCCACACGGGCATCTGCGGGACCGCCTGGGCGCCGTCGACCAGAACCACCGCACCGACGGAATGCGCTCGGCGAACGATCGATGCCACAGGATTCACCGTGCCCAAGACATTTGACACATGTACGAGTGAGACCAAGCGCGGCCCTCGCAAAAGCAACGCATCCAATGCATCCAGATCCAACACACCCTCGTCGGTAACGGGCACATACGCGAGCTCGGCCTCGCGGTCCTGACACAGCAACTGCCACGGCACGATGTTCGAGTGGTGCTCCATCTCGGTGAGTACCACCAGGTCACCCCGGTGCACGTTCTGGCGCCCCCACGTGTATGCGACGAGGTTGATCGCCGCCGTGGCATTCGCGGTGAAGATCGTCTCCTCAACAGAGGAGCCGATCCACGAGGCAATCCGCTCCCGCGCGCCCTCGAACAAGGAAGTGGCCTCGTCCGCCAGCGGGTACACGCCACGGTGAATTGACGCGCGCGACGTCGTGTAATACGACGTCATCGCGTCGATCACGGCACGCGGCGTCTGCGAGGTGGCCGACGAATCCAGGTACGTCAGCGGGTGACCGTCGAACGTCCGCCCCAGGACCGGGAACTCGGCAGCGACATCCGCCGGAGAAACCTCGGAGACCCCAGGCACGGCAGCCATTACGCCGCCGCCTCGATCTCGTCGGTGATCCACCCGTAGCCCTTGGCCTCGAGCGTCTCGACCAGCTCCGGGCCGCCCTCGCGGACGATCCGCCCCTGGTACATGACGTGCACGTGCGAGGGCTGGACCAGGTGCAGGATGCGCTGGTAGTGGGTGATGATCAGCACGCCCATGTCGGGGCCCGCCACCGCGTTGACGCCGTTGGCGACGACGCGCAGAGCGTCGATGTCGAGACCCGAGTCGGTCTCATCCAGCACAGCCATGGAAGGCCGTTGCAAAGCGAGCTGCAAAATCTCCATCCGCTTCTTCTCGCCGCCGGAGAACCCCTCGTTCAAGTACCGCGTCGAGAACTCACGCGGAACGTTGACTAGCTTCATCGCGGACTCGACGGTCTCACGAAACTCCTTCAGCGGAATCGGCTGCTCACCATCCGCCTCGCGATGCGCGTTCATAACCGTGCGGAGGTACTTGGTCACGGTCACGCCGGGCACGGCGACCGGATACTGGAAGGCCATGAACAGACCCATCCGCGCGCGCTCGTCCGGCGACGCCTCGGTCACGTCCTCCCCGCGGAAAACGATCTGACCCTCGGTCACCTCGAGACCCGGATGCCCCATCACAGCGTTGGCCAGCGTCGACTTGCCCGAGCCGTTGGGACCCATCAACGCGTGTATCTCGCCGGAGCCGACGGTCAGGTCGACACCCCGCAGGATGTCCTTCTCACCGGCCCGGACGTGAAGGTTTCTTATCTCTAGATCAGTCATACCAAGCTTTCAATTTGGGGTGCATCCGACTGTCCTCGCTCGGTGCGCCGCGAGAACTCGACGAGCTCAGCCAGCGTGGTCGTCTGCAGCGAACGGATGATTCCGCCCTGCACGCGCGTCCACAGCAGCTTGGTGGCGCAACCACGACCGGCGTCGGGCTCGTGCGAGCACAGCACCCGCTCGGTGTGGTCGTGCACGAAGCACTCCATCGGGGCGATTGCCCCCTCCAGCGCCTGCACTACGTCCACCATCGCGATCTCCTCGGCCGGCCGCGAGAGCCAGTAGCCGCCGTGCGCGCCGCGGGCGCTCTGCACGAGACCCGCCTTGCGCAGCCGAGCCACCACCTGCTCCAGATACGCGAGCGGCAACCCCTCGGCGTCGGCGATCGCCTTCAACGAGGTGGGCTGCTCGGGCGACTGGCGTCCGAGCTCGACCATCAGCCGAACGCCATATTCCGCCTTGGACGAGAAGATCATCGGGTTTATAT
>Ga0335072_10016153_pt1 | contig 10588 bp, 12 predicted proteins | sample Lox_Sample_21_FD_206725 | JGI IMG/M metagenome (GOLD analysis project Ga0335072, IMG submission 206725) | Soil microbial communities from Loxahatchee National Wildlife Refuge, Florida, United States - Lox_Sample_2.1 | ecosystem: Environmental > Terrestrial > Soil > Wetlands | place: USA... | reverse complement strand
AGCAACCATCGCCAGCGCAACTGCCTGGACGCTGATCGCTCACGTCCGCAGGCTGACCAGAACCCTTGCAAGAGCCTGATAGACAACGTCGCATTCCGAGTCAGACACTTAGGTTTCGCGCCTCCGATGATCCTCGTCTGTGTTGCCGCGCTCTGCGCCTTGGTCGCCGCTTTGCCGCTCCTTCCCCAGGCAGCGGCGACCATCGGCAGCAGCCCGCTGGGGCATTAAGGCGGGCTGAAGAGCCCACGCCCAATCCCTCCCGTCCGGCCTTTCTCTCGGGCTTGCCTGGCCCGCGCTCCTTCCGCGCTCGCAGTCGGCCTCAGGACGGCGGATAGGCCAGGATCCTAACCAGCAACGGCAGCACCACGCCGACCACCACCGAGGCGCCCAGGACCGCAACAAACATCCCTAACATCAGGGCGGCAGCCGCTTTGTCTAGCTTGCTGCCCGGCTTGCTCTCAGGCTCCTCTCCGGGAGACCACCCCACAGAATCAAACGGCATAGCCCGCCTCCCTCGCCGTGGCGCCAATTCGCGCGCATTTCGCTTCTCCGCATCACGATGAGGAGGAGCTAAAGGGAAGTTTTTACTCGCCGATGTCGCGTTGCCGTCATGGTGTTACGTGCGAAATGTTCGATCGTGCCGGTCTCGGAAGCCTGACCGAGGGTCAGGAGATTACCTTCGATGTCGAGCGCGGCCAGCAGGGCACGCGCACAGCAATCGACCTCAAGACCGCCCGAGCCGTCAGGCCGATCGGATTGAGATAAGGGCCTGTTTCGAATGGGGCGGACTTTTTAGTGACCGCTGAAGTCTCAATCCTTCGCCATCATCTCCCGCATCATCGCCAGAGCCTCGGCAAGGTCGGCCACGACCTCCTCGCGGAAGCCTGCTTCCGGCGCCTCGGGATCATCCCAGCAATGGGCCAGAACGAAGCCGCCCTCCCCCCGGCTCAGGCCGAAGACGACATTGCCGTTGGGATCGGTCACCACGATGCGCCCGGTGGCAACCATGCGGCACGAAAGATTGCACGGCATAAGGGCCGCCTGGGCTTGAACGATGGCTAGATCCGCATCGGTGAGTGGCAAGGGCTCTTCCATGGGCGATTCCTCCTCGTTCTTGTCGCATCCTTGTCGCATGAGGTGTTCGGCAGCGACCTCCTTCACTTGCTCCCTTTGCTAGGTCGACTGCCCAAAGGACATGACAGGGACACAAATTAAAATCATTCCGGAAATTTTACGAATTGAGCGCTTAAGTTATTGATTTTCTGGCGCGCCCTGGTGGACTCGAACCACCGACCCACAGCTTAGAAGGCTGTTGCTCTGTCCAGCTGAGCTAAGGGCGCCCGTGAGGAGGAGACATATACCGTGTGCAGGCCGATGGTCCGCCGGTCAATGCGTCCAGGCCTCGCGGCGGCCATAACGGAAATTCTCGGCATAGGATTTGGGGCGGAATTTCCGCTCCGGCGGCGTCTCGATCTCGAAGGAGAGGCCGTACTTCTCGGCGAAGGCGATCGCCTCCTCGCGCGTATCGAACGTGAGCCGCACCTGCTGCTCCGTGCTGCCCCCGCCGATCCAGCCCATCAGCGGATCCGGCACCTGCGGCTCCTCCGGCTCGTACACCAGCACCCATTCGCGCGTGCCGGCCCAGCCTGACTGCATCGCCGTCCGGGGCGGCTGAAAAATCCGCACCATTCTCGCCATCGGTCTTGCTCCCGCGGGCTCCCTTGGCCCCACTCCCATGGTCGGGGCGGCCGGATTCGAACCGGCGGCCTCGTGTACCCAAAACACGCGCGCTGACCAGGCTGCGCCACGCCCCGCAGGGCCGGCAAGCTATGATCTCGCCCGCTCTTCATCAAGGCGCCAATCCGTGCCCCCCAGCGGTCGCATCAGGGCGTCGTCCCCAAAGCCTGGCAAAGCACGCGATCGCCCACCTGAATGCCGAGCTTGCTGGCAATGCCGCCCTGGAGCTCGAGCGTCGCCACCACCGGCCCATGGCTCGAGATCACGGCAAGGCTCCTCGGCACCGTGTTCTCGGCAATGCTGTCGATCGTCCCGTCCTCGGTGATGAACACCATGTCGAGCGGGACAAGCGTGTTCTCCATCCACATCTGCGACTGGATCGGATGGCCCCAGAGGAACAGCATGCCACCATCCGGCGCGACGCTTTTGCGGAACATCAGCCCAACCGTCTGCTCTCCTTCCGTCCGCGCGAGCTCAACATCGAATGTGTGCCGCACCTCGCCCGTGGCACTGCCCTCGCCGCCCTTGGAAACAATCACGAGCTTCTCCTTCGGCAGCTCCTTCTGCGCATGGATCGGTTCCTCTGCGCCCTGCGCCCAGGCGGGAAGGTGCGTGGCAAGCAGCAGGGCAGTGGAGGCTCCGAGCAGGCGGCGACGTTGCATGCGAAAGAACTCCCTTCGGCCGGGCGGAGGATCCCCCAGGCCCAAATGCTTCCTTCCTTAGGGAAGGACCGTCCTGACGATCGAGGCATCGAGCGCCTCGTAATCCTCATAGCGGATCGTCGCGTAAAGCTCGGCACGCGTCTGCATGCGCGGCAACATTGCCCGCGTCTCCCCGTCGCGGCGGATGGCTTCATAGAGCTCGGCCTGGGCGTGCGCCGCCACGCGCAGGCTGCTCACGGGCCAGATCACCATCCGGTAACCCATCTCGCGAAATTCCTCCGCGGTAATGAAAGGCGTGCGGCCGAACTCGGTCATGTTGGCGAGCAGCGCCACCTCCGGCATGCGCTCGGCAAAGGCGCGGAACATCGCGGGCGAGGTCAGCGCCTCGGGAAAGATCGCGTCCGCGCCGGCGGAAAGATAGAGCTTCGCCCGCGCCACCGCCCCTTCGATTCCTTCGCTCGCCGCCGCATCCGTCCGCGCGATGATGTAAAGATGCCGCCGTGCTTTTGCGGCCGCTGCCACCTTCGTCGCCATCTCCTGCGGCGTGGCGAGCTTCTTGTCGTTGAGGTGGCCGCATTTTTTGGGCAGGATCTGATCCTCGATATGCACGGCCGCCGCGCCCGCATCCTCGAAGCTGCGGACCATGTTCATCACGTTGAGCGCCTCGCCATAACCGGTATCGCCGTCCACGAGCACCGGCAGGCCGGAGGCCCGGGCGACCTGACGGACGAAGAAGCAGACATCCTCCACCGTGATCACGCCAAGGTCGGGCAGCCCCATGGATGCGCTCATCGCCGCGCCCGAGAGATAGACAGCGGAAAATCCCGCCGCCCGCGCCTGCAAGGCGGCAAGCCCGTTCTGGGCCCCGGGAATGCCGAGGATCCCGCCTTCTGCAAGGAGGGTGCGGAACCGCTCGCCCGCCGGCGAGGACGGCAGATCGGCCGCGACCATATAGGGCATCCTCTTTCTCCCCCGACTCAGAAAAGGACCAGCGTGACGAGCAGGAGCGGCAGGGCAAGCACCAGCAGCGCCGCGCCGCAATAGCCGAAAAACCCCGGCATGCGCACCCCGCGGCGCGCGGCGATCGCGCGGATCAGGAGATTGGGCGCCGCGCCGATATAGGTGAGCCCACCGAAAAAGACGGCGCCGGTCGAGATCGCCACCAGCGTGCGTGAGAGCGAGCCCGTGAGCGTTCCGGCATCGCCGCCCGCCATGCCGAAGAAGACAAGATAGGTTGGTGCATTGTCGAGAAATGCCGAAAGAACGCCGGTGAGCCAGAAATAGGCGGCGGGAATCGGCGCCCCGGCCGGGCTCTCGACCATTCGGAGCAGACCGCCAAGAGGCCCTGCCAAGCCCGCATGCAGCATCGCCAGCACCGGGCCGATGGTGATGAAGATCGCCGCGAAGAGCCACGCCACCTCCAGGATCGGCGCCCAGGAGAACATGTTGCGCTGGCGCACCGCGCGTGGCGTGATCAGGACGGAGACCAGGGTTGCCGCGAGCGAGACGAGCACGCTCAGCACGCGCCCGAGGGAAAGCCGCCCCCCAAAAAAGGCGAGCGAGCCGTCCGGCCAGGTTCCGAACACGACGACAGCGAGCGCGACCACCAGGATCAACACCAGATTGGGGACACCGCGCAGCCTGAGCGGCCGGGGTTCTCGGACCGGCGCCGGCCCTTCCCCCGCGGCAAGCCTTCGGTCGAGCAGATAGAACCCCGCAAGCAGCGGCCCGGCCAGCAGCAACAGCGCCAGCCAGAGAGTCCGTAGTGGCCAGAAGAACGGCACCCCCTCGAGGAACCCGACATAGAGGGGCGGATTGCCGATCGGGCTCAGCACGCCTCCCGCATTGGCCACCAGCACCACGAAGAAGACAACGAGATGCCCCTTGCGGCTTCGATGCGCATTGGCGGCGAGCAGTGGATGGATCAGCACCATCGCGGCGGCCGTGGTGCCGACGATGCCGCCGAGCAGCGTGCCGAGCGCGAGCAGCGCCGTATTGCCGGCCGGCGTTCCCCACCATGGCCCGCCCACGACGAGGACACCACCGGCGGTCGTGTAGAGGGCAAGAAGCAAGGTGATGAAGGGCAGATAATCCTCGAACACAGCCCGCGCGAGCGCATCGGCCGCCGCGCCCGGCCCGAAAATGAGCGTCTGAGGCACCAGGAGTGCGAGGATGCAGCCGGAGATGACCCAGCGAACATGGCGGTGCCAGAGGCGCGGCGCGAGCATCGGCCCGAACGCGATCGCAAGCAGCAGGGCCGCGAAGGGAATCCCCCAGGCAAGGGATGGAGCGCCCGGCTTTGCCCCGCCTTCCTCCGCCGCGGCCGAAACCGGCAGCAGAACCATGGCAATGACACCGGCCCATGCCCATGTGCTCATCCGGCGGATCATTTCGCGGATCGGCCAACCCGGCCTTGTCCGCGGCGGCGGCTGCCAAAGGCTCGGCAACCCGCGGCTCGGTTGCCAGCCTCTTGGTTGCCAGCCTCTTGGTTGCCAGCCTCTTGGTTGCCAGCCTCTTGGTTGCCAGCCTCTTGGTTGCCAGCCTCTTGGTTGCCAGTCCGGGACCCTCCCAGTAACGTCCGCTGCGCGTAATGGAGAGTGCTTGCGATGGAAATGACGGGCGAGCGGCATATTCCTGCGCCGCGCCGGAAAGTGTGGGATGCGTTGAACGACCCCGACGTGCTCAAGGCCGCGATCCCGGGTTGCGAAAGCCTCGAAAAACTCTCCGATACCGAGATGAAGGCAACCGCCTCCGTCCGCATCGGCCCGATCTCGGCGCGGTTCAACGGCAAGGTCGCGCTCTCGGACCTCGATCCGCCCAACGGCTACACGATCGGCGGCGAAGGTCAGGGCGGCGTGGCAGGGTTCGCCAAGGGCGGAGCGACGGTCCATCTCGAAGATGACGGGGACGGCACGAAGCTGCGCTACGACGTCAAGGCACAGGTCGGCGGCAAAATGGCCCAGCTCGGTGCCCGCCTGATCGACGCCACGGCCAAACAGATGGCCGATGCCTTCTTTGATCGTTTCGCAGCAGCACTAAGCCCGCCCCCGGCCGCGCTGGCGGAAGCCGCCGCCGGGACCTCATTGCCCGCCGAGGCACGGGCTTTGGCAGGCGGGGCCCAGCCCAAGCTTTCGATCCAGCCCCTGGGTATCCCGATGGTCGTATGGATCGCCGGGGTCATCTGCCTTGCCATCATCCTGCTGCTCTTCGGAAGCTATCTCTAAAAGTGAAACCCGCATCCGTCAGCGCCACCAGCGCCCTTCTCGCCGAGCACGACTACCTCGCCGACCGCGCTCTTGCCACCACGGTTCATCTCGCGCTCTGCATGCAGCGCCCGCTCTTTCTCGAGGGTGAGCCCGGCACCGGCAAGACCGAGATCGCGAAAGTGCTGGCGGCCGGGCTCGGACGAAGGCTCGTCCGCCTGCAATGCTATGACGGGCTCGATCTCGCGGCGGCCGCCTACGAGTGGAATCATGCCCGGCAGCTGATGACGATCCGCCTTGCCGAGGCTGCCGGAGAGACCGATCGCGAGCGGCTGGAGAGCGATATTTATGCCCGCCCCTTTCTCCTGGAGCGGCCGCTCCTTTCGGCGATCGACCCCGACCAGCCGCCCGCGGTTCTGCTGATCGACGAGCTCGACCGCGCCGACGAGCCGTTCGAGGCCTTCCTGCTCGAGCTGCTCGCCGATTTTCAGATCACCGTTCCCGAGTTCGGCACGATCAGCGCCGGCACGCCCCCGGTGGTAATCCTCACCTCCAACCGCACGCGCGAGGTGCATGACGCGATCCGCCGCCGCTGCCTCTATCACTGGGTTGATTACCCGGATGGCGCGCGCGAGCGGGCGATCCTCGCGCGCAAGGCGCCCGGCGTCCCGGAGCGGCTTTCCGCAGAGGTCGTGGCCTTCGTCCAGAAGTTGCGCGGGGAGGATCTTTTCAAGCTGCCCGGCGTGGCCGAGACGATCGATTGGGCAGGCGCGCTCCACGCCCTCGATCAGCGCGAGCTCAATCCCGAGCTGGTGGACGAGACATTGGGCGTGCTGTTGAAATATCAGGATGATATCGCGAAGATCCGGGGCGCCGAAGCAGCGCGCCTGGTGGCCGAGGCGCAAGAAGAGGCGGCATGAACGAGCTCTCGCCGCCGCAATCCGGGGGCGGTCGGCTCGCAGCCAATGTCATGCATTTCGCGCGCCTGCTGCGCCGCGCCGGCCTGCCCGTGGGCACGCCCGAAATTCTCGCCGCCCAGCGGGCGCTCGGCTTCATCGATCTCGGCGCGCGCGAGGAGATGCGCACCGCGCTTTCGGCCACCATGGTGCGAAGGCGCGAGCAGCAGGAGATCTTCGACCGTGCCTTTGCCCTCTTCTGGCGCAACCCGGAGGCGCTCCGCCAGGATGCTGCGCTTGGCCTGCTCCAGGCCGAGAAGCCGAAGCCGGAGCGGCCCATGCCGGGCAGTCGTCGGCTTCAGGAAGCATTCTCGCCCCCCCGGAACAGACCCCCGCGCGGCGAGGAGCCGCCGCCCAGGATCGATGCCGCGCTTGCGGCGAGCGAGAGGGAACGGCTTCAGACCCTTGATTTCGAAGCGATGAGCGCCGCAGAGATCGCGGCGGCGAAAGCGGAGATCCGCCGCCTTGCCCTGCCGCTCGATATGCGCCGCACCCGCCGCCGCCGCGCCGATCCTACCGGGCCGGAGATCGATCTCGCCGGCACGCTCCGCGCAAGCCTCCGCCAGGGCGGCGAGATTCTCCGCCTCGCCCGCCGCCGGCGCGTGACCCGTGCGCCGCCGCTCGTCGTCATCTGCGACATCAGTGGGTCAATGGCTCGTTACGCGCAGATCTTGCTGCATTTCGTCCATGCCGTGGTGAACCTCCGCGAGCGCGTGCATGTCTTTCTCTTCGGCACGCGGCTCTCCAACATCACCCGCCAGCTCCGCCATCGCGACCCGGAGATCGCCTTCCAGATGGTCGCGCATATCGTCCCCGACTGGTCGGGCGGAACCCGCATCGGCGAGGCACTGGCCACCTTCAACCATTTCTGGGCCCGCCGCGTCCTCGCCCAGGGCGCGGTCGTGCTGCTCGTCTCCGATGGGCTCGACCGCGACGGCGCGCACGGGCTTGCCGAGAACATGGACCGGCTGCACCGCTCCTGCCGCCGCCTGATCTGGCTCAACCCGCTCCTGCGCTGGGAGGGGTTTTCACCCCGTTCCCAGGGCATCCGCGCAATGCTGCCGTACGTGGACGAATTCCGCCCGGTGCACAATCTCGAAAGCCTGCGCGAACTCGTCACCCTTCTCTCGAAGCCGGCGCCGGTGGCGCGCGGCGGGGTGGCCGAGGAATGGAGGATTGCTTCATGAGCGAAACCTTACCGAAATCGCCATCCGCGGACGATGCCGAGGATGTGCTGAGCCTTGCCGCCGCCTGGCGGGCGGGCGGCGAAGATGTCGCCCTGGCCACCGTCACCGAGACCTGGGGCAGCTCGCCCCGCCCCGCCGGCAGCCAGCTTGCGGTGACCCTCTCGGGCAAGATGGCGGGCTCCGTCAGCGGCGGCTGCATCGAGGGCGCGGTCGCCGATGCCGCCGCCGCGACCATCCGCACCGGCAGGCCGCAGCTTCTCGATTTCGGTGTCAGCAACGAGCGCGCCTGGGAGGTCGGGCTTGCCTGCGGCGGCAAGGTGAAGGTGTTCGTGGAGAAGCTCGCGTGACACCGGCGCTCGTCCAGGCGCTGGCGGCAGCCAGGGAAGAGCACCGCCCGGTCGTGCTCGCGACCCGCGTGGCACCGCCCGAGCTTGCCGGCACCCAGCACCTGCTGCCCGATCCCGCCGTGCCGGCCCCGCTGAATGAAGCGGCCGCGGCGGCGCTCGCCGCCGATCAGAGCCGCACCGTCGCGATTGGCGGCGAGCAGTGGTTCCTCCACGCCCACAACCCACAGGCGCGGCTGATCGTCGTCGGCGCCGTGCATATCGCCCAGGCGCTGGTGCCGATGGCGGCCGGGCTCGGCTTTGCCCTCGTCGTCGTCGATCCGCGCCGCTCCTTCGCCTCGCCTGAGCGCTTTCCCAATGTCATCGTGCTGTCGGACTGGCCGGATGAGGCGCTCGACGCACTCAAGCCCGACACGCGGAGCGCGATCGTCACCCTGACCCACGACCCCAAGCTCGACGATCCGGCGCTCGACCGGGCACTGAAATCCCCCGCCTTCTATATCGGCGCGCTGGGCTCGCGCCGGACCCATGCCGCGCGGCTGCAAAGGCTGCGCGCGCTCGGCCATGGGGAAGCCGAGCTTGCCCGCATCCATGGGCCGGTGGGCCTCGATATCGAGGCGGTGACCGCGCCCGAGATCGCGCTTTCGATCCTCGCCGAGCTGGTCGCCGTCCGCCGCGGCGCGGCCACGGTGAGGAAAGCGGCGGCGTGATCTTCGGCTCCCTGTCGCTCGAAGAGGCAAAAGGAGCCATTCTTGCCCACAGCCTGCGCCTTCCCGGGCGGATGCTGCGCAAGGGCACCCTGCTCGACGAGGCGGCGATCACCGCGCTCGGGGAGGCCGGCCTTCGGAGCGTGATGGCCGCGCGGCTCGAGCCGGGGGACGTGCCGGAGGATGTGGCGGCGGACCGGCTGGCGAACGCCCTCCTCTCCCCGCTTCTTGGCCGCTCGCGCGCCGCGACCGGCCGCGTCAACCTCCATGCCGAAGCGCCGGGACTGCTGCGCATCGACACCGGCAAGGTCGAGCGGCTGAACCTGCTGGACGAGGCGCTGACGCTCGCGACACTGCCCGATCATGCCGTGGTTGCTCCGAGGGAGATGGTCGCCACCATCAAGATCATTCCCTTCGCCGTGCCGGGGACAACGCTTGCGGTCGCGGAGGCCCTCTCCCGGCAGGAGAAGCCGTTGCTGCGGCTTTTCCCCTTCCGCCATCTCCGCGTCGGGCTGGTGCTGACCGAGCTTCCGGGGACCAAGGAGAGCGCCATCGCGCACACGATCGGCGCAACGGAATCCCGCATCGCGGCGCTCACCGGCACGCTCCTGCCGCCGCTGCGCACGCCGCATAGTGCCGAGCCGGTCGCCGCGGCGCTGCGCAAGCTGATCGCCGATGGCGCGGATATCCTGCTCGTGGCCGGCGCCTCGGCCGTGGTGGACCGGCGCGATGTCGGGCCCGAAGGCATCGTTCAGGCGGGCGGGCATATCCTTCACTTCGGCATGCCGGTCGATCCCGGAAACCTGATCTGCCTCGGCGAGATCGGCGAGAGACCGGCGCTGGTTCTCCCCGGTTGCGCGCGCAGCCCGAAAGTCAACGGCATCGATTTCGTGCTCTCGCGCCTCTTCGCCGGCGAGAGAGTGGGCGCCGCCGAGGTCGCTTCGATGGGAATCGGCGGGCTGCTCAAGGAGATCGAGACGCGGCCGATGCCGCGCGATGCCGCCCCCGCCACGCCGCGCATCGGCACCGCGCCGCGCGCCCGGCCCGCCATTGCCGCCATCGTCCTCGCGGCCGGCCGGTCGCGGCGCATGGCGCCGCACAACAAGCTGCTGCTGCCGGGCCAGAACGGCAAGCCGATGATCGCCCGGGTGGTGGACAACGTGCTTTCTTCCGCGGCCCGGCCGGTACTGGTCGTCACCGGCCACCAGGCGGAGGAGATCGAGCGGGCGCTGGCCGGCCGGCCGGTCCGGTTCGTGCATGCGCCCGACTATGCCCAGGGTCTCTCGGCAAGCCTCAGGGCCGGCATCGCTTCGGTGCCGCCCGAATGCGCGGGCGCGATCATCTGCCTCGGCGATATGCCGCTCGTCACGGGAAGAATGATCGACCGGCTCCTCGCCGCTTACGACGCCGAGGAAGGCCGCACGATCGTGCTGCCCAATTTTCGCGGCAAGCAGGGCAACCCGATGCTCTGGGATCGGCGCTATTTCCCGGAGATTCTCGAGATCACCGGCGATAACGGCGCGCGCTTCCTGCTGGCGCGGCACATGGAGGCGGTTGCCGAGGTCGAGATGGGAGACGACGCCGTGCTGCGCGACGTCGATACCCAAGAGGCCCTCGACGCGATGCCGAAACGGTTCTAGTGCGGGACGCGTTCGGGTCGTCTCGCTCTTAGTGTCTGACTGAGAAAGGGTTGAGTGATTTCAGCGGGTTGTGATTCAATCGGATTGCGAGCCGCGACGGAACCAACGATGCCCTGGACTGAAATCACTCGCCTGCAGTATCGGCGGGAAGG
>Ga0335072_10016152_pt1 | contig 10588 bp, 8 predicted proteins | sample Lox_Sample_21_FD_206725 | JGI IMG/M metagenome (GOLD analysis project Ga0335072, IMG submission 206725) | Soil microbial communities from Loxahatchee National Wildlife Refuge, Florida, United States - Lox_Sample_2.1 | ecosystem: Environmental > Terrestrial > Soil > Wetlands | place: USA: Florida... | reverse complement strand
GATGCTGCTCGGGTGAGATTGGTGGCGGCGCTCCGGCCGGGTAGACACGTGGTGACCGGGGCCCTGGTGACGGGAGCTCGGGTCGGAATGACTTTTTGCCACCGGCGTTGATGGCGACGCTCGGGTTCGGAATGTCATCGCGTGGCTTCACCTGTCATCTTCTCGTGACATTCCTGTGACGTTTGTGTGGCAGTCTGGCGGAACCCATTATCGGGGGTCGGAGTTCTTTTCGCGATCAAGCCGAACCCAGAAGCAGGAAGGTGACATGTGCTTATCGCTCTCATCGTTACTCTGTGGCAGTTGAGTGGACTGCTGGCGATTCACCTGGCGTTTGCGGCCGCGCGCAGGGACCAGGAAATTTTTGACCCGATTCACATCTGGCTGGCGGTGCTGGGTCCTGTCAGCCTGATTCTTGCCTGTTTGACCCTTGCGGAGCAGGGTCCTGACCCAAGGCAGGCTGCTGCGAGGCAGCTGATGTTGCGGCGCTCGGCCCGTGGCGAGGGGCAGACCTCGTCGAGCTGATCCTGGGTGCGCCGGTTCTGCCTTCCAGCCCAGGATTCCATCTCGGGACGTTTCCGGAAAGAGGAAAGCCACCCCAATCGGTGGTACCCAGGTGGAGACGAGCCGCGATGAATCGTACGCGCCTTCCACATCAATCGGGCGTATGCTCCCCCTATGGTGCGGATGACGGTGCTGGCCAGCGGGTCAAAGGGCAACAGCACCATTGTCTCCAGCGCAACGACGCGGGTTCTGGTGGATGCGGGGCTAAGCTGCCGGGAGCTGATGAAGCGGATGCGGGCGGCGGGCGAGGAGCCGGAGGCGCTGAACGCGATCCTGATCACGCATGAGCATCAGGATCATGTGCAGGGCATGGCCGTCACGGCGCGGAAGCTGGGGATTCCGGTGTATCTGACCGAGCCGACGCATCGGGCGTGGGTGCGGTGGATGACGCCGCGGAAGCGAATCACGTACTTGGAGTGGCTGGCACAGCGACAGGGCGCAGGGCTCAGGTCGCAGGGCGCAGAAGGCAACAACGGGCAGGGCGCCGAGCTGGCGCAGGTCACAGACAGCAGGAAGCCGGACGACCCACCCGCGCCGCGTTGTTCGGCGGAGGGGAATGGCGAGCCGGATGCCGAGGAGCGGGCCGCGGCTGAGGAGGCGATTGCCGAAGCGGCGCGCGAGCCGCAGAAGGATCCGGCGGCACTGCCGGCAGTCGAGTATTTCCGGGCGGGAAACGGGTTCCGGATCGGGGACATTGCGATTACGCCTTTTACGATTCCTCACGATGCCGCTGATCCGGTGGGGTTTGTGTTCGAAGCGGATGGGGTGCGCATTGCGATTGCGACCGACCTTGGGTACATGCCATCTAATGTGGCAGTACAGCTGCGAGGCTGCGACGTGCTGATGCTGGAATCGAACCACGATGTCGATATGCTGCGGGACGGACCTTATCCGTGGTCAGTCAAGCAGCGTGTGATGTCGCGGGTGGGTCACTTATCGAACCATGCGGCGGCGGAGTTTCTGGCAAAGGGCTACGACGGGGGCGCGGCGTATGTGGTGCTGGCTCATCTGTCGGAGAACAATAATATGCCGGAGCTGGCGCGTATCAGCGCGGAACAGGCTCTTCGGGACCGCATGAGCCTGCTGGCCAATCACTTGTTATTGGCGGAGCAGGATCGTCCGATGGAAACTATCGTCCTGTAACTGGACGGGTTTATAATGATTTGGAGCCGCCCCTTCGTTGGAGTCTCACCTCAGGGCTGTCGGCCGGCATAGATGAGGTGAGGGGAAAATGAGGACCTGAAACGATGAGTACCTGCACCGATTCGGTCGTTGGGGACATCCTGTCGAGCTGGCGATACGACATTTCAGGGATTTCTCCCGAGATGCGTGTGGATTATGAGGAGCACCTGGTGAGCTGCGCCTTTTGCCGTGGTCGGCAGAGGCTGCACCGCACCATTGATGTTTCGCTCATCACGCTGAGCACCCTGTGCATTGTGGCGTTTCTGCTGGCGCTCGCGGTGATCCATCGCGTGGAGCCGCTGCGCAGTTTCGCGGTGACGATGCATCTGGAGCACACAGCGGTGGTGCTGACCCTGCAGGCAGCGGCGATCGTGGGGCTGCTGGCCTCACTGGCGGCATGGATTCTGGTGGCGATTGCGACGCCGGCCCCGGTGTATCTGACGGGTGTGGCGATGGAGCAGGCGCGGGTCCTGCAGGACAGGATTCCTGAGGAGCTGCGGACGCGGTTGCGGGCTTAGGTTTTTCGAGGTTTGAGTGAGGGGGTTCCGGTGATCCGGAACCCCTTTTGATTTTTGGGCGAGGGGTTTCTTTTTGGGACCGTTGTTCCGTTTCGGGGCGTGGGTAGGGGGCGCGTCGCCATAGCGTGATTTTTGTCACATCGATACTTCGCGCAACCTGGCACCATGGCTGTGTTCTCACAAATGAATGGTGAAGGAGCTGGCCATGGTGATCTCGATCGATGCAGTTCGGTATGGCGTGAAGCTGGAGAGAACGGACCGCGGGCAAGCAGCGGTCGCCGACGGTATCGCCGAAGCCATGCAGGAGCAGGATGCTGAGGTGCTGGCTCCGGCTCGCGGGATGATGTGCGGTCTGCTGCTGAGTGCCGCCTTGTGGGTGGGCGTAGCGGCTGCGGCACGCGCGGTGCTGGCGATGATGCGGTAGGTCAGAATCCGGAATCAGGGAAAGCGAGATTAGGGACGAAGGGCGCCGCATCGGGTGGCGCCCTTTGTTGTTGCACTGGAGCCGGCGTCTGATTCGGCTCTGGGCGTGATTCGGCGCCGTCAGCGGCGGGCTTCGCCGGATCGTTCCGGAGACGGAGTGATCGCGGGACTCTGCTCGTCTTTGGCTTCAACGACGGAGTCGTCGGCAGAGGGCCGGCCATTGCAGTCGCTCTTTGCGCCGAGCGAGTTTTTGCTGCCGGCCGGGGCGGCTGGATCGGTTTTGGTCGAACAGGAATCAGGAGCGGCGCCGGTTCCTGGCGAGGGCGCGGGATGGGCCTGGGGCATACGTGTCTCCTTGTCTCTCTTCTCGGGTGGGATGCGAAAAGCGCGGCGCGCGCATGGGGATTCGAACCATGGGCAGAGGGGCAGGAGAGCTCTCCGGTTTGCTATACTTGCAGAGGTCGTTCCACCCCAGCGAGCGAATGCAGCTCACCGGGGACCCCGATTGGGTGGTGAGCGCGGCAGCGGTTGCTGCTCCCCGAAACGGCTCCTATCCGTGCTGGAACCCTCCGGCGGCCAGGTAGCTCAGTGGTAGAGCGCGGCCCTGAAAAGGCCGGCGTCGGCGGTTCGATCCCGTCCCTGGCCACCACTAAATTCAACAACTTGCAGGAGCGGTTAGACAGCCATTCATGCATCGCCTTGTTCGCTATCCACCGTAAATCATTGAAACTACACATTTTGACATCGCTGCGCTCTCCGGCCTCAAAACTGCTGGCGCCGCTGGTTGGCTGAGATAAGTAACTGGTTTTGAAAAAGATAGCACTGCCCCGGCGAAGGCGCGAACAATGCGCGAACATCGTGCCTCGAAATGACGGCCGTTCGTTTAGCCTCCGAGCGCTTGCCAATGCCAAAAATGGCGCAGCCGTCTATTTTCGATTGACATATTGATCGAAAATAGCGCCGCGCGCTGTTTTCATGCCGCTGCGATGAGTAAGTCGCGCTCTGCCAGGACGTCGCTCGACAGACTCGCTCCGAAAAGACAAATCCGCGGTGTCTTCGGATCATCAAGTTCATCAAGGATCGCCCGGAAGAACCCACGAATCCCTTCACTTGCCGATACCCCCGAGCTGAGCGCTGCCAAACGGGTCCGCAGCACCGTGTCGTGGTAATGCTTGAGGCATTCCAGGTACAGGTTCTTTTCGGAACGACCGGTGCCGTGAGGGCGCGATAAAACTGTTTGCCTCTTCCGCGAGGCAGTATCGCCAATCAATCATGCGCCGGATTTGTGGGCCAAAATCTCGGGCAGAGTCTCGTCGGTCATGAAGGTCCTTCCCCGTTCGACGCGCCGCCTTGTGGCGGCTTGCTCAGGGTCAGGATTTCGCCTGCGGCTCGGACGCCCGCAAACCGGTCAAGTCGACGATTCTCAAAAAATGTCGCACAATACTTGGATCGCTGTGCAGAAGGACCGGCGAGTCAGGAGGCTGCGGAAAAAAAGCAGCGACCGCTTCCTTCTGCGGCGAATCCAAAGGGCAAACGGGCCACGTTCGACGCAACGATCGGTTCCCCAGGCACGCTAGCTAGCTTTCTTTTTTCACAAAGGGAGTTGCCATGCACGCACCGCAGGAAGGCGCGTCCGCCCCCTCGTTTCGACTTGATGTTGAGTTGCATCAGTTGCTGACCCGGCCCGCCGATACGGTCAGCCTCCCGCTCCCGCCACTCGGGAAACCCCAGAAATTCCCTGATCCGGTCTTTCCTCAGCATCCGGAATTACTGAAGCCGATCCCGGAAGACGACGTGTGGAAGAAACCTGACAAGAGGCACTTCACCGCGGGTGAGATCTACCACGCGATGCGTGGCTGGCTGTTTCCGTACATCCGCTCGCGCGTCACGCCGGGCGACTTTCACCCTCTGATCGCCTATCTTTTTACCGAGTTCAAGTGCAACCTCGACTGTCACTATTGCTGGGCTTTCGACAACAAAGTGAAAGGCATGACCGAGGACACGGCGAAGCGATCGGTGGACTGGCTGCATGGGACGGGCTGCCGGGTTCTGGCTTTCATGGGCGGCGAGCCGCTGCTGCGGCCGGATTTTATCCACCGGATTACGTATTACGCGGCGAAAAAGGGTTTCTGGATTTATTTGCCGACGAACGCGCGGCTGCTGCGGACCGATGTGATCGACAAACTGGCGGACGCGGGCCTTGCGACTTTCAACATCGCGGTCGATGCAGTGGACCTCAAGCCTGGCCTGCCCAAAGCGCTGGCGCCCATTCGCAAACAATTCGATTATCTGGTCCGCAAGCAGTATGAGTACGGCTTCTCGGTCTTCCTGAACATCAACATTTGCCGCAACAATCTGGACGACGTTCGACAGCTGACCGAGATCGCGCATGAGGTGGGGATTGCAACCGATTACCACATCAACGAATCGCCGTTGATTGAACAGGATGAGCATTTCAAGCACGCCGACAACAACGTCACATACATCAGCAAAGACGACTGGCCGGCAGTGGAAGAAACGATCCAGTGGTTGACGGAGAAGCAGGATTCGGGTTACAAGATGGTCAACTCGAATACCCGGCTGTGGCAGATGGTGAGCTTCATGAAAGGCAATCATTTTCCCTGGAATTGCCGTGCCGGCCAGAACTCCATGATCATCCGCGTTGACGGAACGCTCGCGCCCTGTTTCCCCATGTATATGGCGAGTTATGACTGGGGAGTGGTGGGAGCGCATAAGTTCGACACCAAACAGCTCGATCACCAGAAAGAAACGTGCCAGACGCACTGCTTTTCTACGCTGAACCACATACTTGGCTGGTGCTACAACGACCAGCGCGTGATTAAGTACTTCTTCAAACAGCTGGCTCACGGATTTCAGGGAGTGCACGGCCAGATGTAAATCGCCTTCCCAATTCGCCCGGCTCGGTAAGCCCAATCCTACCCAGAGGAGTGACGTATGCCGACGGTTGAAGTCGTCCAGACCGATTTCGAGATGGAAATTCAGGCTCGCATCGATGCCGAGCGAGCGCGTCTGCGTGCCGAGGCCGGACTGGCCCGGATGCGCGATTTCAAAAAGCCTGTCGAGCGGACCTTTACCGCGGCCGAACGCGACCGCGTGACTATCCTCTTCGGTGGGCTCACGTGGAAGCACGAGGAAATGATCAAGGCGGTGTTTCACGGCAGCGGGTATCGATGCGAGAACATTCCGACGCCGGTGGTCGCCGATTTCCAGGCCGGCAAGGAATTCGGGAACAACGGCCAGTGCAACCCCACGTACTTTACGGTCGGTAATCTTGTTCGTCATCTGCAGAAGCTGGAACAGGAGGGGTTGTCGCGCCAGCACATCCTCGACAACTATGTGTTCTTCACCGCGGGGTCGTGCGGGCCGTGCCGCTTCGGCATGTACGAGGCCGAGTACCGCTTTGCACTGCAGAATGCCGGCTATGACGGGTTCCGCGTCCTGCTGTTCCAGCAAACCGACGGCATCAAGGCAGCGAGCGGCGAGCCAGGCCTGAAGTTCACCGTGGACTTTGGGATGGGGATGCTGAATGCGCTGAACCTGGGCGACGTGGTGAACGAACTGGTCTACCAGGTTCGTCCTTTCGAAGCGCGCAAAGGCGAAACCGACCGCGTGATTCGCGAGGCCGTGACGACCCTGACGGACACACTGCGCGAACGGAAGCGCTGGCATATCGACGATGCGGCGCCTAAGTGGCTACTGCCACTGTTATCGAAGAACGAGAAGGTAAAGGGCATCAGCTGTACGTTAGGTAAGGTCGCGCATAACCTGTATGGCAAGGAATACGTCGATGCCCTGCACGCGTGCCGCGATCGCGTCGATGCAATCGAAGTCGATCGGCTGCGCGTGAAGCCGGTGATCAAAATTACGGGCGAGTTCTGGGCGCAGACAACGGAGGGCGATGGCAACTTCAACATGTTCGCCTTCCTCGAGAAGGAAGGCGCGCAGGTGCTGGTAGAGCCCATTGCCACATGGATTGCCTACATGATGTTTGTAGCGAAGGAAGGCGCGAGAGCAAGAGCGGACGCGCAGGCTCCTTACCGCGATCCCAGGTGGTACGAGGTGAAGAAGCGCGCTGCAAATGGGTTTGCGCTGTTCAAGAAGACAGCCGGACTTAGCGCGGGCAGCGCGATGTGGACTTACTTCTATCACCGCACGATTAAGCACATGGGTGACACCGCGCATCATCTGGTTCCGCAGAAAGAACTGGCTCGCCTGGCGCATCCCTTCTATCACCAGCTGGCACGAGGCGGCGAAGGGCACATGGAAGTGGGCAAGAACGTCTATTACACCGTCAACCATTTGTGCCACATGGTGCTGGCGCTGAAGCCGTTCGGCTGCATGCCGTCGACGCAGTCCGATGCGGTGCAGTCGCGCGTGGTGAGTAAGTACAAGGACATGATCTTTCTCCCCATCGAAACTTCCGGTGAGGGCGAGGTGAACGCGCACAGCCGCGTGCAGATGGCGCTGGCGGAAGCGAAGGCGAAGGCTCGTGCGGAATTCGAGAGCGTAATCGAGAAGACGGGTAAGTCGGTGGACGATCTTCGCGAGTATGTGGAGCGTCATCCTCAGATGAAGCGCGGTTTGTATCACGTGCCGCACCGGGAAGGCATCGCCGGAACCGCTGCGCAGTTCGCATTGCACGTAAGCGATCTGATGGATCGGGACGGCGCTTTCCGCCGCTCGGCTCGCGTGGCCGTTACAGCACCGCGGGTAGCCTGATGCGTGCGCTGTCTGAACTGCGGGGGGAAGTGATCTGCGCGGTGCTGCAGTTGCTCCTCGTCCTGGCGCTTGGTGTGGCCATGCGACGTGGCGCGAGGAGCGTGGCTCCGCGGCCTTCCCCACTGGACGTTCCACCGGGTGAGGACATCCTCCCGAACAACTGAGGGCGGCGGTAGACGCCGTTCGCGAACATGGAGAACACCTCATGCAGCAGCTTATGGTGGGTCTCGACGTCGGCTCCACAACGGTCAAGGCCGTCGTAGTTGACCCGGCAACCGATGCCATTCTCTGGCAGGACTATCAGCGGCACGAGACGCGCCAGCCGGAGAAAGTTCTCGAGTTTCTGGAGCGGATGGAAGCCGATTCCGGCGTGGCGGCGGCGAACACGCGGATCTTTGTTACCGGATCCGGTGGCGGCACGCTGGCGGAGATGATCGGCGCGAAGTTTGTGCAGGAAGTGCACGCCGTGGCTCTCGCCGTCGAGAAGCTGCACCCGGAGGTGTACTCCGTCATCGAGCTGGGAGGTCAGGATGCGAAGATCATCGTCTTCAAGGACGATGAAGAGACAGGGCGAAAAAAGAAGATTCCTTCAATGAACGATAAGTGCGCCGGAGGAACGGGCGCGGTCATCGACAAGATCAACGCGAAGCTCAAGATTCCTACCACAGAACTGGCTAACCAGGGGTATCACGGCATTAAGCTGCATAAGGTTGCGGGAAAATGCGGAGTATTCGCGGAAACCGACATTAACGGCCTGCAGAAGACGGGCACGCCGTCGGATGAGTTAATGGCCTCGCTCTTTGAAGCGATCGTGCTTCAGAACCTCAGCGTACTTACTCGGGGTAACACATTACGTCCTCACGTATTGCTGCTGGGTGGACCGAATGGCTTTATTCGTGGAATGCGCGAGGCGTGGCAGGCGAATATCCCGCGCATGTGGAAAGAGCGCAAGGTGCAGATTCCGGACGGCGCGACGCCGGAGGAACTTATCAAGGTTCCGGGAAATGCACAGTACTTCGCTGCTCTGGGCTCGGTTGAATTTGGCAAGGACGAAGATGCGGAGATAGGTCATTATCTCGGCACGGAGAAGCTGCGCTGGTATATCGAGTACGGGCGTGCCGAAGAGAAGGCAGCGGCGGGCGGCAAGGGCCTGGTTACCGGTAACGATGAGCTTGAAGAATTCCGTGGCGTCTACCGCAGGAAGAAATTCATCCCGGCGCAATTCACAGCTGGCCAGGTGGTCACGGGTTTCGTGGGGGTCGACGGCGGTTCTACTTCGACTAAGGCAGTCCTGCTGGGTAAGGATGGCGAGATTCTTTGTAAGTCCTATCAGCTCTCGAATGGCAATCCGATCCAGGACACGATCGAGATGTTCGATAAGCTGCGCGAGCAGATTGAGTCAAAGGGCGCGGAGATGGAAGTACTCGGCGTCGGCACGACTGGTTACGCAAAAGACATTCTTCGCGACGTTCTGAATGCCGATGTTGCACTGGTCGAGACCGTTGCGCATACCGAATCAGCGCTGAAGTTCTACGACGATCCGCACGTGATCGTGGATGTGGGCGGGCAGGACATCAAGCTCATCGTGCTGAAAGACGGCCGTGTGAAGGATTTCAAGCTGAACACGCAGTGCTCGGCGGGCAATGGATATTTTCTGCAATCGACGGCCGAAGGTTTTGGAATGAAGGTGGAGGACTTTGCCGACATCGCCTTCTCGGCTAAGTCGATGCCGTCCTTCGGCTATGGCTGCGCTGTTTTTATGCAGTCGGACATCGTTAACTTCCAGCGCCAGGGCTGGCGGTCGGAAGAGATTCTTGCCGGACTGGCGGATGTGCTTCCGAAAAACGTTTTTCTTTATGTCGCCAGCATTCCGAATCTGGCCGCGCTTGGTTCTCGTTTCGTGCTGCAGGGTGGCACGCAAAACAACATGGCCGTTGTGAAGGCTGAAGTGGACTTTATCCGCTCCAGTTTCCGCGCTAACGGCCGCGAGCCTGAGATCATCGTGCACGAGCACTGCGGAGAATCCGGCGCCATCGGTGCGGCCCAGGAAGCGCTGCGCCTTTGGAAGAACGGCAAAGTGACGACGTTCATTGGACTCGACGCGGTCCGGAACATCCGTTACCGGACGACGCGCAATGAAGACACGCGTTGCTATTTCTGCAAGAACAATTGCCTGCGGACATTCATCGACGTCGACGTGACTGGCGACGCCGCCGTTAACGCCGTTGCTGCGCCTGCTCCGGCAGATGACCGGGCGGCGACACCGGAAGAAGTCGCAGCCGTTGTTACGAATCTGCCCAGCCTTGAGCAGATCGAAGCCAACCTGCCCGGTCACGGTTCATCCTGCAGCACCGGGCACGATCACGACCACGCGGGCGGCGGCGGCTGCGGGTGCGGGACTCCGACCAAGACCTCTCTGCGCGCAAAGGTCGATCCTCTCATTCAGATTCAGGCTGCCCCGGGGGCGAAGAAGCCGGTGGAGATGCCGAAGCCCACAGGCGAGTTCCAGCCGCGCAAAACCAAGGTGCCGCTGCGGGTGGGCGAGCAGCGCCTGATCATTGCGACCTGCGAAAAAGGCGCGGTCGAGGACCTGAACGACATGAAGGGGATCAAGGCCGACATCGACAAGATCAAAGCGGCAAATCCGAACTTCGTGGACATCGCCGCGCGTGACGTCTTCCGCCATCGCGAGGTCGCGAACGCGGCCGATCCGATTCCCAGCGTGAAAGGGTTGTTCGTCTCAAAGCAGACGAAGGAGCGCGCCGCGCTGATGGAGCGGCGCAAGGATTTTCGTGTTGGCATCCCGCGGCTGCTGAACACCTATAACTACGCGCCGCTTTTCAATGCTTATTTTGCAAGCCTCGGAATGCAGGCGGAGAACATCGTCTACTCCGACTACACCACGCCGGAACTTTATCGCGCGGGCGCCAGCCGCGGCGCGGTGGACCCCTGCTACCCCTCCAAGATCGGCATCGCACACGTCTATAACCTGCTCGCCGTGAAGCACAGCAAGAAGCCGCTGAACGCCATCTGGTTCCCGATGTACGACGTGCTGCACACACCCCTGGTGAATCTGACCGGTTCGAACGCCTGCCCGACGGTGACGGCTACTCCTAACGCCGTGAAGGCTGCCTTCACCAAGGAGAGCGACCTGTTCACTGAGA
>Ga0335072_10016151_pt1 | contig 10588 bp, 7 predicted proteins | sample Lox_Sample_21_FD_206725 | JGI IMG/M metagenome (GOLD analysis project Ga0335072, IMG submission 206725) | Soil microbial communities from Loxahatchee National Wildlife Refuge, Florida, United States - Lox_Sample_2.1 | ecosystem: Environmental > Terrestrial > Soil > Wetlands | place: USA: Florida... | reverse complement strand
GACGTGAACTTCCACCAGATCTGTCTTCCAGTGCTCGGCGCTCACCTGAAGCCGGTGAATTTCGAAGACTCCTCCTTTGTCGACATGGCCCAGCAGACCATAGCCAAAGTCGACTCGCTCGCCGACAACGCCGCGCATTTCCACCATTCGCTTGAGCCGTGCATTAATGGTCAGCGTTCCTTCGAGGGCGTGAACGATACGAGCCTCGTAGCCTGAGGGATTGAAGGCTGGGTCGGGCCGAAAGGAGACCTGCACCTGATCGCCGTCCGGCGAGCCTTTGTACTCGAAGAGGAACGCCTTCGGCATTAGCTCCATAATTCCTCCGAGGCGGTTCTCATCTTCCTGGTGCTCGTGTTCGACGCGTGCGATCTGCCCGGGGCTCTGGATGTAGTCCGCGAGGCGCGCGTCCTCGCGCTGCTGTTGCGTCGGGTCGAGGGGATTTCCGTTTCGTTCCAGAACCCGGAAGATTGGCCCCTGGTCGGTCTCGACTTGCTCCCGGACGAGGGTCGCGACGGATGAAACGCACTCGCTGCGATATTGCCAGTGGCTGTCGTGCTCGCGATCGTGCAGTTCGTTGTAGATCACATCGCGCACCAGGTCGTGCGCGGACTGATTGGGGAGGTCAATGGCCGGCGTCTGTGAGCCTGCGCCAACGGCTGTAGATCCCAGGAGCATAAGGGTTGCAATATGCAGGGCTGTACTACGCGAAACCAGGGACATGGGGACTCTCCGGTTCGTGGGATGACCGTTCGCCTTTAGCTTGTTGCACCCACCACAGGTTTCAGATGAACCGGCTCTGAAGATTCCGTGACAGGGGAGAAAAGGGAATCTGACTTGTTACACTTCCGCCAGAGCGGGGCGGTTTGCCGCTGCTCGGTTGCACGATCCATGCCTCTTAGCCTCTCGGTTGCGATCATCACGAAGAATGAGGAAGAGAATCTGCCTCGCACGCTTGCCAGCGTTCGCTGGGCCGATGAGATCGTCATCGTCGACAATGGCTCGACCGACGGTACTGCGGTCATCGCTCGTGAATCTGGTGCAAAATTCTTTAACGAGGAGTGGAAGGGTTTCGGCGCGCAGAAGAATTCTGCGATTGAGAAATGCACTTCGGACTGGGTGCTCGCTCTGGACGCCGATGAAGAAGTCAGTACTGAACTGGCCGCCGAAATTCGCGAGCTGTTCAAGGGCCAGCCCAAGCATGACGCTTACTTCCTGTCTCGGCGCAATTACTTTCTGGGCCGGTGGATGCGCCATGGAGGCTACTACCCCGATCCCAAGCTGCGTCTCTTCCGCCGAGGCACTGCGGAGTTCGAAGAGCGCGCGGTGCATGAGACGATCCGCGCCGGCGGATTTGTGGGCCGGCTCCGGGGCGATCTGATCCACCATGCCTATCCAACGCTCGACGGGTACATCGAACACATGAACCGGTACAGCACGCTTGGTGCGGCGCAGGCCATCGGCCGCGGCAAGACGAGCCGGTCTGTCCTGGCCTTTATCTGGAACGTGTGGGTTATTCCGGTCGCGACGTTCAAGTACAACTACTTTCTGCGCCTCGGGTTCTTGGACGGGCGGGAGGGCTTTCTCCAGCACCTGTACCACTCCGGTTACGTAAGCTGGAAGTATGCCAAGGCCTGGGAGGCTTCGCGCGCTGCTGACAAGGGCCCATGAAGCAGATGCTTGTTGCCTGCGCCAGCCTCGCTCTCCTATCCTGATCAGTCCTCAATCATGCCCGACAAGGCCATCCATCTGCGAGATTCGCTCCTTGCCGACGTCACGTCGGACCGCCACCCTTCGTCTGAGGAAGTGCGTTGGGCGGAGCAGACCCTCGAGCCGACGCTGGGGAAGAATCCGGAGCACGCCATCGGGAAACCGACCGGGATCAATCGCGACCCTGTTGGTGCGGCCCGGTTCACGACGGTTTCCGGAGCGCCCGTGCGGCGGCTTTACACAGAGGCCGATCTCCCGGAAGACTGGCGCGAGAATCCGGCACAATATCTCGGCGCGCCTGGAGAGCCGCCGTACACGCGCGGCCTGCATTCCACCGGGTATCGCGGCCGTCTCTGGACGATGCGCCAGTTCTCCGGCTTTGCCTCACCGGAAGAGACCAACCTTCGTTACAAATACCTCCTCGAAGGCGGAGCAGGCGGACTCTCGGTGGCTTTCGATTTGCCCACGCTCATGGGGTGCGACTCGGACGATCCGAAGAGTGAAGGCGAAGTAGGGAAGTGCGGCGTGGCCATTGATTCCCTTGAGGACATGGAGACGCTATTCGGCGGCATCCCGCTCGCCTCGACGACCGTCTCGATGACGATCAACTCGCCGGCGGCGGTCTTATGGGGGATGTATCTGGTCGTCGCCGAGCGCCAGGGGACGGATTGGCAACAGGTTTCAGGCACACTTCAAAACGACATTCTCAAGGAGTACATCGCTCAAAAGGAATACTTGTACCCACCGGCGCCGTCTATGCGACTTGTTGTTGACACGCTGGAGTTCGGTGCGCAGCGCACCCCGCGATTCAACCCCATTTCTATCTCCGGCTATCACATTCGCGAGGCCGGCTCCACTGCGCTTCAGGAACTCGCCTTTACCCTGTACGACGGCATCGAGTATGTGGAGTGGGCGCTCCGCCGCGGTCTTGCGGTCGACGACTTCGCCCCGCGTCTCAGCTTTTTCTTCAACGCGCACAACGATTTTTTTGAAGAGATTGCGAAGTACCGGGCGGCCCGGAAAATCTGGTATCGGGTGATGACCGAGCGCTTCGGCGCGAAGAATCCGCGCTCCACGTGGATGCGCTTCCATACCCAGACCGCCGGCGTCTCTCTTACGGCGCAGCAGCCGAAGAACAACATCGCGCGGGTCGCGCTTCAGGCGTTGGCTGCGGTACTGGGGGGCACACAGTCACTGCACACCGACGGCTTCGACGAGGCTCTGGCGCTGCCTACGGAGGAAGCGGCGCGCATCGCATTGCGTACCCAGCAGATCATCGCCCACGAGTCCGGTGTGGCCGATATTATCGATCCCCTCGGTGGAGCGTACTTTCTCGAGAAGCTTACCCTCGACATGGAGCGCGACAGCTTCCGCATCTTCGACAAACTCGATGCCATGGGCGGCATGGTCAAAGCCATTGAGGCCGGGTATCCGCAGAAAGAGATCGCCGAAGCCAGCTATGCTTACCAGCGCTCCGTCGAAGCCGGCGAGAAGATCATCTTGGGGGTGAATCAATACGCCACTGAGGACGAGCCGACGCGTACGCTGTACATCGACGAGAGCGTCCGTGACGCCCAGACTGTGAAGCTGAAGGCCCTGCGCGCGAAGCGCTCCGGTGAAGTGGTTGGGCGCGCTCTCGATGAATTGCGTCGCGCCGCGGAGAAGAAGCCTCAGGCCGCGATGAACGGCATCTCTTCCGCGAACACCATGCCCTATATTCTCGATTGCGTTCGCAGCTACGCTACGCTGGGTGAGATCTGCAACGCGCTGCATCAGGCGTACGGCGGTTGGGAAGAGGCCTGATCGCACGTGGTCCTGTTGTCAATCGAGACGCCCACCGCGAACAGCCCCAGCAAACCAGATAGAATGCAACTGGCGTGAACACCGTCAAAGCGATTTACCCCGGCAGCTTCGATCCGGTGACCAATGGCCACCTCGACCTTATCGCTCGCGCCGCCAATATTTTCGATCATCTGGTCGTCGCCATTCTTCGCAATTCGCAGAAAAACCCGCTCTTCACCGTCGAAGAGCGTGTGGCCATGCTCTCCGAGGGCACAGCAGAATTCGGCAACGTCTCCGTTTCCACCTTTGATGGCCTGCTGGTCGATTTCGCGCGTGAGCAGCGAGCGCACGCCGTGGTTCGCGGAATTCGGGCCATCAGCGACTATGAGTACGAGTTCCAGATGGCTCTGATGAACCGCCGCCTGTCGCCGGACGTCGAGACGATCTTTCTCATGCCGGATGCGAAGTATTCCTTCGTGAGTTCGCGCCTGGTGAAGGAAGTCTTTCGCCTGGGTGGCTCGGTTGACGGCCTCGTCCCGAAATTTGTGATCGAACGGATGAAGGACAAGAGCCGGAGCGTGATCGCCGAGTCGCTCCGCTAGGTTCTGCGCCGACTCGCATTGCGGGCAGCAGCTTTCATTTCGGCCAGGGCACCCAGAGCCGCGGCTCGCGCCTCTGCATGGTCGACAATCGGCTGCGGGTAAGTCTTACCCAGAGTTACATTCGCGGCGGCGAGCACCCGTGGCGGAGCCTGCCAGGGCTTGTGAATCCACTCGACTGGCACTTCGCGGAGCTCCGGAACCCAATGTCGGACGTAGGCGCCGTCCGGATCGAATTTGTCACCCTGCACGATCGGGTTGAAGATGCGGAAGTATGGGGCGGCGTCCACGCCGCTGCCGGCTGTCCACTGCCAGCCCATCGTATTGTTGGGGAGATCTGCATCGACCAGCGTATCCAGAAACCACGCAGCCCCTTCCTGCCAGTGAATGAGCAAATGCTTGACGAGGAAGGAGGCCACCACCAGCCGCGCGCGATTGTGCATCCATCCTGTATGCCAAAGCTGACGCATTCCCGCATCGACCATCGGATATCCAGTGCGTCCCATTTGCCATGCCCTGAGCCGCTTTGCATTTCGGCGCCACGGAAAATGGCGAAACTGCGGGTTGAATGGTTTACCTGGCGTATCAGGGAATGCACATAGCAGGTGATACGAAAATTCGCGCCACGCCAGTTGCCGCAGATAGCTGTCCGATCCAGGAGCATCGGCTAGAACACGCCACAACTGCACAGGCCCGATCTCCCCGAAGTGCAGGTGGGGCGACAATCGCGATGTACCATCGTGGTCTGTGCGATCGCGCTCGCGGTTGTATTCGGTGACCGGGCTCTTAGCGAATGTCATGAGCCCATGTCGGGCGGCCTCTTCACCCGGAGTCCATGCGGCGCGAATGCCGCCGGCCCAGTTGATCTTCGGCTCCAGATCCAGGTCCGCGATCGTCAGCGAGTGCGGCCACTGCGCCGGGGCAGAAATGGTGGCCGGTGCAGGGGTTGTCCTGCGGAGCGTTTGCCGCTCGTTCCATATCGCCTTCCAGAACGGCGTGAATACCTGAAAGGTCCTGCCCGAGGCAGTACGAATCGAACCGGGATCGAACAGCAGGCTGGCGTTGAAGCTTTCCGCCGCGATGCGGCGGGATTTCAGTTTCGCCTCAATCGCCTGATCCCGCCGCAGTGCCGCGGGCTCGTAGATGCGGTTCCAGAAGATCCGTTGTACCCGGTTCTGCGCGGCGATCTCCAGCAGAGTTTCTGCGGCCGGACCGCGACGGACGACCAGCCGCGAGCCTTTTAGCCGAAGCGATTTCTCCAGCCGAAGAAGCGATTGATGCAGCCACCAGCGCGATGCGGCACCCGGTACGCCATCATGCTCTTGTGCCGACCAGATGAAGACCGGCACCACCGGGAGCGCTGTTGCAACGGCCGCACGAAGCGCGGGATTGTCGGCCAGACGGAGGTCCAGCCGGAACCAAAGCACGACGGTTTCCTGTTTTGAATCGCCCATCTAAGGTTGCGAACGACAATAATCTCACGCCGATTTGCGTCGTGGTTCGCGGTGCTCGTGTGAATCTCCGGACGCGGGGGCGTCCAAATGTCCGGTATCAGAACCCGCGGGAAACTCTGCCACTGCGCTGAACCGCGTTCGCGGAAACGCGTCCGGATAGTTTGCCCGGATGAACTCCACCATCTTTTCACGCACCAGGCAGGAGAGATCCCACTGATCGCTGGAATTCCGCACGCTGAACAAACACCGGATCTGCATCATGCTCGACGAGAGGTCCGTGACCTGCAGGACGCACACGCGCTTGTCCCATAACTCTGAGGTTTCGCAGATACGTTTGAACTCCTGGCGCAGCGGCTCCACGGGCACGCTGTAGTCGACAAAGAGGTAGGGATAACCCAGCAGCTCGGAACTACTGCGCGTCCAGTTCTGAAAAGAGTTCTCGATGAAGTAGCTGAGGGGCACGATGAGCCGCCGCTGGTCCCAGATCGCAACCACCACGTACGTTGTCGTGATTTCCTCGATGCGCCCCCACTGGCCTTCGACGATCACGACGTCGTCAAGACGAATCGGCTCAGTCAGGGCAATCTGCATTCCTGCGAGCAGATTGGACGCAGACGATTTCGCCGCAGTCGCCAGCAGAAGACTGGCGAGGCCGGCGGATGCCAGCAGGCCCGCTCCGTAGTGCCAGATCTGCGAATCGCGAAAGACGGACAAGACGAGTCCTGCGTCGACGGCGACCAGCAGCGTGATGATCATGCGCCGCAAAAGCTGTACCTGCGTGCGGGCGCGGCGCGCTCGCAGATTATCTGCGACGGTTACGTCGAAACGCAGGAGGAGAAAATCTTCGAAGCAGTAGACCAGGGCGATGAGCAGCCAGCCGAGCGCAACGAACCATGCTACGCCGACAGTTTTTTGCGCGATGTTGAGCCAGTACTGAGGCAGATCGGCCAGCGGCAGCACAAAACCAATGCCCGCCAGGAGGACCAGAAACTGTGCCGGCCGGCGAATGCGGGACACGATGCGCAGGATCGGTGGGGTTCCCGCATTCTGGCTGCGATGAAAGCGGCCCACCAGTTTCACCAAAATCTTTTTTGCAAAAGAACTGAGCAGCACGGCGAGCAGCAGAATGCCGAGGCCAATGCTCCAGTGCCAGCCATGCAGTTGCAGCAAACGGTGAGTCCAGTTTTGCATCATTAGTCCAGTTTTACCTGGCCGTATTCGAGGAGTGTGACGAGAACCACGCCGCCCAGGATATTTCCGCTCGTCGCCGCGAGCAGCCAGCGGGCATACCCTGCAGGAGAGACGCCATGAGACAGTACGGCGGCAAGGATCTCGCCACTGGTGGCAATGCAGTGTGCAAAGTGTCCTGCACCGACAACGAAGGAGAGCGCCCAGATGACGGCTACGGAGCCGGTGATGGAATGGCTGCCGCTCACCAGCCACGCGACCATCGCGATCATCCAGCCGCCCACAACGCCGCTCCAGAAGATGTGGCGCATGCTCAGGTTGGCTGCCTGGGTGCCGAACTGCACCAGGGCATGGAGCGTGTCCGGCTGCAGGGCCCTGGTGCGTGCCGCCAACAGGGCGAAGAGGAAGGCTCCCGCGACGTTGGAGGGGAAAACCACGGCCCATAGTCGCGCGGTGGCGAGAAAATACCTTCGCTCGGCCAGGATCAGCGCCACCGGATAAAGAGTGTTTTCAGTGAAGAGTTGGCCCCGGCCCAGAATCACTGCCATGAATCCCATCGGATAGAAGAGCAGCGCCACGAACTGTGCCCTCGGCGAATTTCCCAGCAGCGAATTAATTACGGAGACGCTCAGGCCCGTCAGGCCCATCGTCAGTCCGCCCACGATTCCAGAGATCGCCAGCGCTTTGGCAGGCCGCTGCAGTTCGCGGCGCGCATTGCGTGAGACCTGCTCATAGATGTCGACCGCGGTTGGGCGATCGAGGTTGCGTTGCTGCGACTGGGGCGGCTGTTTGTCCGGTTCCAGGCCGAGTCTGAGGTTTCGCAAAGGCATCGTGCTTTGGAAGGCCGGACGCGCCAGGCGGTTGGATGTGAAGGCCGAATATTTGTGGCTAACGGCTGTGTTTACTGGCCCGGTTCAACGCTCGTGATAGGCTTGCCCTTCGTTCAGCCGAGGGACCATGAACCATCAGCTCCATTTCGATCTCAGCGCTGCCGCTCGCCGTTCCATGATCCAGCACGGTTTTGAGCCGGACTACCCGCTGGCCATCGCGGCTCAGCTTGAGCAGTTGCGCGCGCATCCTCCGCAGCCCGTTTCTACGGCACGCGATATGCGCGGTCTGCTCTGGTCTTCGATTGACAACGACACATCGAAAGATCTGGACCAGATCGAGTACGTCGAAACACTTCCTGATGGCCGCGTCAGGATTCTCATCGGCATCGCGGACGTCGATGCCTTTGTTCCGAAGGGCTCGCCCATTGACCAGCATGCCCTGCGCGAGACCACGACGGTCTACACCGGTGTCGACATCTTCGCCATGCTGCCGGAAGAGCTCTCGACGGGATCAACGTCGTTGCTCCAGGATCAGGAACGGCTCGCGGTGGTGGGGGACTTCACCATCGACGCGCAGGCGCATGTGGCGGCCAGCGAAATTTACCTTGCGCGCGTGCTCAACAAGGCACAGCTCGCCTACCCCTCTATTGGCGCCTGGCTCTCCGGGCAGCCGGCGCCGCCTAAAGTCGCCGCGTCGCCTGAGCTTCAGCAACAGCTCCATCTTCAGGACCAGCTCGCACAACGCCTTCGCACCGAGCGCGATCGTCACGGCGCGCTCAACCTCGAAACGATCGAGACTCACCCCATCCGATTAACCGATGGACAGATCGATATCGAAGCTGACATGAAGAACCGCGCAACGCAGATCATCGAGGACTTCATGATCGCGGCAAACGGGTCAGTAGCGCGCATGCTCGACGCGAAGGGCTATTCGTCGATCCGTCGCGTCGTTCGCACGCCAAAACGCTGGGAGCGCATCGTGGAGCTTGCCGGCGTTCGTGGGACGCAGCTTCCCGCCGCGCCCGACCCAAAACCGCTGCACGACTTTCTCTGCGAGCAGCAGCAAAAAGACCCCGATCACTTCGCCGATCTTTCCCTGGCGGTCATCAAGCTGCTGGGTCCCGGTGAATACATCCTCGAAAAGCCGGGCCAGGAGCCGATAGGACACTTTGGGCTTGCGGTGCAGGATTACACACACTCCACGGCCCCAAACCGCCGCTATGCGGACCTCATCATCCAGCGCATCGTCAAGGCGATGATTGGAGGCAAGCCCGCACCTTACTCCGACGACGAGCTTTCGTCGATCGCCGCACAGTGCACGCGCATGGAAGACGCGGAGCGAAAGGTCTCGCGCGAGATGCAGAAGCGCATCGCCGCAGTGGCCATGAGCGGGCGGATAGGGCAGACCTTCGACGCCATTGTTACCGGTGTTAATGAGCATGGATCCTTTGTCCGCACGCTCAAGCCTCCGGTGGACGGCATGCTCGTCAAGGGTGCCCAGGCCGTCGATGTCGGCGATCGGGTGCGTGTGTCCCTGGTGCGGACCGATCCGGCCCAGGGCTACATTGACTTCGCTCGCGTTTAAGCTGAACTGGGCGCAGGCTCGCCGAAATGAAGGGGTCCTCGCGCCTTTTGCTCGCGTGCAATATTCTGGCAGCTGTCTGCACCATGCGTTCCAGTCTCATCACGTTCCTCGACGACTTCCGCCGCCACGGCGATGCGCCGGCGATTGTTGTGCACCGCGGCAACCGGAAGCGCATTTCGTCGTGGAACCAGATCGCTGAGCTCGCCGATCGCTTCGCCGCCGAGCTGGTCCGTCGCGAGATTCCTGTCGGCGAACGCGTCGTTCTATGGGGCGCCAATGGTCTGGAATGGATGGCCGTCTTCTTCGGTTGCATCCAGCGCGGGGTCATCGTTGTTCCTCTGGATCCCGCCGGCGCTCTGGATTTCGCCAACCGCGTTATCGACAATACGCGGCCCCGACTGATCGTTGGCGACGCGGCGCTGCTGCACGAGCTCCCGGCAGAACTGCCGAAGCTCAGTTTCGAAGACTTTGCGTCAGCGCTGCCCGCGACGCCTCACACCAGTCTGCGCGAATCGGGCGTCAACCTCGACACTCCCTTCCAGATTCTCTTCACCTCCGGTACCACGGCCGAGCCGAAAGGCGTCGTCCACACCCACCGCAACGTTCTTTCCAGCCTCGACCCGGTCGAGCGGGAAATGAAGAAGTATCTGAAATACGAGCGGATCGTTCATCCACTTCACTTCCTGCACACGCTTCCGCTGAGCCATGTGTTTGGGCAGTTCATGGGACTGTGGATTCCGCCGCTGCTCGGCGCTGTTGTGCACTTCGAAAGCCGCCTCCAGGCGCAGCGGCTCATCGAGACTATCCGCAACGAAAGGGTCGCTGTACTTTGTTCGGTGCCGCGGGTCCTCGATCTGCTGCGGTCGCACCTGCTGGCGGTCGATCCGAAGCTCGGAGACGAACCGAAAGCTCCAGCCAAATCAGGGATCCTCGGTCGATTCTGGAAGCATCGCCGAATTCATCGTGTTTTCGGTTACAGATTCTGGGCCTTTGTCTGCGGCGGTGCGGCTCTCTCACCGGACCTGGAAGGCTTCTGGGGCAGTCTGGGATTCCTTGTTGTGCAGGGATACGGTATGACAGAAACCTCTGCACTCATCTCGCTGAACCATCCTTTTCACACCGGGCAGGGATCGATTGGAAGAATCCTTCCTGGCCGGGACGTGCGCATCACGGATGAGGGGGAAATCCTTGTTCGCGGCGACATGGTTTCACGCGCGACCTGGCAGCACGGTTCATTGCAGCAGAACGAGTCCGAATGGCTTGCCACCGGAGATCTAGCGCAGCGCGACGAAGAGGGACAGCTTCACTTCGTTGGTCGCAAGAGCCAGGTCATCGTGACCCCTTCCGGGCTCAATGTTCATCCGGAAGACGTCGAGGCAGCGCTCAACGAGCAACCTGGGGTTCAGGGCTCTGCAGTGGTGCCGCTGCTTACACCTGGCGGCA
>Ga0335072_10016149_pt1 | contig 10589 bp, 9 predicted proteins | sample Lox_Sample_21_FD_206725 | JGI IMG/M metagenome (GOLD analysis project Ga0335072, IMG submission 206725) | Soil microbial communities from Loxahatchee National Wildlife Refuge, Florida, United States - Lox_Sample_2.1 | ecosystem: Environmental > Terrestrial > Soil > Wetlands | place: USA: Florida... | reverse complement strand
GCGGACGACCGAGCCCGGGCCTTTGTCCTCGAGAAAGCCGGCCTGGACATACAACGCCTCAGCTGAGATCCGAAGGCCCTTGGCAATCTGCTGGAGGATGTCGGCACTCGGCCGCCGCAGGCCGCGCTCTATCTGGCTGAGGTACGGGTTGGAGATGCCGGCCGACTGCGCTAGCTGACGGAGCGAGATCTTGGCCTGCTCACGCTGCTCCCTGATGTATGCACCAATCGCGCTTACGTTCACCGGGCTCATGACTTCAGTTTCGCACCGTGGTGCTTGCAATTGCAAACGACGCGGCTAGCGCTGCCCGATCCTGGCCTCCGTTCGTCGTAATCAGCCTTTTTCTGGGTAGCGACATCTGATGATCGCCGTTGGCAGGAATCGCCCGGATCATAGCAAGCGTTACATAACAGGCACTGCGTCAGCCGACGCGATGAGTCGCGACCGCGCAGCAACGACAACCCGGAGGAGACCGCCATGCGCTGGCCCGCCAGCCGCCGCGCTGCGGCCCGACCCGGCGAGGCGATCCAGCCCCGCGGGCTGGGCGGCAAGCGCAGGCTGGTCGTCATCGCCGGGGTCTCTGTAGCACTGCTTGCGTGTGTGGCAGGCGCCGCGTCGGCGGGGGTGTTCACCGGACGGGGCACGGCTGCCGCGAGCAGCGTAGAGCGCGGGCAGTCGCCGGCCAGAGCCCGCAAAGACAGCGCCCGATCCGACAACGCCCGATCCGACAGCGCCCGATCCGACAGCGCCCGTAACAACAGCGCCCGTAACAACAGCGCCCGATCTGGCACGCACAGGCCGGACGGCAGGACAGCCGCCGCGGGCCGGACATCGTGCGCGTCAGTAGCGCACATTGGCGACTCCACCTCGGTCGGCATGGTCTCGCCGCAGGTGCTACCCGACGCGGCGCAACGCCTTGCCGCGCAGTACCACGACGCCGGAGTTCAGCATGTGTTGATCAATGCATCCGGCGGTCGGTCGATCGTCGAGCAACTCCCCGGCCAGCTGAACGGGTACCGCCTCGCGACCGACTGGTACCAGGCGGGCTATCGCGGCTGCTGGGTCTTCGCGCTCGGTACCAATGACACCGCTAACGTGTCCGTCGGTTCACCGGTGGGGATAGCAGCCCGGATCCAGGAAATGATGTGGGCCGCTCATGGCGAGCCGGTCATGTGGGTCAACGTCCAGACCGACCTCAGCAGCGGCCCGTGGTCGCAGGCCAACATGAAGCTGTGGAACAACGCGCTCGTGGCGGCCTGCGCCGCCTATCCCAACATGCGGATCCTCAACTGGGCAGCGATGGTTCGGCCGGGCTGGCACCTCGATGACGGCATCCATTACACCGCGGCGGGTTACGCCATTCGCGCACACGCCATTGCCCGCGCCCTTGCCAGCGCATTCCCGGCGAACCCACACCACAACAGCTGTGTAGTGAGCTAGATCGCCCGGTAAACACGCGAGTTCACGGTACATCTTTTGTCAATAGCAATACGTAGTCAATAGGTTACTCGGGGTAGTTTCCCGGCGCTGGATTCGCAACGCCAGGGGGGAACATGCCGAAGCCAGTTGGCTCGGACCAGCGATACATGCCCGGCCTCGATGGGCTTCGCGCCATCGCAGTGCTGGCTGTGATCGCCTTTCACGAGCAGTTCAGCTGGGCACCAGGCGGGCTTCTCGGCGTCGCGCTGTTCTTCACACTCAGCGGCTATCTCATTACCGACCTGCTGCTGAGCCGGTGGCTTGCCACCGGACGCGCGCACCTGGCCAACTTCTGGGCCCGGCGGGCTCGCCGGCTGTTGCCCGCGCTGTTCGTCATGCTAGCGATCGTCACGGCGTGGGTAACTCTGCTGGACCGGGCGCGGCTGGCGGACCTGCGCGGCGCGGTCGCCGCTGCTGCCACCTACTCCAGCAACTGGTACTTGATAGTGCAGGGGCAGTCATATTTCTCCAGGTTCGCCCCGCCACAGCCGCTTGACCACCTCTGGTCACTGGCCGTCGAGGAGCAGTTCTACCTGATCTGGCCCTGGCTCCTGCTGGCCGGCCTGTACTTCGTCCGGCGGCGCCGCAGCGCCAGTGCGATCCGCTGGCTCGCAATTCCCACACTCGTTCTGGCGGCCGGATCTGCAGTGCTCATGTGGGTCCTGTATCACCCGGCAGTCGACCCCACCAGGGTGTACGAGGGCACCGACACCAGGGCTTGCGGCCTGCTGATCGGCGCCGCGCTCGCGATGGTCTGGTCCAGCGGCACCGCCGGGCGGGCCAGCCGGACCGTGGCCCGGGTGCTGGACGTGCCTGCCATGCTCGGTCTGGCCGTCATCGCGGTCATGATCTGGCGGGTCGGCCAGTACTCAACGTTCCTCTACCACGGCGGACTGGTCCTGCTCGGCTTCGCCACCGCGGCCGTGCTGGCCGCCTCAGCATGTCCGGGCAGCCTGGTCGGCGCCGCACTGGGCTGGCGCCCGCTGCGCTGGATCGGTGTCCGGTCCTATGGCATCTACCTGTGGCACTATCCGGTCATCGTGCTGACGACGCCCGCGAATGGCACCGAGGACCTGCCCAGGGCGGTGTGGCAGATCGCCGCCAGCATCGCTATTGCTGCACTGTCCTGGAAGTTCGTCGAGGAACCAGTCCGCCACGGCGCTATCGAGCAGGCCTGGCGGCGGCTTCGCAGCCGCGATCTCGCCGGGCTCGGCGTGCCGAAGCTCGCGGCAGCCACCGGGGCGACTGGCGTGATGCTGGTGGCATGCGCAGGGCTCGCGGGCCTCGTTGCTGTCCCTGCCGTGTCTACCGCAGCGGCCCTGGGCACCGATTCGACAAGTTCTGTCAGTCATGTGAGCGGGACGGCAGCACATCCGTCTGCCAGCGCCAGTGGCGAACCGAGCGGGCAGACCGGGCCGTTGCGCACGTCCTGCACCTCAGTCGCGCACATCGGCGATTCCACCTCCGAAGGCATGATCTCAGCTGATTACCTGCCGGAGCGACGGATGCGGCTTGCAGCCCAGTACGAGGATGTCGGGGTCCAGAGCGTCTACACGAACATCACCGGCGCGCGCTCGGTTGTCGAGGTGCTGCCAGGGACCACCAACGGGCAGCAGGCTGCCACTAGCCTCATTAAGCAGGGCTTCGACGGCTGCTGGGTGCTGGCACTCGGCACCAACGACACCGCGGATGTGGCAGTCGGATCTAATGTCGGGCTGGCCGAGCGGATCAGCGAGATGATGCGGGTCACCAGGGGCGAGCCGGTCATGTGGGTCAATGTGATCTCGCTTCTGCATAACGGCCCGTATTCGGAAACCAACATGCAGAAGTGGAATTCAGCGCTGATGCAGGCTTGCTCTCGCTACCCGAATATGCGCGTCTTCAACTGGGCTGCGCTGCCGGAGCGGAGCTGGTTCATCAACGACGGCATCCACTACACCTCGGCCGGCTACGCGAAGCGGGCGCAGTACATCGCCGACGGGCTTGCTGAGTCGTTCCCGCTTGGCGGCAAGAGTCCGAGCTGCCTGGTCAGCCTGCCCAGCTCGGTTACTTCACCCCCGCCTAGCCCGTCGCCGAGCGCCACGACAGCCAGTGGCGCACCGCCAGCCAGGCCGGCCGCTAAAGTGTCGCCCTCAGCTGGCGCGCCTCGAGCCGAACAGCCCTGATTTCGCCGACGACCTGGCCGCCGCCGTACACCGGGCTGGTCGCAAGAGCCGCCAGCGCACCGACGTCCGCGCCGGGCTCCGCGTCCGCGCCCAGTTGCCGGAGCAGTGCCACGGTGACCGGCACGCGGCCACGCGCGGCGCCGTCCTCAGTCTTGAACGCGCCGGCTCTGCCATCCGCTAGCGAGAACCCTTCCACGCCTTCCGCGCCCGACTTGAGCAGCAAGCCGGGTACCGCTTTCATCAGCGCACGCTCCGGCCTGGTCGTGCCGGACGTCCACTCCGGATAGGCGCGCATCGCGTCGGCGACCTGCAGTTCCGCAGTTCCGGGCTCGGCCAGAACCATCGAGCGGAACGCTCGCGCCAGGCCGGTCACCGAGATCGCCATCAGCGGCGCGCCGCAGCCGTCCACGCCGACCGCCGTGACCGGCTCGCCAGCCAGCCTGCCGATAGCGGCCCTGATCTCCTGCTGCAGCGGGTGCGCAGGGTCGCGGTAGGTCCCGGTCGGCCAGCCGGCCGCGACGCAGGTCGCCAGCATCGCGGCGTGCTTGCCGCTGCAGTTCATGTGGATGCGGTCGGGCTCTGCCCCGGCCGCGATCATCGCCCGGTTCGCCTGCTCGTCCAGCGGGTAGTCGGGCGGGCACTGCAAGGCGTCTTCGGTCAGGCCGGCTGACGCGAGGATCGCCCGGACGCCGGCCACGTGAAAGTCTTCACCCGAGTGGCTTGCCGCGGCCAGCGCCAGCAATTCGCCATCGAGCTTGAGGCCGCAGCGCAGCATCGCCGCGGCCTGGAACGGCTTGTTCGATGAGCGCGGAAACATCGGTGCGTCCGCGGTGCCGTCAGCCAGCAGGATCGAGCCGTCGGCGGCGAGCGCCGCGATCGCTCCGCGGTGGCGTGATTCGACGATGCCCGACCGGATGACTTCGGCTAGCACCGGGTTATCAGCGGTGATCGGGCACCCCCAGCATCGCGCGTGCGGCCGCAGGCGTCATGGCCGGGCGCTGCACTAGCGCGGCCGCCGCGGCCGCTCGCTCGACCAGTTCGGCATTGCTCGCAACCGCGCGGCCGCGCGCGAACGTGACCGTGTCCTCCATGCCCACGCGCAAGTGACCGCCCGCTGCTAGCGCCGCGAACAGAACCGGCAGCGAAGTGCGCCCGATCCCGGTCGCCGACCAGGTGGCATCGGGCGGCAGCGCCGCCACGGCGTGCACCAGAGTCGGGGCATCCCCCGGCATCCCGCCGGGAACGCCCATTACCAGGTCGCAGTGCACGTGGCCGCCTGCTGGCGGACCAAGCTCGGCGAGCAGCCTGTGCATCGCGGCGATGTGGCCGAAGTCGAAGAGCTCGAACTCCGGCACCACGCCAAGCGACTGGGTCTTGGCGTAAAGCTCTGTCATGAACCCCCACGGGTTCATGAACACTTCATCGCCGAAGTTGACCGTGCCGCAGGTCAATGAGCAGGCATCTGGCGCCGCATCCAGCACTGCCAGCCGCCGCTCGAAACTGTCAGTGACGGCCCCGCCGGTCGACAGCTGAACAATCAGGTCGGTGGACTCGCGCAGCGCGCGGACGGTCTCGGTCAGCCGCCCGATGTCCAGCGTCGGCTTTGCATCGGCATCCCTGATGTGCACATGGATAACGGCAGCACCTGCCGCCTGGCACTGCTTGGCGGTGGTCACCAGTTCCTCGAGCGTGACAGGCAGCGCGGGAACAGCGGACTTCTCCGACTCAGCGCCCGTCGGGGCGACGGTAATCAGGGTGGCCTGGCCACCGGAAGCAGGCTTGCCGCTGACTGCCATATGTGGTGCCACCAGCCCTTCTACGCCGTTGGATGCGGGCTACCGCAGTCTAATCGGCCCCGTTCCCGGCCAGATAAGTGGTCGCGACGGCCTCCGGAAGCGACAGGCGCCGGCCGGCCGGCTAGGTCATGACACAATCTCCACTCGTGCGAGCCGTCGTTCAGCGGGCCAGCCAGGCGAGCGTTACTGTCGGCGGCGAGCTAGTCGGGCGGTTGACGGCACCGGGCCTGGTGGTACTGCTGGGCATCACGCATAGTGACACTGCGGCGACAGCTACGGCACTCGCCGGCAAGGTCTACTACCTGCGGATACTGGCCGGCGAGAAGTCGTGCGCCGATCTGGCTGCGCCGCTGCTAGTGATCAGCCAATTCACCCTCTACGCCGACACTGCCAAGGGGCGGCGGCCGAGCTGGAATGCAGCAGCGCCGGGCCCGGTGGCGGAGCCGCTGGTCATCGCGTTCGCCGAGGCACTGCGCGGCATGGGGGCCAATGTCGAAACCGGCGTATTCGGTGCGCAGATGCAGGTCGAGCTCGTCAATGACGGCCCGGTCACGCTGATACTCGAGGCTTAGGCTCCCTTGAGGTGCTTGCGGGTGAACTCGAGCGATTCGGCCAGATCGGCCTGCCGGTCGGCGACCGTCGGCACTCGGTGCGTGCTGACTTCGAGCACCACATAACCGGCGTACCCAGTCCGGCTGAGCCAGCTCAGCAGTTCCGCGCATGGCTGGTTGCCCCGGCCGGGGACTAGGTGCTCGTCCGGGAGCCCCGGCTTGCTGCCGTCACCAAGGTGCACATGCGCGAGCCGCTCGGCTAGCTGCTCAGCCATCGCGAGCACGTCGGAATCTGACACCGAGGCATGCGAGACGTCAAGCGTGACAGCTGCCGAGTCCATTTCCACCGGGTTCCAGTGCGGAGCGTAGGCCGCAATCTCTGTCTCACCACGGAGCAACGGATAAAGGTTCTCCACCGCGAAGGCCACGTCACCGTCCGCGGACATCGCGGCGATGCCGGACTGGAAGTCCTTGGCGTACTCGCGCTGCCAGCGGAACGGCGGATGCACGACGACTACCCGGGCGCCGAGCGCGGCCGCGAGGTCACGCGATCTCTCCAGCTTGGTCCACGGGTCACGGCCCCAGACCCGCTGCGTCACCAGCAGGTTGGGGGCGTGCACGGCCACTACCGGGATCGCGTGGTAGTCCGACAGCTTGCGCAGCACGGCGGCGTCCTGGCTGACCGGATCGGCGGTCACCATGACCTCGATGCCGTCGTAGCCGAGCCGGGCAGCGGTCTCGAACGCATCCGGCGTCCGCTCCGGGAAAACAGAGGCAGTCGACAGCGCGACCTTGATCGCTGTCACAGTCGTGACCTGCGCACTTGCTTCTCCTCTGCCCGCCTGAGAGTGCACTCCGCCTGCGAGTGCATGGAGCGGCATCTTCGGCGCCAAGCCCTGCCGCCGCAGGCCGGCGTCCTGCCCGGCTCACGGCGCCGTCCCACCACGACGCTAGCCCCTCATCCAGCTTATGCCGGCCGCCGCGCAGCCCGGTCGCGGCGCGGCCGTGCATGGCCCTGCGGGGGGTGGCCAGGCGGGCGGGCGCGCCCAACGCCGATTGTCAGCGGCACCCGATAGCTTTGCCGGCATGGCAAGATCAGCAACCGCGCTGTTCGAGTGCTCAGCCTGCGGCTGGCGAAGCGCCAAGTGGGCCGGCCGGTGCGGCGAGTGCGGCGAGTGGGGCTCAGTCATCGAGGGACGCAGCGAGGAGCTCGGCCGGCCCGCCTCGCGTGCCCAGTTGCGTGCGATCCAGCCGTCCACCGCAGCGGTCCCGATTGGCCGCGTCGACGCCGCCGCGGCCAGGGCCCGGCCGACCGGCATGAGCGAGCTGGACCGGGTACTCGGCGGTGGCCTGGTGCCGGGTGCGGTCGTCCTGCTGGCCGGCGAGCCAGGGGTCGGGAAGTCGACGCTGCTGCTCGAAGCCGGAGCGCTAGCCGCGGCGGCGGGCCGCGTGCTGTACGTGACCGGCGAGGAATCGGCAGCACAGGTCCGCCTGCGCGCTGACCGGATCGGCGCTGTCTCCGACTCGCTGTACCTGGCAGCCGAGACCGACTTCGCCGCACTGCTCGGGCATGTGCAGGCAATTGATCCGGCGCTGCTCATCGTCGACTCCGTGCAGACGATCAGCGCGGCTGGAGTGGACGGGGTGCCTGGCGGCGTTACTCAGGTGCGGGAGATCACCGCCGCGCTCACCGCACTTGCCAAGCAGCGCACCCTGACTACCGTGCTCGTCGGGCACGTTACTAAGGACGGCTCGGTGGCCGGCCCGCGCGCCCTGGAGCACCTGGTTGACGTCGTCTTGCATTTCGACGGCGACTCACGCGGCCAGTTGCGGATGGTGCGGGCGCTGAAGAACAGGTTCGGCCCGACCGACGAATTCGGCTGCTTCGAGCTGGGCGAAACCGGACTGGTCGGGTTGCCTGATCCCAGCGGGCTGTTCCTGTCCCAGCGGCACGACCCGGTGCCGGGCACCTGCGTCACAGTGACGCTCGAGGGCCGACGGCCGCTGCTGGCCGAGGTGCAGACACTCGTGGGCCCAGCGCTCGACGACCTGCCGCCGCGACGCGTGGTGTCCGGCCTGGACTCGGCCCGGGTGGGCATGATGCTGGCGGTCTTGCAGCGGCGCGCGCGGCTGGCGATCGGCCGCCGGGACGTCTACGCCGCGACGGTGGGCGGCGTTCGGCTGACGGAGCCATCGGTGGACCTGGCGGTCGGTCTTGCGGCTGCGAGCGCGCTCGTGGACGTCAGCGTGCCGGCTGACCTGGTCGCCATCGGCGAAATCGGGCTGGCTGGTGAGATCCGGCGGGTAACCGGCATCCGGCGGCGCCTCGCCGAGGCGGAGCGGATGGGGTTCCGGCGGGCGATAGTCCCGGCGGGCTCGGATGTGCTCTCGTCCGGCGAGCCGCCTGCTCCCCACCTTCGCGTCGTCGACGGTTCTGGCACCGGAAAGGATTCCGGCACCGGACAGCTGGCGGTTAGCGAGGTGACCGACATCCGGGCCGCGATCACTGCGGCTATTGGCCTTCGCTAAATCGGCGCAGTGCCGCCGGCGGACACTGGCGGCAGGTCGACGGGCGGCCGAGGCTTTGAGCCATCGCTAGACTGCCCGTGACAACGAGGTTGTGAGGCAGGTGCTTGCCGTGAGCAACGGTCGAGACGAGCGCCGCCGCGCTGCGCTCGCCGTAGTAGCGCCGGGGACGCCGCTGCGCGATGGCCTGGAGCGAATCGTGCACGGCAGTACTGGTGCGCTTATCGTGCTGGGCTTCGACCCGATCGTCGAGGGGATCTGCTCCGGGGGCTTCGAGCTGACTGCGAGCTTCTCGGCCACCCGGTTGCGCGAGCTGGCCAAGATGGACGGCGCCATCGTGCTCGATCAGGCATGTACCCGGATCCTGCGGGCGGCCGTCCAGCTCGTCCCAGATCCCCGCTTGCCAACCGAGGAATCCGGCACGCGGCACCGGACGGCCGAGCGAGTAGCGAGGCAGACTGGATTCCCGGTCATCGCCGTCAGCAAGTCGATGCGGACGGTCGCGGTCTTCACCGATGGCGAGCGCTACGTGCTCGAGGACTCGGCCGCCCTGCTTACGCGCGCCCATCAGGCACTTGCCACGCTTGAGCGATACAAGCATCGCCTTGATGATGCTGCCGTCGCACTGACAGCGCTGGAAATCGAGGACCGGGCCACCATCGGCGACATCGCTCGGGTCGCCCAGCGGCTCGAGATGGCTAACCGCGTTACCGAGGAGATAGCCGGATACCTGGTCGAACTCGGAACTGACGCGGGCTTGCTCGGGCTCCAGCTTGAGGAGCTGACCGCTGGCATGCGGCGTCAGCGGGAGTTGCTGCTGCGCGACTACGGTCGAGTAGAGCACCCGGCACCGGTTGACTCGGCCCACGCTGGTGACCGGGCGCTGGCCAGGCTGAGCGCGGACGAACTCATCGACCTGCCTGCGGTGGCGTCAGCCATCGGGCTCACCGCGGGCAATGGGCTGGACCAGCACGTCAGCGCGGTGGGTTACCGCGTGCTCGGCCAGATACCGCAGGTGCCGCAGGCCGCAGCCGAGGAACTAATCTCCGAATTCGGCAGCCTGCAGAAGCTGCTGTCGGCGAGCGCGCAAGACTTGCGCCGGGTGCCGGCTGTCGACACTGCACTGGCCAGGAGCCTGCGCGAAGGTTTGTCCAGGATCGCCGAGTCGGCACTGCTTGAGCGTTACTCGTGAGCAAGCCCTGGCGCAGGCGTTGGCGGCCCGTGCCAGGATCGGGCATCGATGACCTCACGCTACGCAGCCGCCGTTCTTGACTGGTACGCCGGCCACGCCAGGGATCTGCCATGGCGGCAAGCCGACGCGACCCCATGGTCGGTGATGGTCAGCGAGTTCATGCTCCAGCAGACCCCGGTGAGCCGCGTGCTCCCGGCCCACGCGGCCTGGCTAGCCCGGTGGCCTGAGCCGCTCGCTCTGGCGGGCGCCAGCGTGGCGGATGCAGTCCGCCAGTGGGACCGGCTCGGGTACCCGCGCAGAGCAGTCCGCCTGCACGCCTCAGCGCAGCTCATCGTCAGCCGGCACGGCGGCGTAGTGCCATCTGACGTAGCGGACCTGCGCGCGTTGCCTGGCGTGGGTTCCTATACCGCGGCGGCGATAGCCAGCTTCGCCTTCGGCCGGCGGCACGCAGTGCTGGATACCAACGTGCGGCGGGTTCTGGCCAGGATCATCAGCGGTCAGGGTTTGCCGCCAGTGACCCCCACGGTTGCCGAGGTTCGACTTGCCGAATCGCTCCTGCCGCTTGACGGCAGGCAGGCTGCCCGCTGGTCGGTTGGCGTGATGGAACTGGGCGCGCTGGTCTGCACCTCGACCCGGCCACGGTGCACCGACTGCCCGCTGGCCAGCGAATGCGCCTGGCTGCGACTCGGCCGCCCGGCAGCGCCGCAGCGCCGCGGGCAGGCCGCTTATCAAGGGAGCGACCGGCAGTGCCGCGGCCAGCTGCTGGCAGTTCTCCGCGCGGCTGCCGGGCCTATCCCGGCGAGCATGCTGACACCCGCCTGGCATGACACAGCGCAGCGAGCGCGTGCGCTCGCTGCGCTGGTCAACGATGGCCTGATCG
>Ga0335072_10016148_pt1 | contig 10589 bp, 8 predicted proteins | sample Lox_Sample_21_FD_206725 | JGI IMG/M metagenome (GOLD analysis project Ga0335072, IMG submission 206725) | Soil microbial communities from Loxahatchee National Wildlife Refuge, Florida, United States - Lox_Sample_2.1 | ecosystem: Environmental > Terrestrial > Soil > Wetlands | place: USA: Florida... | reverse complement strand
TCCGCGATCGCGGCGTTGATCATGGAGTCGCCGACCACCTTGAGCAGGAACAGCGTGCCCTCGCCCACGATCTGCCTGGGCAGCGGGAACACGTCCTCGACATACTGCTCGGCCAGGATCGGCCCGCCTGCCGCGATCCGCCCGATCAGCGGCACGTACGCCGCTTCCTGCGACGGGATGTCGATACCGGGAATGTCGGCCGGAGCTTCCTCTTCGCGCTCGCGCCCCGGCTCGGGACGCACGGCCGGGTGACCGGGCAGGCGTACCTCGACGGTCCGCGGCCGGCCCACGTCCCGGTGCAGGTAACCCTTCTTCTGCAGGGTGCTGAGCTGGTAGGAGACGCTGGACGTGCTGGTCAGGCCGACCGCCTCGCCGATCTCCCGCATCGACGGCGGGTAGCCGCGCTTCTGTACCGACTCCCTGATCACCTGGAGGACCTTGCGCTGCCGCCAGGTCAGCACGTGGTCGGGATCGGGCTTGTCCGGCGTCTCCGGGACAACCACGGGCACGCTGCCCTTCGGCTTGCGTCCCGGCCTGCCCTTGGGTCTGGGCGCCTCGGTACCGGAAGTGCCCGTTGTGGTACTTCCCATGGCGGTTTCCTCCATCTGATGACCTTCCGTGTCCGGATTCTTGCGTGCTGCCTAGAGACTAACGTTTCTCGTTTCATATCCCAAACATCTGTTCGGACGTGTCGCGGAAATGTCAGACCCTCGCGATACAACGATGTAGTAGCTCTTCCGGTCGAACAGGCGTACGATCGAGCGGAAGTCCGATCGAACGAGCATAGTTAAGAGTATAGCTCGAATGAAGGTTTGAGCGTGGAGGTCGTCATGAGCGTGTTGCGGGCGGACGAGCTGCCGGACGTGCCAGAGTTGCCAGCGGCATCGCCGCAGGACAGCGCCCGAATCCGGGCCGCCGCCCGCTGGACCGGGCCCGAGCCATCGACCGGGCCCCAGCCATCGACCGGGCCCCAGCCATCGACCGGGCCCCAGCCATCGACCAGGTCCGAGCCACCCACCGGACCCGTGCCGTCGACCGCGACCGCCCCCGACCAGGCCACGCAACCTGGCAACCGGCCCATGCGCACCGGCGACCAGACCACGACGGCGCCGCTCCGGCTGACCAGGCGCGGCCGCGTCGTCGTCGGGATCGCGGTCGCCCTGCTGCTGGCCGCGCTGTCTTTGGTCATCGCCGCGTCGGCGCAGGCCACGAACCAGCCGGTAGCCTCGCACGCGGCGCAGCAGACCCTCACCCACGTGACCGTCCGCCCGGGCCAGAGCCTGTGGTCGATCGCTGAGAACGCCGATCCCAACGCGGACACCCGCGTGGTCATGCAGCAGATCATCGAGCTCAACGGCCTGACCGGGAACGTCGTCTTCGCGGGCCAGCAGCTGTGGGTCCCCCGCGGCTGACACCCCCGCCGTCCCGGCCCGCCGGCCCGGCACCGCGACGCGCCGGCCTGGCACCGCGACACGCCGGCGCGCCCGCCAGATCGCCCCGGCTGACACGGATTCCGGGAACACGCCCGCGCCCGCTTGCCTCCGGCCGCCCTCGTGGTCTACCGTAACCACAACATCTAGTAGTTACATCGCTGTGGTTTTTCCACAAGTTGTGTTATCGACTAGAATTGCTATGACTAGCCACCCCGGGGAGGTGATCGCGTGCACTGTCCGTTCTGTCGTCATCCGGACAGCAGGGTCATCGACAGCCGGACCGCCGACGACGGCACCGCGATCCGCCGCCGGAGGTCGTGCCCCGAGTGCGGGCGCCGGTTCACCACGCAGGAGACGGTCATCTTGATGGTGGCCAAGCGCAGCGGGGTCACCGAGCCGTTCGCCCGGGACAAGATCATCCGCGGGGTGCAGCGGGCCTGCCAGGGCCGCCCGGTCAGCGAGGACAAGCTGGCCATCCTGGCCCAGCAGGTGGAGGAAACGATCAGGGCCCGGGGCCTGGCCGAAGTCCCCTCGCACGAGGTGGGCCTGGCCATCCTCGGCCCGCTCAGGGAACTGGACGAGGTGGCCTACCTCAGGTTCGCCTCGGTCTACCGCGGCTTCGAGTCGCTGGCCGACTTCGAAGACGAGATCGCCGCCCTGCGCCACGGCCGCCGCAACGCGGCGCAGACCGCGGCACAGACCGCGGCACAGACCACAGCACAGAGCGCAGCACGAAACGCGGCGCGCGTAGACACGGCGCCCTAAGGGCGGCACGCAATTGTCATCGATGCGGCACGGCCGCACACGGCCTGGGAGGGACCCGGAAGGGTCCCGGAAGGGGGAAGTTATGACTGAGACGGCAAGCAGCGCAGCCCGCAAGGGAAAGAGCGCCGAGGAGCCCCCCAGCCAGCCAGGCCAGACCCAGCCCAGACGCGGTCTCACCACGGCCCGCATCTACACCACGCCGGGCGTGCATCCCTACGACCAGGTCACCTGGGAGCGCCGCGACGTGGTGATGACCAACTGGCGGGACGGCTCGGTCAACTTCGAGCAGCACGGCGTGGAGTTTCCCGACTTCTGGTCGGTGAACGCGGCCAACATCGTGACCACCAAGTACTTCCGCGGCGCGGTCGGCTCGCCGCAGCGCGAGTGGAGCCTCAAGCAGCTGATCGACCGCGTGGTCGGCGTGTACACCGAGACCGGGCGCAAGCAGGGCTACTTCGCCACCGACGAGGACGCCAAGATCTTCGACCACGAGCTCAAGTACGCCCTGGTCCACCAGGTCTTCAGCTTCAACTCCCCGGTCTGGTTCAACGTCGGCACCGCCTCCCCCCAGCAGGTGTCCGCGTGTTTCATCCTGTCCGTGGACGACACCATGGACGCCATCCTGGAGTGGTACCGGGAGGAGGGCCTGATCTTCAAGGGCGGCTCCGGCGCCGGGGTCAACCTGTCCAAGATCCGGTCCAGCAAGGAGCTACTGTCCTCCGGCGGCACGGCCAGCGGCCCGGTGTCGTTCATGCGCGGCGCGGACGCCTCCGCGGGCACGATCAAGTCCGGCGGTGCCACCCGGCGCGCGGCCAAGATGGTCGTCCTCGACGTCGACCACCCCGACATCGCGGAGTTCATCGAGACCAAGGCGCGCGAGGAGGAGAAGGTCCGCGTCCTCCGCGACGCCGGGTTCGACATGGACCTCGGCGGCAAGGACATCGTCAGCGTCCAGTACCAGAACGCCAACAACTCCGTCCGCGTGTCCGATGAGTTCATGCACGCCGTCGAGGAAGGCCAGGGGTTCGACCTGCTGGCCCGGCGCACCGGCGAGGTGATCGAGCGGGTCGAGGCCAGGAAGCTGTTCCGCGCCATGGCCCAGGCGGCCTGGGAGTGCGCCGATCCCGGCATCCAGTACGACAACACGATCAACGACTGGCACACCTGCCCCGAGTCCGGCCGCATCACCGCCAGCAATCCCTGCAGCGAGTACGTTCACCTGGACAATTCCTCCTGCAACCTGGCCAGCATCAACCTGCTCAAGTTCCTCCGCGACGACGACACCTTCGACGCCGAACGGTTCCGGAAGATCACCGAGCTGATCATCACCGCGATGGACATCTCCATCTGCTTCGCCGACTTCCCGACCGAGAAGATCGCCGTCACCACCCGCGCCTACCGGCAGCTCGGCATCGGCTACGCCAACCTGGGCGCGCTGCTGATGGCCACCGGCCACGCCTATGACTCCGAGGGCGGCCGGGCCATCGCCGCCGCCATCACCTCGCTGATGACCGGCACCGCCTACAAGACCTCCACCAAGCTGGCCGCCGCCGTCGGCCCCTACGACGGCTACGCCCGCAACGCCCGGCCGCACAAGCGCGTCGTCCGCAAGCACGCCGACGCCAGCGACCGCGTCCGCACGGTCGGCACCATGGACCGGGACATCCTGGACCTGGCTAACCAGACCTGGCAGGAGTGCATCGAGCTCGGCGAGACCAGCGGCTACCGGAACGCCCAGGCCAGCCTGCTCGCCCCCACCGGCTGCCTGACCGCCGATACCTTGATCACCACCGACCGCGGACTGGTCCGGCTCGGCGAGATCGGCGATGTTTACGGAGACCGGTGGCAAGACCTCGATCTCACCGTGTCCACCGACGAGGGCCCGCGCCAGGCGACGAAGTTCTTCGTCAACGGCGAGGAGCCGACACGCCGAATCCGCACCGAGGGTGGCTACACCATCCAGGGAACACTTACCCACCGCGTCAAGGTTGTGGACCCTGGCACCGGCCGATGGGAGTGGAAGCGCCTGGCCGACATCGCTCCTGGCGACGTCCTGCCCGTGCAGATGCGCACCCTGGTAGGTGAGCCACGCACCGTCCCGCTCCCCGTCCTCGACCAGGCGTACTACGCCGGGGACCGTCACGTGCGCGTCCCGGACTCGGTCACCGCGGAGCTGGCCGAACTGGTCGGCTACTTCATGGGGGACGGCAGCCTGCACGCCAAGGGGATCCGGCTCTGCGTCGCCAATACCGACCTGGATGTCGTTCACCGGCTCAGCGTCCTGGCCAAGGACCTCTTCGGGCTCGATCCCGTCGTCACGCCGCAGGAGGGATATCAGGAGCTCACCCTGCAGTCGGTCCGGCTGGCGCGCTGGTGGCAGGCTGCGGGGTTCGCGAAGGACCTGCCGGGCACCGATCACAGCAGCAAGGGCTGGGTTCCGGGGGTCCCGTCGGCGATCCTCGAGGCCAACGACCCCGTGGTATACGGCGCCTTCGTACGCGGCCTGTTTGAAGCCGACGGCACCGTTCTCGACGGTGTACCCAGCTTCTCGACTGCCCACGAGTCGTTCGCCGCGGAGATCCGCACCCTGCTGCTCACCCAGGGACTGGCCACGACGACCCGGGAAACGGTCAGCGGCTGGAGCGGCCCCATCTTCCAGGTCAGGCTGCGCAACGTCGACCATGCCCTCAACTTCAGCCAGCTCATCGGTTTCATCGGCCAGCGGAAGGCCCGGCTGGTCGCCGAGCTGGAACCGGAACGCTCGGCGAAGAAGGACTACGTGTTCCTGCCCGGCAACGCATGGCCAGAACTCGTCCCGCTGGGCCACTCAGCACGCAACGCCGTCATGCTGTCACTGCGCAAGCACGGCGGGGTCCCGCGCATGCTCGCGAGCCGCATCTTCGAGGAGACCCTCGATGACCGGCTGGCCACGGTACTCGGCTACCTTTTCGAGCGGATCACGGCCAACGATGACGGCGGCATCCAGCCCACCTACGATCTGTCGGTGCCGGAGAACGTCACCTACGTCGCGAACGGAATGGTGAGCCACAACACCATCGGCCTGATGATGGACTGCGACACCACCGGCATCGAGCCCGACCTGGCCCTGGTCAAGTTCAAGAAGCTGGTCGGCGGCGGCTCCATGCAGATCGTCAACCAGACCGTGCCGCGGGCGCTGAAGAACCTCGGCTACCCGCACGAGCAGGTCGAGGCGATCACCGAGTACATCGCCGAGCACGGCCACGTGGTCAACGCGCCCGGCCTGCGGCCCGAGCACTACGGGGTGTTCGACTGCGCCATGGGCGAGCGCGCGATCAGCCCGATGGGCCACGTCCGGATGATGGCCGCGGTCCAGCCGCAGCTGTCCGGCGCCATCTCCAAGACGGTCAACATGCCGGAGAGCGCCACCGTCGAGGACATCGAGCGGATCTACTTCGAAGGCTGGAAGCTGGGCCTGAAGGCCCTGGCCATCTACCGCGACAACTGCAAGGTCGGTCAGCCGCTGTCGGACGCCAGGAAGAAGCCCGTCGAGGCCGAAGCCGACACGGCGCCCGCACCGCAAATCGCACCGCAAGCCATCGCCCAGCCGCACGACCACCGCCCGGTCCGCAAGCGCCTGCCCCGGCAGCGGCCGGCCACCGTGACCAGGTTCTCCGTGGCCGGCGCCGAGGGCTACATGACGGCCTCCAGCTACCCGGACGACGGCGTCGGCGAGGTGTTCCTCAAGCTCGGCAAGCAGGGCTCCACCCTGGCCGGCGTGATGGACGCCTTCTCCATGGCCATCTCGATCAGCCTGCAGTACGGCGTCCCGCTGGAGAAGTGGGTGGAGAAGTTCACGAACATGCGCTTCGAACCGGCGGGCCTGACCGATGACCCGGACATCCGCATCGCCAGTTCGGTGATGGACTACGTGTTCCGCCGCCTGGCCCTGGACCACCTGCCGTACGAGACCCGCGCCGAGCTCGGCATCCTGTCCGCTGCCGAGCGCGCCGCCGAGGTGGCCGGGCACGACTCCGCCGGGCTGAGCGACGACCCGGATCCCGAGGAACTGGCCCAGTCGGCCGCCGTAGAGCAGCCTATTTATTCCGAACGGGCCGTGGTCCAGCCCCCGGCCCCGGCCCCCGCCGCCCCGGCGGCGAGCTCCTCGGCCGCGAGCTCCCCGGCTCCCGCGGCGCCGCACAGCTCGACCGAGCTGATCGAAGCCCAGCAGGGCCGCACCGCCGACGCCCCGCTGTGCCTGACCTGCGGCACCAAGATGCGCCCGGCCGGCAGCTGCTACGTCTGCGAAGGCTGCGGCTCCACCAGCGGCTGCAGCTAAAAATGAGCGCCCGCCTCCCTCTGGCCGTCGAACTACCCGCCTCGGTCCTGGCTGACTTGACCGGATTAGCATCAGCACCGCCGAACGCTGGTCCCAATGGGCCAAACGCGACTGGGCTGCGTATGTTGCCGAACGTAGCGCCAGCAGCCGGAACACAGTGGGTCAGCCGAGCGGTGACCTTCATCCGGCCGGTTTACTACCAGTGGTAGCATGCAGATATGAGCGCGGAACCGGTCCAGACGGAAGACCAAGCCGAACATCTCCATGAGATAGTTCAGCGGGTCAGCGAACTCGGTTCTAATACGGCATGGGCACAGTGGGCCAGAGCTCTCGCTGCCCTTGAGCCGATCCTCCATGATCAGCGCGCATTCGCTAATGCCCTAGCTTCACCAGAGTTCCAGGAGGCCACCCGGCGGGCTCTGGAGTCCTTTGCTGCCGCCGACCCGTCGGCCTTGCGGGCCGTCGGCCCGGCCCGCAAGGTGAGTGTGTCGATGCCGGAGGACCTTACGGCGGCTGTCCAGCAGCGTGTTGGCCGGGGGAAATTCAGCCAGTATGTGACCGAGGCAGTTACCCGCCAGCTCGAACTGGACCTGCTCGACGAGCTGTCGGAGCTGCTGACCGCCGAGCACGGGCCTGTTCCTGAGGAATACCTGGCAGAGGCACGCGCCGCGTGGCCAGACAGCGAGTAGCCGCGGGCGGGACTGCCGTCCTCGACAGCGAGGGGCTCTCCAAGTTGGCGGCCGGTGACGCCCGAGTCCGTGGCTATCTCGACAGCGTCCGCGCCCGGCGCGCCCGGGTCGCCGTGAGCGCGATTACCCTGACCGAGACACTGCGAGGCGGCCCGCGTGATGCGGCCCTGCACCGTGTGCTGTCCAGAATCACCGTCGTGCCGGTGACCGCCCAGATCGCACGCCAGGCTGGCGAGCTGCTCGGGGCGACCGGGCTTTGCGGCCACAGGTGCGCCATCGATGCCGTTGTGGCTGCCACAGCCCTCGGGCTGGAACGCCCGATCGTGTTGCTCACCAGCGATCCAGACGACATGAACAGGCTTATCGAGGAGCCGGACCGGCCGAAAGCGGAGCGGATCGTCGTCGTCCGCGTGTGATACGGCGGCCCCGCCCGATGAGCGGGCAGATCGGCACCGGACCCAACCCAGGGAATACCGCACATCTCGAATAAGTGCTCTGCCCCGGTATAAACGGGCCCAGGAGAGGTGTGGTCGGTAGGGCCTCACCTCTCCTGAGTGCTGGTTAGATAGGCGCTGATGGCAGTACGCGACTTCGACACCCTGATGGCAGCGCTGGACAGCCCGCTGATCGTCGTTACCACAGCCGATGAGCGGGAGCGAGCGGGCTGCCTGGTGGAGTTCCACGCCCGGTCGAGCATCGAGCCGCAGCGGTACTGCGTATGGCTGTCCAAGGCCAACTACACCTACCGGGTGGCGCTGCACTCAAGCCACCTGGTCATTCACTTCCTGACCGCGGACGATCTGCCGCTCGCCGAGTTGTTCGGCACCCAGACCGGCGATACCGTCGACAAGTTCGCCGGCCTTCCGGTGGATTCCGGGCCCGGCGGCGCGCCGGTGCTCCGGCAGTGCCCCAATTGGCTGGCGGTACGCCGCATCGCGCTGCTCGACGAGGGCGGCGACCACGTCTGCCTGACCACCGAGCCGGTCGCCGCGCAGACTGGCGGGCCGTTCCGGCCGCTGCGGGTATCCCAGGCGGCCCACCTGAGGGCGGGTCACGGTGCCGAGGAACGGCCCGAGCCGCCCACGGAACGAGCGGCACCAGCCTGACGGTCGACGGGCCCGGGCGTCTCGCTCACCTGGCACCCCGAAGTGCCCGTCCGCTGCCGGGCGCCCATGGATCGGGCCGTCTATTCTCCGGGACGTTGATCGCCGAGCGCAGCCCGCGGTCAGACAGCGGCTCGTCGTCGAATCGCGGGATGACGTGCATGTGGGGATGCAGGCCAGCGCCCTGGTTCCAGCCCAGCACGTAGCCGTCTGGGGCCAGCAGGTCGTGCAGCGCCATCTGTGCCTGGAGCAGTAGATCCCGGGTGTCGGCCCACTCGGCGGGGGTCAACTCGAAGACCGAAGTCCGGTGGGCGACGGGCACGATTGCCCCGGAGCCGGGCAGGACGCCCTCGGCCAGTTTGGCCCGGGCCCGGATGCCCGGGTCCCGGGTCGAGGCGAATATGCAGTGAGGGGCCTCGATGAAGATCTCGGCCTCCCTCATCCAGCTTTGATCACAGAACACGCAGCCTTCGCTCATGGAGTGCCTCCCTATGCCGGAGCGGGACCGCTGCCCCAGTATCAGGAAAAGCTTCGCACTCAGGAGTGATGCGGCTAGATACCCGCGTCCCTTCTGAGTGCTGCTGAATGAGCCTTCCGGGCTAGTGCCCGGGGATGAGGAAGCCGGCCGGATCTCATGCCGAGAATCAGCCCGCGGGCCGATGGCCCCGCCCCCGCCGGTCCGTAGCGTGACCGAATGAACCGCGCGTACGGGGGCGTTCATGCGGCACATAACGGACCACCGGCCACCCGGCCACACTCCGCGCATGAGCAGGCGGCTGGGCTGGGCGAACGAACTGGCCATCGCCGGTCTGCTCGTGTTCGTGTTCGCCGGCGGGCTGGCGGCGCTGGCCGCGCTGGTGCCAGTGGGTCACGGATTTGAACCGAGGGGCGGTGGCTGGTTCACTCCGGCGGTCGTGGGCGGCGCGTTCACGTCGCATCCGCTGTTCATCGCCGTCCCGTGGGCGGCGTGCTTCGTCCTCGGGCTGCTCGACTGGCGTCGCCCGTGGCGAGTCGAGCACCTGGACCTGCTGGCGCTTGCTGGCTTCTTTCCCGTGGCGATGCTGCTCAGCGACGATCTCGCCGCAGCCGGGCTGTGGCTGGCCGCCGCCTGTCTCGGCTGGCTGTTCGCCCGGATGCTCGGCGCGGCCTTCGGGGCGTGGCCGATGCCGGTGCTACGCCCCTCCGTCAGCTCCCGGCGCTTGGGCGTGGCGATACTGGTACTCCTGCTCGTCCGGGTCGGGAGCCTGGCGGGGGGAAACATTTCCGATGTCGGCCAGGCGAGCTCGCTCGGCGCCTGGCGCGTCCTGCACGGACTGCACCTTTACGGGGCGGTGTCCTGGCCGGGCCCGGGCGGGCTCCATGTCTATCGCCCGGACTCCTACGGCCCGTTCGCCTATTACGCGTACATCCCCTTCGTGGCCATCTTCCCGCCGGCGCCGGCCCAGATCGCGACGCTGCTCCCGGCGGTGTGCTTCGACGCGCTGACGATCGCTGGACTGTACAAGCTCGGCCGGCGGCTCGGCGGGCGGCACCTCGCGCAGGCGTTCGTGTTCGCGTACCTCCTCGACCCGTTCCCGGACCTGTCGCTGACGGCGCAGACCAACGATGCGCTGGTCGCCGCCCTGTGCGTCTGGGCCATCGTCATAGCGGCGGAGCGCCCGGTCGCTCGCGGCCTGCTTATGGCCGCCGCCACCTTGACCAAATTCCTCCCCGCCCTGCTCGCCCTGCAATTCCTGGGCGTGCGGCGGGGACGCTGGCGGTACGCGCTGACGCTCGTCATCTCGCTCGCCGCCATGCTCGCCTGGCCGCTCGTCACCTCCGGGCCGGCTCGATTCCTCGATTCGACGTTCGGCTACCAGCTGTTCCAGCGCGGCGGCGGCGTGCAGTTGAGCATCTGGACCTACCTGCCGCACATGGCGATCGTGGCCCGGCTGGTACTCGCCGCCGCGCTGGTGCTGCTCGCACTCGCACCAATGCTGCGTCCCCCCGTGCGGGACCCGCGGGAGCAGGCCGCTTTCGCCGCCGCGCTCCTCATCGGCGGGCAGCTACTCCTGGGCTACTGGTTCTACAGCTACCTCACCTGGTGCTACCCGCTCCTGGTCATCGCGATCATCCACGCCCGGCCGGACCGCCAGCCGGCCCGCGCGCCAGCGCACCGCGCCGCAACCTCGATCGACCTCGCCCCCCCAGCTCAGGCAAACCCGCCTCAACGCCAGCCAGCATGACGCTCGCGCCCGCCACTGCACCACCCCCAGCACCCCCAGTCCCGCCGAAACGAAGT
>Ga0335072_10016147_pt1 | contig 10589 bp, 6 predicted proteins | sample Lox_Sample_21_FD_206725 | JGI IMG/M metagenome (GOLD analysis project Ga0335072, IMG submission 206725) | Soil microbial communities from Loxahatchee National Wildlife Refuge, Florida, United States - Lox_Sample_2.1 | ecosystem: Environmental > Terrestrial > Soil > Wetlands | place: USA: Florida... | reverse complement strand
GAGATCGACCTCGATTACTCGCCGCTGCAGCTCGAGGACACCTTCGCCGAGGAGGACGAGCGGGCCCTGGCGGCGGTCTAACGCCGAGCGTGGGCCCTGGGTACGCGAACAGTGGCGAATTCGTCCATAGGCCCCACGCTCGCGGAGTGAAGCGGAGTGGAAGTCAGCCGACCCAGACGGTCTTTGCGTTGCAGAACGCGCGGATGCCCAGATCCGCGAGTTCGCGACCGTAACCGGAGCGCTTGACGCCGCCGAAGCCGAGTTCGGGGTAGGACACCGTCATCCCGTTGATGAACACCTGCCCGGCCTCGATGTCGTCGATGAAGCGCTCCTGCTCGGCTTCGTCGTTGGTCCAGGCGTTGGACCCCAAACCGAACGTGGTCGCGTTGGCGATCTCGATGGCCTCGTCGATGCCCGAGGCGCGATACATCGAGGCGACCGGGCCGAAGACCTCTTCGGTGTAGAGCGCCATGTCCTTGGTGATGTCGGTGACCACCGTCGGCGGGTAGAACCACCCGGGCCGGTCGGGCGTCTTGCCGCCGAGCCGGATCTTGGCACCCGCCGCGGCGGCGTCGTCGACCTGCTTGGCGATCTCGTCGCGGCCCGACTCGGTGGCCAGCGGACCCACGTCGGTCTCCGGGTCGGTGGGGTCGCCGACCTTGAGGGCTTCCATCCGCTCGACGAACTTGTCGACGAACGTGTCGTAGATGTCGGTGTGGACGATGAACCGCTTGGCGGCGATACAGGATTGGCCGTTGTTCTGCACCCGGGCGGTGACCGCGGTCTTGACGGCCTCGTCCAGGTCCGCGGACGGCATCACGATGAACGGGTCGCTGCCGCCGAGCTCCATCACGGTCGGCTTGATCTCGTCACCGCAGATTGCGGCGACCGACTGGCCGGCCGGCTCGCTGCCGGTCAGCGTGGCCGCGGCCACCCGCGGGTCGCGCAGGATCTTCTCGACCGCGCTGGAAGAGACCAGCAGCGTCTGGAAGCAGCCGTCGGGGAAACCGCCGCGCGTAATGACGTCGGACAGATACAGCGCCGACTGCGGCACGTTCGACGCGTGCTTGAGGATGCCGACGTTGCCGGCCATCAGCGCCGGTGCGGCGAACCGGACGGCCTGCCACAGCGGAAAGTTCCACGGCATCACGGCCAGCACCACGCCGAGCGGCTGCCAGCGGGTGTAGGCCCTTTTCGCGCCGACCTTCGACGCCTCGGCCGGCTCGTCGGCCAGTAGTTTCTCGGCGTTCTCCGCGTAGTAGCGAAAACCCTTGGCGCACTTCAGTGCTTCGCCCTTGGCCGAGGCCAGGGTCTTTCCCATTTCCAGCGTCATCATGGCCGCGACCTCGTCGGCCTCTTTCTCCAGCAAATCCGCAGTGGCATTGGCCCACTCGGCGCGCTGAGCGAAGGTGGTCGAGTGGCGGTAGTCGAGGAACCGCTCGTGGGCGCGCGCTATCGCGGCCTCGATCTCGTCGTCGGTTGCCGGGGTGAAGGTCTGGACTGTCTCGCCGGTGACCGGGTTAATCGTGGCGATGGGCACGTTGGCATCCTTCGGTTGCGGTGGTTGATGAAGCGTCCGGTATCCAGCCTGCCACTATCGTGGCCAAAGGGAGGTGCCGGATGAGTAAAGCCGCTGAGCTGATGGTCAAGTGCTTGGAAAACGAGGGTGTTTCCGTGGTCTTCGGGCTACCTGGCGAGGAGAACATCCGCTTTGTGCAGGCATTGGCCGCCTCGAGCATCCGCTATGTGCTGACTCGGCACGAACAAGCGGCTTCGTTCATGGCGGAGATGTACGGGCGCGTCACCGGCCGGGCGGTGGTGGTGTCGTCGACCCTGGGTCCGGGTGCGATCAACATGCAGCTCGGGGTCGCCGACGCCACCACCAACAGCACCCCGATGGTCGCGATCTCCGCGCAGGTGGGTCAGGATCGCCAGTTCAAAGAGTCGCACCAGTACGTCGACCTGGTGTCGATGTTTGCCCCCATCACCCGGTGGGCCGCCGGTATCCCGACGGCCCATGCCATACCGGAGATGTTCCGCAAGGCGTTCAAGCTCGCCGAGGCCGAACGCCCGGCCGCGGTCTATCTGGCGGTGCCCGAGCACATCGACGCCGACGAAACCGACTATCCCGACCTGGCACCGTTGCCGCGCAACGTCGTCCGCGCCGAGGCGCCGGCCTTCCGGCAGGTGGCGCGCGCGGTCGACATTCTGCGTGAGGCCAAGCGACCCGTGGTGCTGGCCGGGCATGGCGCGGCCCGCGGCGACGCGACCGCGGCCCTGGTGCGGTTCTCCGAGGAATTCGGTATCCCGGTCGCCAACACGTTTCACGGCAAGGGCGTGATGCCCGACGACCACCCCAACAGCATCGGGACGCTCGGATTCATGCGGCATGACTACGTCAACTTCGGGTTCGACAATGCCGACGTGGTCATAGCCGTCGGGTACGAGCTGCAGGAATTCGACCCGGTCCGGATCAACCCGAAGTCCGACAAGAAGATCATCCACATCCACCGTTTCCCCGCCGAGGTCGACGCGCACTACCCGGTCGACGTCGGGATCGTCGGTGACATCAGCGCCTCACTCGACGCGCTGCGGGAGGCGCTGGGCGAACACCGCTTTGATGCCGACCCGGAGATACCCGGTTCCGGCCTGCTCGCCGACGAATTCGGTCGGGGACAACAGGATTCGCGCTACCCGCTGGCGCCCCAACGGGTGGTCGCCGACACCCGTGCCGCACTGGGCCGCAGCGACGTGGTCCTGGTCGACACCGGTGCGACCAAGATGTGGATGGCGCGGCTGTACCCGACCTTCGAGCGCAATACCTGCCTGGTCTCAAACGGCTTGTCCACCATGAGTTTTGCGCTGCCCGGCGCGCTCGGCGTCAAGCTGGCACAGCCCGAGTCGAAGGTGCTGGCCGTGGTGGGCGACGGCGCGTTCATGATGAGCTCACAGGAAATCGAGACCGCCGTTCGGGAGCGGATACCGCTGGTGGTTTTGATCTGGGAGGACGGCGGCTACGGCCTGATCGAATGGAAGATGGATCTCGAACTCGGTGAGCATCATTACGTGAGGTTCGGCAACCCCGACATTGTCACCTACGCGGAAAGCTTCGGCGCCAAGGGATATCAGATCAGCAGCGCCGATGAACTGTTGCCGACGCTGAAGGCCGCGCTCGACGACGACGGCGTGTCGCTGATCAACTGCCCCGTCGACTACTCGGAGAACCTGCGGTTGACCGACCGGCTCGGCGAGCTGGACGAGACGCTGTAATCTCCAGCGCTCAGTCGCTGCGCTGTGACGTCACGTTCGGCAGCGTCATCGGCCGCACATACCTGCCCACCAGGGTGCGATGCCACCAGGCCCGATCTCGCCGCAGCTCGGCCAAGGTGGTGAAGCGGTACTGGTAGAGCTGCGCGCGCACATACCGGGGCGGTGACTCCGGGAAAGGGTTGTGTCGCAACAGGCGCAGCGCGGACCGATCGTTGCGCAGCAGCCGTTGCAGGAACGGCGTCAGCCACTGCTGCGCGTAACCCGGCGAGATGGCGGCGAACCACATCAGCCAGTCCAGCCGCAAATGATAAGGAGCCCACTGGCGCGGTAGCCGGCCCACGGCACCGGGCTTTCCCTTGAAATCGTATTCCTTCCACACCGTTTGCTCGGTGATCCGCGGCTCATCGGTGCCTTCGATCACCACCTCGCGCCGGACGCGGCCGATGCTGCCGAAGGCCCCGTAGGTGTTCACCAAATGGAATGGGTTGAACGACATGTTCATTCGCTGATGCGACGACAGCATGTTGCGCACCGGCCAGTAGCTCATGAACAACACCGCCACGGTGAAGGCAACCACCAGGCCGGCGAACCACTGCGGTGGTGGTGACAGCGCCGGGTGTGCCGGGATCGGAAGCACGGTCGCCGCCGCCGAGTCGTCGATGGCGCTGAACGCCAGGATGATCGTCACCCAGTTGAGCCAGGCGAAGTTGCCCGATGCGACCAGCCACAACTGGGTGACCACGACGACCGCCGCGGCGACGCTGGCCACCGGCTGTGGCGCGAACAACCCGAACGGCACCACAAGCTGGGCGAAATGGTTGCCTACCACCTCGATCCGGTGCAGCGGCTTGGGCAGGTGATGGAAGAACCAGCTCAACGGCCCTGGCATCGGCTGGGTTTCGTGGTGGTAGTACAGGCAGGTCAGATTGCGCCAGCACGGGTCGCCGCGCATCTTGATCAGCCCGGCACCGAACTCGACCCGGAACAGCAGCAAGCGCGCCATCCACAACGTCAGGATCGGGGGCGCGACGCGGTCGTTGCCGAGGAAGATCGCCAGGAACCCGGTCTCCAGCAGCAGCGATTCCCAGCCGAACGAGTACCACGCTTGCCCGACATTGACGATCGAGAGGTACCCCATCCATAGCGTCAGCCACATCAGCATTGCCACCGACAGCGGCAGCAGGTTGCCGGCGCCGGCGAGCAGGCCCGCCGACAGTGCCGCACCAAACCATGAGACACAGGCGAACAACCGATCGGAGTAGCGCAGATGGAAGATGCTCGGTGTTCGCCAGAAAGTCTGCCCGGCCAAATACCGGGGCACCGGCAGGATTCCGTGCTCGCCGATCAGGGCGCGGAACTGTAGGGCGGCCGCGAGGAACGCGATCAGGTAGAGGGCCGCGACGCCGCGCTCGAGCACCAGTCTGCCCAGCCAGTATTCGGGCGCAGAGATCCATCCCATGGCCGTAACTCCTCGAACGCTGGCGATTACACCAACCCGCATATCCAGTCAACCAGCAGGTAAACCGGTAGCCAATGCCTCCGGGGTCACTCGTTGTGGCGCGGGGGCATCCGGCCGGGCATGGCCACCACTGAAGCCGCCAGCACACCGAGCGAAATCAGTGCCAGCAGTTGCACATTCGCAGAATGACCGGCATAACCGCCGACGGACCGCCAGGGATGCCGGGACAGCTCTGCGCCGGCCAGGATCAACCCGCCCGCGCTCAGCGCCACGGTAACCGGCTCACGCCACGGCTGCCGGTTGCGCAGCGCATATCGCAGACCAAGGGCCGCGCCGGCCACGACGAAGCCGGCCACACCGGCGATCACCGTCCCCGCCGTCAGCACCGCGACCCCTGCCCACGGGCCGGGCGCCCATGGTGTTGCGGGCGGGTCATCGGTGGGCCTGCGCCGGGTGCGCCATAACGCGAGCACGGCCAGCAGCGGCAGCAGCGCCAGCCCCACCGCCAGCCCGGCCCGATAAAGCGAGTTGGTGGCGAAGGTCAGCGTGATGGTGTCGGGGTTCCCCGCCGGTACCACCCAGCCCTGTTGCCACCCGTTGACGGCGACCGGTGTCAATCGGGTCCCGGTGCTGGTGCGTGCCACCCAGCCGGGGTTGATGCTCTCGGGAATGACCAGCACCCGCGAGGTCGCCGACGCGGGGGCCGGCACCTCGCGCCGGCCGGGACCCCATGCCCCGGTGGCGGCCGGAACCGGCGATGGGCCGCTCGGTGATTCGGCGGCACTCGGTGTCGTCAGCCGGGCTCCGTCCACGACGAACTGAGCGCCAGGGCTGATCAACAGCTCCTGCTGCCCCGGGGGCAGCGCGATCGGGTCGCGTTCGCAGGGCTGCGCTTCAAGCGGTCCGCCGTCCAGCAGCGCGCCCGCCGTGGTCCGGATCGAGGTGTGCACAAATCGGCCCGCGACCGCGATGACCGGGCCGTGGTCACAGTCGACGGTGATCTCGCGGGACCGGTTGCGGTTCGCGTCGGCGGGCGCGATCGGGCTGCCGTCGGCGCCGAGCGCCGCGACTTCGGCCAGCCCCGGCGGCTTGAGCTGGTCGAAGCCCAAAGCATTGCGGTCGATGACGTCTTCCCAGTCCAGCAAGCTGATGCTGACGGTGTCGGTGACCCTGGGTTTGAGCGACAGAGTCTGTGGCTCTCCGGGCTTCAGCTCGCGGACCTGTGGGCCGTCGCCCAGGTTGACGGCGACCACCGTCGGGTGGGCGGGCAAGGCCGACCGGCTGGGAACCAGGCGCAGCCCGGCGACCTCGGTGGGCCGCGGCAGGGACAGCGTCAGCGTCGGCGGGGACTTGTGTTGCACCACCCGCTGCGGTGCTGTCCAGGCGGTGTCCGGGTCGCCGTCGGTGGCCGCGTATGCCGAGCCGAGGATGTCCACCGGGTCGGAATCACCTTGGGCTCGGGTGGTGTTCGGCTCGGCGATCAGGTCGGCCAGCTTGGGGCCCTGTCGTGGCCGCACCCACAGCGTCGGGGTCACCGAGACCGGAGCCGGAACGGTCAGGGTGCGGCTGAAATTGACCGGCTCTTCGGGCGCCAGCGCCATCGACGGCGCGCAGCGCACACCGTCGGGTGCCGCGGCGCAGCCGGGCCTGCCGAGAAGCTCCGATCCCAGGTCCCAGGCTGCGATCGCCGAACCCGGCGGCGGCCCGGGCACCAGCGCGGTGTGCCGCAGGCTGACCGGGTGAGCGAATCCGGACGCGTCGTACTGGGTGATCGACAGGTCGGTGATGCCGAACTGGACGCCGGCCGACCCGTCGTCGGTGCCGGCGGCGGTGATCCGCACCCATGGGGTTTCGCCGTAGGGCAGCGCCGCGGCGAGTGGCTTGCCGGGCTCGTCGAACCGCAGCGTGGTGCTGCCGTTAGCGGTCTCGATCAGGATGCGGCGGATCTGGGCGCCGACGGCGGTCGCGCTGGGTGTGACGGTGATGGCGGCGTTGGTCACCGGGTGGTCGAAATCCACTTGCAGCCACTGTCCCACGGCCGCCTGCAGTGCGTTGGACACCCACGCGGTCGCCGGATCGCCGTCGATCGCGGCGGCGGGAGAGGTCGCCGGTGCGACGTCGGGCATCGCGGTGGAATCCGACGACGAGCTCGACACGGTGATCCGGCCGCCGGTCCAGCTGCCGAAGACCTTGTCGGCGCCCGGGGCCGGGTAGTCGGGCACTCGGTTGTAGGTATGCCGGGCGTCGCCGGCCGCCCGGATCGCCGACGAGTGCTGATCAACCCGGCCGTAGTCGGTCTCGCGCGCCACCGGGGTATCGGTGACGGTGACGGCCGGGGCCGCCAGACCGGCGCTCCGGGCATCCGCGGTCAGCAGCACCGGACCCAGTGGCGGCTGGCCCAGGAGGCGACGCCGTTCGTCGAGGCGCAGCAGCACTTCGGGCCCACCGGCGACCCGGGCCAGCCGATCGGTATCGGCGAAGTAGGGCGCGCCGGGATCGCCGGCCCCTGCACCGGGCGAGCCCACCCGATAAATCTGCACGGCCGGGTAGCGCGGCCGCAGTCCGCTGTCGGCCACGAAGCCGGCCAGCGTGCCCGGTCCCACCGGAGCGCCGAACTGTGCCACCTTGTGCAATCGCGGCGACCCTTCGATGGCGCGGTGCACCAGGATCGGGCGCGCCGAGCGTGATGTATCCGGATCCAGGTCGTTGCGCAGCACCACATAGGAAATGCCTTGGCGGGCAAGGGTATCGGCCAGGCCGACGGAGGGGCGCCCGGCGGCCAGCAGGCGTTCGACCGAATCCAGCGCCCGGATGGTTTGCGGCGGGGTCAACGGGATGGAGTCGCGTACCCCCCACGGGCTGCTGCCGAGCACTTGCAGCGGTTCGTCGTGGCTGGTGCCCCACACTTGAGTGGCGAACGGCGCCCCGGGAACGACCAGCACCCGCCCCGGCGCCCCGGTCGCAGACCCGGAATTGTGCTCGCTGAGCCAGTCGGCGGCCTCATGCCAGTACTGGGGTATCGCGCTGAATGCGCCCGGTGGGGTCAGCCGACCGGTCCATGCCAGCGAGGTGCTGACCGCCAGCGCGGTCAGGATCACCATCGTCGCCGCGACCCGCTTGTCGCGCTCGGGATGGGCGAACGCGGGCAGCCACACCGATATCGGCACGCCGCCCGGCCCCCAACCGGGGAGCGGCACCCGGCCCAGCAGCTGCGCGACACCCAGCGCCACGGGGATCCGGATCACCAAGTCCAGCTTGTGCACGTTGCGCAGCGGCGCACCGGCGGCGTCCAAGAACAACTGCACCTGGTGGGCCAGCGGCGAACCCAGCCCGCCGCTATACCCGACGGCCATCAACACGACGCCGACCAACAGCATGGTCACCAGCCGGCCCCGGGCCGGCATCGCCGGGCCGGCCAGCCCGGCCAGTCCGGCCGCCGCGACCAGGCAGGTGCCCAGGATGGCCGCCGACCCGGTCACCAGCGGCGCGCCCGCGGTGGCGGTCGGCGCCACGAACGGGGTCCAGCTTTCCGTGCCGCGCAGCATCTCCACCAGCGACGACCATTGCGTGGTCACGCCGGAGGATTCGATGAAGTCCAGGAACGGGGGACTGATGCTGCGCAGCAGACTCAGCGCCACGACCCACCACAGCATCGCCAGCGACAAAGCCGGCAGCCACCACGCCGTGTAGCGCCACCACAACCGGTTGGGCCGGTGACAGGCCCACCAGATCACCGCGGGCAGGCAACCGGCCAGCGTCGCGATGGCGTTGACCGCGCCCATCAATGCGACGGCCAGCCCCGCCTGCGCGGCCAGCGCCCGCACCGAGCGGCCGGAGGACCCGCGCAGCGCCAGGATGGTGGGCAGCAACACCCACGGCGCCAGCATCATCGGCAAGGTTTCCGACGAGATCGAGCCGAGGGTGGTCAGCACGCGTGGCGACAGGGCGTACGTCGCCGCGGCGAGCAGGCGTGACGTCGGGCTGCCGATTCCCAGCGTCTCAGCGACCCGCAACAGCCCCCAGAAGCCGACCGTCAGCAGCAGCGCCCACCACAGACGCTGGGTCATCCATCCGGGCAATCCCAGGAAATGGCCGACCAGAAAGAACGTGCCGTGCGGAAACAGGTAGCCGTAGGCCTGATTCTGCGCCTGGCCGAACGGCAGGTCGCTGTTCCACAGGTTGGTCGCCCGCGCCAGGAAGCGCAGCGGGTTGGCGGTGAGGTCGAGTTTGGTGTCGGGGGATATCTGCCCCGGGGATTGGGCGAACGTCAAGGCCAGCGCGATCGCGGCGACCAGCAGCAACCATCGGCGCGACAGCGGCGCAGCCGACGAGTCCGACGCCGTTCCAGCAGGCTCCGTCCGTGCCGACCCCGCCGCCGGGCTAGCTACGGTTGCCGTACTCGACCCGGTTGAGCACTGACGACTGCGGATCGCCCCCGGGGAGTGGCGGCTTCGTGTCCTGTTGCACCATCAGGGTGATCCCGAAGATTGCGGCCGCGCCCAGCAACAAACCAACCACGACGCTCGCGGCGGCGGGCGCAATGATCCGGTTCATCGATGGCTCCTTGGGTTCGCGGTCGTGACTGTGGACGACCCAGAGCCAACCTAGCAGAAGTGCGCCTGCGGCCCGGGGCCGCGAGGCGCTGTCAGGGACCTGTCAGGGACGTAGTCCCGGCGGCAGCTGGTTCAGGCAAGACTGTTTGCTGTCACACGGCAAGCAGTGCCCGTGAAAGCAGCGGTCGCCGTATTCCACCAGGTACGGCCCGGAAGAGTCCCGCGGAGCTGGCGGCCCCTGGACTGGCGCCGTGCCGTGATCTTGCACGGCGAGCGTGACGCCGACGGTCGCGACGGCGCCGATCGAGAGGCCCGCCGCGATGCTGGCCACAGCGGCCAGCGTGAACCCGGTCATCGCTGGCTCCTTGCTCAGTCCCCTGCCAGTCAGAAAAGGGTCGACACTCAACGTAACAGCGCCCGACCCCTGGGGTCGGGGATGAAACGCCCTTCGTGACAACATGTCCCGATGGCTTTTCCGCGCATCCTGGCCCTGCTGGCCGCTGCATCGGTGCTGGCGGCCTGCGGCCACGACACCGCACGGCACCCCTCGTCGACGACGGTCAGCAAACCGGCGGCCGCTCCCGCGCCATCGATGTGCGGTGACCCGACCAGGCTGCCGCCCCGCGACAAGCTGGCCCAGCTGCTGATGGTGGGCGTGAAGAACGCCGACGACGCCCGGGCCGTGGTCAACGGCTACCACGTCGGCGGGATCTTCATCGGCAGCTGGACCGACCTGTCGATCTTCAAAGGTCCGTTGGCCGACATCGCGGGCAAGGCGGGGCCGCTGCCGCTGGCGGTCAGCGTGGACGAAGAGGGCGGTCGGGTCGCGCGGTTGAAGTCGCTGATCGGGCCGGCTCCGTCGGCCCGGGAGCTGGCCCAGACCCAAACCCCCGCCCAGGTTCATGACCTGGCGCTGCAGCGCGGCAAGAAAATGCACGACCTGGGCATCACCGTCGACTTCGCGCCGGTGGTCGACGTCTCCGACGAGCCCGACGACAGCGTGATCGGGAACCGCTCGTTCAGCAACGATCCGGCTACGGTCACCGCTTACGCGGGGGCCTTCGCGCAGGGTCTGCGGGAGGCCGGATTGCTCCCCGTGCTCAAGCATTTCCCCGGCCACGGGCATGGGTCAGGCGATTCACACAAGGCCGGCGTCGTCACGCCGCCGCTGAGCGAGCTGCAGACCAGCGACCTGGTGCCTTACCGGACGCTGGTGACCGCGAGCCCGGTCGCAGTGATGGTTGGTCACCTGCAGGTTCCCGGCCTGACCGGCGACGATCCGGCCAGTCTGAGCCGTGCGGCGGTGC
>Ga0335072_10016143_pt1 | contig 10590 bp, 5 predicted proteins | sample Lox_Sample_21_FD_206725 | JGI IMG/M metagenome (GOLD analysis project Ga0335072, IMG submission 206725) | Soil microbial communities from Loxahatchee National Wildlife Refuge, Florida, United States - Lox_Sample_2.1 | ecosystem: Environmental > Terrestrial > Soil > Wetlands | place: USA: Florida... | reverse complement strand
CGAGCCTCAATTTTCCGTACCAGGTGGCGATCGACTACTCGCAATCGCCATTTGCGCTTTACGTCTCGGATACCAACAACAATCGCGTCCTGGTGTGGAAAGACTCGGCGCACTTTCAGAGCGGCGACCCGGCCGACCTGGTGATTGGCCAGCCGACGCTCTACACCGCGGCGCCGAACATCGATTCGGGAGCGGCGCAGACTCCGACCGCGACCTCGCTTGCCGGCCCAAGGGGCGTTGCCGTGGCCAAGGACGGGACAGTGTACGTTGCGGACTCGGGGAACAATCGCGTCCTGCAATTTCCGCGGCCGGTGAGTCAGAGCGGGCGGATCACACCGTCGGCGGTGATCGGGCAGACGAATTTCACCAGCTCGGCTTCCGCGGCGACCAGCGCAACCTCGTTGAACACTCCCGGAGGGCTGGCAATCGGCCCGAATGGGGATTTGTTTGTAGCGGACAGCGGGAACAATCGCGTTCTGGAGTTTCCGCCGGGAGGCGGAACGGGAGCGGCGGCGGCGCGGGTTTTCGGCCAGCCGAATATGACTAGCGGCACACGTCCGACGCAGGTATCGGCCCAGAGTCTGAACTCGCCGCAGGGGGTATTCGTAGACCAGACTTCGAATTTGTACGTGACGGACACTGGTGCCAACCGGGTGCTGGTCTATTCCAACAGCGCGGGGTCCACTTCGGCCACGGCGGTAATCGGGCAGGCTGACTCTAACGGGACGCCCGGGGGCGTGGCCCTGAACGTACCGCTCGGCGTGGCGGTGGATGGTTCGGGGAATGTGTGGGTCGCGGATAACGGAAACAATCGCGTGCTGGAATTTACGTGGCCTGGGTATCTGCCGGGCGGCGCGACTGCCGCGGCGGTGATCGGGCAGCCAAATTCGAGTAATACCAGCCCGGACTGGGATACCACGAACGGACTGGCCACGGCCGACAGTTTATATAATCCGTCCGCGGTCTATCTGGACCGGCAGAACACTTTGTACGTCGGAGACCCGGGCAACAACCGGCTGCTGCAATTCCTGCGCCCGGTGGCGCTGGTGAACGGTGCGACCCTGCAGGCAGGCGTGCCGCTTGCGAACGGTTCGATCGCCACGCTATTCGGAAACGGGCTGGCGACCGACACCGGTACGGCATCGGGAGGATCTTGGCCGCCTTCGATGGTAAACCGGCAGGTGGTCGTGAACGACCAACTGGTGGCGCCGCTCTATTACGCATCGGCGACGCAGATGAACTTCCAACTTCCATCGAATACTCCGCAGGGGCAGCAGCGGATCGCGGTGCGGTTGGCCGACACCAACGAATTGGTGGCAGGCGGAAGTGTCCTGGCTGCGGCAGTGGCGCCCGGGATCTTTACGCTCACGGAGAGCGGCAGTGGGCAGGCGGCGGTACTCAACGCCGACTACTCGGTTAACGGCGCGAATAATCCAGCGGCAATAGGGTCGACGATTCAGATCTATGGGACCGGCCAAGGGCCGGTGAGCCCCGCGGTTCCCGATGGCACTGCCGCGCCGGGCTCGCCGCTTTCCTGGACGGCGGCGCAGGCGACTTCCAATGCCCAGACCTGCTTTGCCACGCAAGCGGTATGCGTAGCGATCGGGGACGCGTTTGGGGCGATCCAGTATACGGGACTGGCTCCCGGCGAGATCGGGTTGTGGCAGATCAACGTTACAATTCCGTCCGGAATCGTAACCGGAAGCGCCGTGGGCGTGCGGGTTGTCATTGACGGGGTCGCTAGCAATTTAGTGACGATTGCGGTGAAATAAAACGAGGACCGAAAGCTCCACCAGCCATGTACACAGAATTTTACGGTCTGACGAAAAAGCCTTTCAACATGACTCCAGACCCCGCCTTTCTGTACCTCACGAGGCAGCATCGCGAGGCTCTGGCGGGTTTGAGTTACGCGATCGTGGAGCGTAAAGGCTTTCTGGTGTTGAGCGGCGTGGCCGGCTGCGGGAAGACAACGCTGCTGGCATGGGTGCTGGGAAGGCTGCCGACGGCGCAAGTGCAGTCGAGCATCATTCTGAACCCCATGCTCAAACCGGATGAATTCCTCGAGATGGCGATGCTGGATTTCGGGATAACCGAAATCCCCGAGAGTAAGGCACGCCGTCTGTGGATGCTGCAAAATTACCTGATGCAAGGGCAGCGCGACGGAAAGATCAATGTGTTGATCGTCGACGAGGCTCACAAACTGAGTCCGGGACTGATGGAAGAAGTCCGCCTGCTCGGCAACCTGGAGCACGGCACGGACAAGCTGCTGCAAATTCTGCTGATCGGGCAACCGGAACTGGATGACGTGATCAGCCGGCCGGAGTTGTGGCAGTTCAAGCAACGCATCAACGTAAGAGTGTCGCTCGAGGCGTTAAGCGAAGAGGAAGTGGACCGGTACATCGAGCATCGCTGGCGGGTAGCGGGAGGCAAGGAACCGGCGCCTTTTTCACTGGAGGCACGGGCGGCCGTGGCCAAGCGATCGACGGGGATTCCGCGGCTGGTGAATTCGCTTTGCGACAACGCGTTGACGATGGCGTTCGCCGATGAGTCTCGCACGATTACGGCGGAACACATCGAAACCGCGGCGCGGGATTTGCGGTTGATTCCGAAAGCCCCGGCGGCGGCGCCGGTGGTCATGATGCCAGCCAGCCACGCGGAGCCACCGGACGCGCACGCGGCGGCGGTACGCTCCTCACCGGCTCTGGTAGTGAAGAACGGCACGGCTCCGGCCAACAAACCCAAGCTGGCGGATGGCGACGAACCCATCCTGACGACGCCTATTTCCGCCAAACGATCGTGGCTGGCACGTTGGTTCGGTCTGGCCACCAACGGGAACGGCCGGCATTGACTTAACGCGGCGAGCCGATGGATTACACCGCGCCGCTGTTATCAATTGTTTTCATTCTGGGTTTGATGGGAGCAGTTCGCCTCCCCGCCTGTAAAGGAAAGAAGCTGGTCTTGGCCGCGCTGGCGGGCCTGGTATTGGTTTCCTGGCCTCCGTTCGACTGGCTGTTTTCACGCCCGCTGGAGATCTGGTACCCGATCCGCCCGGCGCCGATTTCCCCCGCGGATGCGATTGTGGTGCTGTCCGCGGCGGTAGAACCACCGATTTACGAACGTCCATATGCCCTGGCAGGGCATGACACCTACGGCCGCTGCCGGATGGCGGCCTGGCTATACCAGCACTGGAAGGCGCTTCCCATACTGGCCTGCGGCGGAGGATCGAAAGCTGGCGGACCTTCCTTTGCGGCATCCATGCGCGAAGTGCTCGTGAAGGAAGGCGTTCCGGATGCGGATATCTGGACCGAAGAGCGGTCGCAGACCACCCACCAGAATGCCGTTTACGGCGCGGAGATTTTGCGGAGCCACGGCGTGAAACGAATCGCGCTGGTGGTGGAAGCGCAGAGCATGGTCCGGGCGGCGGCGTGTTTCCGGAAGGAGGGCTTTGTGGTGGTTCCCGCACCCAGCGATTTCCGCGAGTGGAGCCCCTGGCGGGACGAACTGCTGCTGAGCTGGCAGGGAGTGCGGCGCAATGAAATCACGCTGCACGAAGTTGTGGGACTGCTCTGGTACAAGCTCCACGGCTGGATTTGAAGAGGGTTAGATCGGAAGATATGAAATTTGGGCGTGCAAGGCGCCTGAATAAGGTAAGAATACTGGTACTTTCACGGCACTATCGGTACGTAATCAGATAATCGGGACTGATTGAGGGGAATATGGTCCTAAAGGAGATCCGATGGTTAAGCAAAGTGGATACCTGTACATGCCTACATTGAGAACGTGCTATCGCTGCGGGCAGGAGTTTCCGGCCAACGACCGGGAACGGGTCTGCGCGGAGTGCCGCAAGCCGCGGGAGCGCAAGCCGGGGCTGAACAAGAGCCTGAGTTTCCGCGAGAGGCAAATTGTGGAGTTGGTGCAGCAGGCGAGGCTCAACAAAGAGATCGCGTATGAACTGCACTTGACGGAAGGCACGATCAAAGAATACATCAATCGCATCTTCCGGAAGATCGGGGTGACCAACCGGACGGAGCTGGCGATCTGGGCGTACCGACAAAAGGATGCCGCCTGAAGAGCGACGGTATGAAAAAATGCTGAGTTCATGCACATTTACCATGTGAAAAATTCCCTTTCCGATCGTTTTCTGGCGCCAAGTAAATGAGATTCGGGTAGATCACCGATGGTCCTCGAATTGCGAGATCGGACACTCCAATCAAAAGAAGAAAGGTTACGCCAGGGTTACGAAATGGGAGAATCCAGCGGTAGTTTTTGCGGCTTGATTCTTAGAAATTGTTTTCGATGCGGTCGGGAGTTTCGAGTTAATTACAAGGAGCGTGTTTGCATGACGTGCCGGAAACCATGGGAACGCAAAGAGAGCGCGAACCGGGATCTGAGTCTCCGCGAGAAACAGATTGTCGAATTGGTCCAACAGGCCAAGCTCAACAAAGAGATCGCGCACGAATTACACCTATCGGAAGGGACGATTAAAGAATACTTGAACCGCATTTTCAGGAAGTTAGGAGTGTCCAACCGGACGGAACTGGCGATCTGGGCATTCCGGCGGACGCATGCCGCTTAAGCCGACGAATACCGGTGTGCGCGGCGCGGAATTTCCGCGCAAGCCGGCTGTTGCCGCAACATTTTTGAGTTCGGGCTCACCACAGGATTCATTCTTCGACACCACCAGACCCCATCAGTGCCCTGTTCGCCTGGGAATTTCTGCGCCCTTCCAAAGCCCGTGTGTGAGCCATGAGCGATCTCCGATTGTTGTGGGCATCTACGAGGCGTAACCGGTTGCGCGGCCGCCAGCGTGTCGACGCGGGCGACGGGTTCAATTCTTTTCTTAATACTTTTGGGAGTTTCTTTTTCTCACTATCGCCTAATTCTCATTAATACTTTCAGATTTTATACTCTGATATAGAATGAGGTTCCGACTTTTGAAGAAGATTCCTGCTGTTCTGGCTTGTGCGGCCAGTCTGGGCCTGCTCAATGGTGTTCTCGAAGCGCAGTCTTCCCTTGTATTGAGTTCCGGCACCGGGACGCCCGGAGCGACCGTTCCGCTGAACCTGACGCTGACGTCCACCTCGGGAAACCTGCCGGCAGCCATTCAATGGAGCCTGGGATACTCCACCGGAGTTGCCTCTTTGTCCGTGACGCCGGGAGCGGCAGTTACAGCGGCAGGGAAGAGCATCACGTGCGGAACGAATGGGGCGGGGATGGTTTGCATCGCGGTCGGCAACAACGCCAATACCATTGCGAACGGAGTGGTGGCCACGGTGAATGTGACACTGACGGCGAATGCGACGTCCGCCGCCGTAACCGTGACGAACACTTTCGCGGCTTCCGCTGCCGGAGAAAGTATTACCAGTTCGGGAACCGGGGCGACGGTGCTGGTAGTCCAGACCATAACGATCTCCTCGCTGACGTGCAGCCCGAACGCGCTGAATCCGGCCGGATCATCCACCTGTGCGGTAAGCCTAAGCGCGCCGGCGGGGTCGGGCGGTGTGACGGTAGGGGTGGGTTGCAACATGCCGGACGTTTCGGTTCCCGCCGCGGTAGCCATCGGTGCCAACTCGAGTAGCGCGACATTTGCCGCGACGGCGGACAATTTCGGCAAGAACGAGAGCGCGACCATCACCACCACTCTCGGTAGTTCCACGGCGCAAAGCACGATCTCGCTGGTGGTTCTCCCGACGCTCACCGGGATTCAGTGCGGCGCAAGCACGCTGGCGACGAGCGCGAACACCTCCTGCACGGTTACGCTGTCGGCGGCTGCTCCGGCGGGCGGTGCGGTGGTATTGCTTTCCAACGGCGGATCTATCGTACTCAGCGTGCCGGCAAGTGTCACGGTGGCGGCAAATTCGACCAGCACGAGTTTTGCGGTGAGCACGGGGGCGTTCACCGGGTCTTCGAGCGTGTCACTGACGGCGACGTTCGGCAGTTCGATGGTTTCTACCGGCTTGACGGCCACGGCAGGGCCGGTGTCGTTGGCTTGCAGCCCGAGCACCATTACGGCGGGGCAATCCGGGAACTGCACGGTGTCGATGGCGGGACCGGGAGTGGCGGCGAAGACCGTGACGCTGCAGTCGGGGAACGCGGGGTTATCCGTACCGGCTTCGGTTACGGTGGCGAGCGGCTCGGCCAGCGCCACGTTTGCTTTTACGAGCACGACGAGTTTCACCGGCACGGCGACGGTCACGGCGTCGGCTGAAAGCGCTTCGCAAAGTGCCAGCGTCAGCCTTCAGGGCGGGCCGCCAACGGCCTCGATCACGTCGCCAACCAGCGGCGCCAGCCTCAGCGGTACGGTTACGGTTACGGCGAGCGCCAGCAACAGCGTCTCGGTCCAATTCACGTTGGACGGCGCGAATCTGGGAAGCGCGGTGAGCGGAGCCGGGCCGTCCTACAGCACTTTGTGGAACACCACCGCGGCAGCCAATGGAAGCCACACGCTGGCCGCAATCGCCACCAACGCCGCGGGAACTCAGACCACGGCGAGCGTGTCCGTCACCGTGAACAATCCACTGCTTATCACAAGCGCGGCAGCCGGTGGAATGACTTCGTCCAGTGCGACGATCACCTGGTCGACAAACCAAGCGGCCAACTCTCAAGTCGCCTACGGCGCAACCAGCAGTTATGGATTGGCGAGCGCAATCAATTCCGCGATGGTGACCGCGCACAGCGTGGTCTTGAGTGGCCTGACCCCTTCCGCCACCTACCACTACCAGGCGCAATCGACGAATGCCCAGGGAGTCGAGGCGGCCTCGGCGGACTTGACGTTCACGACGAGTGCACAAACCACCAGTGCGTTGCTCGAAGTGCAGATGAGCCCGAGTGAAGTCGGCGGAACCCGGAACGGATCGACCGTGACGCCGGCGATCGGACCGGGCGGGTTCACGGGTTCGGTAGTGGTAACCGGGAGCGGAAGCGTGAACTATGCTCCGGTGGAGAACGGCAATGGGGCGTACTTCCTGAGCTGCTGTACCAACAGCAACAATGCCTACTACCAGTTCGTGGGGACGACGATAGGGAACATCTTCAACATGAGCCAGGGGCAGGTATCGTTCGCATTGCAATCCCGATACAGTTTCGCGCAGCGGACGGCGAGCGCGGCAGCGGCGCGGTACGCGTTTGATGTACAGGACGGAAGCGATCTGCACCCGTTCTATTTCTTCACCAACGTGGTATCGGGGCGGCTGGAATTCGAGTATGCCGCGGCCGGGTCGACGCAATACTACTATGTTCCGGCGGGAACGGAGAACACCCTGTACGGGAACGGCGTTACCCTCCAGCTGACGCTGAGTTGGGGATCCGGGACGCTGAATTTATATCTGAACGGCGCGCTGGTAAAGTCCAGCAGTTACACCGCTGCGACGGCAAACTGGACCGCCTCGACGGTATTTTTGCTGGGCGCGCGCCAGTACCTGACGTTCGGCGGGTATGACTCGAGCGACGATGCCCTCGCGGGATTCACGGTGACGGGCGCGCAGACCGCGCCGGCGGTGACCATCCTTTCGCCGGCGAACGGGGCGACGTTGGCGGGGACAGTAGCGGTATCCGCGAACGCGACAGATAGCGCGGGGGTGACGCAGGTGCAGTTCCAGTTGGACGGAGCGAACCTGGCGAGCGCCGTGCCGGGATCGGGGCCGACTTACGCGCTGAACTGGAACACTACTTCAACTCCCAACGGTTCGCACACCTTGACGGCGGTGGCGACAGACGCCAACGGAAACACGGGATCGAGCGGCGGGGTCGTGGTGACGGTGAACAATCCGCCGGCGATCACGGCGGTGACGGCAGGATCGATCGGCGCGGCGGCCGCCACGATCGACTGGACAACCAACCAGGCGGCAACGTCCCTGGTAGCGTACGGATTGACGAGCGGTTATGGGACGACGGCGCAGAACCCGGCGCTGGTAACGAGCCACACGATCAATTTGGCGGGGCTGGCGCCAGCGACCACCTACCATTTTCAGGTTCAGTCGCAGAATGCGCAGGGCGCTGTCAGCAGTTCGGCCGACTACACATTCACGACGGCGGCTCTGCCTCCCGGCACGCTGCTCGAAGTGCAAATGAACTCGAGCGAGGTAAGCGGAACTAAGAACGGGTCGGTCTTGACGCCGACGGTCGGGCCAAGCGGGTTCACGGGCTCGGTGGTTGTGACCGGAAGCGGGAGCGTGAACTACACATCCGTGGAGAACGGCAACGGGGTGTACTTTTTGAACTGCTGCACGAACAGCAACAATGCCTACTACCAGTTTCCGGGGACGATGGTAGGAAACATTTTCGGAAGCCACGGGCAGGTATCGTTCGCGCTCAAATCGCGGTACAGTTTTGCGCAGCGGACGGCGAGCGCATCGGCGGCGCGGTATGCGTTTGACGTACAGGATGGCAGCGAGCAACACCCGTTCTATTTCTACACGATCGTGACGTCGGGCCGGCTGGCGTTCGAGTATGCCGCCCCAGGGACGACGCAATACTACTATGTTCCGGTGGGGACGGAGGACGCGTTGTACGGCAACGGAGTGGTCCTGCAAGTGACGATGAGTTGGGGGTCCGGCACGCTGAGCTTGTATCTGAACGGCACGCTGGTCAAGTCGGCGAGCTATACGCCGGGAGGAGCGAACTGGACGGCTTCGACGCTGCTCATCCTGGGCGGCCGCCAGTACCTGACGTTCGGCGGGTACGACTCGAGCGACGATGCCATCGCGGGATTCACCGTGACGGCGAGCGCATCAGGCGGGCAGCCGAACGTGCGCCGGCAGTTAACTTCGACCTCAGCGCCAGGGACCACTCAGACAGTTCCGGCCGCGGGCGCGGGGGGTGCATCCGGCAAGCCCGTGGCTCTCTCCTGCACGCCCGGCTATGCGAGCGGCCGACAATCCGTGATCTGTGAGGTGAGCCTCGACCACGCCCCATTGGATGAGAGCACCGCGATCTTGCTTTCCAGCGACAATCCCAACGTGCGGGTACCAGCTTCAGTGAGTGCGCGGCCGGGACAGACTGCGATCCGCTTCCAGGCTGAATTCACACCGCCGGATGCGCAAATCACTACCGTCATTTCGGCGCAAGAGGGCTCGGCAGCGGTTCAGACGAATCTGACGCTGAGCCCGTCACGTCCCCCCTCACTCACCGTCCCCGACAAGGCGACAGCGCGGCCCGGATCGACGGTGCGGTTTCAGGCGACGGCGACCGATTCCAACGACGTTCGGCTGACGGCGGCGGCAGCCAATCTGCCGCCCGGATCCCATTTCGATGCGGCAAGCGGCAGGTTTGAGTGGCAACCTTCCGAGAGCGACCTCGGAGAGCACCGCATCGCGTTTTCAGCCGTCAACGCGGCGAACGACCGGATTGCCAAGACCGTATCGCTGTATGTGGACTCCGGGCAGCCAACGATTGCCGCACTGCAAAATGGCGCCAGTTCGGGGGCGGCAGCGGCGTGCAGTCCGGGGTCGGTAGCCACCCTCACGGGCCACTCGCTTTACGCGGGAGACATGCCGATGTCGGATTACTCAGGTGCGTCGACGGAACTGGGTGGGACCCGCGTGAACGTCAACGGCGCGTTCGTGCCGGTGCTTTACGGTTCGGCGGAAAAAGTGAGCTTCCTCTGCCCGGCGGGATTGCCTGGCGGATCGGCATTGCAGATCATGGTCCAGACCAGCGAGGGCGCATCCAATATGCTGACGAGCGAAGTGGCGGACTCGGCTCCCGGAATCTTCACCAGCGACTCTCTCGAAGGGAGTAAGGCATTGGCGCTGGCGGCATCCGGGGAGCTTTCCCAAATACCCACTCCCGAGAAAGCCGGACTTCCGATTCTGCCCCGGAGCGCTCTGGTCCTGCTGGCGACCGGAGTGCCCTGTTCCCCGGGGTCAATGGGGCAATTGCTGGCGAAAGTGGCACAGCAATATGTGGCGATTCAGTCGGTTCATCCGGCTGGTCAGCGGGCTGGGGTCTGCGAAATCTCGATTGAGGCGCCGGACATTTCCGGCGATTCACTGCCAGTCGAACTGGAAACGCTCGGGAGCGACGGACGACTAAGGGCCAGTAACGTCGCTACCGTTAGCGTGGCGAATCGCTAGCTCAGCTAAGGCGATGCTCGTCAAGTTGACGCGAGGAGGTCAACTCTCCTGGCGGTGATTTACTCCCAATTCGGCATCGCTCGCGCCGAGCAGGGCATAGACTGGGTTGGCATCCTACCTTGCGGGGAGGGAAAAATGCGGATCCGAGTCTTCCACGCCCCGAGTTCATCAATGCGGCGGTTTCCGAGGAGAGAAGGGTTATTGGCACCGGATTGCTCGCATCGGGTCCAATCTGGTAGCACGAACTGCCGGCAGATAGCTGGCAATCCCGGCAACCAGCCCCAGGAACATGGCCGCCGCCGCGAACGTCGCCGGATCGGCCGCGCTCACCTGAAACAGCATCCCGCTGACGAGCCGCGCCGCTCCCAGCGCCGCTGCGATCCCGGCGGCCAGTCCAGGCATCGTCAGCCGGAGACCCTCCCTTACGACCAGCACGAGCACATCGCTCCGGCTTGCGCCCAGCGCCAACCGCACGCCGAGTTCCTGCGTCCGCTGGCTCACCGCGTAGCTCATCACG
>Ga0335072_10016142_pt1 | contig 10590 bp, 12 predicted proteins | sample Lox_Sample_21_FD_206725 | JGI IMG/M metagenome (GOLD analysis project Ga0335072, IMG submission 206725) | Soil microbial communities from Loxahatchee National Wildlife Refuge, Florida, United States - Lox_Sample_2.1 | ecosystem: Environmental > Terrestrial > Soil > Wetlands | place: USA... | reverse complement strand
CCAACCGCCTGGGAGGCAGCTTACTTATGGCCGAACGCGCACTTCGCGGGACCCGGCTCGGCGCCACGAGCTACGAGAATGACCGCAACACCGACTTGGCCCCCCGTCAGGAGGTCCCCTTCGACTGCCCCAGTGGGCACCACTTTACCGTGCCCTTCGCCGCCGAAGCGGAGCTACCCCCCACGTGGGAGTGCCGGATCTGCGGTTCGATGGCTCACGCTGCGACCGGGGAGTCCCCCTCCCCCAAGAAGGTCAAGCCGCCGCGTAGCCACTGGGACATGCTCATGGAGCGACGCACCGTCGAGGACCTGGAGGCGGTGCTGGCCGAGCGGCTTGAGGTCATCAGGGAGCGGCGATTGCTCGAGGGAAACCCACCCACCCCTCTTCCCCGTCCGCAGCAGCACCGGCGTAGCGCGTAACCCCGCCAGGGCCGCAGGCAGCTTCGTGGGGGGTGCCTGACGCCCCCCCAGGGCCTTGCTTGTTACTTCCTGCGGTGCAGTCGTCCTTCGACGCCCCACTGGAAGACCCGCCAGAACGCCTCGCGGATGATCGAGCCGTCCATCTTGGAGACGCCGCGCTCACGCTCGACGAACGTGATCGGCACCTCCACTAGGCGCAGGCCGGCCCGCAGGATGCGGACGGTGATGTCCACCTGGAAGGAGTAGCCGGTCGACTCGACGTTGCTGAGGTCGATCTTCTGCAGGGTGGACGCCTTGTACGCGCGGTAGCCGCCGGTCGCGTCCCTGATGCCGAAGCCGATCATCAGGCGGGTATAAATGTTGGCGCCCCGGGAGAGGATCTCGCGCTTCCTCGGCCAGTTGACAACCTTGCCGCCCGGCACCCAGCGGGAGCCGATGACGCCGTCCGCACCGTCCGCCACCGCGGCCAGGAGCCGAGGCAGGTCCTCGGGACGGTGCGAGCCATCGGCGTCCATCTCGACAACCACGTCGTAGCCGTGCTCGAGCGCCCAGGTGAAGCCGGCGATGTAGGCCTTGCCCAGCCCGGCCTTCTCTGTCCTGTGCATGACATGGACGTGCTGGTCGGTCTCAGCCAGCTTCTCAGCCAGGTCACCCGTGCCGTCCGGGCTGTTGTCGTCCACGACAAGCAGGTCCGCCTCCGGCGTCGACTCCCTGATCCGGCCGGCCATGATCTCCAGGTTCTGCCGCTCGTTGTACGTCGGCATCACGATCAGGACGCGGCCGATGGCTGAAACCGCCTCGGTCATTAGTTGACTTCACCTCTCCATGTCCAGCGGAAGGAGGCCTAGGTGGCACCTCGGGCCGGATCCGGCTCGCCGGCAGCGAGCACGGACTCCGTTGTCTACTGAGCCACCCAGGCCTCTTCCAGGTCCCAACCCCTGTCTGGCTGACAGTGCTGACCGGCCGCAGCGCTGACTAGCTTTCGGCAGGCACTGGCCTGCCGAGCGCTTCTCCGCGCCAGGCACTCGAAGGCTTGCTACCTTCGCCCCCTACCGTTCGCGGCCTTAAACGTCGCGGCCTCCATGCTACGCGCCAGCCAATCCGGCCGGCGAACCCGACGCTGGACTGGTGCAGAAAACTTACCGTTCATCGGGCCAATGTCAACTTGGGAGGCGAACTGGGTATATCCGTAAGTGACTGTGAGTGACGGCTAAAAGCCATTGAGTCACGGTCTAACTCAGTGAACATGGGGGACACCTGTGAGTAAAGTACCACGAACCAACATCCCTGTGCGCGGCATCGCCTCGATCGGCACCGCCGGCCTCACCGCCCTCCTCGTCAGCGCCTGCGGCGGAATGCACGTCGGGGCGGCCAGCCAATCCCCGCTGCGGCTCGTGTCCGTGAGCCCAGCACCGGGCGCGTCGGACGTGAACGGCGCGCAGCCCATCACTGTGACCTATAACCAGCCACTGCCCGATAACGTGCCGTTCCCGACACTCTCCCCATCCGTCCCCGGAAGCTGGCAGCGCCAGGGCCAGACGGCCGTCTTCACGCCAGGCACGGGCTTCTCGCAGCAGACGCACGTGTCCCTGACTGTGCCGCTGAACGCCGGCGGGACGCGAAGCACGACGCCGGGATCCGCGTCCCGGGCCGCGTCAGGGACCGCGTCAGGGACCGTGGACAGCGCCACCACGCCGACCGCCGCGTTCACGACCGGCAGCTACTCGGTCCTGCGCCTGCAGGAAGTGCTCACCCAGCTCGGCTACCTGCCGTTCACCTGGACGCAGGGACCGACGACCCAGGCCTTCCACGCGCAAGGCTCGGCGGCCCAGGCGTCGGCCGCACCGGCCGCCACCGCCAAGGGCAAGAAGGGCAGGCAGGCCGCGTCGGCTCCCGTCCAGGTCCACCTCACCTCGACCGTGCACCAGCAGGTCCTTGAGGCCTACGACGCGCCTGGCGGGACGTTCGGCTTCCCGAGCGGCTACCCAGCCGAGCTGCAGGCGCAATGGGCGCCCGGTGCGGCGAACGTCATGACGCGGGGCGCGCTCATGGACTTCGAGGCCGATCACAACTTCGGCATGACGGCCAAGCCCTCCCCCGCCGTCTGGGCGGCGCTGCTGAAGGCCGCGGCCAGCGACGACGTCAACCGGCATGGCTACAGTTACGCCACGGTCAGCGAGGACGAGCCGGAGACGCTGACGATCTACCGCAACGGGGCGGTGGCGTTCCACAGCCTGGCCAACACCGGTGGCGCGGGCACGCCCACGCCCATCGGGACATTCCCGATCTACGAGAAGTTCGCCTTCCAGATCATGTCGGGCACCAACCCGGGCGGCTCGCACTACTCCGACCCGGTCCAGTGGGTGAACTATTTCTCCGGCGGTGCCGCCATCCACGCCTTCCCTCGCGGTGGCTACGGCTACCCGCAGAGCCTTGGCTGCGTAGAGCTGCCGTATGAGTCGGCGAAGCAGGCCTTCCCCCTGCTGCCCTACGGGACGCTGGTGACGGTGATGCCGGGCTAGCGCCTGCCCGCCGCGCTGGCTACTCGGCCCAGTTCCCGTCTCCTTCGCGGGTGCTGGCCAGCCAGCGGACAATCTGCGTGTGGTCCGCGCCGGCGGGCAGCCAGGTGGCTGCCCGCCGCCACATGTCCAGGGCCGTCTCCGCGAGCTGGGAGCCGGTGCCGAACTCCTTTTCCACGCCCAGGCCGATCAGCATGTCCTTGACCAGCAGGCTGGCGGAGAAGCCGGAGTCGAAGGTGGCGGGGAGGATGTAGTCGGGCCATTTGCTCTGGGTGGACCCGCTGCGCCCGCTCGAGGTGTTGATCGCCTCAAGCATGACCGCGGGATCCAGGCCGAAGCGCTGGCCCGCCACCATCGCCGCGCAGGTGGCGAGCAGGTGAATGGCCGACAGGAGGTTGTTCAGCGCCTTGAGCGCGTGCCCCGCCCCCGGCATGGTGCCCACGTGCAGCACGTGGCGGCCGAGGACCTCAAGGAGGGGCCGGGCCCGCTCGACGGCTGGCCGTGCCCCGCCCACCATGATCGTCAGGCTCGCCGCGACGGCCCCGACGACGCCGCCAGAGACCGGGGCGCCGACGACCGCGATGTCCCGCGCGGCCGCCTGCCGGGCCAGTCGCTCGGTCGCGGCGGGGTCGGCCGAGCTCATGTCGATGAGCAGGCTGCGTTCCGGCATCGCCGTGAGCAGCCCCTGTTCCGTCGTCACCTGCTTGATGACCTTGGAGTCAGGGAGCATGAGGATGACCGCCTTGGCGTCGCGCGCCGCGTCGGCCAGGGTGCCTGGCAGGCTGACCGAGGGGGCGGCCGCCTTGGCCCGCTGCCGGGCCTGGTCGCTGATGTCATGCCCGGCGACCTGGTACCCAGCGGCGGCGAGATGACCCGCCATCGGGACGCCCATGTGCCCGAGGCCTACGAAGCCGATCCGCGATCCGGGCCCGATGGCCTGCGGGCCGGTGCCCGTCGGCTCGGCCGGTGGGTCTGGTGCGGCTGGGGGATGGGTGCGTTCTGTATCAGGCAAGGGGAGTTCCTAGGTCGCAGGCGTCGGCGTGGGCGGGGTGCGGCGCGAAGCGCTCGCGGACCTGCGGGTCATGGCCGGCGACCAGCCGGGCGCCAGGCGCACTGGCCAGCTCGGCTAGCAGGTCGTAGGCCTGGTACATGGCCGGCAGGTCACTGAGGACCGCGTACGGCCGGTCGGACTCGACCTCCTCGTAGTGGTGCAGGGCGTCGGAGGCGAGGATCACCGTCCCGGTCCCGTCATCGATCGTGACGATGAGCTCACCGGGGGTGTGCCCGCCTACCTGGATGAGCTGGACGCCCGGCCGCAGCTGGGTGCTGGGTGCCTGCGTGAGGGTAAGCCTGCCCGCCTTGCGCGCGCTCGCCAGCAGGTCAAGTTCGCCGGCCTCGGAGTGCAGCGCGAACAGCGGCCGGCGGGCAACCGGCGACATCCAGAAGTCGTACTCCGCCTGGCTCATGACGATCTCAGCCGCCGGGAACTGGCTGAGGTTGCCAGTGTGGTCCCAGTGCGCGTGCGTGATGACTACGGTCCGCACCTGGCCAGCATCGATGCCAAGCACCGGGAGGGCCTCGGCCGGGGTGAACCACTGCTCACGGCCCCGGCGGCGCCCTGCCTCAGGGGCGAAGCCGGTGTCGACGAGCGTGACCGTCCCGTCGTCCTCCTTGATGACCCAGAAGTAGTAGTCGACGCCGAGCGCCACGTCCCGCTCGCCGTAAGCGTGGTAGCTGAGGAAGCTCTCGGACTTCTTCGTCACCCGGCTGCCGTAGCGGACGGCGAGCACCTGCCGGGTCATGCGCTGTCCCCCGCTCGCTGCCCCCGCGCGGCGGTCCTTGCCTGACGGCCCGCAACTGCTTCCCGGTAACCTCCCGCGCCCTCGCTCACGTGCTTCATCGCCTTACTCGCTCTCATTCCGCTGGTTGACGGGGATCTCGGCCGTGGCTGCCTCCCACAGCGTGGCGACGGTGATGGTGAGGCCGCGGGCCGCCGGCGACAGGGGCGGCCAGAAGAAGAACGTGCCGCGCCCGGTGGCGTTCGCGCCACCGGAGAACCCCTCGAGGACACCCTCGTAGGCGTTGCCGTTGTCGTCGGCGGCGGACACGGTAAAGCACGGGGCGATGACCGGCCAGGGCGCCGTCGCCACCCAGGGGCTGCCGTGCAGGGTGACGGCCACGAGGCCGCCGGCGGCCTGCGTGACGCGCTCGATGACCACGCGGGCGTGGCTGAGCGGAACCTCGGCCAGCAGCACCCGGTGCACGGCCTCGCCGGACGTGGCCACGCCGCCGAGGTGGGCGCGGGAGGCCCGGCGAGCCGCGAGCGCGGCCCGCCACGGCGCCTGCGGCGCGGTAAGGCCCGGGCCGGCTGCCAGCAGGATCTCGCTGTCGGGGGAAAGCGCGCCCGTGGCGAGCAGGCAGTCGGCGACGATGGCGACGATCTCGGCCGTCTTGGCGGGCTCCACGTCCGTCCAGCCGACCTTGACCGCGCTGACCTGGGCGAGCTCGTCAAGGAAGCCTTCGGCGGGAGTCGGCCACCGGGTGGCGGTGGTGCCGGTGACGATGCCGGCGTCCGGCCTCATCTCCGCGCGGCTCTCCTGGCCGTTCACGGGCGCCAGCGGGATCGTCTCGGCGGTGCCGGACTCGGCCGAGGCGATTCGCAGCCACGCCGGGCTAGGAGCGTCCGGGTTCTGGTCGGCGACCAGGTCGCCGCGCCACTCCTGGCGGGAGATCGGTACCCGGTCCCAGGTGACGTTCTCGACCCGGGGCCGGTACCTGTGGCCCGTGTCGTCGGTCACCCGGAGCATCGCGAGCGCCTCGCGCATGACCACGCTCGGCCGGTCCGGCTGGCCCCCGGGGTCGCTGGCGGAGGCGCGGAAGCTGATGCGCCACTGGCCGTCGGCCAGCTTCACCCACTCCAGGTGCAGGTCGGCCGGCAGCCCTGAGATCGTGGCGGGGAAGGTGACCCCGGCGGGCGCCATCGCCTCAGGCACGTCGGTAAGCGCGGCCGGGCCGCTGACGAGCGCCTGGTACACCTCCTCGGCACCGGAGTGGGCGGGCAGCTCTCCATCGGTCAGTCCCCAGGACGTGCCCAGCCCCTTTTGCTGCAGGCCCCCCTGGTAGTCAAACAGGATCTTGTCCGCCTGCTGCTCGTCCACCAGCCCAAGCAGGACGAAGGCGTTGGCGGCCGCCCGCACGCTCAGCGTGCAGTGCAGCACCTGCGCACCGCTCTGGGCGCGCTGCAGTGCCTCGTCGACTAGCGACCGCAGGCACTCCTCGGGTTCAACGATCTTCCAGCTCACGCGAATAACGCTAGTGGTGCCGCAACTGGCGCGCTATTGGGCATGCCACCGAAAACTCACTCGTGGCCACCGGTAGCCTCGGGAAGCCCGCTGGAGCTGCCACGTCCCAGGAGCTTTTCGATGCTGCGGCGATCGCGCTTGGTCGGCCGGCCCATGCCCCGGTCCCGCCTGCCAACAGGGGCGACCATCTCGCGGGGCGGCGGGGGCGGGCTGTTGTCGATGTAGCACTCGGTAGCGATGGCGGCCCCCACCCGCTTGGCTATGACCTTGGTCACGACGACGATCCGGTCCCGGTCGCCCTGCCGCACGCGGACCTCATCACCGGGCCGGACCACGTGCGCGGGCTTCACGCGCACCCCGTTGACCCGGACGTGCCCGCCCTTGCAGGCGGTCGCCGCGGCGGACCGGCTCTTGGCCAGCCGGACCGACCAGATCCAGCTGTCAACCCGGCCCGCTGCTGACTGCTCTTCCGCCACGCTGCCACTCTAGCCCGCCGGAGCGGGGTTTCCGCGCGAGCGTCGCGGGTAGCAGGCGGCGCGATGCTTAACCCCTGCACCCCCGGAAAAGGCGGTAAGGCAGTGCCATACATGCTGGCGTTCCGCAATGCGCCCCGAGCCTCGGTCGGACCAGTGCACGCCGCGACGGCCCGTATTATCGGCGCGGTCTTCTTGCTGGCGGGGACTGGCCTGCTTATCTTCGGGCTGGTGCGCTGACCTACCCCCGTGGGTCGCCGCGAGAGCCGCACTAGGCCTTGACGGCGCCTCCCAGGTAGAGGGCACCGATCTCCGGGTGCTCTAGGACCTCACGGCCGGTTCCGGTCAGCCGGACCGTGCCGTTCTCCATGACGACGCCCTGGTGCGAGAGCTTGAGGCCCGCGCGGGCGTTCTGCTCCACGAGGAGGATGGTCGCCCCGTCGGCGTTCATCTGCCGTACCGCGTCGAACACCGACTTCAGGACCAGGGGTGACAGGCCCATCGATGGCTCGTCCAGCAAAATGATCGCCGGGTCGAGCATGAGCGCGCGGGCGAACTCGACCAGCCGCTGCTGGCCGCCGGACAGCTCGCCAGCCCGCTTGCCCGCCCACCCCCGAACCTGGGGGAACAAGTCGAAGACGGCGTCCATCCGGCGGGCGGCCTGCTTGCGATCGCGCAGGATGTAGCCGCCGAGGTCGATGTTCTCCGCGACCGTCATGTCACGAAACAGGCTGTGGTTCTGCGGGACCTGGACGATGCCCGCGGCTAGAACCTGCCGGGGCGACTTGCCGGTCAGCTTCTCCCCGCGCAGCGTGACGTGGCCAAGGCGCGGCTTGAGCAGCCCGCTGACGACCTTCATGACGGTGGACTTGCCCGCGCCGTTCGGGCCGACGACGCAGGTGATCTGGCCCCGCGGGACGGTGAACGTGACGCCCCGCAAGACGTCGCCGCCACCATAGCCCGCGACGACGCCGTCCAGGACGAGCTCGGGCTCAGCTGGTGACGTCACTGGGGTCCTCCTGGCCGGGTGAGGCGGCGGGACCCTGCTGGCCCGCCTCGTCGTCTTCGAAGTCCGCGCCGAGGTAGGCGTCAAGGACGCGCTTGTCGGTGCGGATCATCTCCGGCGGGCCGCTGACCACGCACGAGCCGGACTCAAGCACCGAGACGCTGGAGCACAGGCCCATGACGAACTCCATGTTGTGCTCGACGATGAGGAACGTCTTGCCCTGGGAGTTCAGCTCGCGGATCCGGTCGGCGATGAGGTTGATGAGCGTCGGGTTGACCCCGCCCGCGGGCTCATCGAGCAGGATGACCCGGGGATCGGCGATGAGCACGTAGGCGAGCTCGAGCAGCTTGCGCTGCCCGTAGGACAGCGATCCCGCCAGCAGGTCCGCGTGCTTGTGGATGCCGACGAACTCCAGCAGCTCCATGGCGCGACGCCGCACTGTGTGCCGCTGGCTGCGGTTGTGCTGCGCGGCCACGAGCATGTTCTCCAGCACGGTCAGCCGGGGGAAGATCCGGGTGAGCTGGAAGGTCCGCCCGATGCCGACGGCGAACACCTTCTCAGGGGCGAGGCTGGTGATGACCCGGTCGCCGAAGAACACCTGACCCTCGTCGGGCCGCTGGTAGCCGGTGATCACGTTGAACAGCGTGGTCTTGCCGGACCCGTTGGGGCCGATCAGGCCCGCGATGGTGCCCTCGTCGACGGAGATGGTGGCACCGGTCAGGGCGTGGACGCCGCCGTAGGCTTTCTTGATGCCCTCGGTGCGGAGCAGGGCGGTCACTGTCCACCGTCCTTCGCGGGGGGTTGCAGGGGGGGCGTTCCCCCGACGGCGGCCACAGCGACGCCTACCTTCTCGGTCACCGCGGCCGGGACGACCGCTGGGCGGCCGCGGGTCCGCAGGCGCTTGATCCACTCACCGCCGGTCGGGATGATGCCCCGCGGCATGACGAGCACCACGAACAGGAAGATGAGGCCGAGCAGGATCTCGCTGAGGTACCCGCCGGAGAACTGCGGCTGGGTGTTCAGCCACAGCGAGCCGGGCTCGATGATCAGCGCGCCGAGCACCGGCCCGGAGACCGAGCCGTACCCGCCGAGGAAGGCCATGAGGACGATCTGCAGGTCCCACAGCGGGTCGAAGCCGGTTTGCGGCTGGACCTGGTTGATGTAGTAGAACCAGACCCCGCCGATCATGGCGGTGATCGACCCGGTGATGACCAGGGCCGTCAGCTTCACCCGCATCGTCTTGACGCCCAGGCCGCTGGCACGGTCCTCATCATCCCTGATGGCCCGTAGCTGCAGGCCGAACCGGGAACGGCGCACCAGGGCCGCGACGGCGACGGTCACAGCCGCGAAGCCGAGCGCGATGTAATAGAAGTTCTGGTTGTAGGGAACCGGCTGCCAGGTGAGGAAGGGAGAGTTCAGCCCGCTCGACCCGCCAGTGAAGGAGAAGTTGAACGCCATCAGCTGGAAGATGAAGAAGACCGCAATCGTGATGACGATGAAGGTGTGCCTGCGCACGTGCAGCGCGATGAGGCCGAAGATCACCGCGATGCCCGCGCCGATGAGGCCGACCAGCGGCAGCAGGTCAAAGACCGTGGCGCCCTGGACGTTCCAGCCCTTGGCCATGAGGCCGAGCGCGTACGCGCCGCTGCCGAAGAACACCGCGTTGCCCAGCGAGATGTAGCCGCTGTTGCCGGAGAAGATGTTCCACGCGCTGGCGGCGGTCACGAAGATCATCGCGAAGACGCCGTAGTTGGTGACCGCCGGGTTGGTGAAGACCTGCGGAAAGGCGATCGCCAGCGCGAGCAGGGCGATAAGCAGGCCGACCCGGATGGCCATGTCCCTGCTGACCCCTTGGACTGAGGCCCCGGCCGTCACTGGGCACGCACCGCCTTCTTGCCGAACAGGCCCTCGGGCCGGAAGAGCAGCACCAGGATCAGTGCCGCGTAGAAGACGGCGATCGCCCAGGTCGGCTGCCAGATGCTCACCACCGACTCCAGGGTGATCATGAAGATCGACGCGGCCAGCGCGCCACCGACGCTGCCCAGCCCGCCGAGGATGATGATCGCCAGCAGCCGGGAGATGAGGTCGTAGCCGCTGTTGGCGTTGAACGCGTTGGTCGCCCCGAAGGCGATGCCGCCGGCCGCGGTCACCGCGACGCCGATGCCGAAGGTCACCGCCGCGACCCGGTTCACCTCGATGCCGATCAGCCGGGCGGCGGTCTCGTCTTGCATGATGGCCCGCACGCTGCGGCCGAACTTGGTCCGGTACAGCAGCAGGTAGATCGCCGCGACCAGCACGATGGCGAGAATGAAGCCGTAGATGTAGATGTAGCCCAGGTAGAAGCCGAGGACGTGGATGCTGGCGTTGGTCCCGTTGATGGACGGCTCGTTGATCTGCACCTGGTTGGCCCCGTAGATCTTGTACAGGATGCCCTCGATGATGAGCGCCACCGCGTACGTGACAAGCAGGGTCATCGACGTCCGCTCGGTGCCGCGCAGCCGGCGGATGAAGGCCCAGTGGATCACCACGCCGATGATGAACATCACCGGGATCGTGATCGCCAGCCCCACGAACATGTCGATGTGCAGGTGCCCGTAGATGGAGTAGCTGAGGTAGGCGCCCAGGATGACCAGGACGCCCTGGGCGATGTTGATGATGTCAAGGACGCCGAAGATCAGCGTCAGGCCGACGGCCATCAGGGCGTACACCCCGCCGACGAGGATGCCGTCGGCGATGGCCTGGTAAAGCTCGCGCCCCATTCAGCTGGCCCAGGGGGGCTTGGTGGTGAGGATGGCGACGGAGCCTGCTGCGGTGGCTGGCAGGACCTGGACGAACTTGCCGCCGGGCTGCCACTGGAAGATGAAGGCGGCG
>Ga0335072_10016141_pt1 | contig 10590 bp, 10 predicted proteins | sample Lox_Sample_21_FD_206725 | JGI IMG/M metagenome (GOLD analysis project Ga0335072, IMG submission 206725) | Soil microbial communities from Loxahatchee National Wildlife Refuge, Florida, United States - Lox_Sample_2.1 | ecosystem: Environmental > Terrestrial > Soil > Wetlands | place: USA... | reverse complement strand
CGGGGAAGCTGGTCTGATGCGTTTCCTGGCTTCTGGCTGCCCACCGCTGTGCGATCGGGACGAGGAAGAACACCCGCAGGCTAGGCTGTTAGCGGCAGGCAGTGTTCGGGCTGGTGTGGTTCCGGGACTGGGTCAGCATCGCGCGGCTGGGCGCGGGCTGCAAACTGTCCCAGGCCACCGCCTACCGGTATTACTCCGATTCCCCGGGTTATTCCGATACCCGCTCTCTTGCCCGCGTGACGGGCCTGTGGCCTGCGCGACCGCGCCATCGTCAGCTACCTCACCCCGGAAGAAACCGATGCGCTGCTCGCCGCCCCCGACTGGGCCGCCTGGTGTTAGGCGACGTTCAGGATGTCCAGGAAGGCGACGTTTATGGTGGCCATGGGCGGGGTGAAGTTAGCCCCGCCCGGCCGTGCCGGGCGGGGCTGGGGTGGGCGTGGTGTCGCGGTGGTGGTCAGTCTGTCGCGTTGGCGGTTTCCTCGGCGATGGCGGTGCGGGCGGCTTTTTCGTCGGCGATGGTCTTGTTCTCGGTGCAGGCGGCGAGCAGCGCGGTGACGGCGAGGCGGTTGATGGCGCGGGGCATGCCGCGGGCGTGGGAGTGGATGACGCGGACGGCGTCGTCGGAGAAGAGCGTGTCGGTGCGGCCGGCGTGGGCGAGGTGCGCCCGGATGTACCCGCCGGCCTCGGCCGGGGTGAGGGCGGGGACCGGGAAGGCGTACTTCAGCTGCACCCTCTGGTCGAACGCGGCCATGTCGCCGACCCGCAGGCGGCGGCGGAGGGTCGGCTGGCCGATGAGCAGCACGGTCAGCGGGGAGCCGGAGTCGAGCCCGTGGCTGGTCATCATGCGGACGCTTTCCAGTTGCTCGCCGGTGAGCAGGTGCGATTCGTCGATGGCGAGGATGACGTGACGACCTCGCTCATCGGTTTCGGCGGCGAGCGCGGCCTCGACCTGGGGGATGAGGTCGGAGGTGTAGAAGCAGGGGGCCTTGCCGAGGGCCTGGGCGACGGCGCCGTGGATGCCCCGCACCCCGACCTGGGGGTTGGGCAGGTAGATGAGGGTGTTGCGGGAGGGGTCCAGGCTGTCGGCGGCGGCGCGCAGCGCGACCGTCTTCCCGGAGCCGACTTCTCCCGTCAGGATGCCGAGGCCGCGGGCGGAGATGAGCCAGCGCAGGCGGGCGACGGCTTCCTTGCAGGCGGCGGAGGAGAACAGGGCGGGGACGGGGATGTCCTTGGTGAACGGCATGCGGGTGAAGCCGTAGTGGGACTGCAGGTTCGCGATCATGATGTTCCTTCCCGCCGGCCCGCGCCCGGAGGCGGGGCCGGCTCCGGGGGCTGGTTATCCGTTGGCGGCGGCGACGGCCGCGGTGACGAGGGCGATGTTGCGGCGGTCGAGGCTGCCGAGGCATTCCCGGAGGCTGACGGTGATCCCGGGCTCGGCCAGGCTGGCTGCGATGAGCAAGACGGCCCTCTCGGACGTGGAGCAGGGCAGGTGCCCGTTGTCCAGGGCCCAGACGGCGGCGTTCCAGCGGATGACGGCGAACGGCTGCCCGTCGGCGACCGAGGAGCCGGCGGCGATGATCCGCCGGAACGCGGGATCGTCCAGGAACCGGCCGTGGGCGATGATCAGGTCGGCGGCCGCGGTGTCGGCGAGCATCCCGGCGGCGGTGTTCCGGAGCAGGGCGGCGAGCCGCCCGGTGGCGAGGGTCTCGGCGTTCACCGCTGTTCCTTCCCGCCGTCGGGGTCTCGCCTGTCGTCCAGGGCCGACAGGCGGAGCCGGGCGGCCATGGCGGCGCTGTCGGCACCGGAGACGAGCCCGAGGTAGTCGATGCCGGTCAGCTTCAGGGCCGGCGGCCCGTCCTCGTCCGGCGGGGCCTTGGGATGGGAATGCCGCCCGATAACCTGCGGGATGCCCTTTCCCGCTTTGCGGCCCTGCCAGTACACGTCGACCTCTGTCATGTCGGCGGGGTCGAAGACCAGCTCGACCTTCCGGCCGGCCAGGAACGGGTCGACGGAGTAGACGTTTCCTTCCAGCTCAACGGTCGCCGTCTTGCGGACCAGCCGGACCTCGCTCCAGGCGAACGCGTACCGGAGCCGCCCGGGGTCCGGCAGGGGCTGCGGGCCGGCCGCGTCCCAGCGGGCCCGCGGGGTTTCCCCCGTCTCGGAGTGGACCCGGCCGTGGTAAACGGTGCGGACCCACGCCTCGAGCAGCCGGTTGAGCTCCTCCAGCGACGACACTTTCCGGCGGCCGGGACGGTCCTCGTCACCGGTGACCTCGACCATGAACTGCTGCTGGATCGTCTCGATCACTCTTTCGACTTTCCCCCGGCCCATCGGGCGCCCCGGCTCGCTGTGGGTCAGCCTGGCGCCGAGCACGGCGCAGGTCCTCCGCAGCGACTTGTCGGCATAGCACGAGCCGTTATCGCAGTAGAGAACCTGCGGGACGCCGCAGGTGGCGAGCGCGGAGCGGAACACGCCGGCGAACCGGAACGCGTCCGGGCGGCGGACGAACCGGGCCGCGGGCAGGAACCGGGACCGGTCGTCGATGATGACCGACAGGTGGCAGTCCCGGCCGCCGATCACGGGCCCGTTCATCAGGTCCGCGGTCCAGATCTCGTTCACCGCGCCGGCCTCGAACCGGCCGAACGCCTCCGGCGGCCGCCCGTCCGGGCGGGTGCCCAGCTCGCGGGAGGCGAACCACCGCTGCAGCGCCCGGTCCGTCGGCACCTGCGCCGGGCCCAGCCGGGCGATCAGGATCCGGCGGACCTGCGCCGCCGTCCGCGCCGGGTTCTCCATCTTCAGCCCGACCGCGAGGTCGACGACCTCCGCGTCGGTGCGCGGGGAGCACTGCCGCGGGTCGGGCACCAGGGCCTCGAACCCGCCGTCGCGGCGCGCGGCGACCCACCGGTCCAGCGTCCGCCGCGACACCGGCACCCGTCTCTTCCCGTCCGGCCCCTCGTGCTCGCGCGACGCCAGGTCCCGCACTACCTGACCGCGCTGCCGCGGTGTCAGGGCAGGATCCATCGCCGGCTCGACCAGCGTCCACCGCCACAGCGCGATCTCCTGCGCGCGCTGCCGGCGGGCCGCGGCCTCCCGGTCCGCTGCCGTCATGTCTGCCTCCTCGCAAATGCCCGGTTCATGACCGGATATCCCGACCATGCGCCCGCCGGCATGATCACGAAGGCGACATCACGGCCATATGAAACAGGCTCGTGTTGAACTCCAGGACCGGCACCGCAGGCGCCAGCCACAGGCCCCCGGACAGATGCGCGGCCACCTCGTGCGCTGACACCGCGGCCAGCCCCGGCCGCTCCCGCAGCCCGGCCGTCACCGCTTCCAGCGCCGCCAGGCAGTCGCCGGCCGGCGACCCCGACGGGGCCAGCGCCCGGGCCGCCTCCCCCGCCGATGCCAGCGGCAGCAGCCGCATCACCTGCTCCCGCAGGCTCGCCGCGTGCGAGGCGAACCGCGACCGCCACGACCGGGCCGTCGACGCCGGCACCTGCCGCCGGCCGCCCGCAACCGCGAGCCACGGCCGGGCTGCCGCCCGGCCCGCCGCCGCAGCCTGCACCGCCAGCACCAGCACCGCCGTGATCACCGCGGCCCCGTAACGGCGCCGCGACCACAAGCCGGAAGGAAGAAGGACATGCGTCCGCCCGCACGAACGGCACCGCCCCCGCCGCGGCCAGAGTTCCTCCAGGCCATCCGGCATCGCGACCCGCCGCCGGCAGGCATGCCCCCACGGCCCGAGCACCCCGCCGCACGGGCACCGAAGCCACCCGGCCAGCAGACGCGACTCGATACTCTCCGCACAACCCCGTACCGTTACCACCAGGTGCCACCTCCGGCACCGTCAGGCGGCCTTCCCCGCAGTCACTGCCAAGAGATCAACGGGGAGGGCCGCTGCCGTCTCCTCACGGCCACGGTGACGCCGTCCATCTCCCCGCGTCTCGCGAATCCGCCGAATCACCCCGACAGACATCGTTAACGTCGCAAACACAACCCGCCGCGGACACGGGGAACGTCGCCAGACACCCAGGCAGCGATCGCAGGCTGGTAGGCAGGCAGCGCGACCGTATGCAGGTCTTCGAGCATCGCCGCCAGCCGGCCCGGAACCTGCGCCGCCCCGGCGCCATAGTGCCAGATCTCCACGGCCGCCAGGTCAAGGAGATCGGCGTACCGGTACTGCGGCACCACCAGGCGGACCTGGCCTTTCGCCGTCGCGCCAGCACCCCGCCGGCAGCGGACGCATGGCCAGCGCCCGGAGCAGGTCGTGCAGGACGTCAATCGCCTGTACGGCGGTGGTCGGATCGTTCACCGCAGGCGACAGCGCCCGCTCCGCGATGTCGGTGAGCTGGCGGAACCCGAATGCCACGTCTTGCTCCATGCTGCGCTCAGTGTCCAGCGCCACCCCGCTGAGGGCCGTCGCGCCGACCGCGTCCAGGTCACCGCCGGCCGGATCGGGTCCCGGGCGGATGGTGACCAGGGGCGCGCCGACCGCCACGAAGTCCCCGACCCTCGACACGACCGCCAGCACGCAGCCGGCCTCGGTGCCCGCCCGGACCAGCCTCTCCTCATTCACCGACACCAGCACGCCCGCGCGGAGCGGCGATAGTCCGGGCCGCCGGGGGCAGCGCCGGGACGCACTGCTGGACGGCCGGCGAGGTCATCACCAGCTCACTGCCGGCCATCATGATCACGCCCGCCACGTGCACATCGGCCGGGCGGTAACCGCCGACCCGGCCCGACAGCGCGAGAAAGGCGCCGATCGCGATATCCGTCGGCATGGCCGCCACCAGCAGCAGGCACCAGCCGAAGAGGGGCGGCCGTACTAGTACTACAGCAGCATTTCGTTATTAAATGCCTGTCTTCGCTGGTAGTGGCTGGTTCTGGCCTGGTGCTGGTGGTGTCTTCGCCAGGTGGACCAGGCCCGGGCGGCGGCGCGGCTGGGGACGCGGGCGGTCAGGTGTGCCAGGAGACGGCGGACCTCGCCGAGGGTGACCGGGATGAGGCCGCTGCCAGGGCTTTTGGGGCGGTCGCCGCGGTGACGGCCAGGTAGGCGTGCGCGAGCATGGCGAGGGTGGCGTGCCGGTACCAGGCGTCGTAGCGGCGGACCTGGTAGTGATCGAGGCCGGTCTCGTTCTTGGCGGTCTGGAAGCACTCCTCGATGGCCCAGCGGGACCCGGCCACCCGGATCAGCTCTTCGTCGGGCATCCCCGCGGGGGCGCAGCACAGGTGGTAGGCAAGTTCCAGTTTGCCCTTGGCGTTGCGGGCCAGCGAGCGGCGGACCAGCAGGTAGCGGGACCAGCCGGGCGGCTCGCTGCCGTCTTCGGGCAAGGTCGCGGCCGCCCAGTCGAACACTCGCGGCCCTTTGGCGCCGTTGCCGCAGCTGCGCCGCTTCCATGCCTGGTCAGGGGCGTGCGCGGCCAGGACGTCCGCGCGGGAGGTCCCGGAACTGCCGGGGACGGCCTGGTTGCCGGCGACGGCGGCGACGTAGCCGATCCTGCGCTGCTCCAGCCAGTCCCGGAACTTGCGGTCCTTGCCGTAGGCCTCGCCGGCAGTCACCCAGGCGGCCGGCACGCCGGCGTCCAGGGCGCGGCCCAGCATCAGGCGGGCGAGCTCGGGCTTGGTGGCGAACGGGACGTCATCGGGTACGCCCGCCTCCCGGCAGCGGTCCCGGTCGTCCGTCCAGGATCTCGGCAGGTAAAGCTCGCGGTCAATCAGGGCGCGGCCCTGCGGCCCGGCATAGGCCAGGAACACTCCCAGCTGGCAGTTCTCCACCCGGCCGGCCGTGCCCGAGTACTGCCGCTGCACCCCCGCCGACCTGGTCCCCTTCTTCACGAACCCGGTCTCGTCCACCACCAGCACCCCGTCCGCCGACCCCAGGTGCCGCACCACATAGCCCCGCACGTCGTCCCGGACCCCGCCTGCGTCCCAGCCCGCCCTGTTCAGCAGCCGCTGCATCCCGTCCGGCGTCGAATCCCCGGCCGCCTCCGCCAGCGTCCACCCGTTCTTGCTGGCCAGCGGCGCCAGCAGGCCGCGCACATAGGCACGGGCCCGCAGCCGCGGCTCAACCCGGGGAAACCGGCCCGCCACCAGCGCGAACAAGTCATCAAGCCCCGCGACCCACGCAGCCAGATCATCGTCGTCGAGCACATACGAAACATTACCCATGCTCGTAGTATAACGAAATGCTGCTGTAGTACTAGTAAGGCAGCCGCATTTGGCTAGCTGAGCAGGGCAATTTCGGTGTCCCGCGCCAGCCGTGTGCGTTGGTGGAACCATCGTGAGCGGGCCTGGTGGCGGCGGGTCCATGGATCCCAGTGGATGACGTGCGACAGGGGCAGCGGCCTGGTGGTGAGGGCGGCGAGGAGCCGCTTGACCTCCGGGATGGTCAGCGGGATCAGCCCGGGCTCGGCAGGGGGCGGCTGATCAGGCGTAACCGGGGGCGGGGCCTGGCTGTCGGTCCGGTCGCGCAGCAGCGCGGCGGTGACGGCGCAGATCGCCAGGGCGGCCATGACGAGCACGACGTGCCGGGCGATCGCGTCATAGAGCCTGACCTGGCACTGGTCCAGGCCGAAGCAGTCCTTGCCGAACGCGAGATCCTCTTCTACTGGCCAGCGCGGCCCGGCCGCGCGGGTCAGCCGGGTCTTGGTGCACAGCTGCCCCGCGGGCACGAAGCAGTAGTGAAAGGCCAGCTCGCCGGTCTTCAGATGGCGGCGGACCAGCAGGTGATGGCGCGGCGAGGCAGCGGCGATCCACGCCCAGGCATACCACCGGTCACCCTTGGAGCCTTTGCCGGCGGAGCGGACTTCCCAGCGGCGCTCGTCTCTCGCCAGCCGCCCGGCTGCTTCCTTGCAGGTCAGCTTCATCCCGCCGGGCAGCGTGAGCATGAAGTTCGACGCCACCCGCAGCACGTAGGCCTGGCCGCGGGCCTGGAAGAACTCGCGCAACTGGGTGCAGCTGCCGTACACCTCATCCCCGCAGGCGAAGTCGAACCGGATCCCGTCGGCGTACGCACTGGTGAAGATGTCGATGGCCAGCTGCCCCTTGGTGCGGAACTCCAGGTCCGGCGGCAGCCCGGCCACCAGCGACCTGACCGGGTCGGCGAGGTGCTCGCGCGGGATCCACTGCCGGGCGCCGATCAGCGCGTGCCCGGCGCCCTCCCGCATATAGCACAGGTGCACGGTGTTGATCCCGTTCGCCACCCGGCCCGCGCAGCCCATGTACTGGCGCTTCACCCCCGCCGTGGCACTGCCCGCCTTCTGCTGCCCGGTCTCGTCCACCGCACCGGCCGTCATCCCGCCGCGCCGCCGCCGCGCCGCCTGCTCCAGCCCGGCCACAGCGAACCGGCGCACCACGCTCATCGCCGCGGACGTGTCCCAGACGGCGTGGTTCAGCAGCCGCTGGGTCTTATCCGGCGCCCGGTCCCCGGCATGCCGGGCGATGCTCCACCCGTTCACCCGCGGCAGCTCACCGGCCAGCGCCGACACGTACTTGCCCGCCTGCAGCCACGGCTCTGTCCGGGCAAAACACGGCCGCAGCAGCCCCAGCAGCTCCGCCCGTTTCCGCACCGCCAGCGCGGCACCTATCCTTGCGGCAGCAGCCGCCTCTGAACTTGTACTCGTCACACAGGCATGATCAGCAGGCGGCTGCGCTCACATCCGCCCATCAGGTAACAAGACCACGTCAACCCCGGAACGCCCGTCCGCCCAGCTCACACCGCCAAATGCGGCTGCCTTACTAGCGGACCGGCTCCGAGCCGATAACCGGAAGGAAGAACGGGTACCCCGGGCACCAGGTAGGCCAGGTGCTCGCCGTCATGCGGCCAGCCGACGGCCAGCAGCAGCGGCGTCAGGTGGGTGACCAGCACGACCGCCGAGTACAGGACGACGCCGAATGGGGGCCGGGTGACAGCGCTCACCGCCCGGGACCGCAGCAGCTGGATGACGCGGCGGTGCCAGGGTTCCCGGCCACGTGCAGCAGCAGCGTGACCGGTTGGCCGCAGACCAGCAGCGCGGCGCGACGCGACCATGGTCAGCAGCAGGTGCTGCACCATGTGAGCGCGCAGCAGCGCGTCGTCGTACACCCCGTCCGACCCGCACACCGCGGTCGCTACCCCGGCCAGCCCGGCCAGGAACGCCGCGGTGCGCACCCGCGGCCACGGCCGGGCCGGGTGCCGTGACCGCACCGACCGCGTGCCCGCCAGGCACCCGCGGACACGCCCAGCAGGGCCAGGTTTTCGGTGATGACGCTGCTGAACACATGCCCGAGCCGCAGGTAGCTCACCGCGTCCATGGTCCCGGTAGTCAGCGCCAGCGCCACGACCAGGCCATCGCGGAGCCCGCTGGCGGCCTGGCAGGACCCGCTGGGCTCGCGGTCGGTAGTCACGGGACGCTATTACCTCGCAGTGCGAGTAGTAACCGGCACGGCGGAGGCCAGCGGTGCGTTTAACGCCTCCCGGCCACGGTAGCAGAAAGAATATCGCAGTACGATTAATTAGGTGAGCTCAGCCGCCCGGCCCGGAGTGCCGGTTGCCCTGCTCAACACGACGCGGCGACTGGGGACGTCGGCCTCGGGCTAGATGTCAAACGGCCTGGCCTCGACCAGTGGCGGGTCGCGCGACCGACTGGACTTCTCGACCGTGAAGGAACGACGATGACGCTTCTGTCCAACCCCGGCCGCCGCACGGTGCCGAGCAAGGAAGACCCGGCCGCTCCCGGCGGCATGGGCGGGACCCGCGAGATCGACGTCGCCGGGCTGGCGCGCGCGCTGCGCGCCGAGACGGACGCCGAGGTCGGCTTCGATGACGGCTGGCGGGCGATGTACGCCAGCGACGCGTCGAACTTCCGCCAGGTCCCGGTCGGCGTCGTTGTGCCGCGCAGCCTCGACGACGTGGTGGCCGCGCACCGGGTCTGCGCCCGTTTCGGCGCCCCGGTCGTCAACCGCGGCGGCGGCACCAGCCTGTCTGGCGAGACCGTGAACTACGCCGTGGTCATCGACAGCTCCAAGTACCTCACCGCGATCGGTGAGCTCGACGCGAGCGCCCGGACCGTGGAATGCCAGCCGGGGGTGATCAACGAGCAGCTCAACCGGCATACCGGGTCCTCCGGGCTGGTGTTCGGCCCCGATCCGTCGTCGCACTCGCGGTGCACGATCGGCGGCAATCTGGGCAACAACTCCTGCGGCGTGCACTCGGTGCAGGCCCAGCTGTACGGTCCCGGGCCGCGCACGTCGGACAACGTCGACGCGCTGGAGGTCGTCACCTACGACGGTGAGCGGTTCTGGGTCGGCACTGGCGAGGAGCAGCAGCTGGAGGAGATCATCGCCGCCGGCGGCCGCAAGGGCGACGTCTACCGGCAGCTGCGCGATCTCCGTGACCGCTACCTGGCCGAGATCCGCACCGGCTACCCGCCGGTGACCGACCTGCCGCGCCGGGTGTCCGGCTTCAACCTCGACGAGCTGCTGCCGGAGAAGGGCTTCAACGTCGCCCGGGCGCTGGTCGGCACCGAGAGCACGTGCGTCACCGTGTTGCGGGCCCGGCTCAAGCTGTGCCCCGGGCTGTTCGACCGTACGTTGGTCACCGTCGCCTACGACACGGCGGGCGACGCTGGCGACGACGTCGCGCTAATCATGGGGCGGTTCCGGCCGATCGGCCTGGAAGGCGTCGACCGGCGGCTGATCGACGACCAGCAGGAGCTCGGGATGAACGCCGCCGACCTCACCGAGCTGCCCCGCCACGACTCGGCCGGCGCGTGGCTGCTCGTCCAGTTCGGCGCCGACTCCGCCGGTGAGGCGGCCCGGCAGGCGAACGAATTCGTCCAGTGGCTCACCGGCGAGCGCGGCTGCGAGGCCGACCGGGTCGTGGTGATGAAGAGCAAGCAGGACGGCGGGTCGAGCGAGGACCTGTGGGCCATCAGGGAAAGCGGGCTCGGCTCGACCGCCTTCCCGCCCGGCGGCAAGGACCACTGGCCCGGCTGGGAAGACTCGGCCGTCCCGCCGTCCAAGCTGGGGCCGTACCTGCGCGACCTGCGGGCCCTCTATGACCGTTACGGCCTGGTGGGCGCCCTGTACGGTCACTTCGGGCAGGGCTGCGTGCACTCCCGGATCAGCTTCGACCTGCGCACCGCCAGCGGTCTGGCCAGCTACCGCGCGTTCATGAGCGAGGCCGCCGACCTGGTCGTCTCCTACGGCGGGTCGCTGTCGGGCGAGCACGGCGACGGCCAGCAGAAGGCCGAGCTGCTGGTCAAGCAGTACGGCGAGCCGCTGCTGGCCGCCATGCGCGAGTTCAAGCGCATCTGGGACCCGACCTGGTCGATGAATCCGGGCAAGGTCATCGACGCCTACCGGATGGACCAGGACCTGAAGCTCGGCACCGGGTACAACCCGGCCCGTCCGCCGGTCAAGTTCGCCTACGCCGAGGACGGCGGCGACTTCGCGCACGCGGCGCTGCGCTGCGTGGGCGTCGGCAAGTGCCGGGTGCCCGAGGCGGACGCCACCATGTGCCCCAGCTACCGGGCCACCCGCGACGAGCAGCACTCCACCCGCGGCCGGGCCCGGCTGCTGTTCGAGATGCTGCGCGGCGAGACGATCACC
>Ga0335072_10016140_pt1 | contig 10590 bp, 8 predicted proteins | sample Lox_Sample_21_FD_206725 | JGI IMG/M metagenome (GOLD analysis project Ga0335072, IMG submission 206725) | Soil microbial communities from Loxahatchee National Wildlife Refuge, Florida, United States - Lox_Sample_2.1 | ecosystem: Environmental > Terrestrial > Soil > Wetlands | place: USA: Florida... | reverse complement strand
GGAGCGTCGGCATCGGGACCGCGATCGCCCGCGCCGTCCACCAGTCCGACTCCGTCTCGTGCCCAGGCCCGTCGCGCCTCCGCCGATCTGGATAGCCAGATAACGAAGGACCGCCCATCGACATGGCAAGGATTCTAGAGCAACACCGTGTCGCTTTCGTTACATCACCGCGTTTTCCGCGCGACGTGTGGAGCTTTCGGCGGCGATCACGCGCGCGGTGCGGCGGCGCGCCGGAGCCGATCGTTGATCGCGCGCCCGAGCCCGCGCTCGGGCACCGGCATCGCGGCGATGCCCTCGTAAGCAGGCTTGTCGAGGGCGCGTAGCATGGCGAAGAGATTGGCCGCCGCTTCGGCGAGATCGCCCGAGCGCGAAAGATTGAGCGTTTCGGCGTAGCCCGCGGGCGGCTCGGGCCCGAAGGCGAGGAGCGCTTCCCCCGGACGTGGCGGCCCGGTGACCTCGAGGCGCAGCGGAAGGTGCGGCGCGTAATGGCTTGCCATCTGCCCCGGCGAGCGGTGGCCGCGTTCGGGTGCTGGGGCGGTCGCGAGCGGACCGAGCTCGGCCTCGAGCGCCTCGGCGGTGACGGCGCCGGGACGCAAAAGCATCGCCGCCGGCCCCGAGAGATCGACCACGGTGGATTCGAGGCCGAGCGGGCAGCGCCCGCCATCGAGGATCAGGAGCACGCGGTCGCCGAGGGAGTCGACCACATGGTCGGCCGTGGTCGGGCTCACGGCACCCGAGCGGTTGGCGCTCGGCGCCGCGATCGGCCCGTCGAAGGCGGCGAGGAGCCGCTGGGCGACCTCGTGGCGCGGCACGCGCACCGCGAGCGTGTCGAGCCCGACGCTGCAGAGGAGCGAGACGCCGCTTTCCGCGCGGCGCGGCAGCACGAGCGTCAAGGGCCCGGGCCAGAACTTCGCCGCGAGCCGCTCGGCGCGCCCGTCGAAGCGCACCGCGCGCGCGGCCGCCTCGGCGTCGCGCCAATGGACGATGAGCGGGTTGAAGCGCGGCCGGCCCTTGGCCGCGAACACGCCCGCGACCGCGCGGTCGTCGCGCGCGTCGGCGCCGAGCCCGTAGACCGTCTCGGTCGGGAACGCGACCGGCTCGCCCGCGCGCAAGAGGCGCGCCGCCTCCAGGATCGCGTCGTCGCTCGGCTTCAGGACGCGCGGCGCCATCGTAGGCCCCTCGTGGTCATCGACACCTCGGGCAAGCATTGGCTCGGCGCGCAGGCGGCGCGCGCCGGTGCTGCGTCAACGCGAAAGAGCCGCCACGGATGGGCGGCTCTTTCTGTGTAGGTTCGCGATGGATGCCGCCTCGAGTTGCGACGCCATCGCTGTCGCCGCTAGGGTTAAGCGGCGGCTCATATGCGGCAAGCCCGAAGGCCGGTCGCTCTCTGCCGACGACTTTTCTAAAGCCTCAGCACGGCATCGACTCTATGCCCGCGCGCGCGCGGTTTCAAGAGCGCTCTCCGCGCGTCAGCGGCCGCGCGCGACGAAGCCCGCATTGCGGAAGCCGGGCTTCGCGTAATGCAGCGGCGCGCCCTCGAGCGTCTCGATGCGGCCGCCGGCCGCGAGCAGGAGCGCGTGGCCGGCCGCGGTGTCCCATTCCATGGTCGGGCCGAAACGCGGATAGAGATCGGCCTCGCCCGAAGCGATGAGACAGAACTTCAAGGCGCTGCCCGCGACGCGACGCGCGGAGACGCGCTGCTTCCGCGCGGCGAGGAACGCGTCGACGCGCGCGGGGTCGTTGTGGAAGCGGCTCATCAGCAGCACGGCACCCTCGGCCGGCTCGGCGCGCGCGCGGATCGGCTCGGGCGTTGCGTTGGCGCGGAGGCGTCGGGCGGTGCCGGGCCCCGCGCCCGCGTAGCTCGACCGCGCGACGGGATCGTGCACCACGCCGAGCACGGGCACGGCGTTCTCGACCAGCGCGATATTGACGGTGAACTCGCCCATGCGCTCGACGAATTCCTTGGTGCCGTCGAGCGGGTCGACGAGCCAGAACGCGGCCCCCACGCTCGGCACCGGTCCGGCCGCGCACGCCTCCTCGGCGACGATGGGGATGTCGGGCGTCAGGCGCTCAAGGCCGGCGACGATGACCGCCTCGGCCGCGCGGTCCGCCGCGGTCACCGGGCTCGCGTCGACCTTGCGCTCGACCGCGAAGCCCGCATCGTAGATTTCCATGATCGCCACACCCGCGCGCTCGGCGAGACGCACGACCTCGTCGAGAAGCGCGCGCCGGTCCGCTGTTGCGGCGGACGGGGCCATGTCAGCCGGCCGGCCGCGTGGCGCGCGCGTCGCGGATTGCGCGCCAGACCCGCTCGGGCGTCGCGGGCATGTCGATGTGGCGCACGCCCAATTCGGCGAGCGCGTCGACGAGCGCGTTGATCACGGCGGGTGTCGCCCCCACGGCGCCGGCCTCGCCCGCACCCTTGACGCCGAGGGGATTGGCGTCGGTCGGCACGTTGCGCGTCGAGACCTCGATCGCCGGCAGATCGTCCGCGCGCGGCATGGCGTAATCCATGAACGAGCCCGAGAGCAGTTGCCCGGTCGCGGGGTCGTACTCGACGCGCTCGGTGAGCGCCTGGCCGACTCCTTGCGCAACCCCGCCATGGACCTGGCCCGCGAGCAGCATAGGATTCACGGTCGCGCCGAAATCGTCGACCACGGTGTAACGCACGAGCTCGATGCGCCCGCTCGCCTCGTCCACCTCGAGCTCGGCCACGTGGCAGCCGTTGGGGAACGTGTAGGCGGGCGGCGTGTGGAACTCCTTTTCCTCGAGCCCAAGCTCGGCACCGGGCGGAAGACGCGCCGGATCGAAGGACGCGGCCGCGACCTCGTCGATGGTCAAGCGCCGGTCGGTGCCGACGATCGAGAAGATGCCGTCGGCAAAGGCGATGTCGAGGGCGTTCGCCTCGAGGAGGTGTGCGGCGATCGACTTCGCGCGTGCGATGAGCTTGTCCGCGGTCTTGACGACAGCCGAGCCCTGCACGGGCAAGGCGCGGCTTCCGCCCGTGATGCCGCCCATCTCGACGAGGTCGGTGTCGCCCTGGACGACGCGGATGCGCTCGATCTCGATGCCGAGCTTGTCGGCCGCGAGCTGTGCGAAGGAGGTCGCGTGGCCCTGGCCGTTCGAGCTCATGCCCACCATGAGGCTCACGCTGCCGTCGCGCTCGAAGCGGAGATGGGCGCGCTCGGGATTGCCGCCGCCGCAGCGCTCGATGTAATAGGCGAGGCCGATGCCGCGCCGGCGTCCGCGTGCGCGCGATTGTTCCTTGCGCTTGGCAAAGCCGGCCCAGTCCGCGCGCGCGAGCGCATCCCGTGTGAGGCCCGCGAAATCGCCGCTGTCGTAGACGCAGCCGAGCGCGGTCTTGTAGGGCATGGCACTCGCCGGGATGAAATTCCGCATCCGGATCTCGTCGGGGGCGAGCCCCAGCTGGCGCGCCGCCGCGTCGACCATGCGCTCGAGCAAATACGCCGCCTCGGGCCGGCCCGCGCCGCGATAGGCGTCGATCGGCGTAGTGTTGGTAAAGACGCCCTTCACCAGCACATGCACCGCCTCGAACCGGTAGACGCCCGCGAGCATGTAGGTGCCCGCCTCGGTCGGGATGTAGGGCGCGTATTGCGAGAGATAGGCGCCGAGATTGGCCACGGTCTCGACGCGCAATGCGAGGAACCGTCCGTCCCTGTCGAGGGCGAGCTCGGCGCGCGAGAAATTGTCGCGCCCGTGGCTGTCGGAGAGGAATGCCTCGCTGCGGTCGGAATTCCAGCGCACCGGGCGCTTCAAGCGCCGCGCCGCCCAAAGCACGAGACCCTGCTCCGGGAAGGGGAAGATCTTCATCCCGAAGCCGCCGCCCACGTCGGGAGTCACGACGCGCAAATTCGCGGGCTCGATGCCGATCATGGGCGCGAACGCGTCGCGCAGCGCGTGGCTTCCCTGGCTCGAGGTGTAAAGCGTGAGCTTCCCCGCGCCCGCGTCGAACTCGGCGAGGGCCGCGCGCGGCTCCATCGGGTTCGGCACCACGCGATTGTTGACGAGCTCGAGCGAAATCACGCGCGCCGCCTTCTTGAACGCGGCCGCGGTCTTGCGCGCGTCGCCGTTCTGCCATTCGAAGCAGAGATTGCTCTTCGCCTCGGGCCAGATTTGCGCGGCCCCGGGCTCGAGCGCTTCGGCCGTGCCGGTGACGCTGGGCAGCGGCTCGTACTCGATCTCGATCAACTCGGCGGCGTCGCGCGCTTGGGCCAGGCTCTCGGCGACCACGAAAGCGACCGGATCGCCCCCATAACGCACGCGCTCGCCTTGGAGGAGCGGGCGCGGCGGCGAGACCTGGGGCGAGCCGTCGATGTTCGCGACCGGCGCGTCGCAGGTGAGGGTTCCGATCCTGTCGGCCGCGAGCTCGGCGGCGGTGAGCACGGCTACGACGCCGGGCAGTGCGCGCGCGGCGGCCGCGTCGAGGCGCGCGATGCGCGCATGGGCGTAGGGCGAGCGCAGCACGTAGCCGTAGGCCTGGCCGGGGAGCGAGATGTCGTCGGCGTATCGGCCCTGGCCGGTCAGGAAACGTCGATCCTCGGTGCGCCGCACCGATTGACCCATGCCGAATTTGCTCATCCTACGATCCCGAACATTGCGCGGCCCGGAAAACGAAAGCCCGCGCGGCCGCGAGGCACCTCGACTGCCAGCGTAAATGGATCGTTTCGCGTCCCAAGTCCATGGCCCGGTCAGCCGGCGAAGGCGATTTCGAGATGATAGATGCGAATGAGGCCGGCATCGGCCCGGCCCGGGAACACGAAGCGATATCGATCGTATTTCCCCGGATTCTGGACCGAAAAGCCCCGCACTTCCGCAACACCCCAGGGCTTCAGATCGTCGCGTCGATCCACGACCGTCCAGTGGCCGTCGCGAAATCCCTCGAGCCGCCAGGTGCGCGGCATGTCCGCGATCGCCTGGGCGGGGATCGGCGAGGTCGACATGCGGTAGCTGCTCACGATGCGCGGCTTGGGCCGGACGTGAACGATGAGGGCGACCGGGGTGTCGATCCAACGCCCCCAGTAGATTTGGGTCGGGCTGTTGATCAGGAGATTGGAGGGCGGATTGGGCCCCGGGTCTTCCGGCCCGGCCAGCGTGAACCAATAAGTGGCGTTCGGCGCCGGGACGGACCCGGGGGCGCTTCCCGCGAAATAGGGCCAGCCCCAAACGACGCCGAGCAGGACCGCGCCAAGCCCGGCCAGCAGGACCAGATTTGCCGGATCGCGCAAGAGTCGTTCGGTTCGCCCTGGACTCGATCCAGGGCGGATGTCGGCGTCCGGTCCGGCGGCCTCCGCTTGCGCGGCGCGCAGGACGAGCTGCGCGAGATAGCAGAAGAAGGCGAGCGCCAACACCGGCTTGAGCCACTCCTTCGTCGCGTGGAAAATCCAGTTGCCATAGGCTTGGGTGCCGAGTCCGAGCATCAAGAGCGCGAGCAGCAGGGCCGTGCGCCGGCCGGGCCCCCCGCGATACCAGGCGACGCCGAGATAGAGGCCCGCGACGGCCGCAAGATCCATAGGGTCGCCGATCTCGGTCCGCGGATTGAAGACCATGAGATAGGCGATCGCGAGCGACAGCACGGCGATCGATGCCTCGGCGCGCGAAAGGCGGCGGACGGCGACCGCGGCGAGCCCAAGCGTCGCGAGGGCGGCGGCCACGCGCAGCCCGGTCATCAACTCGGTCGGCAGATCGACGCCGAAATAACTCAACAGCGCGCCGAAATCGTACGCGCGGTAAGGGCCGGGGCTCGACGACTGGACGAGCTTCCCGACGAGCGCGAAATATTGCTGAACGACATAGGGCGGATAGGGATGGAGGAACGGCACCAGGAGAATGACGACGACGCCGATCGCGAGCGGGCGACGCAAGGGCCGGAACAGGGCGCCGTAGAGGAGAAAGGGAACGAGCGCCAACGGCTTCAACGCCAGCGCGACGCAGAGCCAGAGGGCGGCGCGTCCCCAAAGCGCTTCCGCCACATACCCCGCCGCGAGGAACAGGCATCCGACCATCGCGATTTCGGCTTGGCCGTGCTGGACGTTTTCGCCCGCACTCGGCAGCAAAAGGACGAGAACGGCCGCCATCGCGATGGGGGCGTGCCGGGGCACCGCCAGGCGAACGAGGCGCCATAGGCCATAGGTGAAGAGCGCCACGGCAAAAATCCGCCACGCGACGTCGGCAAGCGGCATGCCCAGCGCCACGAACGGCGTGAAGATCAAAGCGCTCGACGGAAAATAGACGAAGCCATAAAAGCCGGGCCGGTAAAGCGCGAGGCCCGACCACCAGTCCGCGACACCTCCGAGGTAACCGATGAAGGTCGAGCGGGCCGGATGAAGCAGCACCAGGACCGACGCGACGATCGTGAGCGCGATCCAAAGAGCCCATCCGGCGTACACCGCGCGCCGCACGCCGCGGCTTCGGGCGAGATCGTCAGCGCTCTCGGACACCGCTCCCCCTTGATCGACGGGCATTGTCCCGCCCGCTCGCTCGACCGTCCCGGCCTTGGAATCGCGCGATTGGAGCAAAGCTGCCGGATCGACGCAAGCGAAAGGAGCGCAGGGCCGGAGATTCCGGCTCCTAATCCATGGCCCCCGGCTCCGAGACCGAGGTCGCGCGAAAGCGCTGCCACTCGATGCCCTGGACGGGTGCCGCGGCGGCCAAGCCGGCCTTGACCTTGAGCTGCGCCAGGAACTCGCGCGGGCTCGGCAATTGGTGCCAGACCTGGGGCAGGAAGAGTGCACTCTTCACACCCGCGCGCAGGATGAGCCCGTCCTTCCCGGGCTCGAGCTGAGCCAGGAGCGTTTCCTCGCTCGCGGCCGCGACCGGCACCGGCGGCGAGAGGAGCGAGATCGAAAGACGCGCGTCGGCGAGCTCGCTCGCCGCGAGGGGCGGAAAGCGCGGATCGTCCGCCGCCGCCGCGACCGCGTTCTCGGCCACGTCGCTGAGGAGCGGGCGCCAGGCCTTGGCCGAGCCGACGCAGCCGCGCAAGTTTCCGTGCCGGCTCAAGGTCACGAAGCAAGCGCGCGGCACCGCAAGCTCGGGCGGATAGGCCGAGAGATCGACCGGGCCGAGCCGCTCGCCGCGCGCAAAGCCCGCGATACGCGTCCGCGCAAGCGCCAAGAGCGTCGCCCCGTGGCGGCCCAGCAGCGCCGCGTCGGCGGCCTCCGGCTCGGACGGCAATGCGCGCACCGGCGTCGGAGCGTCAAGCGAAGACATAGGCGCCGTAGCCCACGACGCGGCTCCGGTCGCCCGCCGTGTCGCCGGAGTTGCGCAGGTCGCGCGTCTTGGCCCGAAGCCCGCGCGCGCGCGCGATCTCGATCATGCCCGCGATGGGCACGCGTCCGCACGCCTGGTCCCAGCCGATGGCGCGCGCATCGAGCGCCTCGATCGCGTCCGAGGTCGCGCGGTCCATGCGCTGGGCGGTGCGGTAATCGTGATAGTGGCTCAAGTCCGAGCTGATCACGACGAGGGTGCGCGACGCGTCGCCGTCGGATGCGGTCTCGATCGCGCGCGCGACCTCGGCCCCGGTCGCCTCGCCCGCGACCATGGGGAGGATCGGCACCGGGCCGAGCACGGCCAAGAGGAACGGAAGCTGAGTCTCGAGCGCGTGCTCGAGCCGATGCGGCTCGTCTGCGAGCATGATTTGGGGCAGCGAGGCGACGCGCGCGCGCGCCGCGGCATCGATGGGCACGGCACCGAGAGGTGTGGCGAAGGCGTCGACCGTCGGAAGCGCCAAACCGCGGATCGCGACCCGGTGCGTCGGCCCGACGATCACCGCGCGCTCGATCTTGCCCTTGAGCGGCCGGAGCGGGGCATAGGCGTGGGCCGCGATCGGGCCCGAATAGACGTAGCCCGCATGGGGCGCGATCACGGCTTGCGGGATCGCACCGCCCTCCGCTGCACTGCCCATCCGCCCGTCGTCGGTCTCGGCGTCGGCGAGATAGCGCGCGACCGCGCGCGCGAGGAGCGTCGGATCGTCGGGATAGAACAGGCCGGCTACCGCCGGCGGGCGGACGCGGGTCATGGCGGGAGGAGCCCCTTCTGCCGCGTGGGACGGCGCTTGCGCGTCGCGCGCATTGCGGGCCGTCTTCGAAAGCCCCATATCATACCTCAGGACGGCGGCCGGGACAGGACGCAACGCTGGGGACCATAGGGGTTCCGGCCCGCCGCCCCAAGTGCCTCAGGCGCAACGGCTTTCGCCCGCGTCGGCAGGGCCTGGAGGGGCAAGAATGACACCCACCTCGGTCGAGCCCGAGACGATTAACGGAATGCCGGTCGGCTATTGGCACGCGCTCGCCGACGGGCGCGTCCAATGCGACATGTGCCCGCGCGCCTGCAAGCTCAACGACGGGCAACGCGGGCTTTGCTTCGTGCGCGCGCGCCAGGGCGACGGCATGGTGCTGACCTCCTACGGCCGCTCCTCGGGCTATTGCATCGATCCCATCGAGAAGAAGCCGCTCAACCATTTCCTGCCCGGAACGCCCGTGCTCTCCTTCGGCACCGCGGGCTGCAACCTCGCCTGCCGCTTCTGCCAGAACTGGGACATCTCGAAATCGCGCGACATGGACCGGCTCATGGACCAGGCGTCGCCCGACGCGATCGCGCGCGCGGCGGAGGCGCTCGGCTGCCGCTCGGTCGCCTTCACCTACAACGATCCGGTGATCTTCCACGAATACGCGATCGACGTGGCCGACGCGTGCCGCGCGCGCGGCATCAAATCGGTCGCGGTCACGGCGGGCTATGTGTGCGCGGCCCCGCGCGCCGAGTTCTATCGCCACATGGACGCGGCCAATGTGGACCTCAAGGCGTTCAGCGAGGATTTCTACAGGCGCGTCTGCTCGGGCGGGCTCGCCGAGGTGCTCGAGACGCTGGTCTATCTCAAGCGCGAGACGGACGTCTGGGTCGAGATCACCAACCTCATGATCCCGGGCGAGAACGACGATCCCAAGGAGACCGAGGCCCTGTGCCGCTGGATCGCGGACACGCTCGGGCCCGACGTGCCGCTCCATTTCACCGCGTTCCATCCCGATTGGAAGATGACCGACCGGCCCGCAACGCCCCAGGCGACGCTCACGCGCGCGCGCGAGATCGCCAAGGCCAACGGCCTTCATCACGTCTATACCGGGAACGTGCATGACGCGCGCGGCCAGAGCACCTATTGCAGCGGCTGCGGCGCGCTCTTGATCGAGCGCGATTGGTATCGCTTGGGCACGTGGAACCTCGACGCCGAGGGAAAATGCCGCAGCTGCGCGACGCCGTGCCCGGGCCGCTTCGAGGCCGCGCCCGGAAGCTGGGGCCCGAAGCGCCAGCCCGTGCGCCTCGCGGCCTTCGCCTGAGCGCGCCATGTGCGGACGCTATTCGCTCACCACCACGGTCGAGGAGATGCGGCGCCTCCTCGGCATCATCGGCCCGCTGCCCAATCTTCCGCCGCGCTACAACATCGCCCCCACCCAGAGCGTGCCCGTGGTGCGCCTCGACGGGTCGGGGGCGCGTTCGCTCGCGCAGCTGCGTTGGGGGCTGGTGCCGTCTTGGGCAAAGGATACCGAGATCGGTGCCAAGCTCATCAATGCGCGCGGCGAGAGCGTCGCCGACAAGCCCTCGTTCCGCGACGCGTTCAAGAAGCGCCGCTGCCTCGTGCCCGCCGACGGATTCTACGAATGGCAGCAGCGCCCGGGCGGGAAGCTTCCCTACCGCGTCGGCCTCAAGGGCGGCGCGCCCGAGGCGATGCCGCTCTTCGCCTTCGCCGGCCTCTGGGAGCGTTGGGACAAGGCGGTGGACGGAAAACCGGTCGAGAGCTGCACCATCGTCACGACCGACGCGAATGCGCTACTGCGCCCGATCCATGCGCGCATGCCGGTCATCCTGGCACCTGAGGATTATGCGCGTTGGCTCTCCCCCGAGACGCCGCGCGCCGAGGCCGAAGCGCTCCTCAGGCCCTATCCCGCCGACGCCATGATCGCCTACCCGGTCTCGACGCGCGTGAATTCGGTGCGCAACGACGATGCGGGCTGCATCGCGCCGGCCGCGCCCGCGCCGGCCGAAAGCGCACAGGCGCAGCCGGCCAAACGCGGAAACGCGAAGACGAAGGACGCCGACAAGGCGCGCGAGCCGCGCCTCCTCTGACGTTGGCCCATGCGCTTGCCCCCATGAGCTTGTCTCTATTTCACCTTGTCCGGCCTCACCTTGTCCGGCGCGGGAAGCGCCCATAAATCAGTCGTTTGGCGCCGGGCCCCGCTTGGGGCATGATGGCGCCGGACGGGCGGCTCCGGCTCGTATCAAGAGTGTCGGGAGCCGGGCCGGCAGGGCCGATCAGCGCTGGGCGCGTGGGCAAATCGCCGATGGCGAGCACGAACACCGAGAAAGTCATCAGCCTCGACTCGCGGCGCGGCGGCCTGTTCAGCGAGCGCGCGCCGCGCATCGAGCCGTCCAAGGACGCGGCCGAGTGGTGGCGCCGCGTCGAGGCGCGCGGTGCCGCGTTCCTGCTCCATTTCCTCATTCTGCTGCTGCTCATCCTGGGCGCCACCTGGCACGAGCCCGCGCCGCCGCCGCCACCCATCCCGGTCGAGGTGGTGATGACGC
>Ga0335072_10016139_pt1 | contig 10591 bp, 9 predicted proteins | sample Lox_Sample_21_FD_206725 | JGI IMG/M metagenome (GOLD analysis project Ga0335072, IMG submission 206725) | Soil microbial communities from Loxahatchee National Wildlife Refuge, Florida, United States - Lox_Sample_2.1 | ecosystem: Environmental > Terrestrial > Soil > Wetlands | place: USA: Florida... | reverse complement strand
TCGCCTCCGAAGCTGCCGCCCGTATCGACTACGGTCATCGTGCACGGCGAAGTCAAGGATGACTACCTTTCCGGCGCGGCAACGCCGGTGAGCCTCGATGGCGCCACCTTGATGGAGACGCCGCTTTCAGTGACCTCGGTGACTCGAGCCGTGTTGAACGACCAGGTGGCGCGCGTGCTGACTGACGTGATCAAAAACGACGCATCGGTCGGCGAGGACTATGCGCCGGTCGGGTACTACGGCGACTATGAGATTCGCGGATTCCCCATCGATCTCGCCACTGGATTGCAAATCAACGGCATGGCCATCGCCGGTGAACAGGACGTCCCCCTCGAGAACAAGCAGAGCGTCGAGTTTGTGAAAGGGATTGCCGGAGTGGAAAGCGGGGTGGCTTCCGCCGGAGGGCTCATCAACTACGTCACCAAAGAGCCCACCCCCGGGGAACGTCCGGCGATCGATCTGGCCACCGATCACCGCGGCACCTCCTACGGATCTTTGGACGTGGGCCGCATATTCAGGACGATTTGGCAGCCGGGGATCCGCCTGAACATGGCCGGCGAGGACATCCACACCTATGTTCAACACGCCGATGGCTGGCGCGGAATGGGCGCCGCCGATGCTGAACTGCAGCCAAATGCGAATACCCGGTTATTCGCCGACTTCGAATATCAGCACAAGCTGCAGCGCTCAGAGGCCGGCTATCAGCTCCTTGGCGGCACAACCGTTCCTGTCGGGGTTTTCCCGTCGGTAATGCTTGGCTATCAGCCCTGGAGCAAGCCGAACACGTTTGACACATTCAATGCGGGGTCGCGCCTGCAACACGCATTCAATCCCAACTGGAGCGCGCGCGTCTCGGGCTCCTATAGCCATTCGCTCATTGACGACAACGTGATCTGGCCGTACGGAGCGGCGCTCGATCAAAACGGCAATTCGCTGTGCCCCAACTCGCCGCTCTATTTCTTCTGTCCCGACGGCAGCTACGAAATCTATGACTATCGCAGCCCCGGTGAGTTACGGATTGATGTCGATGGGGAGGCGCTGCTACAGGGTCACTTCTCTACCGGCAAAGTGACGCATGACGTAGTCGGTGGCGGATCGATGTTTCATCGCGGCGTGGATCTTTCGCCGACGATTGTCTACACGCCGCTCGGTGTCGAGAACATCTATCAGCCTGATATTCCGTACGCTCCGGAAAGTCCTTATCAGCAGGCGGGACCGGCAACGCTCGCAGATTTCAATCGGCAGGCCGCAGGCATCATGCAGGAGCGAATGCATTTGCCCGGCGGCGTGTCGCTGCTGGCGGGCGGACGCTTCGACCGCGTCAGCGACTTCAATTACGTCAACCCGCGATCGATCTGGCTTCCGCAATACGCAATCACTTATTCACCCGCCGCGAGCCTGACCTTCTACAGCAACTATGCCGTGCTGCTTTCGCTGGGCCCGCAGGCACCATGGTGGGTCGACAACGCCAATCTCTTCCTGCAGCCCTTCTTCACGCGGCAATCGGAGATTGGCGTGAAGTATGAGCGCCAGGTGTTGCTCACTGCCGACGTGTTCCGAATGCGTCAGCCTTTCTTTTATCCGCGGGTGATCCAGGCGCCGGACAACTTCTGCTCGAGCAATCTTTCATCGGGCGGAAGCGTGACGCCGGGAGACCTGTGCTTCGAATCGGAAGGGCACGAAACGCACGATGGACTCGAGATCAATGCCCAAGGCAAGACAGCGAATTGGATGCAGCTCACAGCCTCTGTAGCGGCTATTCATGCGGTTTCGAGCAGCACAGGAACGCCGGCCTTTGATAACAAGCAGGTCATTAACGTGCCGCGCGCGCACGCGACAGTCTTCGCCGATCTGCTCACCCCGCATATCCCCGGCCTGCATCTCATGCCCGGATGGAGCTACACGAGCCGCAAAGAAGCGACGCGCGACGATGCGGTAAGCGTGGGCGGATACAACCTGTTCAACCTGGGCGCCCGTTACACACCCGGCGGAGAGAGCGGCCATGTCACGTTCCGTGTTTACGCCGACAACATCCTCGACAAGCGCTACTGGAAAGATACCGGCGCAAGTTACGGCGATACTTTCATCCACCTCGGCGCACCCACAACGGTGCGGCTTGCCGCACACTATACCTTTTAGTTTGGAAGACGAGATGAGCCTGGTTGCCAAAGCACATGGGATAGACGGAACGATGGTCGAGCCGGATTGGCCGCCGCTGCGCCTTGACGAGGTAAGGCTCCTGCTCAAGGAGTTTTCCGATCGCCTTGCGCCGCTGCGGCTGCTATCAGTGAGTCCGCGTCCGTTCTCCGCGGCCAGCCTGGTCGAGACACGAAGCGGAAACATTTTCATCAAGCGTCATCATCGCGCCGTTCGCGATCGGGAAGGGCTGCTGGAGGAGCACGGCTTCATCGCGCATTTGCGCAAGCACGGCGCGCCGGTTCCTCGCGTTATCGACGCTTATTCGGGTTTGACAGCCATCGAGCAGGGCGATTGGACTTATGAAGTGCACGAATCACCAGATGGAATGGATCTTTACCAGGAAGCGATTTCGTGGACGCCGTTTCGTTCCGAGACCCACGCGCGTTCAGCCGGCCGCATGCTGGCGAAGCTGCATCTTGCGTCCCAGGGATATGCCGCAACGGCGAGAAAAGTGCAGCCGCTCGTAGCCAGCTTCAGCATTTTTGCCGCGCAGGATCCGACAACAGAGATGGCGAGGTATCTCGACGAACGACCCGTACTGGGCCGCGATCCGGAAACCCGGGCGCACTGTGCGCGAGCGTTGGAATTGCTGGCGCCCTTTCATGACGAGTTGAAGCCCTTACTCCCCGCGCTCACGCCCCTTTGGACGCACAACGATCTCCACGGATCGAACTTGTTCTGGAGCAATGAGACAGACCAAGCGGAAGCCGTTGCGGCCATCGACTTTGGTTTGGCGGACCGAACCAATGCCGTGCATGACCTGGCTCATGCCATCGAGCGCAGCGTCGTGGAGTGGCTGGCGCTGGTGCAGAACCCGAGCCGGCCCGAACAAGCCCGCGCGCATCTCGATCATCTGGAGGCGCTGCTCGAAGGTTACGAGCAAGTGAGGACACTCTCTGCACAGGAGGCCGCCGCGCTGGCGCCAATGACGGCGCTGTGCCACGCGGAATTCGCGCTCACCGAAGCCGATTACTTTCTCGGCGTGCTGCATTCGCGCGCGAAGACGGAAATGGCCACCGAGGGCTATCTCGTCAGCCATGCCCTGTGGTTCCGCAGTGCCGTAGGCCGGCGCCTGCTCGATGCGATTCGAAGATGGGCCGATGCGCACAGAATGGCGAGTGTGCAATGAGTATCCTTTCCGCGATCGCAAACTACGTTGTCGCAAACCGCATCGAGCTCGCCGGATTTGCGACGACGGCGGTGGGAATCTGGCTCACCACGAAACGCCGCCTGCTCTGTTGGCCGGTGGTGCTGGCCGCAGACTTTCTCTACCTGGTTGTATTCTTCCGCGCACGACTTTACTCCGATGCCTTGCTGCAAATCTTTTTCGTTGTGTTCACGCTCTACGGCTGGTGGCATTGGTGGCGCGGCGTCCGCGAGGACGGTGAAGTGCGCGTGGCCCCGCTAGAGAACCGCAGCATGCTGATCGCCTTGCTGGCCGGCGCGGCCGGAAGCTTTGTTCTGGGCGAATTGACCCGGCGGCTCAACGCTGCGCTTCCTTTCCTAGATGCGACGCTGATGAGCTACAGCCTGGTCGCGAGCTGGTGGGGCGCTCGCAAGCACGTCGCCAACTGGTGGCTTTGGATCGTGGTGGACCTGCTTTACATCGGCGAATACATCTACAAGAATCTCTTTGCAACCGCGGTTCTCTATGCGGTGCTTGTCGGGCTGGCGGTGCTTGGCCTGCGCGATTGGAAGCGCGCTGAGCTGGCAGCTAGATTGCCTGTTGCACAACATTCCTGAGCGGCTCGCCTTTGATGTAGCGGCGCAATTCATCTGCGGCGGTTTGCACGGCGCGCGGTCCGAATTGCGGGCTTGAGCCGCCGACGTGCGGCGTGAGCAACAGGTTTGGGCATTTCCATAGCGGATGGTCGGCGGGAAGCGGCTCGGGATCGGTGACGTCGACCGCGGCACGAATTCGCCCGGCATTGAGTGCTTCCACGAGCGCATCGGTTTGGATAACCGGACCACGCGCGGCATTTACCAGCAGCGCGCCCTGGCGCATCAGCTCAATCTGCCTCTTTCCCATCAAGCCCCGGGATTGCTCTGTGAGCGGCAGGATCAGGATCACGATGTCGGCTTGCGGCAACAGCTTTTCGAGTTCGCTGACTGGATAAACCAGCGGCTCATTCCGAGCGCGCCGGGCCACTCGCAAGAGATCCACGTGGAACGGAGCAAGCACGCGCTCAATCTCCTTGCCGACCGCACCGTGCCCCACGAGAAGGACTGCCTTTCTGGTCAATTCTTCCTGCATCACCGGGGGGTAATGGGGCCGCGTGTCGCCGGTGATCCGCGCGTAATAATCGCTGGCCTCGAAGCGGCGCTTCCATTCAGCCGACCTCTGCACATCGAGGAAGAATGGGAAATACTTCAACATGGCAAGGATCGCAGCGAGGGTCCACTCCGCCGTCGAAATATTGTGCGCACCGTGGGCATTGCAGATGGTCACATGCGGCCCAACGGTTCCCGGGATCCATTCCGTGCCCGCCATCAGCGAGAGCACGAGCTTGACTCCCCGCAAATGAGGCCAGATTTTCATGGCCCGCGTGGGAAAGGGGTCCGGAATCCACACTTCAATCTCCACGTTGCGGTCGAGCGGATTCAACAACGGGATAAGTTCGACTTCCCGCGGCAGCCCGGCGAACAATTCGGCGGCAATAGATGCTGGATATCCGACGCGCAACATAGAAACCTGCAGAGCTGTGACCCTGACAATATGCTAAATGCGAAGTGAAATCGCGTGCGCGGCGACCGGCCTCGTCGAGGCCCGATGCCTTACGAGAAGAACCGTCGCAACGCTTCTACGCAATCTTCGATTTCGCGAACGCTGATTGCATAACCGAACCGCAAATGCCCTTCGCCCTGCGCGCCGAAGACAGACCCGGGAATCGTAGCAATATGCGCCTTTTCAAGCAGGATCTGTGCGGCTGTGCGGCTGTTCTTGTGGATCTTTTCAACGTTCGGGAAAGCGTAGAACGCGCCGGCGGGCGGTTCGCATTCAAGGCCCGCTGCATTGAGCGCTGAAACCAGCAGATCGCGCCGCTTGCGGTACTCTTCGCGGTGCGCGGCAATCTCTGACTCGGGCGTCTGAAGCGCGTAGATCATGGCGTATTGCACCGGTGTTGTGACGCCATTCGTGGAATAGAGCACGATCTTGCGCAAAGCCGTCATGAACGGTTCCTTCGCCACCGCATATCCCGCTCGCCATCCGGTCATGGCGTAGGTCTTTGAGAAAGTGAAACAGGTAATCGTGCGTTCCGCCATGCCGGGCAGCGAGGCGATCGAAACATGGTCGCCGTCATAGACAAGGTCCTCGTATGCCTCGTCGGCGATCACGATCAGGTCGCGATCGATGACGAAGTCGGCAACCTCTTCGGCCTCGGAGCGCGTAAACACCAGGCCGCTGGGATTCTGGGGCGTGTTGTAGTAGATGGCGCGAGTCTTTGGCGTCGAGAACTGCTCGAGCGTCTTGCGGATCCCGTTGCGGCGCGCTGTCGTGCTGGGCACAAGCAGCGGCCGCGACTGCGCGCCCGTCACCAGATCGCCAATGGGCGTCCAGTAAGGCGAAAAGACAAGCGCATCATCACCCGGGTCGAGCACGCTTTGGAACGCCGCATAAAGTCCTTGAGATCCGCCCACCGTTGCGATCACTTCGTCGGTGGTCACGTGGATGCCGTTCTTCGCCGCAAGCTTTTCCACCAGCGCCTTGCGCAGCGCCGGCAGGCCGGAAGAAGGAGCGTAGTGCGTCTGGTTTTCAACCAGCGCCCGGACCGCCGCGAACTTGATGGCTTCGGGCGTCTCAAAGTAAGGCTCGCCGCCGTGCAGCGCATGCACCTGGAGACCCTCGGCGCGCATTCCCATCACCTTGTTACGAATCTGCACGATGTCAGAGAATCCCACCTCGTCCAGCCGTCTCGCCAGCCTGATTCCGCTCTGCCTGACTGCCATGTTCAGGTCCTTTCGATCCTGGTGGGGAAGTCCGACTTCAGGATATCCGATGCCGCATAAAGTTCAGATAAGATTGGGACCGATCTCGTCGAGCGGCGAGTCAGATCTTCAGCAGATTCGTGTAGACCGCCATACCCACCACGGCATCCGCGCCGATCGCGTCGAGGGCATTGATTTCCTCATGGCTTCGAATGCCTCCAGCCACAATCAACTGGCGCTTCGTGATCGCTCGCAGGCGCGCGGCCACTTCGATCGGAAAGCCCTGCATCATACCTTCGCCGTCCACATGCGTGTAGAGATAAGCGGCCACAAAGGGCTCGAGCTGCGGGATCGCCTCGTCAGGCGTCGTCTGCACCTGTTCCTTCCAACCTTTCACAGCGATCCGCCCGTTCTTGGTATCGATCCCTGCCACAATCCGATCGCTTCCGACCGCGTCAGCCAGCGAAGCCGCGAACGCGGGGTTCACCTCACCGCTTCCGGTAAACAGCGCCGAGCCGATGATGACGCGCTTCGCGCCCGCGTCAAGCAATTCCTGCGCTCTCTTCTCGCTCCGGATGCCGCCACCCACCTGGCAGGGCAGACGACGCGCGATTTGCGCTACCAACGCGGCGTTGTCGCCCTGCCGCATGGCCGCGTCCAGGTCAATCAACTGCACCAGCGAAAAGCGCGCGAACTTTTCGATCCAGTATTCGAAATCGTCAAATGCGAGTCGCAGCTTCTCGCCCTGCACGAGCTGCACGACGCGGCCACCGAGCAGATCGATCGAAGGGATCAGCATGGCAGCCTCACCGCAATGCCGCACCTGGCCAGTTCCTGCTTGAGCGACCGAGCGCTCGTCACGCCGAAATGAAAGATGCTGGCTGCCAGCGCGGCGTCCGCCTTTCCGCGACCAAAAACATCAGCAAAATGCGCAACGTTGCCTGCTCCACCGGATGCAATGACAGGGATTCGAACTGCCGAACTGACTGCGGCGGTGAGTTCGCAATCGAAACCGGCTCGCGTGCCGTCCGAGTCCATCGAAGTGAGCAGAATCTCTCCGGCGCCGCGACTCTCCGCTTCCCTCGCCCACTCCACTGCCCGCCGGCCCGCCGGTTTGCGTCCGCCCTGCACAAACACCTCAGCATCGCGTATAGGATCGGCTGCGAGCGTATCGCGACGCGCATCGATGGCAACGATGACCGCTTGAGCACCAAAACTTCGCCCGATGACATCGATCAAGGATGGATCAGAGAGTGCAGCCGAATTGATGCTGATTTTGTCGGCGCCGGCATCGAAGACCTGCGCGGCATCATCCGCGGTGCGGATGCCACCTCCCACAGTGAAAGGCACAAATAGCTCGCGCGCGGTTCGCCGGACTGTGTCGAGCAGTGTCTGGCGCTTTTCATGCGTTGCCGTGATGTCGAGGAGCACAATCTCATCTGCGCCCTCGCGCGCGTGTCGTGCCGCCTGCGTAGCGGGATCGCCGGCGTCGACGAGATCAACGAATTGGATGCCTTTGACGACGCGGCCCGCATCCACGTCAAGGCAGGCGATGATGCGCTTGGTCAGCATGCCCACTCCAGAAAGTTGCGCAGAATCTTAAGCCCCGCCTCACCTGATTTTTCTGGATGGAACTGCACGCCCATCACGTTGCCGCGCTCCACGGCAGCAGAGAACGGCTCGATGTACAACGTCGTCGCTGCGGTATCGGCCGTGACCGGGGCCCTGTACGAATGCGTGAAGTAGACATGCTCGTCTTCGATACCGGCCAGGAGCCGCGAGCCGGATTTCACGGTAAGAGAGTTCCACCCGACGTGCGGTACTTTATCTTCTCCATCGGGAAACCGCGCGCACGATTCAGCAAAATGGCCGAGCCCTCGTTGGCCCGGAGCCTCGCTCGATCCCGCATACAGCCACTGCATGCCGACGCAGATTCCAAGGAATGGCACCCCGCGACCAATGGCGCTGCGGATGGCCGTTGTCAATCCGGAAACATCGAGGCGCTGCGTCGCCGCAAAGTGACCGACCCCTGGCAGAACAATCCTCTCCGCGCGTTCGATCAGGCTGACATCGGCGTCGGTCACCACAGGTTCGGCTCCAAGATAGCGCAATGCCTTCAGCACCGAGGCCAGGTTGCCGGCCTTGTAGTCGATCACCGTGAGCCGCATCAAAGAAGGCCTTTCGTCGAAGGCAGCATCGCGGCCATCTGCTTGTCTCGGGAGCAGGCAGCGCGAAGTGCGCGGGCAAATGCCTTGAAGACGGCTTCAATCTTGTGGTGATTCGAGCGGCCGTACATGACCTTCACGTGCACGTTGGCCCGCGCCCCCCGGGCAAAGCCCTCAAAGAAATCGGTGACGAGTTCCGTCTGCAAATCGCCAACTAGCCTCACGCGCACTTTCATATCCACCGTATAGGCCGCGCGCCCGCTCAGGTCGACCGCGGCAATCGCGAGCGTCTCATCCATCGGCATCAGGAAATATCCGGCGCGCAGAATGCCGCGCTTGTCGCCGAGCGCTCGATCGAATGCCTCGCCAAGAGCGATGCCGACATCCTCCACGGTGTGGTGCTGATCCACATCGAGATCGCCCTTGCAGTCAAGCTCGAGATTGAACGCCCCGTGTCGCGTAAACAGCTCGAGCATGTGGTCGAAGAAACGAATGCCCGTCGCAACTTTGTATTGACCCTGTCCATCGATCACGAGACGCAGGTCGATTCGCGTCTCGGCGGTGTTCCGCTCGACGACTCCTTTGCGGATCGCACCATTCCGGGCTCTCTTTGCAAGTGCTATCACGATTCGGCTCCTACCTTCGTTGCTTCCAACGTTTCGTTCAGGGCTGTTGCCGCGGCGCGCATTTGCTCTCGCGTTCCGATGGTGATGCGGACGCACCCATCGCAGCCCGGATCACTCGAGCGATCGCGGACGAGGACGCCGGCTTCGCGCATTCGCCTGGTGAATTCGGCATGGCGCGCGCCGATATCAACCAGCACGAAGTTGGCCCGGCTTGGCCACCGCCGGATACCTGCGGCATCCAACGCAGCCTCAAACTCGGTTCGAGCGGCCAGCACCTCGCCCACGTACCACTCCAGATAGGCTTTGTCGCCTAACGCGGCGGGAAGACAGGCAAGCGCAACCGAGTTGACGCTGTAAGGCGAAAGTACACGGCGCATCCAGCGCATCAATTCGACTGGAGCTGCGAGCACGCCGACGCGAAGGCCGGCGAGACCATAGGCCTTCGAAAAGGTTCTCGCCACAACCAGGTTCGGAATCTCGCCCACGAGGTCAACCACCGTTTCCCCATGGAAATGAAAGTACGCTTCGTCGACGAGAACAACTGAATGCGGCGCCCGCCGCGCAATGTCGACGATTCGTTCTCGCGCGACGACTGCGCCCGACGGGCTGTTCGGATTGGCAATGGCGATCACCCGCGTGCGCGGCGTAATCGCGGCAGTCAATCGTTGCAATGGAAACTGGAGATCGCCGGCGGCCTGGACGCTCACGACGCGGGCGTCTGTCGCCGATGCATACACCTCGTACATGGTGTAGGTGGGAACCGGAAGAAGCAATTCATCCTGCGCGTCGAGGAACGTTTCGAAGAGCACATGGATGGCTTCATCCACGCCGTTGGTCAACGCGACCTGCTCGGACGCGAGGCCGAGATGCCCCGCCACGACTGCCTCAACCGGCTCGCGCTCCGGATAGCGCGTGAGATCGCCCGCCGAGATGCGGCCCAGGACCTCGCGCACCACAGGCGAGCAGGCCAACGTATTCTCGTTGAAATCGAGACGCAGCGCATCGCGGCATCCAAGCGGCGGATGGTACTCCTTCATCGCGATCACGCGCGCGCGCGGACTCGGATATTGCACGGTAGTCGCGGGCTCATTCATGTGGACCCGCTTTCTCCAGGCGAGCCCGGATCGCCTCGGCGTGGCCGCCCAGCCCTTCGGTTTCGGCAAGAAGAGCCGCCTTCGGTCCGAGCGATCGAAGACCACTCTCCTCATATTCCTGGACCGTGATCAGCTTGAGAAAATCATGCACGCTCAGACCTCCGCGAATGCGCGCCATGCCGCCCGTAGGCAGCGTGTGATTGGGACCGGAGATGTAATCGCCCATGGGCTGTGCCGACCAGCGGCCAATGAAGACCGATCCCGCGTTGCGAACCCAGTCCAGATCCTCGGCATGATCGACGGTCAGGTGTTCAGGGGCGAGTCGGTTCGTCAACTCATGCGCCTCTTTCAGATTGGCCGCCACGATCGCCACACCATTTCGGCTGAGGGCTTCGCGCGCAACCAGGTTGTGCTTACTCAGCTGCTTTGTCGCGGCAATCACGCACTTGGCCAGTTCCTCGCGAGTCGTAATCAGGATGGCAAGAGCCTCGGGATCGTGCTCGGCCTGCGCAACCAGATCCGCGGCAACTTCCAGCGCATTCCCCTTTTCTGTCGTGACGACAATCTCGGTTGGACCGGC